>PR_CR_10_Liq_1_inCRDRAFT_1000092_pt1 | contig 47217 bp, 33 predicted proteins | sample PRCRCaboRojoPR_3_FD_10241 | JGI IMG/M metagenome (IMG submission 10241) | reverse complement strand
CTAACAGCATTAGAATCCCTAAGTAAATCTTGTTTTGGTAATTATCCACAGCTTCAAAGGCTTGTCCAGATACTTCTAAGTTGAATCTTTTACGGGAAACTTCTTTTTGGAAGTCAAAGAAATCTGAGTTGTCGTCAAGTAAGTCCAAAATAAAAGGGTGGACTTTTCCAATTCTTTTTCGGAAGTTTTGGGGGCTTACAGGACTTTTTTGTTCATTTGGGGAAAACAGAGAAGTATTCAAGCACTCCTTGAGTTGGGCTTTTAAGTCTTCTGAAGAGGAAGCATTGATTTCTAGAGTAGGAACTGAAGGGTCGCTTATGCCTGTTGCAAAAGCTAAAGACTGACAAACTTCTTCCTTTTCTTCAGTTAAAAGCCACATTTTAACTCCTGCCTCTTTTAAGTGGGATACAGCTTCAGTAGTTAAGTTGCTTATGCTCTCTTGAACTCCAATTGCGCCTAAGAACTCTAAGTCTTTTTCGTAGTGCTCGAAAACTTTTTCCAAGCTGGACTCGGGCGAAACAGGGTTGAGGCGTGCGTTGTCGTATAAGTGCAGGAACTCAGGAATTTCTTCTGAGGTTAACTCTTTGAACCCGTACACAATGAACCTTCGGGAACTGAGTTCTTGGTACTCTAGGACTCTTTGGAGTGAGTTTGACTCCACAAGGTTAAGCATTTCTTTTTTAGGGCCTTTTACCAATAAGAAGCAAGACTTATCGTTTTGGACCACCACTCTAGTTTTAAGTGTTTCTGACACAAAGTTTTGGCTTGCAAGTACTGAAAATTCTTCTGAGTTTGAGTTTATTCTAAGGTTAAGAGTGCTTTTTTCCTCAGAAACTTGGATACCAAGGAAGTTGAGGAACTTTAGTATGGTATTGCTTTCTTTTTTCTTGATTTTTTGGCACAGAGAAGTGGCGTCACAAGCTGCCAAAGCCAAAAAGAACAGTTTATATTGAGAATTAGTCAACTCTCTTAGTTGACTGAAACTTTGTGAGTCAACAGAGTCTTGGTAAAGATTTCCTCCCACAAAGCAAAAGTCCAGTTTCAGTTTGGAGTCTTCAAGCAAACACTTCCTGTTGACCAGTAAGAACTCGGTTCTCGCAAAGTCTTCATTAAACTTAGAAGAGTTAGAAGTGAATTTGGGTAAAGCCTTTTTTATGTAAAGCATCTGGAAGATTCTTGTCAGGTCAAGTGAAACCAGTAATGGCAGGGGCACCAAGTAGTTAAACAAGTACAGCAAGTGCAGAACCTGCAGTATAAAAGGTTCTGTTTCTGAGCTATTCAAGTTGCCCAACAGAAGATGCAATCCTAACATCAGGACCATCACTCCAAGTAAGACCCAAGTGATTCCACTTAGTTTGTTTTCTAAGTCAGGGTTCTTTGCTAAGTGCTTTTGGGGTTTTTTGCTTTCAAAGTCCACTACCATGCCTAAAACCCACTCTGAACAAATAACTGACCCTCTTAAAACTAAGTTTTCGTAGTTGACTTTGCAGGCTTGAGGGAAGCTTTTGATCTTTACTTTGCCTTCAAAGTTAGTAAAGTCTTGGTTGGGGTTGCTGATGTTTGCGACGAACTCAAGTCCTTGAAGTTGCTCCGAGACTTCTTCTAAGTCTTCACTTTCTAAAAAAAGCTGAGTGTCTTTAACTGGCTTCTTCACTCTTAAGTTGGAGTCTCCAAACACTTCAGAAACGTCAATGCAGACTTCAGGTAAGTAAGGAGACGCACAAAACACTAAAATGCTGCTCATTGCTTTTTCGCCTTTTTTAAGCAAAACAATGTCTTTAGGGAGTGCTTTTTTCTGGTCTGCAAAGTCTTTTCCATTCCAAACTTTAGTAGTTTTGGTGCTTAGAAAATGTTTTTGGGTCTTTAGGTCGTCAAAGGTGTCTACTGCTAAATTCAAAGTTAAAATGCACACTAAAGGAGCTATTGCTAAGGGGGAAACGCTAAAAGACAGTAAAAGTGTTGAACTTACCAGGAACCAAACATTGGCTGGTCTCTTAAATTGGTTAAGCAAAGACTTAACCAGGTGAATGAAGACCCTAAACAAACAAGAATCTAAAATTCCTAGTCGGGTTTTATGGCAGGGACAATTTCCTTTGAACTTGAACTTCTGGAAGCTCTTGGAATTATAAGAATTTAGTAACTCTTTTGCCATTAATTATTACAAGCTTATTTAGAGTTGCTACAAAAGTTTTAAGCCCTCAACACATAACCCTATACTCTATGTTTTAATACTAATTATTCATAGAGCTCCAGAACTCCCAAAAAGACTCCCAAAACTTTAATTATAAGCTATTAGAAATATGGACCCTAGTCGGCCCTTCAACACTATGCCATCAAGAAAGTCATCTTTTCCATTTCAACTCAACTTATCTAAAGTAGAGTTAGAGTACTACAGCAAACTCATGAACATAGCAGACCCACAAAACACCCAACTAGTCTCAGGAAAAGCCACTGTGGACTTGTTCAAAACTTCAGACTTGCCTGTGGACGTTCTGAAAAAGATCTGGAGTCTCGCAACCCCCAACGGCGAAACCAACCTAGACCGAGAGAGGTTTTTCGTTGCCCTGAAGTTAGTAGCCTTAGCCCAGGAAGGAAGAGACTTGAACTTAAACGCCCTTAAAAGAAACGAACCCACACAGCTGCCTAGATTCAAAGGAGTCCCTTTGCCCCAAACCAACTGGGAAATGACTCCTGAAGAACTTAGTTACTACGAAGACGGGTTTGCACAACTAGTAGGCGAAAGGAGCTTTTTAAACACAAACGAAGTCAAAGAACTACTTGAGAGGACAGGACTTGACCAAGCCAGCTTAAAAAAAATCTGGGCAATTAGCGACCCTTCTAAAACTGGAGTTCTGCGCAAGGAACAGTTCTTGGTAGCCATGCACTTGATATCAAGAGTCAGTCAGGGAGCTGAAGTTCCTGACCAACTCCCTGAGAAGCTTCAAGAAATCCTTGACAGACTCAAAGAACCCCCTAAAGCCTTCAAGCCTTCAGAGCCTTTAGACCAGAGTTTCGGAAATGCCAGTCAGGGGTCTTCTATTTCTGAGCCAAAAGAAGAGCCTAGTAAAGATGACTCCAAAGCTTTAAACAAACTTATTGAAGACAAAAAGAAGCTACTTGAAGAGAAAAAAGAGTTTTTAGATAAAATCAAAGACATGCTTGAGCACGACAAAAACGAACTTGAGTTGTTTATAGAGAAAAACAAACAACTCGAAGAAAAAATAAAAGAATCACAAACTAACTACCCCAAAATGTCCCAAGAACTCATTGACCTCAAGGTTGCTTTTATGAACTACTTGAAGCAACTTAAGGAGACTCCACAACAAAACTCCTACAGAGAAGAACCTAAACCAAGGGTCTCTTTTGAAAGCATTGGAACTAAACCAGAAACCAAGCTAGAAACTAAGCCAAGAGTCTCTTTTGAAGACACTGACTCTAAGCCCCAACCTAAACCCCAAACTAAACCAAAGGTCTCTTTTGAAGAAGTTAAGCCAGAAACTAAACCAGTCTCCTTCGAAGAAGCTAAGCCTAAGCCAACAGAAACTAAACCCTCAGTCTCCTTCGACCTTGAACCTAAAAACGAACCACCCCAGTCTTCCTTTAACTTCGACTTTGAACCTAAAAACGAACCACCCCAGTCTTCCTTTAACTTCGACTTTGAACCCAACGAGTCTGCTCCGAAGTCACTCCAGAAAGGAAACAAAACCCCTACTTACACATCTTCAAGCGAAGAAGAAAAACCCAACTCAAAGTTCACCTTTGACTTCAACCCCGAACCCAAACAGACTGAAGGGTTCAACTTCGACTTTAAAAGTGAAGACCTAGGCTTCGACCCTAACTTTGCCGACCCCACCAAGTTCTCTTTCGACTTTGAAAACGCACCTGCAAACCAAGGAGCGGGTCCTGGTGTATTTGACATGGACACCTCAAAAATTCAACAAAAAAGCGAACCTAAAAAGTTTAGTTGGGAATAATTAAAGTCCTACGATTTGGTCTTTGAGACCAGAAGCCATGTTCATCACCGTAGAAATGTCAGAGTCTTCCATCCCCATTTCTTTCATGGAGTCTTCTAAGTAACTGGCCACTGCGTTGAACTGCTCGTCTGTAATGTTGAGCCCAGTGTGCACTTCTTTCATACCCATTCCTGTGTATGGCTCAGGGGCTCCCATTGCGTTGGAAAAGAACTCCACTTGCATAGCTTTTATATGGTCTACGTCTCTCCCTTCGAACTGAGGACTGGTAATTGGGCTCTTCAGGATCTTGCTGTAAAGCTTGTCTACAAGTTCTGTGACTGACTCTTTGCCACCCACTTTAGTGTAGAGAGTTTCGCCCATATTATTAATATAGTATTACTTACTCTTTTTCCTTTTGTCAGCTAAACCTTTGTAACAGCTTAGCACAGCAATCAAGCTAAAAACGCCTAAAGCACACCAACTGATGCTTAGGTAGAACTTGGCAGTTTCTAAGTGCCTCAGAGAACCCAGAGTTACTCCTAAGCTTCCTAGAACTTTCCCAATAAGTATGGACTGATTACTGGCAAACCCTGAACTCCCGTAACCCCTAAACAGTTTTTTGGGGATCTTTACCGACAACAACGCGTTAGAAGCCCCTTCAATCACGTCAGTAGTTAAAAACATCAAAATAGCACCTAGTACAAAAACTGTCTCACTCTCCGTAAACAAGTCAAAAAACATTCCAGTGCTAATTATCGTCAGTATGCACGAAACCAAAATAAAGCTTCTCTCTGAAACCTTAAAAGCAAGACTCCCTGTAAGGAAGTGAGCTGGCAGCGAAGCCACACACAGCAAAGCTACCACCAACCCAATTGTGCTTAAGTCCCAATCAAAGTCAAAGTAAGTCGTAACTGGGGTAGCTGACATAAAGCTTTCTTGCAGTCCTGAAGAAAACACCAGCATCCAAGCACACACTGCCACTCCTAAGTAACTAAAGTTCTGTGGGTAAGAAGAACCCCCGTACAAACTAGACTCGTGCTTAGGGTCCTCAAAAAGGAACACCACTACCACCAAAAGTCCAGTGAAAGTAACTATCCACATAGCAGGCGGAACATACAAGTAGTTCAAGTGGAACATAAACACTCTGAAGTCAATAAACTGAAGAAACACTATGAAAAAAGGGCCTGAAGCCATTCCCATAGCATTGGCCATGACCAAACCTGCACTCCACCTAGTTCTGTTGCCCATCGAAAGGTTTTCAGTCATATACTTCTTAGGTATGATTCCGCTTCCTCCAATTCCCAGCAAAAACCTTCCTAAAAAAAGCAACTCGTGTGCCCTCACTACGAGTGCCAACCCAAAAACTAAGTTCCCAACTATCAAGGATAAGATGCTCATAATCATAGGTCTTTTGTAAGAAGTGTTGGTCCAAAACGCACACACTATTCCAAAAAAGAACCCTGACAAAGGAGTCAAGGAATTCAAAAGTCCTACGTAAACTCTAGAAACCCGCAACTCGCGCAAGTAGTCTTTAGCGGTAAGCACAAGCATGTAGTGGTTTCCTGAAAAAAGCAGAACGTAAAAGGTAATGAGCACTAGGTTAGACAAGGGTTTGTGAGTGTTAACAATTACAGGTGCGTTTTCTTCACTGCCTACTTGGTGGTAGATATAAGTTGCAAAAGGAGTATCGTTTTTCACTGTTTAAGTCTTACACTTTCTGTACTTGTCTACGAAGTCTGTCAGGGTGAGTTCGAATAGTTCAACTTTGCTAGCAAGAGTGCTTTCGAGTAGCAACTGTCTGGCTTCCTCAGGTTCTTCGAACTGCTTCAAGAGTCTTTTAGTTGTGGGCAGGTGTTTTTCTTGCAGGTCAGTTTTGACCTTTTCTAAAATGTTGCTTTCAAGAATCGCTCTGGTTTTGTGGGAAATGTCCTGGACAAGGTTGACTATTACTTCCCTGGGGTTAGGCACTACTCTTGTAAGTTGTTCTTCATAGAGATGCAGAATGATTCTGGTAGCTTTTACGTTAGTTTCTAGGAACAAGGCTGTTTCCATAGCTTCTCTGCTGAAGTTTATTAGTTCTTCGGTGTAGACGTGTGCTTCTTCCAAGTACTGGTGCCTTATTCCTCTTCTTTTGGCTGTTAAGTTGTTTTTCATTGAGACAAGTTTAGTTTCTAAGTTGATGTAAAAATTACAGAACTGGTCTACTTCTGATTCTAGCAACAAGAAAAAGTCACTTACTCTGTCCCCGTCAAACCCAAACTCAAAGGGAATCATTTCGTACAGTCTGTGGAAGTCTAGGTAATAGTTGACCCACTGAGGTCTTTTCAGGTTTGGCAAACTTTTTTCAAAATCCATTATTAAACCTAATAGTTTATTATCTTCTTGCGTCTCAGCTTTCCTCTAGAAGCTTTGCGCGGGCCCTGGTCTAACTTCTCCCTTACTTGTTTAGGCAGCCTTTGAGGAGACGTCTCACTCCACTCCAGGATCCTTTTAAACTGGTAGTTGATGTCCATTCCGCTGTGTCCTTTGTTGACTACCATTTCTTTGACTACATACTTTCTGGCGCCTTTGCCTACCTCGTATTTGGGCACGAAGTACATGTCAGGCACTTTGACTTTTTGGAGTTCTTTCTGGACTTGTTCTTTGGTTTCCTTCGGAGGGTTGTAGTCAAGTGTAGTTGAGGTTAGTTTTATTGAAGGTATTCCTTTTTCGAGTTCAGCCATCAAAGGCAAGTCCAGTCCGTAGTCCACAAACCCAAACCTAGAAGCGTAAAAGAACTCCTTTTCTAAAGCCAGTCTCCAAGTAGTTCTGTCGAACCTAGGCACGACTTCGTCGTAGAAGTACCTTCTCTGCCAAATGATGATTTTTACTCTTGAAGGCAAAATTCCAAACTTAAAAGAAAGGTCTTTGACGTTCCAGCCTTCTTGGTAGAGTTGGTAGATGTCTTCTTTGGCGTGCGGAGATAGTCTTCCAAAGTGCTCGTTGAATTCTTGGTTTTTATCTTCTAAGATAGAGTTATTTTGGTTGATTTCTTTCATGGCATCTTGGTAAAGACGCGGAGCTATGTAGTTGTCTGACTTTTCTAATTTAGTGATTGCTTGGTATCTGGTTCCTAAGTAGTCTCCATTAGAAGACACGTTGTTGTAGTACTCCTTCATGAGCTTTTCTGGGTTGGTGTTTCCTAAGTCAGCAGAGTCGTTTTCAGCAGCTTTGAAGTAAGCGTAGTTTCTTTTGTACTTGTTGTAGTTGCTGTACTCTGAAGAGACTTTTTCTTTTTCGCGTGAAAAGTCAACTGCTTGATTAAGTCGCATAGCCCGCACTATGTTTTTGGTTTTGTCAATCATTTGGGAGTTGAAAGGGTCTACTTTTAAGGAGTCTGGATTGAAGTAGTCCTGGGCTGCTTTTCGAAACTCTTTTTCGGCTTCCCAAAAGTGAGCTTCTGCTTTGTCTTCTTCTGTGTAGTCAATTTTCTTTTTGTAAAGTTTTTCGGGATCTGTTTCTAGCTCCAGGATTCTTTGGTTGAGTTCTTCGTATGTTTGGCAGTCCTTAGGTGCTTTTTTAATTGGCTCTTCACTGAAGAGTTTTTCTTCTTGCTGTGCAGCCAAGTGGTCTTTGATGGAGTTGGATAAGAACCTGCGGAGTCTTCGCAGCAACATTTATTATGGAAATTAGTTATTCAGACTCTATTGAAACAGTGAAGTTTTCGTAGGCACAAGGTTCGATGACTTCTTTCACGAAGCTAAGGAACCTTTCCCTGTAGGGTTTCGGAGGAATTGAAGACAGGTTTTCAGAACTCATTCGGTTCTTCATGGACTTAAATTTGTTTTCGACCTTCTTCATAGCGTCGTACTTCTGCAGGTAGTCTATTAAAGCTAAGTAGTAAGTTTTGCCTTCAGAGGCGAACTTGTATTTTTTGACTGAGTGGAAGTGTTTGTGTTCTTTGGTCTGGACTATTCCTATCAACAACGAGTAGTCCATGATCTCAACTTCTTCCAGGATAAGTGTATCGTAGTAGAGACTCTTAACTATTTCTTCACACTGAAAGGGCGAAAGGTTCAAGCTTTGTATGTTTATTCTGAAGTCAATGTCTTTGTAAACTCTGCTTTTAGGCATTTCAGTGTAAGTTTTGTAAAATGTGGAGGTCGACCTTCTGTCAATTTTGCTTCCCTTTAAGTCAAAAATTAAAGGGTTTTTGCAATTTGCAAACACGTTTTCTACCAGCATTATGTTGTAAGGGCTGTGGTAGTCTACTTTTATGCTGAACACTCCAAAAGCTCTTGCGATCAAAGAGTTGTCTGAGTCAAGTACTCGTGAAAAGTACTTAGGAAGTAGTTTAATGAACCGCTTAAGTTCTTTGTCAGTCAGAGTTTTCACTATGAAGTGGTTGTTTGCTGTGTAGTAAAAAAAGGCATTCCCCCTTCCGCCTGGGTTTATGTTCCTTTCTTCTAAGCCATTTAGGTTCTGCTCTATGTTAAAAGCACTCAGTAACTCGCTGTTGGAAACCTTTTCTTTTTTTCTGAGTTCTTCAAAGCCCAAGCCTGAGTACTCAACTAACGTAAAGTTCACTACACGGTCAACCTCCACTTCAAAGTCCCACTTAAAGTTCTCGTCTCGGTTTCTGAGGTTGTTAGGGAGCTTTCGGTTCTCAAACAAGTAACTCAGTCCTATGAGCATGTTAACGATTACTTCTGTGTTGAGTGAGTCAAAAAGAGTGTTGTAACCTGAGCCTGGACTCGAAGATTCAGTGACTAAGCTTTGTCTGGCCTCTGCAAAACTAGTTTGCGAGCGAACTATCAACCTGTAGTTGGTTCTATTTTTGTTACAAATAAGTGCTTCTTTCATTCTGCTGAGTAAGTTGGGTTCAAGTATCCTTGCTAAAAATATAAAGAACCCCGAAGAGCCACCTACAATCACTACAAAGCCCAAAAGTCCAGAAGGAACATCTCCACTGGGGTAGCTGATTATATGAGTAATAGCTATTGGACCCCAAGACAGAGTGTAGGCCAAAACTACATACGCATGGAACAGAATGTGATTTTCTAGTTTTCTCTTCCAGAGCACCTTTAAGGAGTATGTAACTACTGCTAAACACAAGGGCAGATGAATAACTAAAGGGGGGAGGAAAATGAATTCGTACAAGGAATTCTTCTCTACCAAGCAAGTTCCCATGATAGAGTCCCCTTCGTAGTTATCCAGGATCAGAGTTAGAAACACTGGGATAGCCAGGCCAAGGGAAAGCACGTGGTAGATAACCCTGCGTGAGTAGTAAGAAACTATGTAAGGCTTCCTGATCTTTTGGTAGATTTCGTAAGAAAGGGCCAAGTTGTAGTTCCAGCATATGTAAAAACAAGAAGCTGCTACTGCTCCAATCAGTTTGCAAGGGAAGCCTTGGATTGCGGAGTTAACGCCTGGAATTCCAGAGAACCAATGCAAGTCTAGGATGGTCTGGAATATGCACTGCCAGTATATAAGCATGCCAGGGTGCTTTCTGAGCATGGACACTCTGAAAAAGCACCAAATCAGCAAGAACTCAGAAATTGTTGAAATTGGAGCCAAAAGCCCGTAAGATAAAATTTTCAGCCAATACTGCATTATTTACAGAGCCAAAGCATTCTTAATATTTATGAATTACTTATAAAGGGTCAGAACGGGTTAAGTAATCACTCTCATACGGGGCAAGATTTTCATCATATTCCATAGAATTTTTATAAGCCATTTATAACCTAACCCATAACTTTTAAGTAATATGCAATCACTAGTAAGAGTCATCCCTGACTACAGAAGAAATGTGTCTTTGTCCATTAAAGGAATCAACTTAAAGCAGCCAGACTACTTTGAGTCTCCTAGAAACACTGAAGAAGAACTACTCCAGATTATGAACCAAAAAAAGTTCAGGTCTTCTAAGTTCGGACACTCCAAAGTGCACCTTTCCATCCAAAACAACGCTTACAGCCCAGCTTACAAGACTAGGAACTTTGCTAAACTAAACAAACAAAAACTACTTTACAAAAGAACTTCAGTTCAAACCAAAAAAGAAGAACAAGAACAAATAGCTAGAATGACTATCCAGTTAAAACCCATTATGCCTAGGAACTCCTCTGTGAATTACACACTGTCTACTTCAGACTTAAGTAATGTTTCTAGAATGCTTCAAATCCAGCCTGAGTTTTTGGCCATCCAAAAAAGCAACGGATTAGAAGTTAAGTACAAACACCAAGCTAACTACAAGTACTTCGTAGGTCCTGGGAACAACGATGCCTTGATCAACAAGATCCTTAAAGAAAAACTAGGCTGGGTCAAAGTGCACTCTCCTTACATAGCTAACTTCGTTTGGACTCAACTAAAACAAAAAAAGATCATTGAACAACTAAAGACCTACAGAGGCCCCAAAAAAGTTATGACCGATGACTGCGAACTCTATCCTCTAGACAAAACTTCTTGTAAAACCCTTAAATTCTACAACAAGCTCGAAAACAACGGAGAGTTAGCCAGCAAAAAAAAGCTCTTCCTCAACATGCTTGAGTTTTACCAGTCAAAAAACTTAGTGCCTTTTGAGTTCATTCCTGAAACTTACTATGTCAAAGAAGGAGTCCAGGACCAAGCCCTTAATCAGCTCCAAAAGTCCCCTCAAAGAATCTGGATAGTCAAGCCTGGCGAAGCCACCAACAGAGGCAACGGAATTACTGTATGCGACTCTTACAATAAAGTCTCAGAAACCATCCAAAAAGGCAAGCACAAAACTTACGTGGTCCAAAAGTACATTGAGAACCCTTTGCTTTACAAAGGAAGAAAGTTCGACATAAGGTGTTTTATGTTAGTGACTAGTGTTAACGGGAACCTACAAGCTTACTTCTACGAAGAAGGCTACATCCGGACAGCTTGTTCAGAGTTCAACTTAAACAACGTAACAGATAAATATGTGCACTTGACGAACGACGCTGTGCAGAAAAAATCACCTAACTACGGAAAACACGAACTTGGAAACAAACTCTCTTTCGAAGAGTTCCAAGTTTTTGTGCAGGAAAACCACAACCAAGACTTCCTTGGAGTAATCTACCCTAAAATACAAAACTTAGTTAAAGACACCATTGAAGCTACTCAGCGCAAACTGGACCCTAAAATGCGACTGAATGGGTTCGAAATCTTCGGCTATGACTTTATGTTGGACACTGAACTCAAGCCTTGGCTTATAGAAGTCAACACCAATCCTTGTTTGGCCTTGAGCAGCCCGTACCTCGCCACCTTGATTCCTAACATGCTCCATGATGCTTTTAGAATTGCTTTGGACCCTTACTTTATTCCTTGTTCCCAGTATAGTTTTCCGCTGCAGAACGGTTTCCGGTTAGTTTTCAATAGGGCCTGTGAGCCTAATTAACTTTGAGTGTAATTAATATGGAAGTAGTAGGGTTGAAGTTGAGGCAACAAGCACAGGTAGTCAGTGATAAAATAATAGTCTACCCTAAGACTAGGTGGGCAGTAGCTGTAGTATTGCTATTGGCTTACGCGACTAGGGTGCTTTACACAGGCGGCTACTACGTAGTTTCTTACGCACTTGCAATATTCATTCTGAACCTGTTTATAAGATTTTTGACTCCACTGATGGCAGACTTAGAAGACGAAGACAGCGACAGACCAGTGCTTCCTATGCGGGAGACCGACGAGTACAGACCTTTTGTCCGGAAACTCAGCGAGTTTAAGTTTTGGAAAAACTTAACAATAGCCGCTTCCGTAGCTTTTGTGTGCACTTATATCAAGTCAATGGACATACCTGTGTTCTGGCCAGTGCTTGTGATGTACTTTATAGTTTTGTTCGTAGCAACTATGAGGAACCAAATAGCCCACATGATCAAGCATAAATATATTCCTTTTAACTTCGGAAAACCTACTTACAATCCCAAATTTAACAAATAAACTATGCCTTGGGTTGCTTAAGTTTTTAGTAGTTTTGAGAAGAATTAAAAATATCTCAGGTTATTAATTATACTTATAAGTTGCTTGAGAGAATGTGCACGTGGTCGTCAGACTTGCTCCTATAGAGGACTGGGTGAGTAGGCAACTCTGAGCCTGGGCCAGGAATTCCATGGCTCATGGCAATGTCATGCTTTGAAGGCCCGAAGGACAGCAAGTTGTTTAGTCCACTGTAGTGGAACAGTTTTTGGGCGTATCCTATCCTAGGAGGCTGCGAACTTGCTTGAGAGTTGTTGATTTGGGCGCTGTTGAGGGATTTCTGATCTTGGTTTTCCATTTATAAATGGGCCACACAAATTGCTCTATTATCATCATCTAGAAAAATTCTAATTACTCAGCCAATGAACGAATCTACCCAAAATTACCTCAAAACACTCCTTTTTGCGAGCTTAACTTAACTAAGTAACTTCAGAACTCAAATAACCAATAAATAACCTAGACGACTGAGCTCTGTCCTTGACTAAGTATTCAAATAAATGGAAAGCAAATACAAGAAGAGCGTAACTTTTAAAGACTCTTCAGAGCTTTCAGAAAAATACGAACAAATCTCTAAAAGAATAGAAAACGCCCTCAACCCACTGAGTCTCTCTGAAATAGACAACGAACAAGAAAACCGCGAAGACGAAAACACTTTTGAAAGTTTGAGAAAAAGCAGCGAAGCTCTCAGGAAAGACTTAGGAATACTCCGCAAAAGCCAAGGACCAAGCATGCGCATGCTGCGCAAACACCAAGACTTAGTCAACGAGATGAGCGAGTACGGGTTCAGAAGCGAAAGGCAGCCTAAGAAGTCACTTACTTGGGAAGACATAATCACAGACCAAGAAACTTTGAAGTTTCTGCACCAATACTTCCCAGACAACGACAAAATAAGGACCAAAGACTTTTTAGAAAGCTTAGAGTTTGAGTTCCCAGAACTCATAGAAACCCAAGAAGCCAGAGAAGAGCTACTCAACAGCATTTCGGTGGACTCAGAGCAAAGGTTCATATCCTTCAACGCTTTAGAGTTGTTCACCAGAAAACAAGGTTTGAAAAAAAGCATCAACCAAGTCCAACTGCAAACTGAAGAAAAACTCAGAGAAAGCAAACAACAGTTAAACGAAAACATCTACAACGAACTAGTAGGCATCAAAGAAATGCTTGACCGCAAAACCTCAGAACTCAACCAACGCGAAAAAGAACTTAAAGCCATGCAAGAAGACCTTACCCGCAAAGAAAGCGCTATGCTCCAAGAAGTCTCTGCCAAAGCTGAGCAAATAACTTCCCAAATCGAACAAAAAGCCAAACAAGAAATAGCTAAACACATGAAAAGACTCAAAAGTCTCGAAAAAAACCTGTCTGAAATGCTTAAAGTAACCCGCAGCAGACAACAACTCCTAGAAAAACAAAAACCCCAAACTAGCCTTGAAACCTCGAAACTCAAGTCTAGAATCCAGAGCCTTGAAAAGTCCAACTCCCAACTTAAAATGAAACTCAGCCAAGTAGACTCCAGTTCACAGCAAGACAAAAACCTAGTCAGCAAACAAGCCCAAGAAATAGCTAAACTCAAAGCTAGGAACTCCCTTTTAGAACAGTCACTTTCCAAGCCCCAAAAACCCCCCTCTCCTCCTGAGTCCCCTCCTAAGCCATCTCCCAAAAAACCCTTAGTCCAAGTTACTCCAGAGTTAGAAGTTGCACTTGAAGCTTTGCACAACTTCCTTACTTGTTCGCGACTCACCCTTCCGCTTTGCACGAGTTCGAGTCCGCGCTCTTCAATGTCAAGGATTTCTCTTAGAAACACTGAAGACAACCTAGGGGAACTTTTGTACCCAGTGTTTAACTGTTTTGTGGTAGAAGTAGTTCAGTTGTTGCCCTTCGTCAGAAAGTGCCGAAAAGAGATCCACAAGTCAGTTTTGTGGGGGCTTTGGGATGTGCTGATTTACGCCTGGAGTGAACCTTCTGAAGGAGGGGAGGTGCCTAGTCACTTGGAGTTCAGCCCAGTCACAGAAGTTTGGAAGAAAAAACTAGCCAAACTCAAGGTCAAAGGGTCAAGAAGGCCCCTTTACGAGGTTTTTAGTAAAAAGGCAGTCCACAAAGCAGTAGGGTTTTACTTAGAAAAGTCTTTAACTGAAAAAGACTTGGAAACCGGAGTACTGGCAAGTTTGTTGCTCTTGCTAGTTTCTCACTCAAAGTCTCAACTTAAAGAAGCTCTTAACTACTTGAGAAGGAGTTTGGTGGGGGAGCACTCGTCCTTAGTGTCAGAACTGCTTCTGCAAACTTACAGAAACTCAATTTTAGTGTTTTTAGCTTTACTGGACTTCTCAGATAACCTTTCAACAGTGTCCAGTGAAATCCTTTTGTCACTTACAATGGACTCTTATAAGTTCAACCAGTACATCTCAGGGTGCTCTTTTTCAAACAGCTTAAAAGGAATGATGGACGCCTGCGAAAAAGCCATTAACAGAGGACTGCGAGTGGGAACTGCAGAAGACTTAGAAGAAAACCTTGTAGTGCTTCTTCAAAAACTCAGTTCAGAAGAAACCCTGAAGCCCGTGCTCAGGAAGCAAGGCTTTGGGGAGTTGCTTGAGCAAAGAGCTAAGAGCTCCCAGGTTTCAAACTTCTTCCAAAGCAACTTGCACTCAATTTTAAGGAACTTAATGTAAAATGGACAAAGAAGTAGCCTTGAAACTTCTAGTGGTGGTGCCAAGTGGGTTGTGTCTGACTGCAAGTGCCCTGAACCTTTTTGCTGTAGGGTGGACTTCAGCAGTGGTTTGCTTCTACTTAGTGTGAGTTTTACTTAGGCTGTTTTCGGGTTTGTTAGTGCTAAACGAGATTTCACCCTTTGTGAGGGAAAATTATGTAGTTCATGTTGTGCCAGCCATTGACAATGGCTATGTAAAGGGAGGTTTAGAGTTCTTTATGGGGAGTTTGTGTTTAGGGCCTGAAATGGGACTTGTGGGGAAAGTTAGTGCTTCTTTGCTGTTTGTGAGTTGTGTTGCTTTAGTTACTTTGAATTACAAAAGTAGTTTGTTAGGAAACCTCTACTCAAGGGAAGAGATTCCTAAACTAGTAGAACGGATTTAATACTAACCTAGTTGCTAGTCAGTAAGCTTAAACTTAAATCTTTACAGTGAATTAGGGCGAGCATTTCCCTCCCTCCATATTTCTGACGATGAGATTTTGCAACAATCAGGATTTTAACCCTTAGAAAGCTCAGAGTTGACTTAGCTTTTAGCACCCAGATCAAGGCTGTCTCTTCAGGAGTGGTTTTGGTTGATTTTGCTATTATTTGAGTAAAAAATTCAAAAGTGAGTCCAAATGCCTAACAACTTCTAAAGACTCCTTTCCGAGTGACTTCTAACAAGCAGGCCTTCGCCCCTTAAAAACAATTAAAAAAATATTGTTTGGCGCAAACTATGGCCGATAATCAATAAAAAATGGGCTTCAAAAGTACACACAATTCTACTACAAAGCGTAACTTAAAGGCCGACAATTCATTTAAACACAAAAATAAGTCCTACTCAAAGTCAAGTTCTTCAGATGAGTCCAATACCAGAAAGCCCAGATCTAGAACCCGCAATGACAAAGGACTTCCAATACCTAAGGGAGATTCTCCCTATGCGCTTGCCAAGCAGGCAGAGTATAAAGAAAGGGACCTCGACAAAGCTGAGGCCTACTACAAGCTGGCTATTAAGAACGGAGAACGCGTCGAAAGCGCTATCAAAGACCTAGCAAGCCTCCTACACCAAAGGGGCAAAACAGAACAAGCTTGTAAGCTTTTGAAGGCATACAAACACTTGTTCTTTTACGACATGGAAAAGTTCGAAAACTTATATAACACACTTCAAAGGCAACTAGTTTCTAACGGGAACAGTCTTAACAAAAGTCTCAAAATATCAGGCCTTAGTAGCTCTGATGACGAAGACTCACTGCGCAGTTTGTTCGCTAACCCTGTGCGGATCATCACAGTCACCTTTGATTACGAAATATGCGAAGACAAAGAAAACTTCTTCGCAATTTTGGGCTTCAACAGCCACTCTTCAGCGAGAAAAACCCTGGAAGGGTTTCATCACTGGGACAAGTACAAGGTGGAGTGGGTCAACCAGCATGGGGAAGTTGTTGGCGACGCGCACTATGCAAGGCAGAAAATGGAGGAGTACCGCAAACATCACCCTACTTTTGACTACGTCATGTTTGAAAGGGATCCTAAGGGTTATGTCCTCAGTTTACCTGTGGACGGCACTGGACTTAGGATCCGCGACGAGATCAGGGATGAATGTGTAGCAGTCACACTACTTGGTGCTTCTCTTTTCAAGGATATTTTTTAACACAATTAACTTTACCGTAATCAAAATGGAGCTTGACTACGAAGTAACTTTTACTTAGAAGTTTTGCAAGTCCAAAGCACTGGACCCCTTGCCGGAGGTATTGGACTTGCTTCTTATGGAAAAAACCTCACTGGTGGTTTCTGGAGAAGTGGTAAGGTTTATTTAGTCTAGCTTTCACTTTGAATATTTGAATTCTTTAGTTGGGTCGAACCCTAACTACCTGAAGTCCTTAACTGCTTCAAACCTGTCTTCAAAGGCTTTGCAACACCTGTTGAAAGGACTCCAGTCAAATTACTGCATTAAAACTCTTAACTTGTCACGCAACTCTTTTTCAGAGTCTAAGTGGGTCTCTCAAATCTGCAAAATCCTTGTAGAAAATGACTCTGTGCAGCACCTAGACCTTTCGCACAGCAAAATTTCAGACCAAGCAGCAGAGAGTCTGTGTTACTTACTAGAAAACTCACTTTCTTTGAAATCAGTTAACTTGAGTCACAACCAACTCGCAAACACCAACTTAGGCATTAGTGTAGCAAACAACCAAGTTTTGGAAGAACTAGACCTTTCAGGCAATCCTTTTTCTTATGAAGCCTTTGCAGAAGTTCTTGATATGCTTACTTTAAACAGTAGTTTAAAAACCCTTAAGATTTCAGAAGTTAACTTGGTGGAACCTTCAGACACCAACCTAACCAAACAAGACCAAATAGAGTTTAAACTTGCTTACGTTCTGAAGTACTCTCGGATCGAAACTTTGCACATTTCAATATCACCCAGCAGCATCTCCCTCAAAGAACTCAAAAACACCCTTAGCAAGCACAACAAAACTCTAAAGCACTTAGTTGTTCCTTCAGTTAACTGGAACGAAGTACCCAAAGACTCGGCTTGGTTCGGAATAAAACAAGCCTTGCAAGACTTAGAAACTTCTTCAGTCGCTTCAGTCGCTTCAGTCTTCAACGAACTCGAGTACTCTGAAAGTGAGTCTGAAGAAGTTAAGCCAGTTGAAAACAACTACACACAACTCGAAGAGTTACTTGAAGACCTAGAAAGAAGACTGAGTGTACTAGAAAAAAAGGAGTCTGGAAAAGTTAAGTTATTTGAAGAACTAGGAAACGAAGTTTGCAGTTTAAGGGAGTACATCAGAGACCTTGAGTACAAAATAGACTGTTTAGAGTTTAGTTTGCAAAACAACCAAGTTAACTCTGACATCTCTGAAGTTCAAAGTCGGCTTAAGTTTTTCGAAAACTCTTTAAAAGAAGTCAGCAAACTCAAAGAGAACTTTGAAAAACAACACTCCCAAACTCTAGACCTAAAAACCGAGTTTTATGAAACTAAGACACTTTTAAACAAAAAAGTTGAAACTTTAGAAAACAAACAAGTAGACTTAGTTAACTTAAGGTCACTCGTAAACAACTTCCAAGCTGAAGTAGAAATGAAAGTTGCTGAAGCAAAACCACTCGACTTCACAAACCTAGAAAACTCAGTCAAGCATATTCAAACTCGACTGGTGTCTTTGGAGTACAAGCTAGACCCCTTTAAACTTTCCAACCTCACTGAAAGAGTTTCCTTTTTAGAAAAGGAAATCCAGCACACCGAAAGAGACTCTAAGCAGGAGTTAAAAGTGTCTGACTTAAAACAAGAGAACCTTCCTACGCAGTCCCTAAACGAACGAATTGCTTCGCTCCACAGAAAGTCCAAAAAACTAAGTAAATAAATGGAAGAAGGAAAGATTCCTACTGAGGAAGAGTTAAAAGAAGAGTGGATGATGATGTCTGAGTGGTACACTTCTTTTCCCCAAAAGTTCACTTCTCTGCTCATTGAGAACTTCGTACCCTTTATGCAACTCAGCTCAGCTACCAAAGTAGTTGAGGTAGCTTGTGGACCAGGAAACGGAATTAAGATTTTGAGAAGGCACTTGCCTGAGGAAGTAGCAATACACGCTTCAGACCTCTGCCCTAAGATGGTAGAAACTTCTAGAAGCCTCAACGTGCCCAACACCCAAGTCATCGAAGCCAACAACGAAAGTCTGCCATACTCAAATGAAGAGTTTGACAGGTACTTAGCCAACTTGTCACTTATGCTGGTTGGGGACGCTGACAAGATGCTTGGTGAAGCTTACAGAGTACTCAAGTCTGGAGGAATAGCTGCGTTTTCTATTTGGGGTGAGAAACAAGACTGCACACTTTTTGGAGCCATAGACGGAGTGAACGAACAGTTTGGAGTGCGCAAAGCAGTGAAGTTCAGAGCTCCTTACTACTTGACTGACAAAAACGTGATAAAGGAAAAGTTCGAAAGGGCAGGTTTCAGTAAGTACTTAGTGTACGACTGTCCTGCGCCTTTGCCAATGAGCACTTTGGAAGAAGTGGTTGAGTTTTACAAAACTATGCCTCCTATGGTGAGGACTAAGGAGGCCAACCCTGAGTTGTATGAGCAGTGCGTAGAGGCTTTTAGGGAGAAAGCCAGAGTCAAGTTGCACCAAAACCACGAACCTTTTGTGTTTGCCGCCAGAATTATTTTGGCCTTTAAGGAATAATCTTAGTTAGTACAAGTTTGTGTCGAAGTTCTGTAAAAGCAAGTTAATGGTCGTTTTTCTAAAAGCTTGTTTATAGGAGTCTTGCAAGTGGTTTATTGAAGACTCTAAACTAGTTAGTTTAAGGGACTCTTTGCAATGGAAGTTCTTTTTAGGCGCAGGTTTTTTGAAATTTGTATGTTCAGATCCAGCTGTGTTTAAATTTAAATTTTCTTTGTTTTCCATTATGAATTAAAACTGATCAGAATTCAAAGTTAAAAATAGTACTAGAATTTATAATGGAAATATCAGAAATACCAAGTTCTACTTACAAGTCCAACTTAAACGAAAAACCTTCTAGAAAAAAACAGGTTCTGAGTCAAGTAGTAAAGACTATGATTGAACTGTCAATAAAAGACCCAACTCGCAAGTTCAGTGCAGTTAAGTTTGCGACTTACTGTGCAAGCTTAGTTTATTTAAGCCTGAACATCTTAAGCTTAACTCTTCCTGTGGAGGACTCCTCAGAAGGTTACGAAGTTCTGTCAATAGTTTTAAGTAACTTGAGACTGGACTACCTTATGCAGCAAATAAACATGCAAGAAGCTTTCTATTGGGTTTCCTTTGTAACGACTTGCATACCTGCAGCCGCATTTACACTTTACTTACATTTTAAAAAGCTCCCAGTTTTGAAAGTTGTGTTCCAAAAAAGCAGGTTTTTAGTTGAAAGAGTGTTTGTAGTGCCTTTCTCAGTGAGTTTAGTTACTGGAATAAGCAATAACTTGGGAAGCAACTCAGATGGGAACTATGCTTTAGGAGTTTTTTGTTTGGTGGGGTTCTTTTTTTTATTACTTGAAGTACTTGTTTTTTCTCTTTTGATGTACGAAAACTCCTTAATCAACCACAAGTTGCACTTCTTTGGTGTGGGCAGTAACTTTGTTAACAAGTTGTACATTTGTTCTAACCTAGGCTCTGTAGTGCTTTACTGCTTCACTGAAAACACTGGACTCAAGTTCTTCCAAGTGTTTGGTTACGGACTTTCTGGTTTTGTGATTATGCAAACTTTGCCCTTTTACTGTGAAGTAGCTAATTTTATGTTTGGATTTGTTTGCATTGTGAACTCTTTTGGAGCTCTGGCCTTTGTAGTAGGAAAGGCTTTGGGGAACATGGATGTGTGTTGTTTGTTAGTAGTGGTAGTAACTCCTGTTATTGGAGTGCTGTTGTATGCTTTGAACTCTAAGTACTACAACAGAACTCCTGAAAAGCCTTGGAAGTTCTGTCTTTGGAAAATCAACCTTTGGCTAAGGCTCAAAGTAAACGAGTTCGAGTCAATAGAAAACTCCGACTTAAAACTACCTGAAAAAAAAGCACAGAAAGAAGCAGTTCTCAAAGAAGTAAAAAAACTCTACAAAGCATTGACAACTGACTACAGGGACTTCAAAATACTGTTTGTGTGGGAAGCACTGGTTTACTTAGCTTTTAAAATGCAAAACGAAGCTAGTTTGAAACTTGCTAAGTCAAACAAGTCTAGTTTTTCTTTAGACGCTGACTTTCAGTGCCTGAGACTCGATAAAGTCATTAGAAGCAACAACAAAACACCCCAGAAGTACTATATCAAGTACCTAAATCAAATAACCAAAGCCAAAAAACTAGACAAGAACTGCTGTTACTGCATTCTGGACTTATGCAACGAACTCTTTTCTGATCAAGCCAAACCCAAAACTCTTGAAACTTCACTTATAAACTTAACTGAACTAATCAAAGAAACCAACAGAACTTACAACGAGTGTGTCAAGAAGTACAACGTAAGTGAAGCACTCATAAGTTATGGAAGTTTCCTTACAGAGATAATGCATGACCCTTTCGGGAAGCAGTACTTTTTCAGAGGGATCCAGGAGTCCAAAGCCAAAGCCCAAAAGGACTTAAGTGTCTTCGAAAAAGGACTGGGTGTTTTAGTATTGGCAAACCCTTCTAGGTACTCACCTAGCATTTCTATGTACAACTCAATTGCCAACGACCTTTTGTGCATAAAGGAGTGCTTTGACTTGAGGGTCAAGAACTTCTTGCCTAAAGCTATTGCAAGTTTAGTTAAGTCTGAGTTAGTGGAAGTCGCTGAGTTCGGAAAAAAGTGCACAAAGTTAGAAACTTGTTTGGAGTTTTTAGTAGACGCTAAGGGGATGCTTCTAGACGTAGACGTAAAGGTAGACTATGGGAGTTGGAACCAAAAGGTGTTTTTTACCTTTCTTTTAAGACCGCGCAACAGCAGTGTCAGAATTCTTTTGGACGAGAACCTAAGTGTTGTAGCACACACTGAGTCTTTAAACGACATGCTGTGTCCTATTGGCAACTTCAGGGACAACAACTACGCTGGAAACTACGTCGGCAGCATTTTGCCTGGACTAGACAAAGAATTCCAAAAAGACTTGATTTCAATTAACTCTGAGTTCCTAGGAACTAACTTGAAGTACCTGACTTTTTCTAAGAGGACTCTTAATTTAGGAAGGAAGTTTTACGAGTTAGTTTTGGAACTCCAAGAAGACATAATAATTACAGCTTACAGACAAGAAGACAACCAAGAAATGCTTACTCCTCTAAGCAAAACTGTACAGTTCTCAGAGGACCAGATGTCTGAAATTGACAGGAAAAAGTACACTCACCTAAGTGTAGTTAACTCAGGGAGTCAGTCCTCTAGAAACCAAAAGCTAGAAGCTAGGGGGAACTCGCTTAACTCTATAATGAGTCTAGGCAACTCCAAACTGATTAGTGACCAAACTGTGTCACAGCAGATAGAATTACTCAGAAAAAAAACCAAAAGGTTCAAGTGGTTTACTTTTTTAGTGATCCTTGTAGAGATACTTGCCCTAACTGTTACAGTAGTTATCCTTATAGGACTCATAACGAGCTTTGAAGACATCAGTTTCTTAGAAGAAGTTGACAGAACTAGGTACCTAGTTACAGACATTGGGGTTCAAGCACGAACTATCAACTTAGTTAGTCTCAACTACGTTCCAAAGGAAAGAAAGGACTCAGCTTCAAACAAACTGAGAAAAGACGTTTCAGAAGTAAGCCAACTACTGCAATCACTCGACTCAGAACTACTCAGCTTAGAAGACAAAGTCAGGTACCCTTTTTGGAATCCTGTAGTGCCTGTTTGGGAGTTAAGAGCAGGAGACCCAGTGGAGAGCAAAGTAAGCATCTACAGAGCCATTGAAAAGTTAGTGTTTGCCGGAGAGTCAGTGCTAGGTGGTAATTATAACATGAACGAGAGCTCTATGTTCTTTTTGTACAGAAACGCTAACACTGAGATCTTTAGGCACTTGAACACAAGCATGTTCGATATAGTAAGAAGCTCAATGGTTCAAAGAAGAGAAACCGTTATGAACCTGAACTTGATGATAATTGTAAGTGGAATCATAGTTGTGCTGGGTTCAGTGTTCATTCTTATTCCGAACATAGTGGCTTTAGACAGAATGTTTGGAAGCATTTGGAACTACTTCACTGGCTTAGACGCAAAAAGCGCCAACGAACTCAGACAAGGCGTAATTAACAGACTTGAAACTGAACACAGTGAAGAAGACACCTTTAACTGGAACCCCAGAAAAAAACCAAAACTCCCTCACCCCAAGCAGCACTTAAGGTTTCTGCTGAAAGTAAGTTTGTTTCCTCTGTTGTGCTTAGGATTTTTGCTTGTGATTTACTTTGTCAATTCTTACAGGCTAGAAAAGCTCCTGGCAACCGTGCCTAACTTTATAAACTGGGCAGGAATCAGGTCACCTTTGGCAGTTTCTAGTTTTTTCTGGCTTAGAGAGCACAAATTAGTTGACTTGCCTCAAGGGTACTACAAAGTAGTTCCTCAAGGGCAGTCTGCGACATCGCCAAGAAACCAAGTTTCAGACTTAATTGAAACTCTGATTACAGCCACACAAACCTTAAACAATGTCAATGAAAACCAAGGAATTTATGTTTCAGGACTTAACACTAAGTACTCCAATTTTATGTACAAGTCTGCCTGTGAAGTGTTTGAAGAAAGTAAATGTTTACTTAAACACTTTGAAAAAGGACTGTACTCTGCAATTCTTGAATTTGAAAAAAGCATGCACTACGCAACCAATACTCAAGAGTCTTGGAACTACTTAGAAAAGTTCAGTGAAGAAATAGTGTTTGCTTTGAGAAAAACTCTAGACTACTACAATGAAACTATGCTGGAAGAGTTGTCTCAAATCAAAATAGTCTACATATACATGTTTTGCTCAGTAGTTTTCCTGAGCATCATTTTGTTTTTGCTAAGTTACTTGCCTATGATTAACAAGTTCCACCAGAAAGTTTCCAAGTTAGCTGGACTTTCTAAAGTATTCGAGAAGAACCTTTATGAATAAGTAATTTACACGTTAAAAATAACCTTAACTACCTTGTGGACTTTTTTCTTTTGCTGTTCTTAGATCTATTGGGGGCGATATATGACAAACTTAGCTTAGAGAACTGAGAAGGCAAGTTGTAAGACCCAGGTCCAGGACTCAACTGGTTCCTTCCAGATATTTTGACCCGGTCGCCTTTTCCAAAGGTAATGCCTGAGTAAGAGCTTCGTTCAATTAAACTGTAACAAGGCGAGTACTGGTCAGGTGGGGGGTTAAAGGACTTTATTTGACTTTGGATCTTCGAACGGAAGCTGAACTGCAGGTTTTTGCTTTTAGGTTTGACCGGGTCATAAGACCCAGGTCCTGGAGAGTGGAAGTGTGTGTACTTGGTTTGGGACTTAGCTCTTACAAACCTTGGACAGGGCACAGCTCTGTCGAAACACGAAGGAGGCGAGTAGTTCCCAGGGTCAGGAGAGTCCCTACCTGACACGTTAAGAGGTACCCAGCGCTTTCCGTAGCCGAAAGAACAAGTTCGTTTTTCTCTGGTTGAAGGAAGCATTATGTAACTAGGTCCGTAAGTCGGTTGGGGTTTGGAGAACCTCCTAGCTTTGCTGAAGGAAGTAGAGATGTTTCTTGAGATGCTGGCTGAAGACTTTGAAACTTCTGGTTTTGCAGGGACTGGAGTGGACCTTTCGCTAACTGACATAATCGAATTTTAAAATAGTCATTTTAGAAGTTAAGCAATGCTCGACTTTATAGTTATAAAATATGGCAGAAAGGAAAGCAGTGATCAAGAACGCTGACATGTCTGAAGAAATGCAACAAGACTCTGTGGACTGTGCAAACCAAGCAATGGAAAGATTTAATATTGAAAAAGACATTGCCGCTTACATAAAAAAGGAGTTTGACAAAAAGTACAACCCTACTTGGCACTGCATCGTAGGCAGGAACTTCGGGAGTTACGTGACTCATGAAACTAGACACTTCATTTACTTCTACTTAGGACAAGTAGCTATCCTTCTTTTTAAGTCAGGCTAAGTAAATATGGATTCTGCTGCAATTGAGAGTCTTGAAGAAAGAGTCAACAGTTTGATAGAGCACTTAGGCAACTACCACACTCTGCTGGAAGCTAACGATTCAGTAACCCACAACTACCTCAAACTCCACAGAGAACTCGACAACATCATGGCTAACCACCTCAACTCGCAGTTTTACGACAAATGTAAGTCTCATTAAGACAAGAGTTTAGAAAGACTTTTAGAAACAAGAGAAGTAAAAGAAGTTTTACTTAACTCTGTCACCAAAGCTGAACTTTTGCTGAAGTATGAACCTGAAATACGCGAAGTTGCCCAAAACTTAGATCGAATCAACACCTTAAAGCGGTACTTGGACTTCGACCCTTTGCACAGTAAGCTTTAGCTAGACTTGCCTGAGAAACAAAAGGTTTTGATACCTCTGCTTAAGAAGCAAATGGAACTGAGCTTCAGCATGGGTGAAGAAGAACAGTTAGTTAGTCAAGTGCTTGAAGAGTACACCCAAGTGCTTTTAGCAGTGAACTCACAGTTAATTCACTGGGAAGAAAGACTTAAGTAACATTATTTACAAAAAAGGGTTTTTTGTGTAGGAGGAAGAAACCCTTCCCCCAAAGTTCAGTTTGGACAGCTGCTTCGTCGGGGTCCAGAGGAGCACTTGGGTTGGCCTCAAGTGAACTAGCTTTCAAGAGTTCTAAGTTAGTTTGGTTAGTTGCTGACTGAAAGTCTTCCATGCTGAATATTGTGTTATGGACTTCAAAAGACTCAGAGTCTTCACCGTAGAACTTAATAACTACTTTTTCAAGGTTGTTTTGTGGCTCCAAAGGAAGGATTTCCATGTGCTTCAGATAACTTTGAATCAAGGGAAGGTTTCTGACTAATGCTGGGTTGGAGCACACAGAAAAAGCTAGTCCTTCTTCCTTCAGGAAGTGTTCACAGATTCTAAAGTACTCCAGCAACTCTTCAATTGAAGTTGCGTAAGGCACCAAGTAAAAAGACATCACTGCGTCAAACTTACAGTCGCCCAACAGGCTCTTTACACTTTCAAAGCTCAAACAATCTCCTGTATAAAACCGGCATTTGGTGTCCAAAGATAACTGCTTTGCACCTGCAATGGCTTTTTGCACCATAGATTCAGATATGTCTACTCCTACTAACTCTTCAGCTCCGCATTCTGAAGCTTTAAAAACATTCGACCCATCTCCACATCCCAAGTCCAGAACCCGCAACCCACTAAGGTTGCCAAGATGCTTGAAACAAGTATAAGTTTCTGTGTTGGCTCTTAAGTCTGAGTTAGCTCTGGAGTAAGACTTGTACAGGTCTGAGTGTTTGTTGTAGGATTCCTTAGGGTCCATGTTATAAATGTCCAGCAGACAGCTTCGGAAATTGCAGGAACAAAACAAAGTAGCTGAAGAAGAGTTTTCAGAAGAAGAACCAGAAACCAAAGTAGTTAACAACTTTGCAGACTTAGACGACTTTGAAATCATTTCTTCAGAAGAAGAAGAACCCCCAGCAACCACCTCCAAACTCCTCAAACAAGAACAAAACACCCAACCAGAAGAAAACCTTGACTTGCTTTTAGAAGAACTCAAAGAGTCCTCCATAGGAACTCTTCAAGAACAAAAACCCTACATTTCTTGTCTTAAAAGGCACCCTAAACACTTCGACCCACAAAACGAACTCAGCAAACTCTTCAAAGAAGAACGCAAGTCTAAGAAAAAAGCCAAAAGGAACTTCAAAAAGCTCATGCTGACTCCTGACAAAACAGACTGGCCACTTAACTTAGACCACCTCTTAGTTATGGAAAAAGTCCCTGACCCAGTCAAGAACCTTTTTTACTTCGACATGACTAAAAAGTACTCCAACCTCCAACCTGAGTACTTATCCTGTGTAGAAAGCAACGACCCTAACGCTATAGCTGGGTTCTTGCAAAAGTACCCTTTCCACGTTGAGGCACTTTTCCAACTAGTTTTGGTGTACCAAATGCAAGGCAACTTCGAACAAGTAGGAAGTTTACTAGAAAGAATGCTTTACTCTTTCCAACTGAGCTTCCACCACCAGTTCTCTCCTATTGGCTCTGACATTGCGATGGATATTAACCTGAATCAGTTCAACAAAATATTCTACAAAGGGCTTTTCACCAACGTAGACTGTTTAGGGAGGAAAGGCTGTGCCCGCACAGCTTTGGAGTTCGTTAAGTTCATGCTAGCTTTAAGTCCTCAAGAAGACCCTTTAGGGTGTTTGTTTTTAGTAGACTACTACTCAATTAGGTCAAGGAAACTGAGTTACTTTTTGGAGTTCACTGATAAGTACATGGAGGAGTTTTATGGGTTTGGGGAACTCATTATGCTGCCTAGCATTATGTACAGCACAGCTCTTTGCAAAGCTTTAATGAACGAAACCTTCGAGTGCACTAACTCACACGTCTCTAGGTGCAGTGAAGTGAAGGGCTTCTCAGAACTCAGACAACAAGAAGCCTCAGTAATACTGCTGTGTGCAGTTAGACTCTACCCAGGACTTGCCAAAGCACTTATTTCCAAACTCTTCCCTGCTTTCCAGTTTGGAGAAGTTGACTACCAAACCTTTCTGGGGAACACCCAAAAAACCTCTGAAATCTACGCTAACCGCAACGAAGAACTTTGGAAACCCGAAAAAATCAGCAGTTGGCTCAAAGCCTGCATAGAAAAGTCCTCAGAAATAACTCTGAGCAACCAGGACTTCCAAGACACTAGGTTCAGCGAGTTACTTGACAGGTACTCCCACTTAGACTCTAACGAGTTCAGTTTTGACGTGCGAAGAGTCATTCCAGAAGACATGGAAGTGGGGAGGAGAGGACCTGTTGGAAACTTAGACCCCAACGCAAACCCTTTTTACTTGTTTTTTGCAAGCATGCTTCCCTGGAACTACGTTAACTTCCAAGAATAATACACAGTCTAAAAGTCAATAATTAATGCCTAAAGAAAGGTCGTTTAGTCATTTCAGGTAACCCATTCCTTTCTCTTTTATGCTTGATCCATTCGTCCCAGTACCCGTCTTCGTTGTCGTAAAAGTTCACGAAACTAGGAATCTTTCCGTCAGGGTTTTCGTAGTTTTCAGTGAACCAGTCAACTCCGTAGTCTTGAATCTCATCAAACTTCAACACTTCGCTTTGGCCCTCTTCTACTTCTTCTCCCAAAATACGCCTTAGTTCGGCTTCGGCTTTTTGAATTTCGCTTTCAGGTTCTTTATGGTGCAGTGTTTCGGGAACTTCTTCTTCTTCTTCCTCCTCTTCTTCTTTTGCAATTTTTTCTCCTACTTTTAAGTCGCTTAAGTCAGGCATCTTCTTCTTGACAAAGTACTCCTGCAAAAACAGGTACTTTTTGGGGTCTTTGGGAGTAAGTATGTTGCACAGTCGGTTCAAAAAAAACTCTTTGTGCTTTCTGTTGACTTCTGGTTTGCGGTGCTCCAGTATAGTAGTTACTGACTGCACTAGGCGGTGCTCTTTGTAGTAGTTAGGCAGCATTTCGTAGTAGTTAACTGGTGAAGGCAAAGGAATCTCTTTTAACTCTTCAGTTGTGTCCTTCATAATCTCCTTTTCTTTTTGAATCATTCTGGGAATCATGGGGATGCTTCGGAAGGTCTGCCAGTTGTCTAGAGTTGCATATATTTCTTCGCGATTAATGGGCAGTTCAGGAGGCACAGGTGGTAAGTCTTCAGGATCTTTTTGGGCAGGGTAGCTTGAGTACATTTCTACTTCTTCTGTTCGTTCGAAAAACTCTTCGTCAGGTTTGAAGTTTTTGAACTTTTCTATGTCAAACTCGGTTGTAAGGAAGACTTTAACTGGGTCAGGAATGACTTTGATTGGAATGGTTTCTTTTTTTTCTTCAGGAATTGAGTCCCGGGGCTGCCAGGGTTCAGTTGAGTTCTTGTTTATGCTTGGAGGTTGGTTTTGGACGAACCACTCACCCCAGTGTTCAGGGTCGTCTTCGATTCCAGGGCCGTAAGCACTTCCGGGGTAGTACTTAATTTCGGAGGTGTCCACTGGTTCGCCTAGGTGCTTTGGAATGTTCTCCACAGGTACTTGGTATTGGTTTTTGGCTCTTCTTTCGTTGTGTCTCTGGTAAGATTTAAGTTCGTCGAATTTGATTAAAGCGGGGTTAGGGCAGTCGTCCCAAAGAATGCCTTTAGGTCCTGGGTCAAGGGCTTTTTTTATGTACTCTGCTCTGTGGCGCTGGCGTTCACCCAAGTACTTTTCAACAGAGTCCCACTCTTCTTTGAGCTTCTGGATTTTAGGAGGCAGTTTGTTTTGGGTGGGTTCAAAAGAGTTGAACAAAGAAAATATTTCCCTTTCACGCTCATGCGAAGGAAGGTCTGGATTTACAATTAGCTTTTCCTCTTTAGGTGGTTGTGTTTTTTCTGGAAGTTTGGCTTTTATTCCGATCTCGGATAAGACTCTTTGGTGGACTTTTGTTTCTTCTGAGAAGTTTCGAGCAACAATTAAGGGGCGCTTCCTTGCAACTCGGAATACCTGTGTGGACAGCATATTTTTTGAAGTTATTGATGAACTGTCTAATAATATAGATGGAACAAATCAATGAATGGAAAAAACAACTCGAAAAACACGTCAACGAAGGAGAAACTGCCCAAGCTATCCAAGTAATGCGGAGACTTAAAGAGGCCAACTGCGAACTTAAGTTCACTATAGAACCCATTGAGGAGGTTTACACTCAAAGCCAAAACGAAAACATAAACGGACTAGTGTACTACGGAGCTCCTCGAGAAGTCGCTGTAGAAATCGCTTTTAAGTTTGCTGACTGGGACTCTTGTTACCGAGAAGCTTATAAGAAGGGGTATGTAAATCGAAGTTAATTAAGCGTTAGTTAGAACTCTAATTCCTAAGCTACTTGCTTTTAGAACTTTCATACCCAACTTCTTCCTCAGTCTTGAGTTGCTAGTTTCCACTGAAGCAAGTGCCTAAGTAAGGGTGGAAAACCCCTAGTCATATTAGATAATTATTAAGAATGGAAAACGCCCTAGAACTTCTGTTCCTCACAATTCAGTTTCTGGTCCTCAAACAGATTTTTAATTATGAATTAGTTTTAACTGTTCTCCCGCCTGCAAAGAATTTACCTACCCAAAGACCCCCTAAACCCCAAAGTGCTTTTGCAAGCACCCAAAAGGCAGGTTCTGTACTCGAAATTACAAAACACACAGAAAAAGCTACTCCAAAGAATCTACAAACCCTTACTAAATCCCCTAAAAAGGTCCCTTCAAAAAGAAACAACGATACTTCACAAAAAACTCCACAGAAAAAACCCAAAGCAACTAAAAATCAACCAACTCTCAACGGAAAAAACAAAGTAAGCACTGAAAAGCACATAAGAATCGCTCCGGAACAAAAAGTTTCTAGAGTCCCCAATGCCCCCCCAGTTCTTGTTCTTAATAACCAGTTCAAAGAAAAGCTTCCTTACAAACTCCAAAAGTACCACAAAAGCGTTTTATCGCTCCGCAAAATGACTCATGCAAAGTTGGAGTCCTCAGAAAAAATAATAAGGTCAGCTAACGAAAGAATCAAAAGAGAAGAAAACTTAAATCCTTCAAGTAAGATCCCTTCTGCACCCCAAGAAGACACTACTTAATATTATAATATAGTAAATCTAGAATTGCTTTTTTTAACCCAGAAACTTCAGAGATCAACTCATGAACAGAGTAACTTAAGTCTTCAAAAGCTTGTTTGAGTTCCAAACTCCGCCTGCAAACAGGACATTGCTCTTGTCTGGTTTCCCAGTCTTCAATGTCAACACTGCAAAAAGTGTGTCCACAAGGTAACACAATGTCTACTTTTCTTTCTAAACAAATGCAACATTCCTCGTATTCCTTAGTTGCTTCTGAGTTAATCAGAGTTAAAAGCAGTCTGAGTTCCTTGAACAATGACAGAAGTTTTAAAGTTTGACTCAGTTCTAAACTTACTTTGTCTTCTGAGTGTTGAGAGTTTATTTTGGCAATGATTCTTAGGTACCCTTTGTACTTCCAAGTTAGTTTCAGTAGTTTTTTAAGTTTGGTGTTACTTCTAACTTCTAGTTTTAAGTTAAAGCTGAACTGTTCACAGAACTCCTCGCTAGTAGTAAACTTGTTTGCTTGGTTCACTTGACTTAAGAACATGTTGTAAGAATTTCCCATTTATATACGAATTGAATAGATAATTACTTACTTCTCTTCTTAGAAGAAGTAGCTGCTCTAGTTTGGTGGGGGTGAGTTGGAATGTATTCAGTCCCTCTTTCCAAAAACTCTTTTCCAGCCTGTTTGGTCATAGCCATAGTTCCTTGTTTGGTAAGTGACTTCTTTGAGGAGGACCTTGAAGGAGTAGGAGTTCCAGATCTAGACCTAGTAGGGGTCTTCTTAGCGGGAGTAGGGGTCTTCTTAGCAGGAGTAGGGGTCTTTTTGGCAGGAGTTGACCTGGTAGGGGTCTTTTTGGCAGGAGTAGGGGTCTTTTTAACAGGCGTTGACTTGATAGGAGTCTTCTTAGCAGGAGTAGCTTCTTTCTTGGGAGTGGTTGACCTAGTGGGGGTCTTCTTGGCAGGAGTAACTTCCTTTTTGGTTGAAGTAGGTGTTTTGGGAGTAGGAGTCTTCCTAGGAGTAGCTGCAGGGGACTTAGCTGGAGTTCTGCTGCGTGAGCGTGTTGCTACTCTTTGAGCAGAAGTTGGAGTCTTTTTGCTGCTAGCTGGACTCTTAGCAGGAGTTGTCGGGACTTCCTTTTTAGAAGGTGTTCTGCCACGAGTTGGAGTTGACTGTTTGCTTCGAGGTGTTCCTTTGACCATTTTCGCGCCAAAAAATTTATAATTTAAAATTAAGATGGAATATTGAACACAGATCTGTGGGTTGTGCATTTAGAAGTCCTGGAATGTTTAGTTGCTATTAGGATTTGAAGTATTTACTTCATAGAAACAATCTTAGATAGAGTGTGATTGTTTTTCAACTCCTAGGCTTGATTATCTAGATCTTCTTTCTAGACGGACTTCTGAATCTTCTGTCTACACAATCACAGCTTTCTGTAGTTTTCGAAACCCTTGAAGGCAGGTTTTTAAGATCTTTATAGTATTAAACTCACTAAGTTACTTAATTGGCTACTCAAATGTCTGTAAACTCAATTTGGCCATAACTGCTTAGTCCAGCACAAGAAATTTTCATGCCTAAGTTAGCATAGCTAACTAAAGGCCTAAGAGTCCATTTAAACTTAATAAAATGAACGATAGAAGCATGTTTAGATCTGATTTTAGGCAAATAGTTCTAGAGAGTTCTAAACACTCAAGAACTACTTCCAACTCTTTCTTAGTAACTGACCTAAACTACACCAACTTCCTTCCTAAGTTTTTTTGCTTCCATATAAAAAAGTACCCCAGTTCCGTGTTTTTACTTCTTCTAACTGCATTCCAACTGCTTGTCCAGGACGAAACGTCCCAAATCATTCCACCTACGGTTTTAATCCTTCTGCCACTAATTTTGTACGACTTCCTGAAAAACTTTTTGTACTTAAAAAGCATTTTGAAGTGCAAAAGTGCAATTAATTCGTACCCTGCAAGAATCTGGGAGGAGTCTAAGTTTGTGGAGCAAACTTTAAGCCAAGTAACCGAAGGCGATTTTGTTTTGGTTAAGAGGGGAGAAGTGGTTCCAGCTGATTTAGTTATTTTAGCTATAAACTCAGGAACAAGCTTTTGCTGCATCGACGAGTCGAACCTATTTGGACGAGCCGACCCCAAAAAGAAAAAGCCAATTAAAGAAATCCAAGAAAAACTCAAAACAGCAAATCTAGAAAACTTACACTTTCACATCAGACTGATTCAGGGGCAAATTAAGTTTAGTCCGCCTAACTCGGACTTGGACAGTTTTAAAGGGTTTTACAAAGCCTACAACTCACCTACTTCTTTTGACCTGGACATTCAAAACTTCGTAATGCAGGGAACCGTCCTGGACAAGACTGAGTGGTTGTTAGGTTTAGCAGTCTACTGTGGTTACGACACTAAACTGAGTTTGAACTCCTACTATGCATTTGGAAAACTCTCTCCTTTAGACAGAGGCTTAAGAGCCTTTTGCATTGCAATGCTGAGTTTATGGGTAGTTTTTTTGGTAGTCCACTGTTCAGTTCTGCAACTATACAACAGTGAAAACATTTTGCGGAGTTTCCAGCAAGCAGCTTTAGTGTACTCAGGACTAGTGCCGAGTTCTTTGGTGTTTTTGATTTTCTTGATAAAAACTTTTTTTTCCAGAAAAATAAACAGAGAAAACAAAAACGTCCAGGTGCTTAGAAGCGATTCTTTAGAAACTCTAGGAAACGCAGAGTACTTGTTGGTTGAAAAAGGCGTCCTTAATAAGTCTACGAGTTTTGAAGTAAACGCTTACTTAGTCAAAGAAAACTCGGTTTCTCTTAAGTTTGAGTTGGAAAAACTCCAAACTTCTACTGAAAGGACTTGCAACTCCCTAAGCTTTGACTTGTATGACTTCTCAAGAAACAACTTTTTAATAGCACTGACTGTCTGCAACAAGTTTGCTTACGACCAAGAAGCAAGTAGTTTAACAGTTCCTTCTGTGCAAGAAAACTCAGTAATCTCCCTTGCCAACTCGTTAGGGTGTGCTATGGAGACCCAAGAAAACAAGTACGTTTTTATAAGTTGCTTAACTGAAGACATGAAGTTTGAAGTAGTGGCTTTGCAAAACTTCGAAGACAAAAAAACCAGAATTGTGCTCAGAAACATCAAAACGAAACAACTAGTTTTGTACGTGAAAGGCTCTAAGTCAAGCATGGACCACCTAATTGAAAGCAACACTTGTGAAGTTAACTTTTATGAAGAAGGGGCTTTGGAAGTGTACTATGGATGCAAAATTCTCGAATTTAAAGAAGCCCAGAACTTAGAACTCATGTACAAAATAGCTATGAGGTCCCCAGTCAACCGGAAAGGCAGAATCAAGGCAATTTTTGAAAACTTCGAAAAGAACCTGAACTTTCTAGGAGTAGTTAGTATCAAAGACTCTATAAGAGAAAAAGACCTTTCCACAATAGAAGTTTTCAAAGACGCTTCCATCAAGTTTTGGGTTTTCGGCGACGAAACTGAGGACTCTTCAAGAAGCCTAGCGTCCACACTTGGACTCTCAGAAAACTGCAAGAGCAATGAGTGTTTTTTCAAAGTCAAGTCCAAAAAAGAACTTAAGTTGCTACTTAAAGAAGCTATTAAGTCTCAAATTCAGTTTGGAGAAGATCGAAACTCAAAAAGTTTTTCTGGAAGCAAGTACTTAGAAGAGCCAAGTGTAAAAATATCCTCTTTGTCCAGAGTTGTTGAAAACAGCAGTGCTTACTTACTTAACTCCAACTACGGCATACACATAGACAATGTATGCACTAAGCTTGGAAGCTTGAGCAAAAAGTGCAACAAGTACTTATTTGGACTGTTGCTGGCTTCGAACTACGTAGTGTTTTGTGGACTGGAGCCTTTTACAGCTTACTTGGTGTCTAGAATATTTTCTTGGAATTTTAAAAACGGCACTTCTACTTTAAGTATAGGCAAAAGTACAATTTGGAATGGAGTGATGCAGAAACCTGACTTAGTTGTAAGGGTCCAAGGAGACTCTAGGTTTGAGCTGGCTTTCACTGATATAAAACTTAAGTCTTTCAGTGACTTGAGAAGGTTAGTTCTTGTCTACGGACAATGGTTCAACACTAACATTTCAAAAGTGGTTTGCCTTGACGCATACAAGAACTTTGTTGTGACTACACTTGTGTTCACTTACCAGTTTTACTGTGAGTTTTCAGGAACCAGTGTGCTTTCGCATTGGGATTCTTTTTTCTTAATTCACGTGTTTTTAGGACTGCCTTTGGTTGTGGAGGGTGTTTTTGCCCAAAACTTGACTGAGGAGCAGTTGCTTGACTACCCCCAAATTCACGAGTCTTCAATTAAAACAAACATAATTACTAGAGCAGACTTAGTGCTTTACTGTGCACTTGGGCTAGTTCATGGGGTTATTCTGGGTGCTTTGAACTTTATTTTTGCTTATGACACCTTGAGTTCTGAAGGATTCACAGAAAGTTTCGACTCTTTAAACGTAACAGCAATTGGATCAGTGGCACTTACACTGCAGATCACTTTTTTAATCAGCAGTTCCTCAATTAACTTGCTTACTTTGGTTGCACACTTGATTTCCTTTGTGCTGTTGGTGGCTTTGCTGAGTCCTAACTTAGAACTGGCTCTAGAAGGCATTACTAGTAACATCTTTGTTGTGGTGCTGAGTCCACTTGTGTGCTTTATAGTTACTTACTTAACTTTAGTTATAAAACAACACAAACTAGGAGACCTTAAAGAAATCATTAAACTCAAAGGCAGAGTAGGGCTGATCAAAAGCACCTACTCAAAAATAGACAACTACAGCACTAGACTAAACAGAATCATAAAAGAGTTCCTTAAAAAGATGAAAAAGAATTCTTTCGAAAAGTTCGACATGAACTTTTGGACTTTAAAGTTTAAATCCAAAAAAACTGAACAAGAGTATAAAGAAGACATTTCTGTTTTAGTTATCAGAAAATACAGAATTATTTACTTTATATTGACTATTTTCATGATAGTAGTTAACATAACTACTGTTGCAATACTTGAATTCTTCGTTGCACGAGTCATTTCACTTCTGTTTATTGGGGCTTGGTTTGGAAGTGTTGCGCTTTTTAGCGCATCAAAAAGTTTTAAAAGGCACTATACTGTAGTGGCTGTTTTAACTAACATCGTTCTCCAAGTAGTGCAGGTTTTCATAGTGGCATTCACAGACCCAGGCTTAGTAGAAGTACCAATGGTGGTCTGCATTCTGTTCAACCTTGCTTTAGACGTTGACTGGCTTCCAATTATTGCAGCCAGCATTACAAGGGTGCTGGTTCTAGTTGTTTTTGTGACTAAGTACTTCCAAGAAACCTACACTGGCGATGACCAAACAAAACAAACTATTTTGTTCTTGATTAAAATGTTAGGCATCGAAACAGCATCTGCCATTGCCCTGTACAACATTGAATTGCAGAAAAGAAAAGACTTCCAGCTGCGCAGCATCGTTCAAGATGAAATGAGAAAAACCAACTCAGTGCTTACTTACATACTGCCTGAGTTTGTCAGAAAAAGAGTTAAGGAAGGCGTCAGGTACATTGCTGAAGACAGAGGAACTGTCAGTATTCTGTTCTGCAACATAAATGAGTTCGACAGGATAGTAGCTACTTACTCTCCTCAAGAACTCACTAAGTTCCTTGACAAAACCTTCCGAAAGTTCGATGAACTCTGTGAAAAGGTAGGCATGACCAAAGTAGAAACTGTAGGTTACACCTACATGGCTTGTGCTGGCTTGACTGACAGCGAAAACGAACTCAACTCTAAACTAGCTAATGTTTCCCACGCACGAAGGGCTGTTGAAATGGCTATAGGCATTAAAAACGAGTGCCAAAACGTGTTTTTGATGGACGGAAGTGAGTTGGAAGTAAAAATAGGAATCCACTCAGGCGAAGTAGCAGCAGGAGTAGTGGGAAGTCACAAACCCCAGTTTTCACTAGTAGGAGACACTGTAAACACAGCCAGCCGAATGGCTACAACTGCCGTCAACTCAATTCAGATCTCCAAAGCTACTTACGACCTACTGGAAGACACCCAAGGACTCAACTTTAAGCCACTGATTGTGTTTGTGAAGGGCAAAGGCGACATGCAAACCTACGAACTAGAACTTAATACCCACCGAAGTACCTTAGTAGATCTTTCATCTAAGAAAAAAATCAACATTGCTAGTTTTGACTCAATTCAGCCTTTCGGGTCGGAAATTAACAGTTATACTTCCAAAAAAACAACTAGAGTTAAGGAGCAAGAACCAAGGCTCAACACTGAAGTAGAAACCAGAAGCATTAGAATGTGCTCTTTGTCACTAAAAGAAACTCCTTACGAAAAACAGTTCAGGTTACTAACTATTTTTAGAAAGAAAAAATCCATATACTTTGCACTAGTTATTTATTTAGTGTGCTGTTTTGGAGATCTATTTGTGATGCTGTTATGCATGGCGATTGATGGCCAAAACATTGCTGGGCTATTTGTGATCCAGATCTGCAAAATGTCCTTTGTAGTTGTGCTGTTATTACTTAAAAAGAAGTATTACGAAAAGTACTGGTTTGGTTGGGTGCTGCAAGGAGGTTACTTTTTGATTTACTTAATGATGCTTCTAGAGATTAGGCTTTCCACCTGGTACTCTATTGAAGTCTGGAACAGTTCAATATTCTATGACTTACTGATATTCTGCCAGTGCAGTCAGCTCTTTTTTAAACACGTGATTATGTCTGCTGTTTTGGCAGCTGTTCTGTACATGGGAGAATTAGCTTTAATGGGTTTCTTTGAAACCCTAGCATTTTCAAGTGTGTTTCTGAGTATTTACTTGTCCGTAATTATAACTTCACTTTACTACAGAGAAAAACTACTCCACGTCCACACTTTGAGGAACCAAGAAGTCCAAAGAGAAAAGCAAAAAACTGAATCTTTACTCATGAAAATGATGCCTCCACATGCTTACACAAACTTAAGAGAAGAAAATAACTTTGTAGACACTCTTTATGATGTTACTTTGATGTACGCTGACATAGTGGGCTTCACCCAGTGGTCATCCGGAAAAGAACCCATTCAAGTAGTAGAAATGCTTTCTAAGTTGTTTGATAGGTTTGACAAAGTTTGTGAAGAATTTGGAGTGTACAAAGTCCACACTATTGGGGACTGCTATGTAGTGATGGGCAACTTGTCCAACCGAGACAGAAATCCTTCAAAAGAGTGCTTGAACATGGTGATGTTTGCTCAGAGAATAATTGAAAGCATAAAAGAAGTGAACGCTAACTACGGAATGGAGCTAGGCATGAGGATAGGTATGAACACTGGCGAAGTAATAGGAGGAATAGCTGGAACTAACATTGTGAGGTACGACATCTATGGAGCCGACGTGTTAGTTGCCAACAAAGTAGAAAGCAACGGAATTTCTGGGGCTATTTGCATTTCTGAAAAGTCCAAGAACTACCTAGAGATGGCTTACCCCAATCAACTAAGTTTTGAGTTCCATAAAAAAGTCCCCATTCCTTCAATCTACCAAGAAGTAAATATCTACATTGCTAAGTTTAGCTAGTAATAAATCTTAGAATTAATTGTTTAAAAAATTTGGCAGCATTTGTTTTTGGTTCCTGGAATACACTTCTTAGAAGAATTGTATTTCAGCACTGTATGCAGAGGAAGAGACTTAGCAGTGTCGATAAAGGTTACTTTTAAGTTACCCTTTCTGCTGCCTGGAGTTGATTCACCTAAAGTAGAGTCAGGCGACTTGGGTGGCTTCATTATAGATCTGGGGTAAGTGCAGTAGACTGAGTTGTTTTCTAGGCTATTTTTTGACATTTATTAGGGCGAATTAAAGGTGTTATATGGAAGAGACCAACTAAAAGAAGTAGACCACAGGTCTTGGGAGTTAGGTGCTTCTAAATAGGGAAAATACTGCAAAGAGTATAGCAAGTGGTGTCTCCAAGTGGGTTTTAGTTTGGGTCTTTTAATGGGTTTAGCGGGATGGATAGACCTTAGCGGAGTCCTGGTTGCTTCCATTTATAAACATGGACCTTCAAGAATTTGCAGGAAGAGTCCTTGCCAAAACACAAATAGGCCAAAGCATCAATGCTATCAAAGCTAAATTCCCTGAGGTTTCTTGGCAGAATGAAGAAAGCAAAGACGTTGTTTCTTTAAGGGAGTTGTTGTCCCTTTCGCTGGATTCTGTTGACAACCTTTATGAGTACTTGCCCCAGAAGAAGTTGTTTAGGCTCAATTACACTGATGGAGACTTCATAGCAAGGGCTTCTACTAAAGTTGAGGGGTCTGCTTCTTTCAAAGCTAGTTTCGTACAACAAAATTTTGTTGAACAAGCCATCAACTACATGGGAGTGATCAGAGTCCAGCACCAAGAAGCCTGCTTTGACATCAAGATGCCTGGAGAGTTAAGTTTTGATCCAGCAGGTGACGAACAAGGTTGCTGGGTAGACACTCACCAGTTCACTCGCCTTGTAGGGTTTGTTGTGGTACTTGTCAAAGCAGCTTGCCTAGGAGCAGAAGTGAGTTTTTTAAAAAAAGTGTACACAGTTACCAAACCTATTGTTCAATTTTACTACAAAAAAGTAGTTTTATTTCATTGGATGTACAAACAAGTAAAAACAACTTGCTTCAAAAAACAAGACCCCCCTGACTACGGAGAAGTACTTGCTAAAGAATCAGTGCTTTGCATGCTGACTAACAGACAAAACGCCCAAAGTTACTTAGAAAACTATAACGAAGTCAAAAGTGGTAGGGGGGAATTCAAACTTCCTGTGTTGTTTTATAATGCTATAAAGAACCACCCTAGTTTAGAAGACCAAACTAAACTAGCTCTCAACCAAATAGTTTCAGAGGAATCCAGAGCTGACGTGCCTTTCTTCTCAGAAATGCTTGAAGAGTCCCAGAAAATAACTCTTAGTTACTGCGAAGCCATGCAGTCTGTAGTCCAGAGAACTCAAAAACTAATAAAGGACCAAGAAACCCAAATCCAGTTCACCACTTCTAAACCTATGTCTAAACAGTGTCCTGTTTTTTAATAAAATGGCTAAAAGGCAACGAAACCCATTTCCGCAAGCAGACCGACTAAAAGAAAGACTAGTGCTTGAAACTCCTCCTTCTGGACTTAACACACACAACACACACAACTTAGAGTACCTTAAACTGAAGTTTTCAGAACTGCCTATTTCACGCAAGACTCTTATTGGTCTTTCTAAGAACCAGTGGGTAAGCATGACTCCCATCCAAAGGTCCTCCATTCCACACGCCTTGGCAGGCAGAGACTTACTTGGAACAGCCCTTACAGGTTCAGGCAAGTCTTTGGCCTTCTTTGTGCCTATGCTTGAAAAGCTTTATAGAGAAAAGTGGACAAAGATGGATGGACTCGGAAGCATAGTGCTAGTTCCTACTCGAGAACTAGGAATTCAGCTCTTCGAAACTCTAAAAAAAGTTGGCGAAAAACACAGTTTCTCAGCAGGGCTAGTGATAGGGGGCAAGGACCTAAAGTCAGAAACAGAAAGAATAGGGGGCATGAACGTACTCATAGCCACTCCAGGAAGGCTGTTGCAACACATGCAAGAGTCGCCTGAGTTCAACGCTGATAACTTGCAAATGCTAGTGATTGATGAAGCAGACAGGATTCTAGACATGGGCTTTGAGGAAACCCTAAACGAGATTTTAAGCTACCTTACTTCGAGTCGGCAAACTCTTTTGTTTTCAGCTACTCTTTCGAAGTCCATCCAAGCCCTTGCTAAACTCTCGCTGAAAAACCCAGAGTACATAAACGTAATGCCTAACAACGAAGAAATCGCAACCCAAAACAAGTTAACTCAGTACTACATGGTTGTAGACCTGCCCAACAAACTAAGCCTTTTGTTTTCGTTTTTGAAGTCACACTTAAAGTCCAAAATCATAGTGTTTCTATCTTCTTGCAAACAAGTTAGGTTCACCTACGAAGCGTTTAAAAAACTCCACCCAGGCATTCCGCTTCTTGAAATCCACGGAAAGCAAAAACAGTCCAAACGCACCAGCATTTACTTTGAGTTTTTGGAAAAAGAAAACTCTTGCTTGTTTGCAACGGACATTGCAGCAAGGGGACTTGACTTTCCAACAGTGCATTGGGTAGTCCAAGTAGACTGCCCCGAAGATGTGGAGAGTTATGTGCACAGGGTAGGAAGAACTGCTCGTTACAAGTCAGGAGGTAACTCCCTTTTATTCTTAACTGAGTCTGAACTGGCTTTTCTGGACCTACTGACCCAAAAAGGCATCAACATGAAAAAAATCAACCCTAACCCCAAAAGAGCTTTTTCCATTGTAGAGAGGCTAAAATCCAGCGTAGCTGAAAGTGTAGAACTCAAACACTTAGCCCAGAGGTACTTTGTTTCTTATGTAAGAAGTATTTTTTTGATGCCTAACAAAGAAGTTTTTGACGTCAAGTCTCTTCCACTCAAAGAGTTCTCTGAGAGTTTAGGGCTGTACTCGCAGCCTTCTGTAAGTATCTCCGAAACCACTGGGGACTCTGTGAAGAAAACCAAACTCCAAAAGTTCAAAGAAAAAATCCAAGCTAAAAAACAAGCTAAAGCTGAGCTTCTGACCCTCAAAAGACAAAACCATGAACTCCACACAGAACTTCAAGAAGACCCCACAAGCCAAACAGAGTTCACAAACAAAGGGACTGAAGACGTTTCTGGAAGACTCATAAACAAAGCAAAGTCTTCAGCAGAAAGTGCCAAGGCCCAAGAAAAGGCTAGAATTCAAAGACTCAAAGTTAAAAAGAAGCAACGCCTAAGAACCTTAGCTGGGGAACCAAACCAGGAAGAGTAATAATAAATGGAAACTTGGGAACAAGAATACGAGAAGAAAAAGGCCAGAGCTGAAAGGTTTGGCCTAGAACTAGACTCTAAAAACCCAGTATAAGTAACACAGGAACAAATAGCTAAACAGAAAGAAAGGTTAAGGAGATTCGGAGTTCCTGAAGAAGTCAAAAGGTGGGAGTCTGAAAACAAACCTCAAGGAGAACTCCGCACTGACGCTCTTTATGTCTACGGCGTCGACTTCATCAGCACCCAAGACGTAATGAACTACTTCAAAGCTTTCAGTCCCAAGTCAGTAGAATGGATCAACGATAGCTCCTGCAACGTGGTGTTTCCGAGCTCTGAATATGCCAACGCAGCACTTAGGACCTGTGCTGTGGAGGAAGTAGACGACCAAAACAAGCTTAAACTAGCAGTGGGATACGAAAGTCAGGGAAAGATCGTTCCTTTGTACCTGAGGTACTCCACAGAGGGCGTAAGAGTTACCTAGGACAAAAAACCCGAAACCAGCACTAAAAGTAAGTACTACCAATGGAAAAGAAGCATCAGAAACAAGCCCATTTCTAGAAAGAAAAAGAATTAGAATAGTATTAAGCTAAGAACCGGAAGAATCAGATAAGCCCAGTCTGTTTGGTCTGAATGGTTGTTTGGGATTTTGGCGTATTCTTTTGCAGCGGTCCAGTAGTCTTGGTTGTAAATTAACTTAGCACAGTCACTGTTGTCTTGCACTAGTGGGTGGTCCATCATTGCTTTGTAAAAGAAGTAAAAACTCATGTAGTCCTCGTAGTTCCAGTAAGACTTAACACAGTTGAAACTCAGCCTTGCTTCAGTGTTGCACTGAGTAACATTAGTTCCTCCCAGCCATTTAGCTGCATAACTTATGTAGGCTGCAAATGGTCCGTCTCCAGGTGCAAGGTCGCAAAAAGACAAGCCTTTCTGGGAGTACCCACACCTGCAATTAGTGGTCCAGCTTAAGTTTAGTTGTTTGTCTTCTACTAAACAGTCATCTGAACTTTCACAAGCAGCATATGGACCATTTTTAAGTTTGGCAGCACTAGTGCATTTGTACTCTCCATTAGATAGTCTGCAACTACCAGTTTCGCACAAAAGGTTGATTCCGTTTTTGCAGCTAAGCACAACTTCTTCGGGCTTTAAACTAAAGTAGTCAACACAGTTGACTCCGTAGCACCCTAAGTTGTTAGCACAATCTGAATCTGCAGAGCACTCGTCTCCTTTTTGTTTTTGAGGTGTGCAACTTCCACTGCAGTATAGTCCTGGGTTGCATTCTTCGTTTGAATTACATGTTTCGTTCTCATGTTTGGCCTTGCAAATAAACTGGTCGCAGATTCCATACTTACAGTTATAGTCGAAGTCACAAGGCTCTCCAGGAAGCGAAGTTCCGTAGTAGTAAGGCTGAGGAGGAACCTGGCAGGTAGAATTGGAACTGACTGTGGGGCAGTAAGTGTACCTGGGGTGTTCACAGGGCTGAAGAGTAAAGTTGGCGACACGACTAGCTTTGTTTAGTTGGTAGTTGATGCACTGCAGAGGCTCAAAAGCTACGTAGGGGGCTTTGCAAGGGTAGATGTCACAATTCTTAGCCAAAGCACTGCTTAACAAAAGCACAATCCACATTTTATTGCAGGCGCTTAGAGGTGTTTAGTTGTATTGAGTTTAAAGATACAAATTAATAAAGATTGATTCGAAATATGAGCGGGTCAGACTCTTCACCTAACTTCAAACCTCTGCACTTAATTCCAACACCTGCAACTTCCAGATTCAAGATAATGGTAAGGCTTATTCAGAATCCTGAATTAAGAAAAAGACTAACACTCGCTGCTAAAAAGCGAAAAAGTCACACACCAATGCATTCCAAAACAAAACGAGCAGTTAAGATCCCGCCCGCTCCTAGTGTCCGGAAACTTATGACTCCAAGTTTAGCTAAAGCTATGAGTAAGCCACCTACTGTCATACACTGCTCTCCTGAGTCCTTGTCAAAAAAGTGAATTTAATTTAGACTTAAGTTTTGAATTTGCGCTTCAATTTCCCTCAAAAGGAGTTTTTCTTGGTGCTTGATGGTTTCGATTTCTGAGTCTTCTCTGATGTTGAAGTAAAACTCTAGTTCCAAGTTCTTCCTTTTAATTAGTTCGAACAAGTTTGAGTAGATTCCTTTGATTGACTCCAAAAAGTTCAAAAGTTTAGTGCTTGGTTGAGAGTCTTCCGTAGAGTTAAGTACTGTGCTTGATATGGACTCTAAGAATTCATCCAGCAAACTGCTGAGTTCTATTTTCTTTTTCAAAAGATCTTTGTTGTCCATGTAAAGTTTTTCTAGCTCTTCTTCGAGTTCTCGTTCTTTACTGGACTTTTTTTGCCTTTTGAGTTTTTGGAGTTCTTTTTTTAAGGAGTTGTTTTGTTTCCTTCCTTTGGTTATTATTTTTATAAGCGACTTTTTGGTTTTCTTTTCAAGTTGTTTAAATTCGGTTTTGCCTTCGTCAGGATTACTAGTGTTGGAGTTAAAGGAGTCCTCAAGGGTTGGCTTTTTTATCTCAGTTTGGATGAAGTTTGGACTAGGTTCTTGTTTGGAGTCTTCTTTAGGTAAGCTTTCAAGTCTTTTAGAGAGTTCTTGGTTTTTGTTTCTTTCTTCAAGCAAAAGAGTAGTGAGTTCCTTGATTTTTTGGTCTTTGTGGTCTTGAGTGGGTTCTTCTTCCGAAAGCATGTTAGGGTCTTGAACAAGTCCTTTCAAGAACTCAACTTGGTTTTGCAAATAAATGCTTTCGCTGCACTCTTCTTCGTACTTAAATTTCAGTTCGCGTATTTCTTTTTTAAGGCTTTTGATATAGTCTTGTTCAGACAGGACTTGGGATCTAGTATGTGGTAAACGCTTTTGAGTCTCTATAATTTCTGGAGTTTCTGGAATACTAGGGGCTTCTTTTTTAAGTTGCTTAAGTTTAAGTCTGCAGCCCAAAACCTTTAAAAAGCTAAGTAGAGTTTTTTTAGACAAAATTCTTTTGTGGATCTTTTTTTTCAAGAACCAAGCTTTGAGGTTCCTCTGAATAACTTTGACAGAGGACTTAGCTTTAACGAACCACCTTCTTTCTAAAAAGCCTTTAACCGTTTTTTGGATCTTTACTGCGTAAGTGTGAGTGGCCTTTATGTAAGCCTGGTCAATTGCAGTTCTAACTTCTTCTTTCATAAACACTTTAGTAGTTCCGAGTTGCCACATCTTGTTCTTTGGACTAAACAACTCCTTAAGGTAACTTAGCTTCATTAAGTTAGCAAACAGCTCTTGGCACCTTTTGAATTCGCTGCCTTTGCTTTTAGGTGCTATAATCCAGTATTTATACAAAAACTCACTTATAGAAACCCTAATGGAGTAGCCTGCTTTTCTGATTCTGATACTTTCCAGCATTCCAGCACACCTAAGTTGTCTTTGGACGTCAAAAGAGTCGTGTTCGTAAGGTTTCTTGAGTTTGTTGGGTTTAATGCACCTAATGAACCAAGGCCTTGACACTGACAAGTTCTCTACTAACTCGTTAAGTTGCTTTTGGAACTGTCTAGCTAAAGAAGGCGTGGATAAAGTATTTGGAGTATTGGGATTCTTTTGCTTAGAAAAAACACTACTCAGTAAGTTTATAGAAGAATTTCCTAAAGTAAGTTGAAGTAAAGGGTTTAAAGTGTTGCTGTTTTTTTCAATGAACCCTAAAATGTTATAGTACACTGTTCCAGCGTAGTGATTAATTCCTAAGTGGGAAGTAGCAAGTGGTCCTGGACTGCACAAGTAATCGTTGTGGTTGAGTTTGGAGTAAATAGTGTTTAAGTACTGTTTGTCAGACTTCCGAGACAGTCTGCTGTGTTCATCCAGGAGTAGTAAAACACTTAAAGGTCTTCCTTCTATTAAGTCAATGCAGCCTTGGTTGTCGTCAAAAGTAATGTGCTCCCAGTCTATTTTTTCTTCTGAGTACTCGTTTTGTTCTTGTTTGAAAATGTGGTCGTTGAAGTACTGTTGCAGTTTTTCGTTGGCGTAGTTAATGCACAGTTGTTCAAAAGAGTTTTCTTCAAAAACTTCAAAGCCATATATGTCCAAAAGTCCAATAACTCTTGTTTCTTTTCCGTGAACTACTGAAATAGAATAGTTTACTCTGGTAATTAGCCAGTCAAAGAGCCTTGAGTATATCTCTTTAGCTGCAGCATCCCTGTTTGAGTAGGCTTGTTCGCAGTTCTGGTTCATAACTATTTCTTTTTTAGTAGATGGGTCAGTAATAACTCTGTTTACTAAACTTTTTTCTAGGTCTTCAAGAGGTACTTCCAGCAACTCACAAGCCGTCCTCAATGGTAAGTAGTCTTGGACTTGAGCTTTGTCTTCGCCTACAAAGTTAACATTTCCTAGGTAAAGCACTCCCATGATGGTTTTGATCACGCTTTGCTGTTCTTCTTGTGTGAAGTTCAGAGTGTCCATGCACTGTCTCGTTGTGCAGTAGTTCTCTGCGTCGTCGACTCCTTCAATGTAAAGACAGTTACCCCGAGTAAGGTAGTAATACTCACTGGGAGGCAGTATTTTAAAAGCAGCTTTTTCTTGGTCAGAAGCCCCTGCACACAACTGGTAGAAAAAGTGATAGTTCCTTTCTCCTTGCAACTGGGTCACGATTCTGGACTTCTCTAGTAGGTAGTTTTCAATGCTAGCTGACTGGAGTTTCAGCCTTGCTTTATCAAAGTGGATCTGAATGAACTTTCCAAAACGGGAAGAATTGTCATTCCTAAGAGTTTTGGCATTTCCAAATGCTTCCAGTATAGGGTTAGAGTCAATTACTTTAGAAGCAATAGAACTGAATTCCTTTTGAGTTCCTGCTAAGTAACCAAGAATTATTTTAGCTGCTTCTGTTTTCCCAGAGCCACTTTCGCCTGAAATTATAATCGATTGACTGGACTCCCTTAAGTTTTCGTAAGCTTTCTGTGCTATCAAAAACAAGTGGGGCTCAGTGCTGAGTTTGGCTCTGTAACTGCCAGCCATTTCCTCGTTGTAGATAGGCAAGTTTTGGTAAGGGTTCACAGAGATAAGAATTGGTTCACCAACCGAGGTGTAAATTTTGTTTTGGAAGTAACGAGCACGCACATTGTTTAAAAGTGCCCCTTCGTTGAACTCCTCCAAAGACAGCAAGTCAGGGACTCCTGAAATGCACGAAGCATACACCGGGAATGCACTTTGTTTAGGCACTTCGTAAAAGGGGTCTCTGGGGTTGTCGATAGCTTGTACAAAGTAAGAGTTCAAACTTACAGACTTAATTTCTCCAACTGCCCAAGACAGTTCTTTGTGGGGGTATATCCAGATAAAGTCTCCTACTCCAAATTCCATTATTTAACAATTACGTATGCTTTTTTTCAAGTGTTTTTTTAATCATTTGGTACACACGCCCTGTGTTTTTTGCCCCGAGTTTGTTGTCCCTAACAAATCTATGGGCTAAACTAAACAAGTCGTCACCTTCTCGGACCTCACAACTTGCAGACTGGCCCCCAGGAATCTCAAAGTCCATCTTCAGAAGAAGTGGCCTTTTGTCAGTGCTTTGTACCAGGTTTGTGATGTGGGTGAGTATTTCTTGGTACTGCTCTTCGTCTATAGTTCTTTCTTTGCAGAACTCTTTAGCTACTTCTTGGGGAAACTCTCCTTCGTAAACAGGAATCAAGTTTTCTTCTCCACTGATTTCTACTTTCACGTGCCCCAAAAGTTGTTTTCTGTGCTTAGCTCTGTACTCAGTTAGCAAGTTAGGAGGTTTCATGGAGGCCACTAGTTCTTTTTGGTGTTCTTCCTGGACTTTTTTAACACTTTGTTTGTATTTAGCTAGTTCAGTTGCTACAGTGTTCATGTACTCTGTGACTTTGGTTTTTATTACTTCACTTAAGTTTTGCAGGGTGTTCACACTTACGTTAGAGTTTACTTGTTGCAAAACTCTTTTAGCAACTTCATAGGAGTTGTCTCCATTTGAAATGTGCTCTTGGACGGACTGTCCTTCTACACAAACTTCAAGTGTCAAAATGGGTTTGTGCAGTTTGTTTTTGACTGTTCTGAGAGGGGACACTTTAACTTTAGGCTTGGGCTTGGGTTTATGAACCTGGAAGCCCTCTTTGGTGTAGTTGGCTTTGACTACAGGTGCTTCTTTTTTGCCCTGTATTTTAAACTGGTTTACTTTTTTTAGTTTAACAGGAGTTTTTAGGGCTTGGGGTTTTAAAAAGTTATCTACAGGTGCAGTGTAAGTAATGAAGCCCTTTTCTTCAGGTGAAGAATCCAAATCTAGAGTGCATGTGAACCTACTAAATTTACTTTCTGAACTTTCCTGATTAAGGACTATTGAAATTAGTTTTTCAAGTTCACCTAAGTTAGTTCTTAATTTGGTTGAAGTTCTTAAGTACTCACAAAAGTAGTTTTCTCTGATGCAGTTGAGTTCTTGGTTGCTGACCTTTGAAGGCAGGTCACTTTTGTTTGCAAGCAGGATTAAATTTAAGTGAGGCATGTTGGGCAACCAACTAAGTAAACAATACTAGTTAAGTATTCTTTGAAAAGCTTGCTTTGAAGAAGAATCAAATAAAAGCAAAACCAAATTGCACACTTCAAATTCAGCATCCTCTGAAACCTGGAGTTGAGCACCAAGCCTCTCTGACCAGCCCCTTTCAGAGTCCAGAACTTCTAGTAATGTTTTCTTTCCTGAGTCGGAATCGCCTGC
>PR_CR_10_Liq_1_inCRDRAFT_1000091_pt1 | contig 47417 bp, 43 predicted proteins | sample PRCRCaboRojoPR_3_FD_10241 | JGI IMG/M metagenome (IMG submission 10241) | reverse complement strand
ACGTCAAAGTTGACTGTCCGCAAAGCCACCCAAAAGGCAGAGTAAGACTCCCAGTCCTTCATTCCGTAGTCTTCATACCACAGAAAACTCATCATCTGAAGTGTAAATATAGCGTTTCCTAGCAGGATTTTCAATTTTTGAGTTCCAAAGCTATTCTTAAATTTGTTCTTTGTGGTAGAGAGCGAAAAAAACAGTCCAAAAATAGGGTTCTTAAGTTTGCTTAAAACCCTCTGGAAGTAAGACATCTTCTGTTTAATGGATAACAACTTGACCAAAAAAGAAGTATTGGTTGTGCCCTTATCTGAAGTCAGCGAATTCATCATATTTATAGCCATTCTTAGCTGAATTTTACTAGAATTTTTCTTAGTTGCTGAATTTAAATTAAAGCGACAAACTGTGTAACTGCACTACTAAAGTATAATTAAAATTCAAATTAAGCGTAACATGGATATCCCAATAGCTCTTGACCCTTCACCCCGTGTCGCATTACTGCTACTAAAGTATAATTAATTAAATCTTTAAGCATGAATTTGAGCGATTTCAGCATTACAAAAAGAACACCTGTGCACTAAAGCCTTGTGCTTGTGCAGCCAAGTAGGAAGACAGCAACAAAAAACAAACTCAAGCTTAGAAAAAGAAGTTCTTGTGGAACCTTTTTCAAGACAAACTTTTGTCACGACTTCTTTGGAGCACTCAGTGCAGTAAGCCACAGTAGGGAAGTCGCCAAATTCAGGAACTAATGAATGCAACGCACCAGAAGCTTTAACTTCTTGTTCGTACTCAAACAACTCTCTTTCTGTGAAGAAGTTAGGAGTTTCTTCGCAGTTATCGTGCAGACCCTGTGTAGTAACTGTAGCGGCAGTAGTAGTGTAGACTCCTCTTTTCTCTTCTTCAGGAATGAGTTTTTCTATATGCACAGAACACTCTGCTAGTTTGCGTTTGTTTGTGAAGCTTTCTGAACTAGTGAAGACAGTGGAAAGCCTTTCGTTAATTCTGGGTTCTGCAATGGAATTAGGAGCAGTTGCAGTTGTAGCCATGCTGCCGGAACCCTTGCTTTCTTCTACTTCTAAACTGTCTGCGCTGAATTGCTGTTTTTTCTCTTCTTCACCTAAAACAACAGAGTCAGGATCAAAAATGATTTTTTCGTTGTTTTCTTCTTCGTTGAAAGAGACTGTCTTTTTGTGGGTGGATTTGGAATTCTTAATGTTGGACCTAGGTCTGGAGCTCTCGCGTAGGTTCTCTAGAATAGAATTGATGTTGGAGAGTCCAGATGGAACACTGAGTTCTCTTTCTTTAGGAGGGGTCTTGCTGTGGAAGAACACTGGCAAAAGTATCTGGCGCGGCCTAGACTCTCCTGGTTTTTTTTGGGTGAACTGGAGCAACTTGCTATGGGGGCGAGGCATTTCTAAGGAGTCGCTGCAGAGGTCTTTTATTATACTTGAAGAAAACCCTTCTTCTGGAATCTGATTTGGATCTTGGGTTGGGAAAAGCTTTCTTTCGGAGAGTTGTGGTTTTGGTTGTCCTGATGAAATAGGGGAAGAACTCTTTCTGGAAGGCTCAGAGGACACACTTGAACGCAAACTATGTTTGGCCGGCGGTGTTAAGGCGGGTTCCATTATGTATAATATTGTTTGAACATACTGCACGTTAAGCACTTTACATTAAGTTTTAATACAGCTTGGTTTCCACTTTTCTGCTCCTTCAAAGCCTCTTTTTGCTTGTTTGTACTCCTCTGTGGCTTTGTGCACCTCTGAGTAAGTTCTTCCGAAGAAGTTGTGCAACTTAACCAGTACGGTGTCAAAAGGTTGCCCTGCTGCCAGAATAAAGCTTGCACTTTGTTCTTTGGTTTCTACCTTCAAAAAGCTGTCCCACCTTGTCAGTATAGAAACTTCTCCTTGTTTTAGCTCGTCTGACTCCACGTAGACTTTTCCTTTTTTCAGGTATAAAAGTGCATTCCAGCCTTTGTGAATTGTTTGTTCAAAGTAACTTCCAGGCTCCATTTCAACGTTTGCAAGCAAAACAGGCGTTGTGTGTTTTGGTATAGTAGTTACTTTCGAGCCTTTCTGGAAAACTTCTTCAGAAGTATGGTAACTTAACTTAGGCTCTACTTGGCAGTAACTACTTTCTAAAAGAACCCAAGCTTGGAAACCCCTAGCAAATCTAGACTGCTCTGCATAAACTATTCCTTTTCCACTAGTAATCCACTCCACACTTCCTCTGCTTAAATTACTGCAGTGTCCTTTGAAACTTTCGTGTTCTAGACTTCCCTTTTCCACATAAGTAACTATGCCTAAGCACTTATGAGAGTACTTTTGAAAGTCTATACTTGAGTTGAAGTAACTAAGTTTCACGAAAGGGTCAAAAAACTCTTCAACAAGACTTACTGCTTCTCCAGAGGCTTTAGGTTTGTAAATCTTTGTTAAACGTCTAAGTGTTTTGTGCTCAGAGTACTCACAAAAATACCAACTTGCAACCAGAACTACCAAACCGGCAGTCACTAAGTCTCTCATAAATGAAAATAGTAAGTGCTTTGAAGAAAAGGTGTGAAGCTTGCAAAATAGTGCGCAGGAAGAAAAGACTCTACGTGAAGTGTGAACTGAACCCTAGGCACAAACAAAGACAAGGCTTCTCAACTATGTGGCAATCAACAATGCCAGCAGACTACATTGAAGCAATAGGCGGCTACCAGGCTTTAGTTATGAACGCTTATTACTCTAATCTTATAAGATAACAGGTTTATCCTTTTAAACTGGCTTCTTTAAGTTGGTTTTCAAGGTCCTCAATGATAGAGTCGCATTTGTCGAGCTCGTCTCCTTTTTCATTGATCCAAGCTTCCAATTCCATCAACCGACTTTTCAAAGCTTGGTTTTCTTCTAGTGTTTCACGCAAGGCTTCTTTTAATTCTTTTATGTAGTCTAGTTTTTCTTTACACGAAACACAGTCTGCTTCTTCAACAACTTCGTAAGATTCATCAGTAGTATCTGCGTTTTCTTTTCTTTCTTGGTTAGTTTTGGACCCTGTTGAGTCTAAGTCAGTTACAGTGCAGCAACTGGAACGTGATCTTCTAGATGACATTTTTCCCGGTAATTATAAACCCCTCTAATTACTTTCTTGTATTAACTTATTAGTACTTTTGTGAAAATAGGGAAATGGTCACTTGCGCATAAGTCTCCTGACCCAATGTTGTAAAGCACCTCTCCGTTTGTAGCTTTGCAGTTTTTAACCCAAATGTAGTCAAAACACCCATGCTTATCTAGGTCTGCGTAAGTTCCAAACAGTCCACTCGGACAGGTAAGTGCGGGCTCTACTCCCCAAGATTCTTTTAAAGCTGAATTAAAGTACTCAGACATAAGGCTGTAAGCTGGAGACCCAGGTATAAAGTTAAAGTCGCCTGTAACAATCACACACTTCTCCATGCAAGGTCTGAGCCACTCTACTAATTGCTGGACTTGCTCTACTCTAGTGGACTCATTTAAGTTGTCTAAGTGTGTATTTACGAACCAAAACTGATTTCCTTGCTTTTCTAGTAAGAGCTTATGGGCAATTCTTAGTTTAGAATTGTAAACTAAAGTATCTTCTTCTATGACTCTAAAGTTCTTTTCCAACAAAACAGCGTTACCGTCAATTCTGAAGCTAGGTTCTGTGTCCTTGAGTTTAGGATCAGGAAGAAAGCTTATTTTCAGTTCATAGCTTTCTAAACTTAAAACTTCTGAGTTTCCTGAAAAGTTCACTTCTTGGAGTCCTATTAAGTCAGCGTTGAATGAATTAATTGCTTCAAGAAGCATATGCTTTCTTTCTTCATACCTGCAACTCGTATTGAGTATGTTGAAACTGGCTACCTTCACTTCCATTAATTATTAGTGCTAATAATATCTAGCTATTTTCTGAAGCAATTGGCAACTGAACCTCATTTTAGTGGTTTTTAAATTATCGTAAACGTACAAAAACACTGCCAGTTTTTGGGAACTAGGCACACTGAACTCCTTAAGAACTCTTTTGGTGTGCTTTCTTTTGTTTATAATGTTTACTAAGCAAAAGGTTTTGATCTGCTGGGCATGTTTCAAAGGAATCAGTACAAATACTAACAAAAAGAGCGGCAAAACAGTTAAAAAACCCAACCCAAATATCATAATAAAGTAATAGTCCTCTTCAGGAACTATAGGATGCTCCTTAAGCAAAATCTCAACATAGGGCTTTTCTGCAGGTGGATACTCACTTACTTCTAAGACTCCTTTGTCTCTATTGTTTATCCACCACCTGCATTTTACAAACTGCTTAAATCTTAAGCTTTTTTCGTAAGGCCCGCACAGCCACCTAGGCAGTATCAGGTGGTTTTCCTCAAACTGGTCAAAGTTCCAGTTTTCGTAAGAGTCATACTCGTAAGGGTATACTTTGTTAGCAGAACTTTCGCTGTAGTTATCGTCAAAGTGCGAAGACTCACAAGAATAACCAGTTACATAACTGCCCTTTACTCTTAAGCCAAGTTTGTATTCCAGGTATTTATGCTCCACTCTAGTACTAAACAATGTTTCTCTGACCCCTAATACTTGGCATTCGGCCTTTTCCCAGTCCCTAGATAAAAAAGGGTGCAGAAATCTGAAGTAACAAAAACTCCAGAAAGCACAACCAAACACAGAACACAAACTTAAAGCAATCCCCAATATTCTATAGATCTTTCTGCTCATTTTTATTACTTAATCCCAAGGCCGGTCCTCAATAAATCGAGTAACCATATCCCTGGCGTGCACAGGCTGGTCGTGAGGCACCATATGCCCTGACTTAAGCACCAAGACAAACCTTAGGTTGTTGTAGTCCATAGTATAGCCTGCGATTTCGTTGTCAAACTTCCAGATCTTCCTTATACTGTTTAAAAAGTGCTCAGTGTGCTTCCAGTCGATGTCAGCAATGGTTTCCCTAGTCCCTACAGAGTTAACAATAAGGTCGTCTTGTCCATTGTAAAACATCACTTTAATGTTGTCCAGAATGTAGGGAAACAGTGGAGACATTGAAGTCATTATGTCTGCGTAAAAGGCTTTGTAAACATCCTGGTTGCACTCAACCCAGTTTACATTTTTGGGAACATGCAGCATTTCTTTGGTGGACTCTAGGTTAAGCCATTCTGGGAACTTGCCCAGGTCATAGTTCTTTTTGTAAACTCTCATGTTCAGCACGTTGATTCCTCCTGCGTACTCACTGATCAAGTTAAAGGTTCTTTCCATCACTGGTTCTGCTTCAGCCAACCTTCCTGCGTTGAGTAGTGAGATCACCTGAGTTTGGATTTCTTCAATTATGCCTTTTTCGTCTGAGTTGATCAGTCCTGTATTGAAGGCATACTCAGCGTAGTACTGACTCTGCACATAGGCGTTTACAAGTGGGTCTCCTAAAGCTACTCCTTTCAAAGGAAGCTTTACCCTTCCAGTTACGTTGGAAGCTTGGTTTTCCATTAAGATCTTATGAGCGATTCCAGGAATCCAGTGGCCAGCATAGCTTTCTCCAAATATGAACCAGTCCCTAGCAGTCCAACTAGGGTACTTTTTGGCTAGTTTTTGCAAAAAGTAGTAAAGGTAGTCGCTGGAGCCCTGAGTAGTATTTCTGTAGTCAGAAAAGGATCCAGCAAAGGAGTATCCTGATCCGTACGGATAGTCAATAGTCATTACATGGAACTTTTCTGTCCATGTGTAGTTGTTTGCGACAGGCATCATGTTTTCATTGATGTAAAAGGGACCTATGTTTTCGAAAAGCATTCCCGTCTCTCCAGAACACCCTGGCCCTCCTTGGAGCCAAATTATCAGGGGCTTTGAGTCAGTGGTTATGTTGCCGTTCAAGCACTCAAACAGCCAATAGAACATAGAAGACCCTGTCAATTCGTTCAGAACTATCTCTCCTGAGTAACCGCTCCATTTTTCAAGCTGCCAAGGCCCGTCAGTGTCTGCCTTTACACCTGAAAGCATGATCACCAAGCTTACAAAGCAAAGTTCAAGTTTCTTCACCATTTATAAGTATTTAGCTGGCCTAAGATTTTAGAGAGTTTAACGATTCCATTTGTAATTTAACTGTTAATGAATAGTGTTGAAATTATACCAAAGAGGCTATATTGGGTCACAGGAAAAACTCCCCCACGCAACAAGCCTTGTTCTTCGTTCATCTGCATAGACAACGTAAGGGTTACTTAGGAGCTGAATTACGAAGCCTACGATCAAGATTTTGGTCCTTTGAATCTAGCTACAACTTACAGGTTTGTCAAACAACTAGAACGACTTTTGCAGGATCCTCGTTACTCGGACTACTCTATATACCACTACACTTCCACAAACTACGCTAAGTGTGCAAACGCAGCTTACCTCATGGGAGCCTTCCAAGTAATCGTGCTTGGCAAAACAGCTAGTGAAGCTTGGGAGCCTTTTTCCAAACAAGAATTTGTTGCCTTTAGGGATGCAAGTGCAGGTCCTTGTTTTTACGACTGTACAATACTGCACTGCCTTAAGGGTTTAGAAAGAGCTATACAGCTTGGGTGGTTTGATTACAAAAGTTTTAATTACGTTGAGTACGAACACAACGAAAAACTCGAGTACGGAGACATGAATTGGATAATTCCAGGAAAGTTACTTGCTTTCAGTTGTCCTTCTTCAGTTAAAATAGACGGTGAGTATGTGCCTGAAGACTACATTTCCAAGTTCAGGTACATGGGAATCACTACTGTCATTAGACTTAACGAAAAAACCTACGAAGAAACTCGGTTTACTAAACACGGAATCAAACACCAGGACCTGTTTTTCATTGATGGAAGTTGTCCCAGCGACGAAGTTGTAGCTAGGTTCCTTAAAATAATAGCCAACGAACCAGGGGCTGTAGCAGTCCACTGCAAAGCTGGACTGGGAAGAACAGGCACACTTATTGGGTGCTTTGCCATTAAGAACTACCACTTCCCAGCAGAGGACTTTATAGCCTGGGCTCGGATATGCCGTCCTGGAAGTATTTTAGGACCCCAACAGCAATTTCTTTTAGAGTATGAAAAAAGAATTAGGTACAATAAACACAAACGACTCAGCGAAGTCGCTAAATGCTTTTCTGACATTGACAAGCACAAAATGGTGTTTGGTGATAACGGCCAGTCACAACGGCTTTTATCTGCTAAAAAGGTTAACCAACAGGTTTTGAGACCCCGCACTCCTTCTGAGCAAAGACATGAAACTCCACAGAAGTTAGTTGCTAAACAGCCTAAATTCATTAGGAAGTCTCTTGATGCATGTGCAATTAGTCTTCCTTTTACAAAAGCTAATAATTAAATTTTGTTAATTTTCAGAACAGTTTTCAGTGTCAAGGTTAACTTCAACTTGAGGAGACTGCAGAACAAGCAATTGCTGGTCGGACAAAGCCAAAGAAGGGTCAAACCTACTGTAGCTTCTTTTCCAGCAGCTTTTCTTGACCTTTTCTTTGTCTTTTTTGACTACTTGCTTGGTAGTTCTTCCAGAAAAGATTAGTGAAAAATGAAATAAGCACAAAAAGCTCAAAAGTAAAGTAGTAATTAAGCACACTGTGGCAATCACCACAACAATTGTTATGACTACTGATTTTTGACGAATAACAGACTCATCAGAAGCATCTACTCCTGGATCGTAGAAAAAATAAAACCCAATACCAACTAATTGCATAACTCCCAAAAACACAAAGTGCACCACCATGCCTATGAAAAAAAGGTAGTTGCGCTTGCCAATGCAGTTGTTTACATAAGGACAGTGGTGGTCAAAGTCTTCTACGCAGTTATTGCAGGAGTAGCAATGGTGGGCAAGAGGAGGCCTGTAGATTTCGCAGGTAGTGCAAAACTTAGAGTTTCTGTTGTTTTCTTCAAACATAAGAGTCCCAGAGAACTCCTCAGTAAAGTTTCCCAAAGCAATCAAAAGCTTTTTCCTAGGAATAATTCCAGGTTCAGTTAGAGTTGTAAGTAGGAACAACACTATAGATACCAAATGGAAGTAAACAGTAAAAATCAGAATCCAAGGGCTTACGTGGTTCCAGATGTACTTGCATATTGCTAAAAGGTACACACTGGGAAGTAAAACAGCAACAATAACCGTAAAGATCAAGTGGTAGTTGTCTTTTTTAGGCCCTGTCATGAATTTTCCTTTGCACAGAAACCGGTTGTTTCCTTCCCAAAACTCCCACAGCTGTTTTTGAGGGTAAACTTGGGACTCTGGGCTGTTTTCCACACTCCTGTTTGGGTTTTCCGGAGAGTCAGTTCCAACACTCATTATTATAATTATTCTCTAGTAAAGATGATTTCATTATGCTAAAAGACCTATTGTATGAATAATGCCGTATCCATAATTAATACTCAAAATGCAAACAGACCAAGAAGCCCAGGATATCGCTTTGCCTTTTAATGAAGTTGATAAGCTCCAGGCTATGGGAATCAACGCAGCTGACATTAACAAGCTTAAGTCAGCAGGACTCTGCACAGTGCTTGGAGTCCTCATGACTTCTAGAAAGGACCTTATAGGCATCAAAGGACTTTCAGAGGGCAAAGTAGATAAAATCCTAGAAGCTGCTGCTAAAATAGAATCAGCTAACTTTATATCCGGAGTAGAACTGCGCTTTAAGAGAGAAATGATCTTTAAGCTCAGCACTGGTAGTTCAAGTTTGGATCAGCTTTTAGGTGGGGGCATAGAGTCCATGTCCATAACTGAAGCTTTTGGGGAGTTCCGTTCAGGAAAAACCCAATTAGCGCTTACTTTTTGCGTAACAGCACAGCTGCCTAGGTCCATGGGAGGCGGAATGGGCAAAGTAGCTTACATAGACACAGAGGGGTCTTTTAGGCCAGAGCGTCTAGCCCAAATAGCAGTGAGGTTTGGGGTGGACCCTTCACAGGTTTTAGAAAATGTACTCTACGCAAGGGCTTACACAGTAGAACACCAGTTCCAACTACTTACTTTAATAGCTGCTAAAATGACTGAGGAGCCTTTTGCACTTATAGTAGTGGACTCAATTATGGCTTTGTTCCGAGTAGACTATTCAGGAAGAGGAGAGCTCAGTGAAAGGCAGCAGGTGCTAGGAAGGATGCTTAGCCGTTTGTTGAAAATAGCTGAGCAGTTTAACATTGCTGTGTTTTTGACCAATCAAGTGCAGGCAGATCCAAGTGGAGGAGTGAGTTTCGTTCCAGACCCCAAGAAGCCAGTAGGAGGGCACATCCTTGCCCACGCAAGCACTACCAGACTTTACCTTAGAAAAGGCAGAGGAGATAACCGAATATGCAAAATCTACGACTCTCCCTGCTTGCCTGAAACAGAAGCTACCTTTTCAATAGGTGAAGGAGGTATAGATGAACCCAAAGATTAGTTCGTTTTAATATAAATGGGAAATTGTATTCTAAAAGTGGATGAAAACGATCCTTCTACTACTTTGACTAAACAGCAATTCACTTATCTGTACCCTATTGGAAAAGGAGGGTTCGGCAAAGTTTGGAAAGTTACCCACAGAAAACTAAGACAGCAATTGGCAATGAAAGAAATGTCTAAGGCTAGGATTGTTTCAAAGAGGTCAGTCAACTCTGTGATGAACGAAAGAAGAATCCTAGCCATGGTAAGGCACCCACTGGTAGTGAACATGCACTACGCTTTGCAAGATAAGCACAACTTGTACTTAGTTATGGATCTTAAATCAGGCGGAGACCTCCGTTACCATATTTCAAGGAAAAAAACTTTTACGGAAGCCCAGTGTAAGTTTTTAATAGCTTGTTTGATATCATCGCTGGACTACTTGCATACCAACAACATAATCCACAGAGACATCAAGCCTGAAAACTTAGTACTTGACAACCGCGGTTACCTTCATATCACCGACTTTGGAATTGCTCGCATTTGGCAGCCCGAAAACGCACATGAAACTTCAGGAACACCAGGGTACATGGCGCCTGAAGTTCTGTGCAGAAACAATCACGGTTTTGCTGTAGATTATTTTGCAGTAGGAGTTATTGCCTACGAACTTATGATGGGGAGAAGACCCTATACTGGAAGAACCCGAAAAGAAATCAGGGACTCTATTCTGGCAAAGCAAGTTCAGCTGTCCCGAACAGAAATTCCAGGAGGTTGGTCCCCTGAAGCAGTGGACTTTATAAACAAACTAATCCAAAGAAAGCCCAACAACAGACTAGGAGTTAATGGTCCCAAAGAAGTCAAAGAGCATGTGTGGCTCAGGGACTTTCCTTGGAGCAGACTTTTGGAAAAAAAACTAGAAACTCCATTTTCACCCTTGAACGGAGACAACTTTGACTCAAGGCACGTAAGGAACGAATGGAAAGACGAAGCCGCACTAGCTGGAATATCGGAAGCTTCTTACTCCAACTTGTTCCAAGGCTACTTTTTCGATGGGAACCAAAACATCATTTTTAAAAGTAGGCCTACTGTAGTAGATAAATAGCTTGTTACTTAGCTTCGTACCAGTTGTCAGCTATCTTGGCGTCGGCTTCAAGACTGATTCGGAGAGGGTTGTCTAGGGGGTTTTCCATAATTTTTTTGACAATTTCCAAAGCTTGCTCACTAGTTTCTTGAGGACCTTCAAGTATAACCTCGTCGTGGATTTGCAACAGAAGTTTCCAGCCTAGTTCTTTGAGTTCTTCTGAGTAGTTTATTCTGACCATTGCTGAGTTAACTATGTCTGCAGCTCCTCCTTGAATAGGTGTGTTAATTGCTGCCCTTAACCCGTGCTTGCGCTTGGAAGGTTCTTTGCTGCGTACAAGGTCTGTGAGTCTTCTGTACCTTCCAAGTAAGGTCCGTGTGTAGCCCTTAGAAACAGCTAAGTCCTTCACTTGCTGCTGCCACTCTTCAACTTCTTTTCGTTCAGCATACCACCTTTTAAGGGCTTCTGCAGCTTCTTCTAAAGTGCAGTTCCAGTCTTTGGCAAATCCATGTGCAGTTTTTCCATAAGCTAACGAAAAGTTCATAGTTTTGGCAGTTTTGCGCTGTGCAGCGTAAGCATTTTTTAGAAGAGGTGCAGGTGGTTCGCCGTTTGCTGAGTCCCATTCTAAAAGGACTTTTTGTTCTTCAACTGCTTGTTTGATTTCAGGGTACATGCTAATAGCAGTTCTTGAATGAAAGTCGCCTCCAGACTCAAATGCTTGAATCATACTTTTGCAGTTAGTCATGTGGGCAAGCACTCTAAGTTCTAGTTGTCCGTAATCAGCCACTATTAGTTTTCTTCCTTGTTCTGCTTTAAAAGCTTTTCTTATTCCGTATTTGTCTTTGTCAAGGGCAGGTTGGTTTTGTGCATTGGGTTTCTTAGCACTTAAACGTCCAGTTTCGGTGTTTAAGTTAAGTGAGTAGTGTAGGCGGTGGTTTTGGTCAACTTTGTTTTGAAGAGGAATTATAAAGTTGACCAACAAAGTTTCTATAGACTTGTAGTTCAGAAGTGCTTTTAAGGCATGGCAGATTTCAATGCCTTTTTCTTCTTGGTTTTTAGAAGCAAAGTAGTCGTAAGCTTTTCCATAGTTTTGGGTTTCTGGGTTCCCTGCAAGTTCTTTTAAAGCTTTGCTGTCTACAGAGGGTAGTCCTGAAACTGTTCTTTGGTACACTGGAATTCCAAAGCCTTCAATTTCTAGCTTTATGGTTCTTCTAGCACCTTGCTCTTTAACTGGGTTCTCTATTTCAAAAACTTTAAGCTTAGGAAACTCTTTTTGGTTCCTGACGTAGTTAGGGTTGGAGTCTTCTTCGTCGGAAGAACTTGAGTCTTTTTTTTCTCTAGTGAAAGGAGCGTAGAGTAGTTGCTGCATTTGTTGAGTAGAAGAAGGGTTGAAACTTATAAACTTAGGGTTCAGTTTAGTTACCCACTCCATAAATTCTTGCTTGAACTTGTTTTTGTCATTGACTGCTTGTGCTTGTATTTTTTCTAGGTAAGCTAAGTCTAGTTTCATACCTCTTCGTTCCATGTCTGTAAGGGTCTCTCCTAAAGGCAACCAGTACTTCATGTAAAACTCGTGCAAGTTAGTCATGTCTTCACTCTTTACTTCTAGTGAGCAAAGTTCAGTTGCTAGTGCTTCTCGCAAGTAAAAAGTTAACTCTGCGTCCAAAGCAGCGTACTCTACCCAGTTCTGCACAAACTTAGTGTCAGTGTGGAGCTGCTCAACCTCTGGCATAATAGTGAGTTTGCTAAGGGCTCCACTTTTCAAAGTTTTCCTGTAGGAGAAAAGTTCTTCCATGGACTTTTTAACCCTAGTTTTGGAGTGCTTGGTGTAGTCCTTAAGGTTTTGCAGAATTTCAGAGTTGCTTTGGTAGAAAGTGCTCAGTTCAGCTATGAGTTTTTTCTGTATTACAGAAATTTGTGAAGAGTAATTGCTAGTACACTTAGACAAACTGTACTGGTTAGAGCCCCTTGAAGGATTGGCTAGTCTTGCCATGTGCATAGTGTCTCCTCCAAAACCCTTTACGTCTATTCCATGATTATAAAGTACGTGTCTGTCAAATCCATAGTTATGCCAACACTTAAAAATTCCAGCTTCCTCAAAGTAAGGTTTGAACTCCTCCAGAACTCCACTTGCGTCTGCAAAGTTGTCAATGAACAACTTGGCTCCTGTGCCAAAATTTACCTCAGGACCTATAAAAGCAGAAGCGCAAATAACGTAACCCGTTCCAACTGGGGATTCCGTTTTGGCATCCAAACCTATAGTTTCAGTGTCCCAAGCATGGATTCGGTCTGTGTGTTTGTAAAGCTTTTCAAGAGCGTACTTGGCCTGGTCTCTGGTTCTCACGATGGTTACGCCTGGCACCCTTAGTCCTTCAAAAGCCGCGTTCTTGGAAGCAATCTTAGCTACCTTACCTAACATGTGTTATTATTAGATCATAAAGAATAGATGGCGAGTTGTTGAGAGTAGGCTAGAATAAGCAGACTTGCGTCTGAACTCCATTCTCTATCTAGAAATTACATATCAGCAAGCGGGTACTTGGTAGAAAGAGACCGCACTTTGGAAAACTTGCTCCAGCTCCACACATTAATCACCGAGTCTTCGCCTACTGACACAAACAATTCCCCGTCTCCCCGCTCCTTCAACTTAGTTACTGTGCCTTTGTGTGCTTCAAATTCTTTCACTTCTTCTCTAGTTTCAACATTCCACAAACTCAGATTCCCAGAAGGGGTTCCTACCACTAAAGTATGCAAATGCCAACTCAAACAACTGCACTCAGAAGAAAAACTCCACAAACTCTCCTTACTAATCACCTTTACGCATCCTTTCTGCACTGCTGCAATCAAGCTTCCAGAAACTGCCAAGTTGTCCACGGGCTCCTGCAAAATTACCTTGACCTCGCCCTGGTTCAAGTCCCAAGTTGCCACTCCTTCTTGTCCGGCAATGACTAACTCCCATTCTCCCCTCCAGCCCCAGTTACTAAGTTCTGTTCCTACGTAACTCCTCACACACTCCCCCCAGGAGTCCCAAACTGAGGCTAGACACCTAGAAAGGGTTAAAAAAAGGGTTCCCGAAGGATTCCACTCCACTGCAAATATGGGCGAAGGGTGATTCAAAGCACTTTGCAGTTGGCCTTCTCGGGACCAAAGACGCGCCAAACCATCCTCTGCTACAGAAACTAAAGCTCCAAACTCATTTGGAGCCAAAGCAGTTATGCTGAAGGTAGAGTAGTCAGGAGAGATATGTGGAAGTATAGTTAACAAATGGACTTCTGAAGGCAAAGGGCCGAGTTCCCAAACCCTTACTGTTCCATCTTGTGCTCTGTATTAAAATTACCCAGAGAACAACTTGCCAGCACCTACAGCCACTACAGTGACAGGTGCAGTGTGCCCACTAAGAACCACAAAATCCTGGGGGGTATGCACAGCACCGTTGGAGAGGTCAGGCACTTGAGCAGGAGCCCTTGTGTAAGCGCAGTCGTGAGCACCAAGTAAGGAAAAACCACCTTGACATTTAGGGAGTCCCTTCTTCAAAGCTTGGTGTTCATTTACATGGAGTTCTAGTTCTTGCATTTCCATAGCTTTCTCTAGATGCTTCACAAGTGCCCCTGGTTGTACATCTGCAGGTTCCAGTTTGCTTTCGTTAAGGAGGGAGAATGCTGTGTGTCGTAATCCCCTTTCCTCAAGGTAGTAATAAATTAGCTGGTTTATTTCATCTGAGGTAATGTGGATTGTCATTCTTTATAATCTTTATTATACACTTTCTGACTACTCCACTTTAGGTTTGTCTTGCAGTTATGTTCCTTTTTATTAATAAATGCAGAATACTTAATACAGCTTAGCTTCTTAATTCATTGATCTCTGCTTCAAGTATAACATTTTCATACCTAGTTTCTTCTACCTTTTTAGTCAGGTCTTGCACTGACTTTAATAAACTTAAATAAGACTCTTCTAGCTGCTTGCGTCCAGGCAAGTTTTCTTTGTTGAAGTAGATGAACTCTCTTCTTTGCTGCAAAGAAGACCTTAGTTCAGAAATGCTTCTTTGGTAGTCGCCAGTGCTTTTGTTGAATCTTGAAGGAGTGAAGCTCTTCATGCAGGGTGTTTTTCTTGAAGTAGGCGGAGTGTTGTAGCGCCTTTCTGTAATGAGTCTCATGTAGCCTACCTGTTCTTCTTGTGAAAGCCAAGTTACTTCTCCCCGACTAACGTTATTCAAGTCCAGTTTGCAGTCTTTGGTTTCCTGAAGAACTTGGACAGGCTTTACAGGTCGCTTGACTGGAGAGGGTTTGTCTGCAAAGTGTGATTTGAAGCTTTGAGGAGTGCAAGTAGGGTTGGTTTTTTTGGGTGAGTTTAGAGACGACTGTTTAGTTTCAAACAAAGCAATTCTTCTTTCTAGGTTTTTAACAGAGTTTTGTTGAGTTTGAATATCCTTCATAAAGTCGGAGAGTTCACAAGAGCCCACTCTTGATCCTCGCTTTGGAGTAGGTTGTCTTGAAAGCGATACTGATCTCACGGGTACACTCATTTAAATTTTATTAACAGTCACATAATTCTTGCAGTAACTTTAAAATGGGGATTTGTTGTTAATTCATTATGCAAACCATGGAATGCGATCTCAAAAAATTCCTGAGAAAAGCAATCAAGCAAGACGACTACAGAAAACTCGAAACTATGCTGCACGAAGTTGATCAGCAACTCCAATTGGAATTAGTAAGTTTATAATCAGATTGGCAATTCACAAGTGACTCCTCTGGTTTTAGCTAGTCATTTGGGGTCCTCCAATTGTTTGCAGCTGCTTGTTTCAAACCTTGACCTTTCAAAAGCTCCAACTCAAGACTCTTATGGGCGAAATGCTGTTTTAAGTGCTGTGCACAGTAGGTCTTTAGAGACTTTTCGTTTGGTGGGCCACAAAATTGGCTTTGAAGGGTATGACAATGATGGAAACAGTTGCCTTAACTTAGCTGCAGCAGAAGGAAGTTTAGAAATAGTGCAGTTCTGCATTGAAGAGTTACAACACACAATTCACAAAAACCTTCACGGGCAAACAGCTTTGCACTTAGCAAGTACACCTGAAGTAATTGAGTACTTGGTTTTGCAGGGGGCCGGAATCGACGACCAGGACAACTATGGGTGGACTCCTTTACACCAGGCCGTGTATAACGGGTCCCCAGAATGCGTCAGATTGTTTTTGCAGATGGGAGCCAAACTAGATGTACTTGACAGCAACTTCAACACCTGTTTTGATTATGCTGTGAAGTTAAAAGACCAGAGTATTCTCGAAATGCTTAGGGACGAACTAAGGCACAAAGTAAGAAGTCAGATCTTCGACCAAAGTGCTCCGGAGGAGTCCTTAGCTTTTATTGAGTCTAGCGATATCATTCAAGAAGTTAACTCTGAAAGTGACGGAGAAAAGGTCCACTTAAAAAACAGTTCTGAAACTGTGAAACATTCCCCAGCAAGTCCTAGCCTAAGAAAAGCACTTTCTAGTGTTTTCTTCAAGTATCCTTCAATGGAAGTAGAAAACTTAACTGACTTTGGAGTAGAAATAATAAAACTTGAAGAACTCTACTTAAGAGAACAACTTGGCAGAGGAGGTTACGGACACGTTTACAGAGGATATTACAGGTCAGGCGAGGTCGCTGTAAAGATCCTTACTGAAAACAGAGTTAACGAAAGAATAGTTAGTGAGTTCATTAAAGAAATTCAGTGCCTCGTGAAGATTAGACACCACAGGTTTCTGCTTTTGATTGGTGTGTGCATTGAAGGACCTCTGTGCATAGTAACTGAACTCGCCAAAGGAGGCAACCTTGCAGACTCCATTAATTCAGGTTTGCTCACAGAAGAAGACAAGCTCAGAATAGCTTCCCAAATTGCTGAAGGAATGGCTTTTATTCACAGCAAGAACCCCCCAATAGTTCACAGGGACTTAAAGCCCCAAAACATACTTCTGGACTCCTTTTTGCAGGTGAAAATAGGAGACTTGGGACTCTCAAGAACTATCCAGCAGTGCGCTCAGTCATTCAAACTAGAGTCTACCCAAGTTTGTGCAGGCACGGTGAGGTACATGGCTCCAGAACTCTACGAAGAAGAACCCATCTGCACTATAGAGTCAGATATTTGGGCATTTGGCTGTGTTCTTTTCCAGTTGTTTACGGGACTCGAACCTTGGAGTGGTCTTGAGTTGACAGCAGTCCAAAGAAGACTAGTTCTGAGGTACCCCTTTGAAATGCCACAGTCCTTTTTCCAACCTGTAAAGGAGTTGATCCAGAGTTGTTGTAACCTTGACAGAAAGCAAAGACCTTCTTTCAAGGCTATTCGTAAAGCACTTCAAGAAGCTATGGGCATTCAGTCCTCGCAACCCTTTTAGTATTTAATGGTTATTTACAATCATGTAAACTTCTGAGTCTTGATAGTTCCTTTCAGTTAAACACCCACTGTAAGAGTAAAATGGGTTGTTTTTAAAATCCTGTAAAGATTTTGAAAAGCTAACACGACCTAATTTTAAGTCAAACTCAAAACTCTTTTTCCTGCAAACTACTATGTTTCGGTTGTCTATGTTCAGACTGTAGAAGCACTGGCTGTCTTTGTTGTAAGTACTGTGAATGCTTCCATCAAGGTAAATTCTGATTTTTCCAGAAACTCTACTGATGTACAGCTCAACACAGTGGAGTTTCTGGCCTATTCTAAATTTCCAAGCAATCTTTTTTTTGGACCTTTTAACTCTTTTGCCTACATTCAAAGTTTCAAAGCTTAAAGGCAAGAAGTCTGACATTTTAAATTCTTAATAGTTCTTAGTTTCTTGGCGCGAGTGCTCAGTCCTGATGATTATAGGTTGCGAGTACTTAGCTATTCCTTTAGCCAACAGTGCAGGTTCGGCCTTGTTAACGTCTTCTACAGTTTGCTTGAGCGAGTCTTTCATCTTTTCAGAGTCCCCAATTCCAGACCTCACCCAGTAGTTCAACACAATGTCTACTCCGTCCCTGAACACAGGCATACTTGACTTGGGCCAAGACTCCTCTACTGTTTTAACAACGTCTTTAACTTCGTTTCTGAAACTTTCACTCACGTAGCCAATTGAAGGGTTGGTGGTTTTAAGCCTCCTTAAAGAAATGTCTTTGAGGAAAGGCAGTCTCAAGAACTCGTCGTAGTCCATATCGAAAGTTTCTCCGTAGTACTCGAACAGCACCCTTGCTCCTTCTTTGTTTCTAACTATAAGACCTACTGAGTCCCAGTCACTTAGTCTGTACCTTCTTTGGTAGCCCAGTTCTTTTAAAGTCTTTTTGTAAAACTGGTGTGTGTAGCATCTGCGCATTTGCGAAGGAGAAAAGCTTTTGTGGCAAACGTGCTGCAAAAACAACAAGTCTCCTGAGTCAACCATGTCTTCTATCTAACTAACTTTTACTGCGCTGTCGGTTTTGAATCCGTAGTTTAGTCCGTAAGACTTGTTTCCAGGTCTAGAAACATCTCGCATCTCTTCAGCGGCAGCTTCGAATTCTTGCTTGTTTAAGTAGCACAAGTAGTTAGTTGTCCCTAGGTACCCCAAAGCTCCTAGCCCCAGAACTGCTAAGCCCCTTGCAGCTATTTTTGCTAGTCTCTTTACTTTTCTTTCCATTATAAATGCAAAGGACCTTACATAGGAAAATAGCATCGACTAAAGTGTCATTGTTCGAAGGAAACGGAGTAGGGCCAGAAGTTGTAGACAGCATGGTAAAGGTATTTGACGCAGCCCAAGTCCCCATTACCTGGGAACCCTCAGAAATCACCTGCATGGATGCTAAGCATCCTTCTACAGCTATTGACTCCCATGGCCTGTTTTCTCTTAAAAACAACAAAGTAGGCATCAAAGGTCCTGTGTACAACCCTCCTGCTTTAGGGGAAACCCTAGCTTTAGTCCAAGTTAGGAAGAACTTAGGGCTTTATGCTAAGATGCAGGTCTGCAAGTCAATCTCTGGAATTTCAAACAGGTTCCCTAAGACGGATGTTTTGTGCTTTACTGACAACTTTGAAGGGTGTTATTCGCCAACCCAAATACAAACAATGCCTTCAGTTTTAGAAGTGTCTAAACCCACTTCTTTTGCCCAAACCAAGCAAATTGCCCAATTTGCTTTCGAGTATGCTAAAAAACAATCCCGGAAAAGTATAACTGCTTTGCACAAAGTACATGACCAAAACAGCTTATTCTTTAAGGGCTGCAGAGAAGTAGCCAAGCACTTTCCAGATTTGGAATACCACGAAAGCAACCTCCACACTGCTTCAGGCAGAGTTCTTAAAGAGCCTCAGAACTTTGACTGCGTGATTTCAAATAACCTCCACGGAAACTTGTTCGGAAGCATCTGTGCTGGAATGGTAGGAGGAGTCCAGTTGTGCCCAGTTGCAAACTACGGAAAAGAAGTAGCTTTGTTCGAAACCAGTCATGGGTGCGCCTCCAACATTGCTCACAAGAATCTTGCAAATCCCACAGGAATGATCCTAAGTGGAGTTTTGATGTTGGAGTACCTAAACCTCTACGAGCACTCCCAAAAGGTCCAAAAGGCACTTTTTTCAACCTTGGAAAGAGGACAGATGCTGACTCACGACTTAGGAGGCGACTCTACACTTTCGCAGTTTACCAAAGCTATAATTCTATCTTTATAGCTCTTAATATAAATGGAATCAGTCTACTGGGAAGCCCAAGAATCGGATGAGCTCTGTGCAGTGCACGCCTTGAACACCGCACTCCAAGGCCCTTACTACGACCCTATTTCTTTAGCAAGCATTGCCCAAGAAATAGACCGAGAAGAACAAAACTTATATGGAACTTCTTTTTCCAGCGAAAATGTAGGCACAACGGGATTCTACTCTGTACAGGTAATTTCTAAAGCTTTGCAGAATCAGGCTATTGAGATGTCTTACTACTCTTTAAGCAACTCTGATCCTACGCAAGAAGAGTGTTTTATTTGCAATCACCAAAACCACTGGCTCACTCTTAGGAAAGTCCAAGGCAGTTGGTTCAACTTGAACTCCTTAAACGACCCACCCGGACCTAAGCTTATTTCTGAGTTTTACTTAGCAGCTTTTTTAGAAAACTTGCAGATGGAAAGCTACACTATTTTCGTTTTGAAAGGAAACTTGCCTGGTTTTTCAAGTGTGTTGTTCCCTAACCTAGCACCTCATCAAATGGTGTTTTCCAAAGAGACTTTAAGCAGGACTCAAGAAGATGACTTTGAAAAAGCTATTCAAATGAGTATTAAAGAAACCCAAGAAGAAGAAGACGAAGACCTTAAAAGAGCCATTGAACTTAGTTTACAGCAGCCTTAGTTTGTAATAAAAATGTTCACAGAAGTCAAAAGAAACCGAGAAGGGTACTTTTGCAGGGAGTCTGCAGAACCAAGAATAGCACTAGGAGTGGTTCTTAGCGGTAATAGCTAGGTAGTTTGGTCCTCAAGTAACTTTTCTTTAATGACTGCTTTTATAAACAACTTCAACAAACAAGAAACCTTTTGGCATGTAAGTAAGTACTCACTTGGAGCACTTTGTTTAAGCATTCCGTATTTTACTCTAAACGAGTTACTAACTAGTTTCCTTCACAAGCAAAACATCACCAACATTTACCTTACACATTCAATAGCTGGAGTAGTTTGCATGCCTTTTTTTGCGTGTTTTCAGCACTTTGGAAGAGGGTTTAGTTTCTTTGAAAGCAGACAACTTGCTTACCGCTATGTAGGCACTATGGTTTGTTGGAGCTTAGGCATTGAAACCTTAATTGCTGCCTACCGCTTTGCTCAGCTCGGAAGACTAAATACAGACCACTTAAAACAACAATTAAAAGTTAGACCTTAAGACAAAGCTTCTTTAACGGCTTTTTCTAGCACGTATTGCAGAGAAACATTGTCAAATTTAAAGTTTGGAAGAGAAGACTCAAACACAAACGAGTGACCAGGAACTTCAATAAGAGCTTCACTAGGGATTGGGGGTGGTTCTTCTTCTTGGCCTTTCACAGCCATCATGGACTTTCTAAGGATTGCTTCGACTTGTTCGTTTGTTAGGTAAACTCTAATGTCGAAGTACGCCTTGAAAATTAAAGAAGCCATTCCTGACAGAAAACTGTGCATATGGTAAAGCAAGGGCCTTTCTTTCCAGTAGTTCTGGTTGCTAGAACTTTCTTCAGTAACGTCTTCGTAAAATGGTATTTCAAACTGAGTTACTCGCAAGCAAAACTCAAACAGGTCTAAGTTCTCAGATGGACCTTCAAGTACCTCCAAAGCAAACCTTACGTCGGCAGAATAGTTCAAGTCGATGTTGAATTCTCGCTTAAGGGCCCCAGCAACACTTTTGCAGTCATAAGTTATTTTCATGATGTTAGGGCTCTCTAACAAAGACTTAAGTGTTCTTTGGGAGTTGACCAGGGCTTTTCCTCCTTTTAAAACGTCAAAAATGTAAACGGGGCCTCCCCAGTAAAATATAGTGACGAGTGCTATTTTTTCAGAGGAGTCTTCTTTAAGAGTTGTCAGAACTAAAGAAAACACAGAAGTGTTGTGGCTTATTTTGTTCACAGCAAAGTTAGCTTGTTTGTAGGTTTCAGCCCAGTAAACAGGCGAAAACATCATAGACTCTCCAATGTGCTGAGGCTTTTCTACCATATCGTATTATAAACTTATAAACATGCTTTGGAAGTGGTTAGGCAGGTTGTGTTTAGTTTTAGGCAACTTACTTGTCTTGGGAGTTTTGTTTACTTTTGCTTTGTACATTCGGCCTTTAGTTTTTACCAACTATTACTTAGAAGTTGTTTTGAGTTCCCTAGTGGGAGTTGCAGGTGTTTTAGTAGTTTACTACTACTTGAAGTCTTGTACTTCTGACCCAGGTAGACCTAGTACTCCCAGTGAGGTTTCTAACTACTGCTTCACATGCAATTTTGGAAAACCCTTTAACACACACCACTGTTCAGTGTGCAACAAGTGCGTTCTAGAAATGGACCACCACTGTGTGTGGATAAACAACTGCTTGGGAAAAAACAACAAGTGGGAGTTTTACTCGTTTATTACTTGGCTATTTCTAGGCTGTTTGCTAATAGACTTAGTAATGTTGCCTTTGTATCCCAGGATTTTCTTCGACAAGAAAAGCCTAGAAAAAGAAATAGGAGTTTGGGAAACTAACTTAGTTTGTTACACCTTGTTTTTGTGTTTATCTGTGGCAGTGGCACTGGGGATGCTTTTTGAGTTCCACAGGTTTTTGTACAAAAGTAACTTAACTACCCTTGATTACCTCAGACGAAGCAAGCTAAACTAAGTTAATTTGCTGTATGCTAAATTATGTAAGTTTTTAGTACAATAAAAATGAACCCATACGAAGCAAGCGACCCAAGTTTATCTAAAAAGAGCATTCGATTAGCTCCTTTGCAACCAGCGTCAACTAGAGTACTTAAAAGGCCTCCACCTCTGCGCAAGCCCAGTCGCGTTCCTTCCACAAGTTCCACACCTTCAACAGCTTCTGGCCTTGAACAAACAGGTTTTTTCCCTAACTACGATGAAGTAAACAAAAGTAAATCTTTCGGAAACGAAGAAAACGGTAGGTATTCTTTTCCACCGTGCGCCCCAGAGTCCCCTAGAAAGGCTTGGTGGAAGCAGACTTCAGTTTTGAGACAGGCACACTCAAAACGCTTGAGTTCTGCCGATGCCCAATTTCCCACCAAAAACACCAAAAAGCATTGGAACGAAATACAGTATTTAAGTGAGGTCTGCAAACACCTTTTAGAAGAACAACAAGAGTTAAAAGAAAAGATTAGAAAGCAAGACTTAGTTCTTAAAGAAGTCAGTCCTCAAAAGAAACTTCTAGATAGACGCTGCAAGGTAAGCAGTATGGAACCTCCTTCTCCTTCTTTGGACCTTTGTGCTACTTTTGGAAGTCAGGACTGGAACATACAGAGAAGGTCCAAATTTCCAAGAAAAATTTTTAGCCCCAAAAAGCAAAGGCTCTTCAATTGATTTAATTCATTAAAGCGTAAATTTTTTGCAAAAAAAGGTAGGGATCGTCATTTTCTTGGAAACTCGAAAGTAACTTCATTACTTGGTTGTACTGAGAACGTTTGGTTGTGGCAAGGGGTCTGAGTTGGTTCTGGGGGTTCCTCAAAGACTCCCTTACTTCTTCTGCCCTTCTAAGAATTTCTTCACCAATTCCTGCCCACTTAGCACAGTTGAACCCAAAGCTTCCAATGGGTTTTCCTTTGATAAGTTTGTACAGAAATATGGGCTCTTGCCTTAAAGCCATTTCCATTGTGTAGAATTTAACAGGTGTGGTTTCTGGAACAATGTTGTGGGTGATTAGTTCTTGAAAGTGAGTAGTTAGCAAACACAGAGGAGAGGTTTCTTTATTAAGGTAATTTATTAAAGCACCCATTAAGCTCATACCTTCAACTGAGTTAGTTCCTTTTCCAAATTCGTCCACTAGAACCAGTGATTTGTAAGAGGCATTGTTTAGAAGTATTGAAACTTGTGAAATCTCTTCTTCAAAGTTACCTTCGGAGTAGTTGTCTGCATAGTTCACTCTTGAAAAGATTTGGTCCACAATCCCTAAAGAAGCTTCTTCAGCTGGAACAAAGCTTCCTATTTGAGCTAGGTAAACCAAACTAGCTACTGTTTTCATGTAAATGCTTTTGCCTGAGTAGTTGGGACCTGTAATAACAGCTACCCTGTGTTCTGAGTCTAAAGCACAGTCGTTAGGAACTAAGTGGTCTACACAAAGTTCAACAAGTAAGTGCCTGGCATTCACAACTTTGATTTCTGAGCTTTGGGACATTTGGGGCCTACTTAGTTGGTAGCTGTCTGCACTGACACTAAGTGACAGTATGCAGTCAAGTAAGGCCAAGCAGTCAGAACTGTAAACTAGTGAGTCGTAAGCTTTTATCACTTGGTTTTCTAGGTTTCTTTTGATTTCATTTTCCATGTCGCTGATCAGACTCTTAAGGTCGCTAAACTTAGAGTCTAGTTTTTGGGTTGTTGGGTTTTTGAAGTACAAAGAGTCCTCAGTGTTAAACTGAAAGTCGTAGTTAACTTCTTCGAAGTCTTTAAGATCTATGCTTTCTAGTTTGGAGGTGCTTGGGTACCTAACCTGGACTAAGTAACCTATCTGGGAAAAGTGAACTATACTTAGTTTTGAAAACTTGTGATTAGGTAGTTTTTGGGTTTCTTTTTCCGAAAGTTCTGCTAAGAACCCATCTAGCTGTGAGTGAGTTTTGCGCAAGTAATCAAGTTTCTCACTTATTCCTTCGTTGATTCTCACAGACTCAGACTCGCTTAAGTCCAAGCAAGTTTTTAAGTTCCAAAACAACTCTTCAAGCTCAGGAACACTTACTCTGTGAAAGACACCTAGAATCCTAGGTACCTCAAAACTCTTAAAAAAAGAAAAAACGTTCAGCAGCGTTTCCAAAGTAGTGACCAGTTTACTCCAGTCGTTTTTGGTGTTTCTGAATTCGCAAAAGTGCTTAAGCACAGTGCGCAGGTCACTGACGTTCTTTAACTCAGCCATAAGTTCTTTAGTGGACTGGTGCTGCACGAAGTACTCCACTGCATCTTGTCTGGAGTGTATAGCTTCTAAGTTGCACAAGGGTCTTAGAAACCAGTCTCTGAGCATCTTTTTTCCTTGGGGACTGCAAGTGTTGTCAAACAGTCCAAAAAAGGATATTCCTTCTTTGGAACGGCCTAAGTTGTTTATCTTAGAAGGGTGGGAGTTTTCCTTAAAGATGCTTAAAGAATTCAGAGTTAACGAGTCGCACACAAGTGTACCCATGCTTACTTGCTTAACACTTGCTATCTCAGGAAGCCCATTGGTTTTTTCTAGACACTCTATCATGACTCCTAAAGCAGTAATCATTTCTGTTTGGTTAAAGTTAACTGCACTTTTCGCTTTGAAGTAGTCATTCTGGAAGCAATGCTTGATAACTAGGGTTTTGGCTTTTTCGTAGTTAAAGTTGGTGTTGGGTATGAACTGAGTGTTGGAGTTTTCCAAAAAAGCTTTTATTGACTGAGAAACAGAAGTTGAAGTAATGATTTGAGTAGGTCCGTAGATACTTAGTGCTTCTTTTAAGAAGTCTGTGTGTGCAAAGCCCAGGTACATTTCACACAGTTCTGCAATGCTCTGGTTTAAAACAGCTACTCCAACTCTAGACTTGCAGTAGTAAAAGCAAAGATACACTTCCATATTATTCAGAATGCACCACTTAGAAAACCTACAAAGAAAAAGAACACTTAACTTTTACTTACTCACCCCAGAAGAAGTAGTTCCTCCTATAGACAGAAGTTTTGTAGTCACCAAGCACAAGTACTCTTCCTTAGAAGCCGGCAAAGGATTCAACCCAGTAGTGCCGAGACGGAAAACTTCTGCAAACCTATCTAGAAGACCTACTTCGCTTACTCAGAGAAAAAAAGCATTTTCCGAGGGATGTCCTACATGTGGAGAAAACCACACTCCAGTTGCTTTCTTTGGACACAGACACGTTTGTGGAAAGTGCATTAGGTATTTAAGATCCCCCACTAATAAACCTGCAAAAGTAATTCAAGACGAGCAAGGAAACATCCATTCTATCTCTTATGACGAAGACAAAAACCACGTAGAGATCGACCCAAACGACCTAAGGATTTTCGACATCAAGTGCTACGCAACCTTTGCAGACGAAGGCCAAGTGATTGTGTTGCTAAGAGACAGTTCTGTCCAATATTAGGAAAATTACTAAGAATGAGCTTTTCTCTTTTTGGCGGGTTTTGACTTAAGCAAGCCTTTGGTAGGAGTAGTTCTTTTTTCAACCTGAGGAACTTCCATGTCGGCAACGCTTTCTTTTTTGTTGAAGTGCTGAGTTCTGTTGTTTTTAAGGTTGAAAACAACTTTTCTTTTTTGAGGAGTGGGTGTGTTCTTCGAAGGACTGGCTTTTCTTTTCATAGGAGTCACTGGAGGAACTGTGTTTTCTAAGGTGTTGTTTGAGGCAACTAGTTTGTCGTACTGTTTTTCAGCTTTGGTTTTTTTGGCTTTTTTGGGTTTGGAGTAGTAAGTGTCCATAACTGTTTCAAGTGCAGGGGGGACTTCTTCTTGTTTTTTTGGAGTTTTCTTTTTCTTGGGAGTTGTTTCTTTGGTTTCTTCTTTTAAGGGTGTGTTTTTGCCTTTGATTTTAGAGTAGAGTTCATAAAGTTTTTCTCTAGCGTTTTCATTCATTTTTTTCCTAAGTGAAGCTTACTTTGAAGAGGCTTTTTCAAACAGGTACTTTTCAAAGGACTCTGTGGGACTGAGTTTGCAAAGGACTTTTTCAAAGACTCTATTTACAACGTGGTTCAAACGAGTGGCAGTGAAGAGGTCCAAAAAAGGCTGGCAAAGTTGAATTTTTTGCTCGTTTTGGCAGTCAGGCATTTCTTCTAAGTAAATGTCTGCTAAGTGGAAACTCATTGCCAAGCCTTTAGCTTGGGACCTTTCAAGGCACTGAGTAAGGATCTGGCTCCACTGATTTGGGTCTTCTAAGGCGTGCTTGAATGCTTCTCTAAGCACTAATCGTGCAAGGTACATGTACTTGTCGATTCTAAACTTGTCAATGCCGTCCCAGTTAACTCTCATGGTTTCCAAAAAGCTTTGAAGCCAAGCCCACTTGTTTTTAACGTTATCCACCCAGGAAGCAATGTCTTCTGAAAGGGCTTCTTGGTATTCAACTCCGTCTGCCATCCACACGCCTAAGTAAAACTCACTGTAAAAAAGTGCTTTGCTTATTTTAAGGTAATCGAAATAAGAAAACTCGGTGTCCTGGAGGAGCTTTTTGGTTTGCTGAATGGCTTTTCCACGGGTTTCCGAAACAGTGTTGGCAAGGTCGTGCGCCAATTTTTTAAAGTCTGTCATTTTATAACCTTTAATAATATGAGGGCTACACGTATACTTTTAGTCTGCTTAATAGGGGCAGCTACAGCACTTCCAGTTTACAACTTGAGAGACACCCACAGCATTTCTATCAATCCAAGAGAAAGAGTAGTTATAGAGCAACCTGAAGAAAACGATGCCCCTGAAACGTGGGTAGTGGGTCACTTTCCCTCTGAAAAAATCATGGTCGAAGAAGGCCGCTACGGAGACAGACGCAAAGAAAAAACTGATGACAAATTGACTTGGGTTCAAAAGTTTACTTTTCACTGTGGGTATGCCAAATCTGGCGACGTGTTGCCAGTTGAGTTCTGGTACTTAAAACCCCATTTTGCAGAACAGTACTTTAACGACCCTAGAGCTTACGAACAACTTCACGGAAAGCAACCCGAAATCAAGGTTATAGAATTTAAAGTAGGTAAAGAAGATTTATAGTTAAATTTCCTTGTTAATTTTTTCTTTCTTACACAGAACCCAGTTGAAGATATCTACTCCCATCATAATGAAAACCACCCCAAATATCGCAATTAGCGACCCTATAATTTTAACAAGGTCAGGAACTATGCCTACAAACACAAAGTCTAAACAAATCTGCAGCACACCTACTAAGTTAGCAACAGTAACTGCTGGACCTATGTAACCTGTCATAATGGCTTGATTCAAAAAGTAAGCTCCGCCAGCTATCATAAGTCCTCCAATATAAGACATGTGCAGTGAACTCTCCCCAGCAAAAGGGTTGTACCCCATCCCCAACAAAAAGCCCATAATCACCCACCCAGTGATGCCTTCCCAGAGTGCGTTGAAGATTCCTGCAGTTACAACGTCGAGTCCGTCAACATCACACTGCCTAGAAGCTAAGTTCCTCAAAGAGAAAAACAACAAAGCCAGCACTCCGCACACAAACCCGCCAATAGTTCCGTCAGTAGAACTCTGCAAAGCAATGATGACAATCCCAACCGCACAAATCACCATTCCTAAAACATGGGGGACTTTCAGTACCTCTTTGTATATGAAGTACGACAAAAGCGCACTTAACAAAGCTGAGCCTACTACTATAACAGTGATTACACCCCTCCCGTTTGGAGCATAGTAAAATCCTAGAAATAGTGAAAACTGACCTAAAGAAGTTGCCACTCCTCCCAGTGTGGCCACAATTATTCCATCTGCCAACTTGTGCTTGATTTGGCCTTCTTCTGTTGCGTAGGTTTTAAACACCGTTGAGTCCATAAAAGTTGGGCAGCTGCTCCTAACTTTTGCAGCTTTGGCCCAGTAAAATGCTATACTGATGACTGCAAAAGTGAAGTAAGCGGCTGAACACATACCTTTGACTGCAAAAGGATTGTAAGAGTAAAGTCCGCAAAGGAAAGAACCAAACCCTAAAAGTATCAGCGAAAGGAAGGATGCAAGAAGCCAATGCATGTGCCTTCCTGATTCCATGTCTACGTAGTCCACTTTCACTTCCATACTTTCAAATTATTTATCAATTATTAATACTTGCCAATAAAAGGTTTACCGGAAACTAAACTAAACAGGTAACTTGCGTGCTCTCCTTGTTCTCCTTTAACCTGGGACATTTGGTTAAGGGCCTGGCGAATAACCGTTTTGTCTTCTTCAGGAACTTGTTTTATCAAGTTTAAGTTTTTATGAATCCACTCAAGTCCAGTGTTTTGAATAAACTCCGAGTTTAAAACCAAACAAAGCTTTTCCAAAACTTCTTTGGCTGTTTTAGTTTCTAGGAGCTCAAGACACGGCCCTGTTTTGTGTACAAGTCTCAAAAGGTAAATGTCGTCTTGCGTTGCCAAAACAGTTTGATAAGCCGAGTTAAAGTCTCCAAGTTGCAGACTGGTAAGTGCAGAGTTCCACGAAGAAACTAAAAGGTCTTGAGGTAACGGCTGAGGTGCTGCTTCTAAGTGCTTCGAAACTTCTTTGTATTCTTTAAGGTAACTCACAGTTTCTGTAGCCCATTCAATTCTTTCATCTAAGGAATGTAGTTTGGACTCCATTGCGTAGAAACTGTTTTTCAGTTGGTTTTCAATTACTGCAAAGCCAGACTCAGCAACCTTTTTAAGTTTGTGGAATTGCTGTGGAGGCCTTACAAAGCTCTTAGTAGCTAGTATTTTGTGGGCTTCTTGAGACTCAAACTTTAATTGTTTGTTGTTGATGAGAATGCTTAGGGTTTCTTGAGACTGGAATTCTAACTGTTTGTGTTTGGGAAGTATGCTAAGCCAGGTTTGGTTCCTGACTTTTAACTCAGGCTTGAAAGCTATGACTTTGTGAGCACCTTGGTACTGAAACTTTAACTGTTTGTGTTTGGGAGATATCCCAAGCTTGGCTTGGTTCCTAACTTCTAAGTTAGGTTTGGTAGCTAGCACTCTGTGGGTGCCTTGAGACTCAAAGTTCAGTTGAGGAAAAGCAACTTTTGGGGCAGGAATTTCTCCCTCTGAGATTCTAGGAGTGTAATTCTTAGGAGTTTCAACATATTCAAACTGTGGAAGGTCTTCAGCATGTTTTGAGGAGTCCTCAAGAGTTTTGGCTTTGGGGAACTCTGAGGAAGAAACTATTTCTTTGGATTTTTTCTTTACAGGGAATTCTGGTTCTTCTCTTTGAAACACCTTGACTTCACTGCTAGGACTTTTGTCCTTAAAAAATATTTCAACTTCTTTAGAAGGCTCACAACTGTGGTTTCTTTTAATGAACTCCCTTACACTAGGTCTTTTTTTAATAGCCCTTGAAAAGTCAACTTTGCCTCCTTCTACGTAAGCATAGTTCCCAGAGCCTCTTTTCAAAAACCCTTCTTTGTTTATGCCCCAGTTAAACTCTTTGTTTTCTTCTTTTTTAAGCTTTAAAAGGTTCCTTGCAGCCTGGAAGTTACTTTTGCTTCTTTTTCCAAAGGCTTTGGGCATTGCTTTGAACTGAGGCAAGTTTTCCAAACTGCTTTTGACGCTTTGGACTTCAGAGTCTTTTTTGGCTATCTGAAGGGCTTCTTGCTGTTCCCAGGCTTTGAGTGCTTCTCTTACACTAGACTGCACAGCAGGGAACCTCTCCATCTTGGTGCTTTTAAGGGCATTGGTGATTTCTGTAGTTATGTTTCCGAGTTTAGTAATCCCTAGTTCACTTACCTTTTTAGAAACTAGTACAAGAAGTTTGCAGGTTTCTGTTTTTAAGTAGTGCGAGTGTTGGTTTTGCGACAGTAAGTACTGAACTAGTTTGTTCAAAAAAGGAATCAAGGTGTCCAAAATGGGTTGGAAGCCTAACTTTTCAATCATAAGGCCCAAAGCACTAACTAAGTCAGGAAACTCAGGCCTCAACTTAACGAACAAACCAATAGTTCTATTATACAGCGTAGCTAAGTTTAGGTCTTCATCACCTTCCCTAAGCAAACTTGCCCACTTAAAGATTGCTAGTGCTGCAGCTTGTTGGGCCTGGACATCTATTCCTAAACTCAAAATGCTGTTTAAAGGCTCAAACATAAAGGTAAACACAACTTCTTGGTTGTCCTTTGGAAGAGAAAACTTGTAAAGCAAGCACAGTGCATCTGCAGCAGCTGAGTGCACTCGGCGGTTGAGGTCTTTGAAGTAAACCTGAATTACTTCTGCAATCCTTATTAACAAACGCAAAGGGTTAGGTTGGTCACCAATCATTCTTTCTGAGTAAACCTGGCAAATGAACCCTAGCAAGAGGACTTCTTGTTCTCTCCCTGCTGGGCTTTTTGCCTTCCTGTGCTCCGCCAAACTGCTTATGTATATTCTTAAAGCTTCTAAAGAGTTGTTTCGTTCTATAAGTGTTTTTGCTTCTCGCAAAGCAATTTCTCTGGTGTCAATTGAGTTGAGTTTGTTAAGGGAGTTTTGGAACTTTTGGCGGAGTTGCTGCATAAGTTCTTGTTCTAACAGTTGTTTGTTTTTGGCTTTTTCGTGGTTTTTTCTTTGAGCTTTTAGTTTGTTTTTGATTTCTTTGAGTTCAGGGTTGTCGCTTATGCTTTTGTATTCTTTTTGGAGGCTTTTGAGCATTTCTAGGGAGTGTTTTTTTTCTTCTTCCATTGATTATTTTGAATGCTTGCTAATATGTCGAAACCTACTTACCAAAGCGACGGTGCTTCTCAAATGTTCAGTGGCTTGAAAAGCGAATTAGTTCTGCAAAAGGAAGAGTCTTCAGTGCTGATCGTTTACACTGGAGGAACCATTGGAATGGTTAGGTCTGACGATGGGTATGTGCCTGCCAAGTCTGTTTTTGAAGACAATTTGCGCAAGAACCCCAGGTTTCACGACGAACAAGAACATCTGCGCAGAAGAATTGACAAGAACTACTTTCCAGACAACTTCATCACTCCTGTTTCTATTTACGGAAAGCGAGTTATCTACAGCTTAATTGAAATGGACCCTTTGCTGGACTCCAGTTGTATGACTAAAGAAAACTGGATCAGCATAGCAGAGATGATTGAAAGGTACTACTACTTCTACGACGGGTTTGTAATACTTCATGGAACTGACACTATGGCTTACACTGCTTCAATGCTTAGTTTCATGCTGGAGAACTTAGCAAAGCCTGTGATACTTACTGGGTCCCAAATACCTTTTAAGGAAACACGCAACGATGCTGTAGACAACTTGCTAGGTGCAGTTACAGTTGCAGGGCACTTTGAAATTCCGGAAGTTTCTTTGTTTTTTAATCACAAACTCTACAGAGGAAACCGGTGTACAAAGTTTGACAATTCTTCTTTCAAAAGCTTTGACAGTCCTAACCTCAGGTACTTAGTTAAACTCGGAATAAGAATAGAAGTTAACTGGGACATTGTGTGGAACTCACCTCCTGGAAAAAAATTTACTGTCCAAAAAGCCCTTGACGGAAACATATCTATTCTGCCTTTCTTTCCTTGCATGACAATTCAAACTGTCGAGTCAGCTTTGTCTCCTCCCACCAAGGCCTGCATAGTTCAGACTTATGGAGCTGGAAACATACCTGACAACAGAGAAGACATTCTCAACTCTTTTATAGAAGCCAGAAAAAGAGGCTTGATTATAGTTAATATCACCCAGTGCTCTAAAGGAGGAATCTCTGACTCCTACAAGTCAGGAAAACTCCTAGGGCGTTCAGGAGTGATTTCGGGAGGAGACATGACCTTAGAGTGCGCTGTGTGTAAGTTAACTTACTTACTTGGCAAGTACCCAGACGACCCAGAAAGAGTCCAGAAGCTGTTTGAAAGGAACCTTAGAGGAGAAGTAACTATTAAGAAACACGAAACAAGATTTAGCTTCACTAAAGACGGAGTAATTGAAAGCATTGGAAGGTCACTAGGATTGCATACACAAGAAGAACTTAAGCACGTCAGCGAAAGGTTTCTGCCTTTGATAGCTTGCATTGCAGCTAAAGACGGTTCTGTGGAAATCCTAGAAACTCTTTATAAACAAGGAGTCAACTTGAACAACTACGACTACGGAGGGAGGACTCCTCTGCACGTTGCTTGCAGTGCTGGGAATTTGGAAGTTGTTAAGTTGCTTGTGGCTGTTAGGGTGAGTTTGAGTCCTGCAGACTCCAAAGGGAACTCTCCTTTGTTTGAAGCTATGAAAAACAACCACAAAGAAATATGCGAAGTCTTAGTTTCTTTAGGCGCAGAAGTAAAAGCTAACCACGAAGAATTCATAACTACTCTTCTGTACGCTGTAGAGTACGGAGACATAGACAAAGTTAAGTTCCTTCAGAGAGTAAACGCTAACTTAGGTGTGCTGGACTACTCTGGAAGGTCCATACTGCATATAGCTGCTATGTACAACCAGTGCGAGATTCTTAAGTTTCTCAAAGAAAACTCAGACTTAAACTTTGAACTAAAAGACATCAACGGAGTCACTCCTTTAAAGCAAGCAGAACTACTGCAAAACCAAGAAGCCAGTGAATTCTTAAGTTCACTCTAAAACAACTAAACTTACGATTACTTTTTGCGTTTATCTGCAAGTTGGATCTTTTTGCGGACAACAGGTTTTTTCTTTCTCTTTTTCTTCTTAGCTTCTTCGTCGTTTTCGTCAGTGTTGTCTTCTTCAGGTTCTTCTTCTCCAAAGGGCGGAAACATTATTTCTAGTTCTTCCATAATCATCCTCACTTTGTTCTGGTCTGGATCACAAAAGTCCAAAATCGTGTCGCAAAACTCATGTCCTACTTCTTGCAAATGCTCTATGTTGAAGTGGAAGTCAGAGTACTTCCCAAAGTCAGGCCCGCAAAAGGAACTTTCTAGAGTGTAGGAGTTAACGATTCCAAGTTCTTTGTAAAAGACTATACGTGCAGTCGACTCTTTGGCTTTCTGCATTCCAAACATGCAGTCAGCAAAGCTGAAAATATCTGAGTTCCTTTCAAACAGTCTGGGAAAAATCTTCTCTCGTATACGGTTGCGCCCCATGCAGCCGTACATGAATATGTTTTTCTTTCTGGAGTGTCCGTGCAAGTCGCAAGCCAGCACTACTTCGTTTTCGTCCATGAACTGCTTTATTAGTGACTTGGAGTAGAATATTGTTGGGTGGAGTTTTCGTGAAGGGTCCAGCCAGCACCTGTTAAGGTCCACTCCTGCAAGTCCGCACCTGTAAGAACCGTTAATTACCCCGTCGGGGTTCAGCATAGGAACTACTTTAAAAATAAAGTTGTCTCTTAAGATTTTGGCATCTAGGGTAGGTCCAGTTATGTAGTCCAGAAATCCCTTCATCATCCAAGAAGCGTTTGTTTCTCCAGGATGCACTCTGCCAAACACTGCAACCCCTTTTCTAGCTTTCATAGTTTCAGTGTCGCAGTTGAAGTTTGTAATAGTAAGGCACTCGCAAGCGTTGCCTGCTATAGTGTGGCAAAGCAGTTTCTTCCTGACTCTGTTGCGCTTTTTGGGGTCAGAAGTAAGCTTACCAAGGTACTTCGTAAGGTCAGAGTAGGTGTAGGGGTAGCAGTGAGCAATGTATACAGTGTCTTGGTTGTAGTTAAAACTCAAAGAAAACGTTAGCGTGTAAAAGTAACCCCCTGACTTCTTGCGCATGTTGTTTTGGTAGTAACAAATGTCAGTGCCTTCCCTAACCCAGCCTCTGCTTCTGGTTTCAGAGTCTATTTCTGAGTAAACGCAAGGCTTCATTCCAAAGTTATACAGAGAGTCTGGCTTCATCATGTTTATAATGTTGAACCTGTACTTGTGCCCTAGTTTGGTGTTTGAAACACTGAAGTAGAACCACTGTGTGTTGCCTCTTGTGTTGTAGTCGGGCTTAAGAATTAAGTCGTACTCAAACTCGTAAACTTGAACTGCTCTTCTTAAGTTGCCTGATTCAAATCTAGATTCGAACACTAAAGTGGTGTCTTCTGGTTCCTTGACAGGGTAAAAAGGAGGCAAATCTTCAGAAAACTCTGACTCTTCTAAGTAAGGAGAGGGGTCTATGCAGTCGTAAACCACCCTGTTTAGCAGGTTTTCTTGTCCAGCAATTCTTTCAGTTTCTTTTTTAAGAGATTCTTCTAAAATGTTTTCTTGAGGGTCAGAAATGGGTTCGTAGGGTTCTACGTCTGTTATAAACTCAGGGTTTTTCGAAAGCATAGGAAGTCCTGTGCCCGTTTTAGGAAGTCCGTCGGTTGACTTAGGACAAGAAGCTATTGGAAGCGGGGCGGGAAAGGGAGTGGTTTTGTACTCGTCTTCTAGCAGCTGTGCTTGTGCTTTAGCGTCTCCTTTTATTACAGCATTGGAGTTTTCTTGTGGTTTTTGCAAAGAGTTTACAGGAACTATTGCTTTTTTTGTTTCTATTTCCATGCTTTTTAAATTATCAGTGCTAAGAATCTACACCTAATCATAGTTACTGATTAATAATAGTCTGCACCAGCTTAAGTAAAACTCTATTTTCTTTAATCACTCGTCTTAGACCTAACACCACCCAGTTGCTGGCTCTGCTCATCCTAGCAATTCCTCGTTTGACTTGCTGAAGCATTTCTTGTTTGCTTCCTTGGAGCCCAAACAACAAAGCAGCGTCTTTTCCACTCAGAATCACTTCTATGATCTCGTGCATGCTCCACAGTTTCATCACTCCACAAAACTCAAGTCTTCCTTCTTTTTCTATAAAAGCACTTTCTAGGTTCCTTGGCTGGATTTCGATGAAAATCGCTTTGAGTCTGCAGAATTCCTTTTGTTCAAAAGGGTTGAGTACCTGGGCTTCTTCAAAAAGCGGAGTCTCCTTCATAAGGGGTTCTGTGACAATTAGTTCTTGTTGGGAGGTCACGTCTTGGTAAAACTGTCCAAAGCTTGAAAGTGCCTCTGTTTTCATGTGCTCTATTCCTGGAAGGGTTTCTCTGAGGTGGTTCTTAACGTTAAGACTCCACTCTGGCATAGGCAGGATTGAACTGTGCTGGGTTCTTTCCAGGTAGTTAGAGAATATTTTGGCTTCCCTAAACTTAATCCAGGTCTTTTCTGGTATGTGTTGGAGTTCGTAGTAGTACCCAACGTAGTAAAGGAACCCAGTGTCGTCACACAGAACAAGGGTGGTTTTAAAGGCTTCAGGGAACTTTTCTTCTTTTTTAGCTACGTAAGCTATGATGTCCAGTGCTTGATACCTGCTGTGCTTGGCTTGTCCGATGTTTTCAAGTGTCTTTCCAGTAGTTAAGTCTTGGGTTTCTAGCTTGTTCAGTTCCCAGTTGTTGGCTTCGTGGACCTTTTCTAACACTTCTTCATCTTTCGAAAAAGGAGCAACTGAACTAACTAGTTCTGCGTTCTTCCAGTGGAATATTCCTAAACCGCCTAAGGATCTGCTGTAAGTTCCTTGGACGTTGGACTTGAAAACTTCCCACTTAACTCCGTGAGCCACTACAATGTCTCCTATAGAGACCACACTAGGAGGGTTTTCGCCGCTTACGAAGCAGTTTAGAGTCAGGAACTTGCCTGTTTCTAAGGAAGAGTCTACTATTTTCATTTTGCAGATGTTGTCGCATTTTTTCTTTTCTTCTATTACAAAGTCTATAATAACACCGACCACACTCACTCTGCTAATGGACTTCGAAAGTGCTAGCCCTTCGCACTCTTTGAGGTTCCTGAAGTTGCTCCGTCTTTTTTTGGGCTTTTCGCTCTCTACTTCGAATCGTACGTCCGAGTCACTTGGCTTAAAGGAAATGTAAAAAGGAGGCAGCTTCTTCCCAGGGATTCTCGGAGCGTAGAACTCTAGGTACTTCTGAGGTATCTCCCTTGCAATGAAAGGCCCCAGCAAAATCTTGTCGCCTTCTTTAATGACGTTTGCCTTTTGAGTCCAGTGGTTTCCCTCCATCATGGCGTAGACGAACTCGCCGCAGGAATCCTGCAGTAGGACTCTCCTCATCACGTCACAGATAGGCACTACTTCCCGTGCCACGCACTTAAACACGCTTTCTTGGCGCTCTCCGCCTTTTATTTCTCGGACTGACATATTAATCTAATTTATCAATTAGGTTCCGCTCAAGAATAGCTTTGCCTTCTTTGTACTTTTGGTCGTGTTCAAAGGCCCAGTTGTACTTCCAACCAACTCTTTGTTTGCAGTTCACACAAAAAATGTCACAAACACTATGGAGTCCTGTCCTCAGCATTCTTTCTTCACATTGTCCGTCAAACACATTAACTACTTCTGAAAACAAAAAAGCCTTCCCGTTCCCTGCCCAAAAGTCTTTTGACTGCAGTTGGCTTTTAGAGCTCAAGTGGGCTTTGCAGTTTTTGCAAGTGTACAACTTTTGGGCGTCTAAGTAATGCAGAAACTTTTTACCCATTTTCTTATTATTCTAGTCCTTCGAAGTAAGGATGCATCAAAGCGAATTTTGCAGCTATTCGGTTTGCAGGGTTCATGCAAAGCATCTTCCCAAGTAAGTCGAGTCCATCTGACCCTAGTCTGCTTAAGATATTTTGAAGGTTGCAAGGAGGGTAACTTTCATGTGTAGAAGGGAAGTTGTTCAGTGTTGTCACGCCTGGCCAGGTTTCTTCGGTAGGAGTTCCCATGACTTTGAAAATGTCTATCAGTTGGGCAAATGGCGAAGATCCTGTAAACAGTGGTCTCCTCAAAACTAACTCTGCAAAGATGCACCCTGCTGACCAAATGTCTATTGCTACTGAGTAATTCTCAACTCCCAAAAGCACTTCTGGTGCTCGGTACCACAAAGTTTGCACTTCGTTTGTATAGGGCTTCCCTGGAATCTGAAAAGCCCGTGCTAAGCCAAAGTCAGCTACTTTAACATCAGAGTTTCTGTCCAGAAGTATGTTTTCTGGTTTTAAGTCTCTGTGCATGAATCTCCTTGCATGGCAGAAATTAAGGGCTTTCAGAGTCTGGAAGATGATTCTTTTAATTGCGTGCTCGTCAATTGCAGCTGGAACTTCTTCCATGAGTTTCCTCAAGTCTTTTTCGAGCAACTCAAATATAAGGAACAGTCTGTTTTCAGTCACTATGATGTCGTGGAACTTGACTATATTGGGGTGGTTTAACTCCCTAAGCAAACTGACTTCGCGGATAACAGTTGTGGGCACCCCTTCGGTTTCTAGGTTCAGATTCATCTTTTTCATAGCAATGTCACTCTGGGTCTGGGTGTCTCTTGCTCGGTACACTTGTCCGTAGGATCCATTTCCTAGCCTTTCGTGTGTTTGGAACCGTTCCAAACTTCGATTGTGTCCAAACCCGCTCATATATATGGTAATAATTAGGTAAAGACAAGCTAATTAAAGAATTCCAAAAAAGAAATGTTTGTGTCGGGTTCTAAGTACTCTTCTTGAGGACTTTCTTCTTCTTCTGGAGAGGTGTTTTCTTCTAAAAGGTTTTGCCAACTCAAAACTATTCTTCTGTACCCAGTGGGCTCGTAACCACCTTCCAAGTCCACCACAAACTCGTTTGCTTTTTTCTGGAACTCAACTTCTTTTCCATTTACAAAGCACCAGTTCTTCCATACTCTGCCTCCAAAACTAATTTCTCCTGGACACTCCTGGATTTCCAAAACCACCCTGTTTTGGAACCTTTGCTCCCCTATGAACTTGTTTGTGTAGTAAGTCCACCCTCCTTGTGTGTAGGACTTAACAAAAAGCACTGGGTTTTTAGTGCAGGAGTAAGTGTAAGTAGGCCAATAAACTCCAAAAGAGTCCTTTTGAGAGGACTCAGAAGGCAAGATCAAGCAAGGGTCAGAAAGTTCTTCTAAGTACTTAGATAACTCCAGGAACTTAGAATTCAGTGCTTTGACTAGTCCTAATGAAACCAGTAAGAAAACTGTTAACTTCATTTTTAAATTGCTCCGTTACAAGGGGCCTTAAAATGGAAGTCTGGGACTGGTACTTAGAAGTACAAAATCAAGATGTAGACACCCTAGTCCAAGTTGCCGATATGGAGCCTTGGGAGCAGTTTCGGGTACTTGACAGCTTCGACATCCAAGAAGCCAGCGACCACAAAAGCCTCGTTGAAATAAACTCCATTGAAAAGTTTGCTAAAAAGTACTTTGGACTATCAGGCAAAAGCTTTGCTCTCTGTAAAAACTCAGACTTGTACGAAGTCTACATCCAAAATGATTTGGTGACAAGTGTGCACTCCCCAAAACACGAACTAGCTAAGTTCCAAGCCTGCTTCAACGCTTTGAAAACTGAAAACTTGAAACTACTCCAAGACTGGCTACTAAAACACAAACAAACAGTGGAAAAACTACTCAAGTAAGTCTAACTATGTACATTAATGTATAAGTCTGTCCTTTTGCTGTTCAGGAAGGGTTGGCAGCACATCAGTGAGCTCCATCATTTTGTCTGCAACTTGCTTGCACCTAGGAAACCGAGTTATTTCTACGTCAAACAACTTAGCACTGTAAACCTGAGGCAAAATGCAGGCGTCTGCAAACGTCGGAAAGTCCTCGACTGAATAGTTTCTGCTGAATTCAGTAAGTATCTTTTCTACAGCGTAGAGTCCACTTTCTATGAACTCTTTAGCCCAAGCTTTGGGGTTCCCGCCTAACTCTTCAACCTTCCTGAGCACTGGCAAGTTCTGGAATGGGTGAATAGCTGAGTTGATGATTTCGCAAATCTCCCACATCTTAGCGCAGTCAACAGGGTCGGAAGGAACCATTGAACGTTCAGGGTTGGAGGTCTCTAGGTACTCCATGATGGCTAGACTTTGGGACATCATTAATTTGTCTCGGTAGCCCATTGTAGGAACTTCACACATTGGGTTCCGAGTTGAGTATTCTTGTGTGTGTTGCTTTCCTTCAAGGATGTTGACTGGGACCACAGTGTGGTTAAGGTGCTTGTAACTAAGAACTATCCGCACTCTCCAAGAACAGGTACTTCTCCAATAAGAATAGAGCGAGTAATCCATTTTATTCCAGTTCGCTAAATTGTTCCAAAGAATTTGACAAGCAGTGAGTTCATATAAAATGTCAAACGAAGGCTCTCTGTTGCGTTTGTTTAATTCAGAATACTTTACGCACGAACATTTATTCTATTACTTGCTCAGAAAAGAAAACCAAGGAATTCAAAGCTACCTTATCAACAAACTTTACGGCTTCCCTGTTTCTTTGGTGTCATTTTTCTTGCCGCAACTAGTCAATCTCCTGCTTACAAAAGAAACCTCAACCCAACTAGCTACCTTCTTCTTGGATGCCAGCATCAGAAGCCACTTCTTCGCAGTCAAATTGTATTGGTTGCTCAACGCTGCTTTTGAAGACGGAAACAGTACAGAGTTTATTGAGGACCTTTTGCACGACTTAGAAATGGTAATTGTCAACGCAAAACTCCCTCCTAAAGGACAGTCCCAGAACTCGCCCATTCCTCCTCAACTGTTTGACATCCAGGTTAATGAAACCGAAATGGAAAAGTACACCAGGAAAAACATCAGGGCAGAGTACTTCAACTACCAACATAAAGTCACGAGTTTGTTATGCAAAATATCAGTAGGCTTAAACACAGTTCCACTCGAAGCCAGAGACGAAAGACTTAGAACCTGGCTTACAGGCATAGACAACTGGATTCAAGAAACCAGAAACAAGTACCAACAACCTGTTTACTCAGAGTACTCCAAAGTAATATTTAGGGGAGTCAGCATTCCTTTGGAGTTTTATCACAACTCCGACTCAGCTGACATACAGATAGTAAAACTCCACCCTTCGAAAAGTTTTTGCTTTACTACAAAAGCAAGGGTTCCGTACAAACTTTTACTAGAAACTGTTGAAATCACAGAACTCCAGTCTTACCAGAACCCAGGGAGTACAGTTGGTTCAGAAAACACAGAACTAGGACAAGAGGTGCAGGGCATAGACATAGAAGCTATATCGCACATGGTGGACAAAGAAGAAGCTAGGTTTGAGGGTTTTGGAGAGTACGCCGAAGAAGTGCACAAAAAAGAAAGAGAAGGCACTGAATCGCCTCCAAACAACAGTGGAAAGTCAGAAACTGAGGGAGAAGAAGACATTTGGAGTGAAAACTGGGAGGACCTCTGCGAAAGCATACGGGCTGAGTCAGGGTTTGGGAGTTTTGTGAGTTGGAAACTAAGAGCTGTGATAGTCAAAGGTCTGGACGACATGAGACAAGAGTGTCTGGCTATGCAAATGATCAAGAAGTTCAAAATCATATTTGAAGAAGCAGGGCTGAGTTTGTGGCTCCGCCCTTACGATATCCTAATCTTTTCTCATAACATGGGAATCATAGAGTTCATTCCTAACACTCTTTCGCTTCACTCAATCAAAAAGAACTCTAAGAACTACTTGTCTTTACTGAACTTCTTTGTGAACCAGTTCCAAGGAAACTTCGAAGAAGCTCAAAAGAACTTTGTAGAAAGCATGGCAGGTTACTCTTTGTTCTGTTACTTAATGAACGTAAAAGACCGCCACAACGCAAACATTCTGCTAGACTCAGAAGGGCACATCATTCATATTGACTTTGGGTTTTTTTTGACAAACAGTCCTGGAGGCAACATCAACTTTGAAACAGCACCTTTTAAACTCAACAACGAAATGATTGAACTCATGGGTGGACTTGAAGGAGAAATGTTCACTTACTTCAAAATTTTGCTTTTTCAGGGATTTTTAGAACTAAGGAAACACGTTGACGAACTGTCACTTTTCATTGAAATGCTGAGACCTGGAAACAACTTGCCCTGCTTCAGGGACTTCGACAGAGCTTTGTCTGACTTCCGAGACAGGTTCCACCCCACTTTGACTGATGAGAAGTGCATGTCCAAAGTCAACGAACTAGTTGAAAGCGCTTCAGATAACTGGCGAACAAACAAGTACGATGCCTTCCAAAGATATTCCAATGGAATTCTGTAATTAATAAGTTAGCTAGAAATAACTGCTTCAAACAAAGCTTTGACTTCTCTGTAAAGCAGGTTTCTTCCTAAGAAGGTTTTGGCTTGCTCGTAAGCTTGGGCAAGGTACATGTCTAGTCCTGAGATGTAATCTCCTGAAACTTCTTGGCATTTTTGCCTTAACTGGGAGTTTTTGTTGTGGTAAGCAGCTTCTAGCACCACAACGCCTCTTTTTAAGTTGGGAATCGAAGTAGATTCTGGAGGGAGGGTACTCACTACACAGTCTACTTCTGAAAACTCAGTAATGTCTGTACTCGTTTTGAAGTTGCTAAAGTCTTTTAAGCGGTGTTCTGACCTATTCCACACATAAATGTTTTGCACTTTGAGTTTTTGCAATGCGTAAACTGCGCCCTTTGCAGTTCCGCCAGCTCCAAGTACCAAAGCCGTGTTGATTTTGTGTTTTGTGAGCGGTAAGTATATTCCAAACCAGTCTGTGTTGCTTCCAAAGAGTTTTTGGTTAAACTTAGAAACTGTGTTTACTGCTTTTAACTTGCGAATTTCTCGAGAAAGGCAATCTAGAGTCTTGGGTATTTGCTCTTTAAGTGGAATAGTAACTGAGCACCCTAGACAAGCTGAATCTTTGATTTTTGGCATAACTTCTTCTAGGTTTTCAGTTTCTAGTAGTTCGTACCTGATGCTTAAGCCCAGTCTTTGGAAAAGAGTGTTGAAAAACCTAGGCCCAGGACTTAAAGATATGTTTTTTCCAATTAAGTAAATTACAAATTCTTGAGGCCGAAGGTTCAGAGTAACTTGCAAAGAACTTAATTCACTAAGAGTTAGTTGTCCAGGGGCTACTGCTTGTCCTAAAGCCACTGGGTTGAAGTAAGAGTTCTGGACTCTAGTTACTTGGCTTCTTTTTCCCATGCTAAAAGTTATTTCTCTGGTACCTTTTCTGTATAGTTTATTTCTGAAGTAAGGCGAAATGAACTTTACAATGTCTGGTTTAAGACTTTCCATTAAGTAGTGCTTGGTTTCTAGGTCTTCTGTTCCGTGGTAAGAAAGAATAACTCTTGTTCCTCCTAAGCTTTTGGTGAGTTCAAACCAGTTTAAAATCCAGTTTTCTGTTGGTTGGAATTCAACGTCAATAAAGTCAGGTGCCCACTTTAGCAAGTCTCTAAGTACTTTCCAGTAATTCTCACTGAACCCAGACTCTTGTCTGAAAGTAGCGATTGTCAACAACTCAGAGTAGTTCTGTCTTAATTTGGTCAGCAGTTTGTAACCTTTACTGAGTTTGTCCAGTCTAAGTTCTATTCCAGACAATTGGGAGTCTAGAGCTTCCAAGTTGTTCGAAGTCAAGCATCCAAAGTAACTCCAGTCGTTAGGAAGAGGTGACTTTTCTCCTTTTGCTCTTTTCAAAAACACAGAAAACGCTTTAGAAGTTTTTTCTAGGTCTCTGTCTTCGTAGTAAAACAAGTAATCACACACTTCTTCAAAGTGGTTTTTTCTCCTTTTGTAAGCACTTTCAAGGTCTATTGGAGTTCTGTGTTTTGATTCTGATTCTTGTAAGTTCTGTTTAATGTTGTCAAGAGAAGACTTAACATACACAACTGGGTAGTGGTTCTTCAAAAGCACTCTGCTAGCTTCCAACTCCACAATGCCTCCTCCACAAACTAAGATGCAGTCCTTAGAAATGTTTTCGATCAAAGCTTTCCACTCAGCAAGCCTAAAAGCTTCCCAGCCTTCTGTTTCAATATACTCGCCTAAGTCCCTACCTAATGACTTTGAAATTGCTTTGTCTAAGTCAACAACTTCCATTCCAAGCTCACTACTTGCAGCCCAACTTAAACTTGACTTGCCTACTCCCCTCATTCCTAGCACCACTACTGACCTTAGTTCTTGGCTGCAGCCCTTAACACACAACCCAGCATCTTTAAGAGTTTTCCAGAACTCAGGGAAAGTTTTGTCTACAGTGTTTTTGTTTTTAATCACTAAAGGCTTGTAGCTAGAAAGCACCCCGAAACTCATAGCTATTCTGTGGTCGTCATAAGTATCAATACTCACTCCTTCTTGGATACTCCCTCCAAAGACTCTTAAGCCACTAGGAAGTTCTTGCACTTCTACTCCAAGTTTACCTAGTTCAACCTTCATGGCTTGAATTCTGTTGCACTCCTTGACTCTTTGGTTTGAAATTCCCGAAATAGTAAAAGTCTGGTCAGAAACTGCCATTAAAACAGCAGCTGTCATAAAACTGTCTGTGCACTCACTCATGTTCACTTCCTTGCCTAATAGTTGGGACTCTCCACTCAGCACAACTTCTTTAGGGTTAATTGAGATTCTGCACCCAATGCTTTCTAACACCTTAAAGAAACTAGCTTCGCCCTGGATACTCTCTGAACCTAAGCCTGGTATCCTAAGGGGTTGTTTGTGTAGTACAGAAAGAGCTGCTATGTAAGAAGCTGAGCAAGCGTCTGGTTCAATGTTTACTTCTCCTGGACTTACATATTCTCCAGCTGGCACTAGCAGTTCGCGGTTACTGAGTCTTTGGACCTCTAAACCAAAAACCTTCATTACTTTAAGGGTCATCTCAATGTAAGAGTTTGAAACTGGTTCTTCATCTTCATCCAAGTCTTCTAAAACAATCTGAACATTCTTTTTGGTAAGTGGCGAAGCCATCAAGAGTCCCGATATAAACTGTGAGCTTGTTTTGCTTTTAACTACAAAGGTGCTGTAGTCATAAGGCTTCCCTTCAATCTTTAAAGGAGTTGAGCCTTCTTTGCTTAGATAAGTAACTCTTGTGTCGTACTTGTTAAGTGCCTCTACTAAGTCACCTATTGGTCTTTCGTTCATTCGGGGCGACCCTTTTACTACTGTAGTAAAAGGCAACAAAGCACACAAAGGAGTTAAAAACCTGGCAACTGTTCCAGCATTTCCCACAAATATACTTTTGGACCCACCTTCAAAGCTCTTAGGAGTAACTACCCAGTTTTTCACACTGCACAAACCTAAGTCTTTCAAAGCCTGAACCATGAAGCAAGTGTCTTGGCTTTGCAAAGCGTTTTTAAGAACAGTGGGACTCTTGCAAAGACTAGCTAGGATCAACACTCTGTTAGTGATAGACTTAGACCCTGGAATAGAAACTCCTTGTTCAAACTTAGGAACTCCAGTAACACAACAGTCAGTACTCAAAACAAAACTAATAACACTTTTTTCTACTTGAATAGGGCCTTTTGGGACCTGTCCTACAGTTTGAGGCACAAAAATAGGAGTTTTTTCAAAAATGTTTTTTTTGTCGTACTTCACCCTTTTAAGTAGTAACTCAGGGTGGATTCTTGGGAGTTCAGTGTCTATGTGGTACTGCCTCAGCAAACAAACTACTTCGTTTAAGTCAATTTCTGTGAGTCCCAAAAACTTAGCTATCTTGAGTTCTAGCACCATTCCGATTCCAACACAGATTCCGTGGTTCACCAAACCCCTTAACTCAGACTCCACAGCATGGCCCATTGTGTGTCCAAAGTTAAGTATCATTCTTAAGTTCTGTTCCTTTTCGTCAGCTTCGACTACTTGTTTTTTAAGCTCTACACTGCGTTTAACAATAAACAACATCAGTTCTTGACTTATGCTTTCAAAAGTGTTTGACAGCAACAAGTTGTAAAGTTCCTTGTCCATAAGCATGCTCATCTTAATTACTTCACTCATTCCAGCACTTAGCACTGAGGTCTTCAGGAACTCTAAGTCAATGAACACCCCCACAGGTCTGTAAATAGACCCCAGTAAGTTTTTTCCATGTTGAGAGTCCACTCCTGTTTTAGCCCCCACACTTGAGTCAACCATTGATAGCAGCGAAGTGGGGACTTGAACGTACTTGACTCCTCTAAGAATAGTGGCTGCCACAAACCCAGCTACATCCCCCACTACTCCTCCCCCGAAAGCCACTATTCCGGTTTTCCTGTTGATTCCAGAACTCAAAAGGTAGTCCTCGATTTTTTCTTTGGTAGCTCTGTTTTTGTGGATTTCTCCTTCAGGGAATGCGTAAACAGGGTACTTTGCATTATCTAGAGTTTCTTTGTAGTGGGAGTAAACTTTCTCATCCGTCAAAATGAACCAGTCACTTCCGAACTCCTCCAGTAACTCCCACTCAAAAAAGTTAATTCCTATTTTGACTTGGTAGCCCAAACAACTTATCACTTCCATCTTAATTAGAACCCACCATATTAACTTACCGGTAAATGACAAAAACTAAACGCGGGAAAGATTACCTAGGGCGCAAAAAGCAGTTTTTGGGAAGGTAACAAATAAGCAGAGTAGCAAACAGGAGCAAAGTCAAGCACGTTAACTTGATAAGCATAGGCAAACTAGTTCCTAAGCAGCCTTGGTACAATGCAGGGTACATCTTCCCTTTGGGCTACTCAGTCCAGGTAGAGTATAAAAACATCCCCAACCCCAACCTAAAGTCGCTTTACACCTGCGAAATACTAGAAAACGAAGCAAAGCCTCTGTTCAGAGTAGCCCAGGGAACTTTCAGCTTCACTGGGAAATCACCTACGGCTTGCTGGAAGCAGGTTTTGGACATGATTAACCAAACTCTCAAAGCCAACTCCAAGCCCCAGGTCAAAACCCAAGTAGCAGGTCCAGAGTACTTTGGACTCAACGACCCAGTAATTGTAGAAGCAATTGAAGCTCTTGACCCCTCACACAGTTGCGAACTTTACTGGAGGGAAAAAGAGAACATTTTAAAAGCCCGCGAAGCTTACCAAACTTCAGGCTCCAAAAAGGAACGCAAACGCACCAGACATTGCCACGAAAACGAAGATGACTCCTTTGAAAACTACGGAGGCGCCTGGTCTACTATTCAGCGGAGAGAAAGATATGTAAACAGACTTGCAAACTTAGGCGAAGAAATAGTTCTTGAAGACAGCAACCCAATTCCTGACTACGAAGACGAGATTACTTTGCAGCCAATAGTAGCACCAGCCATTTCGCCCCACGGCCACATTGCAGGTTACTATTCCTGGAAACAAGCTTTGAAAGAAACTGACGGGTTCTGCCCTTTCACTAAACTGCCCCTGACTTCTGAGAGTTTGGTCCGCCTTACTAAAACTAACTGGGAAGTTTACAAAAACTCAATAAAAAATTATTCTAATTAAGATTTTTATTTTGGACAGGGTCAATCAAAAGGTCTCTGAACTCCTCAAAACTAATGCAGTTAGGGTTTTGGACTGTCTTAAGCATTTCAATGATTTCTTCGTCCGAAGCAGGCTGGCCTAACTTTTTTAAAGCTTTGTTAAGTTTTTCTTTAGAAATGCACCCTGTGCCGTCCAAGTCGAACTGCCTAAAAGCAGTTAAAATCAGTTCGTCTGCCAAGTGCTTTTTTGAGTAAAGCACTGCAGCCAGGAACTCAGAGTAGTTTATGGTCCCGTTTTTGTGCAGGTCAATAGACTCCAGAATTTCCTCTATTTCTTGTTTGGCAAGTTTGAATCCAGCCATGTCTAGTGACTCCTGCAGTGTTTCTAGGCTTATTAGCCCAGAAGCCGAAGTGTCTAGTTCCAAAAAAGCTTGGTTCATCTCTGAAATCTTATTGGCAGGTAAGTGTTTCACAAGCACGTTCAAAGCTTCTTTTTGGAACAAAGTGGCTTTTCTGTAGTCTTGCAAAGACTTAAGTAGTGTCTCGTCTACACTGAGTCTTTTGCAGTGTATTTGCTCAAACCAGGGGTGGTTAAGTGCTTGGCACGCACTTAGTCTGTTTTCTGGGTTCAAGCATATAAGTTCGTTAATTAGTTCTTTCGCTTGGTCAGAAACTTTGTCCCAGATGGTTCCTTCCATAGTGAACTTGCCTGCCATCACCTTGTGGTGTATCTCTGAAATGTTTTCCCCAAAGAAAGGAAGCCGGCCTGAAAGCATAGTGTGCATAATTACTCCTAAACTCCACAAGTCACACTTGCTGTCATAGTCTCCTTTAAGTACTTCAGGTGCAACGTAGTATATAGTCCCTACTGGCGAATGCATAGCTTCAAACTTAGATCCGAACTTGTTTGACAGTCCAAAATCTACAAGTTTCAGTTCAGCATCTTCGTGGCTAGTGTCAAACAAAAAATTTTCAGGTTTCAGGTCCCTGTGGACTATGTGGCTACTGTGGAGATGATTGACTGCCAGCAACATCTTTTTCATGAGTAACATAGTTTCGCTTTCGTCTAGGTGTTCTTTTTCAGTTATTCTTGAAAAGAGTTCCCCTCCTTCGCAGTACTCCATTATCATGTAGATTAGGTTTGTGTTTTCGTAGGTGTCATAAAGCCTAATTATGTTAGGGTGGTCCACTTCAAGCAGAATATCTATTTCTCTCTTCAAAAGGTCTAGTCTGCCTTCTACTTCTTTTTTTTGAATTGACTTAATTGCCAATTTCTCTCCAGGCGAGTCTTTGCGGTTTCCTAACCTTACCACACCGAAGTGGCCTCCTCCCAGAACCTTCCCGACAGTATAGACTTTTTTAATGTCTATTTCTATAGTGGAGTGGTCTATTGACTTCAAGCTTTCGTTTTCCAGTAGTGGGTCTTTACATAAACACAGCCCCATATTAAATTCTAACCAATGTACATTAAATAACTTAGTATCTGATATGTTGAGGGTCTTCTTCAACACTCTCGTGGGTTTCTGTTGACCCGTCTGGGTGCCTAACAGTTGTTACTGTTTTTTTAACTCTTCTTCCGTTCCTCGTTTCTATCACAGTTTTAACGCTTCTAGAAGTGCCCATGCTGCTAAATCCTTGACCCGAAAAACCTTCAAAGGGTTGCCCAAACCCAAAAAAGTCTCTATCTTCATCCATAAACATAGCAAAGGGGTCTCTGCCCCCAAAAAACATCCTGAAAATCTCTTCTGCGTCTGCAAAGTTGAAGCGGTGGAACTCAAAACCTCCAGGAGTGCCTTCGGTTCCTCCCGTTTCAAGTCCAGAGTGTCCGTACC
>PR_CR_10_Liq_1_inCRDRAFT_1000090_pt1 | contig 47454 bp, 42 predicted proteins | sample PRCRCaboRojoPR_3_FD_10241 | JGI IMG/M metagenome (IMG submission 10241) | reverse complement strand
CCCCCCCCGCCGCGATCCGCAAGGGCCAGGTGCAATGTCTTGCCCTCGGCGGTCGCCGAGACCGGCGGCGGTGGCTCGGCGGTCCGGGCACGGTGCAGCGTGGTCGCCAGTCGCAGCACGATGGCAAGGCGCATTGCCGGGCGTTGCCAGTATTGGGGCAGATCACGGAAAACCGCACGCGGGAACTTGCGCCGATGGGCGCGGACCAGTGTCGCGATGACCTGTTGATCTTCGCGCGAGAACCCCGCCAGGTCGCTGTGGCGGAGGATGTACTCGCCATGCTTGTGATACTGGCTGTGAGAGATATCCAGGCCGATTTCGTGGACGGATGCCGCCCAGCGCAGCATATCGGCCATGCCCGGCTCATCGAGCTGCCACGCATCGGCCACCATGCGCCGTAGCTGCTCGGCGGTATCGGCCACCCGCCCGGCATGCTCGGTATCCACGTGATAGCGACGGGCCATGGCGGCAATACTGGCGCTTCGGACATCCTCGTGTCGGATACGACCGAGCAGGTCGAACAAAAGCCCCTCGCGCAACGCGCCATCCGCGGCGTCCATGTGGGCGATTCCAAGCTGGTCAAAGGCGGCGCTGAGCACCGCAAAACCGCCGGGCAGAACCTCGGCGCGACGGGCACTGACACCATCGAGGGTGAGCTTGTTGATGCGACCGGCCTTGATCAGCGCAGCCCGCAACCGGGCAAGCCCGGCAGGGTGGATGCCGTTTTCCGACCACCCGTTATCCCGCAGGCAGCGCTCCACCGAGCGGATCGTGCCCGAGGCACCCACCGCCCGTTCCCAGCCGGCACGGCGATAACGCGCTGCGATCGGCTCGAGCTCGCGTCGGGCGGCGAGCTCCGCGGCCTGCAGGGTCTTTTCGGTGATGCGGCCATCGGCAAAAAACCGCTGCGTGGCGCTCACACATCCCATGTGCAGGCTTTCCATCTGTCGTGGCACGAAGGCCTCGCCGATGATCAGCTCGGTACTCCCGCCACCGATGTCCATGACCAGCCGGCGCCGGTCATCACCGGCAATGCTGTGGGCGACACCCAGATACACCAGCCGCGCCTCCTCGTAGCCCGAGACGATCTGTATCGGGTGGCCGAGGGCCGCCTGAGCGCGGTCGAGGAAATCATCCGCGGCGCGCAGCTGCCGCAGGGTGTTGGTGCCGACGGCACGAACGGCCTGCGAGGGCAGACCCCGCAGGCGCTGCCCGAAGCGCTCGAGGCAAGCCAGCGCCCGGTCGCGGGCGGCCGCATCCAGGCGCCGCTTGTCATCCAGCCCGGCGGCCAACCGGACCGGCTCGCGGAGTCGGTCCATCATCCGCAGGCTATCGCCCTCGGGTCGGGCAACGATCATGTGAAAGCTGTTGGAGCCAAGGTCAACGGCCGCCACCTCGGCATCATCCGTCGGCCGTCGCCGACGCTTCATCGCGACGGTTCCGTTTGCCGCGCCTCGGCATCGCTCCGGGCGCGCTCGATGACCTGCCAGATATCGTCATCCGCGGCGGCCAGCAGCCCCACGCCAACCGTGCAGCGTTGCCGGTAATTGGCCGGCAGCCCCGCCATGGGGCGTGACTCGATCCGATCGGCCACCCGGGCAGCGACCCGACCGGCCTCGTCGACGTCGGCGTCGGGTAACACGAGCAGGAACTCCTCGCCGCCATAACGGCCCAGGCCGTCGATATCGCGGATACAACCGCGCAGGCGCTGGGCGGTTTCGTACAGCACCTGATCCCCTACCCGGTGACCGAATTCGCGATTGATGCGCTTGAACCGATACAGATCCACCAGCAGCACCGCGAGGGGTTGGTCGAGCCGATCGGCCCGCTCTCGCTCCTGACCCAGAAAGGCGATGATGGCGCTGCGATTACTCACCCCCGTGAGCGGATCCAGCACCTTGAGGTCGTGGACCTCCTCGCGGGCACGCTGCAGGTCGATCTGACGTTCTCTCAAGCGCCGGCGCAGGCCACTGACATAGCCGGCAAAGAACCCGCCGCAGGGCGCCAGGGTCCCCAGTGCCACCAGATGCAAGAGCTCGACCTGGGCGTCGAAGGCCGCCGGGCGCTGTTGCCAGACCGCTGTCACCGCCACGCCGTAGCAAACCAGCGCAAATACGCCCAGGGCCGTGAACTGCCGGGCGTTGAGCCGCAGCACGCCAAACATCAGCAAAACCAGAAACAACAGCAGAATGCCGCCGCGGCCACCATCGAGCAGATACATGGTCAGTCCCATGATCAGGCAGACCACAAACATCTGGATACCGGTCAGGCTGGGGTCGGCGAATCGCTCGTTACGCCCCGAGCGCAACAACGCATAGAGCGCCAGGTTGACCAGGACGATCAACAACGTGGTCAGCCGCCACTCATGAAAGTCCAGCAGTCCCTGGCGGACATAGAGCCCCATAAAGGCAATGACCAACAGGTAGACCGTCGATGCAAGCAAAAAGCGGCGGACCCGCAACGACTGACGCGGATCCTCACCGGGCAACAACGCACCGAGGGGCAGGTTCATCGGCCCGACTCCATATCGGCCAGCTGGATATTGAGCGCAGTCACCGAGATCCATATCTCGCGGACCGAAAGCGCCAGCGAGAGCATCATCAATACCAGGCTGGCCCCGAACAACCACCCGGCGACCTCGGCGAGGCCACCGAAGAGCACGAACATACTCGCCACACAAAGCAGCAGACTGCCCACGCCCGTGGCCTGCATGGACTGGATCAGACGGACCCGCCGGCGAAGGTTATCGATCTGCGCGGCCAGGCTCTGCCGCGGTGTGGTGCTGTACTGCGCCTGAAGGTCACGGATCAGCGAGGCGAGGGCCAGGAAGCGGTTGGTATAGGCCAGAAGCAGCAGGGACACCGCCGGAAAAAGCAATGACGGTGTCCCCAGGGTCAACTCCATCGATGCCTACCCGACGGCCGGACTCAGCGGCCGCCACCGGCGCCGGACAACTCCTCGCGTAGCGCCTCGAACCGATCGATCATCTCTGGCACGTCGGCGTCCTGCTCGGTCATGGCCGCCACCATCTCTTCGCGCAGCGCCAACTGGGAGTCCCGGATCCGCTGGTCGTCCATCGCCGCCCGGCGAGCGGCCAGCAGTTCCTGGCGGGTCGACTGGTACTCGCTCATCAACGACTCGCGGCGAGCATCCTCAAGCCCCTCCTGCCGCAGTTCGCTGGCGATATCCTGAAGCCGGCGAATATCCTGCCGCGGACGGACCCCTTCGTCACGCATCCGGGCCATCATCTGGTCCTCGAGCTGCGACTGGCGCTCGGCCAGCTCGGGATTGGCCTCCATGGTGCTCTGCCGGATCGCCGCCAGCGACTGGCGCAGCGACTGGAGCTCCTGTCGCTTGCCCTGGATATCGCCATCACTGCCCTGGCCAAAGACCGGCGTGGCAAGCCCAAGCGTTAATAGCGCCATCGCCATCCAGACGAGCGATGCCCGGGCGGGGATGATTCGGTCCATGGTCGGCCTCCAGGGGCTAGGTGTCGATTGAAAGATGGCAAGTTAGCAGTCTGGCGCCGTCGCCTGTCAACAACGGCGGAGTGGCCCGGGCTCATTCTGCCGGGGGGCGCAGCTCGACAATCACCGGATCATGGTCGGATGCCCGCCAGATTCCCGCCCCGCGGCGGTAGGGATAGGCCGGCTCGTCGGCATTGATATGCCAGATATCCACCGCCTGCACCTGTGCAGACAGCCCACCGCCTGCCAGTGCGTGGTCGATGTAACCGCTCTCGCCCCGGTAGTTGTAGGTGTAGCGATCCTGCGACGGGACGCGAGCGGCGATCAGATCCATGAAACCGGCATCTCGCCAGGTCCGCATCGCGGTCTCGAGGGCATAGGCATTGAAGTCGGCGAGTACCAGCGTCGGCGGCATCGAGCCGGGTTCGGGATACAGCCCGTCCAACCAACGCACCAGCGCTCGAGCCTGGGCGTCGCGCCGCTGCGCCCAACAGCCCTGGCCACGGTCGTGATCGCCGCGCTCGGGACAGCCACCCCGGGATTTGAAATGCGCCGCAAGCACGGCGAATTCATCACCCCCGTGACGATCAAACCGCACCCACAGGGGCGGCCGGGGGTGGATGGGTTGGGCAGCGCGTCGCCGCTGTGTCACGCGCAGGCGATCGGGCCGATAGAGGATCACGGTGCGGATGACCGACTCGCCGCCCCCCCGGAAAGCGGCCCGATAGCGGTCCCGCCCCTCCAGCCCGCGGTTGATGGTGGCCAGCAGATCCTCCACCGCTGCGGCATCGTTTTGCACCTCATGGAGGATGAGCGCGTCGGCGTTGATATGACGGACCACCGATCGCACCCGTTGACGCTGACGCTCGAGATCCCCGGGTGTTCGGGCGCCGCGGCTGCCCAGATCGACAAAGTAATTGCGCAGGTTCCACTGCGCCACCCGCAGCCCGTCACCGGGCCCGGGCGGTTCGGGACGGGGGTTGCGAGGCTCGAAACGCGGCGGATCCAGCGGATGGATCCGCCAATGGCCAAAGGCCCGGGTCAGGATGCCGGTAATGTCCCCGACCCGATCCCCGGCCCGCCGCACGCCGTTTTTATCCACAAAGGGCAGGGGTCGCGGCTGTCGGCGGTAACTGCCGTCATCCAGCAGGACCCCGAGCCGGGCGCCGCCGTCTACGCCATTGGCCGGGTGAAACGGCCGCCCGCCAACCGCCAGGCCCAGGCTGCCGTAGCGGCCAAGGTTGTAGACATCCGCCACGGTCAACGGCCCCTTGAGACGAACAAGCCGATCGGCGAGCGCCGGGAGGCGATGTCGGCGAGTTGCATCCAGCTCGACCGGGGCCACCGGGGCCTTTCCACAAAAGCGCGTCCCTTCGACGGCCTCGAGCTGGATCCGACCCCGATAGCGCCCGGTCCGAGCGCGCAGACGCCATCGCTCGCCGTGTCGTGGCGGGGCCGGCGGCTTGAACCCGGGTGCATAGACGAATACCCCCGCCGGTGGAGTGCCACCCTGCAGATAGAACCCATCCAGCGCGTCCTCGCCCAGAAAACTGGCGGTCACGGTGGCTTCGACCACGACAGGCTCGCCCTCGGCGATCGCCTCGCCGGTCAGGCCCGTGACCGCCGCAATCGATGTGGTCCCCGATGCGCCGCATGCCCCCACCGCCCCCTGGACCGGTCCGGCCGCCAGAGCCATCGCGGCCACCAGGACACGACCACGGCACCACCCCGGCCATCGGGACGATCGCTTAGCTGGCGCGATGGACATCACGCACGTTTCGCAGTCCGCTGATACGCTCCATGACGCGGCTCAGCTGATCGACATCAAGCACCTCGAGGCTCAACGTCATGCGCGCCATCTGATCACCGGGGTCGGTGCGGGTGTTGACCGCGGTCACGTTGATGCCTTCGTTGTTGAGCAAAGAAGAGATATCACGGATCAATCCCCGCCGGTCGTAGGCCTCGAGGGCTATGTCCACCGGATAATAGCGTTCGCCGGCGGGCTGCCAGCTCACCTCGATGAGTCGTTCCGGGGCCGTATCCTGCAGCCGGCGCAGATTGCTGCAGTCGCTGCGGTGGACACTCACGCCCTCGCCCCGGGTAATGAACCCGACAATGGCATCCCCCGGGGCCGGCTGACAGCAGCGCGCCAGCCGGGTCAGCAGATTGCCCACGCCGTGAATGGTGACGTCGTCCTGGTCGCCGCCGGTGGCCGGGCGTCGACGCTGACGGCCGGTCAACCGCGTCTGCGCATCGGCATCGGGCAATAGGCGATCCCGCAGCAGACCGGCGATCTGGGCACCGGTCACTTCACCACGACCGATCGCCGCGAGAAAGTCGTTGAGCCGTGGGTAGCGCGACCGTCCGGCCAGGGCCTCGAGATTGACATCGGCAAGGCCCAGTCGATGGAGCTCGCGCTCGAGGACGTCGCGGCCCTGTTCGATGTTGCGGGCCTGGTCTTGTTGGCGAAACCAGGCGCGAACCCGGGACAGGGCCCGCGGCGAGGTCAGATAGCCCAGCGACGGGTTGAGCCAGTCCCGGCTGGGTTCGGCATTGCGGGCGGTCAGCACCTCGACCTGATCACCGCTTTGCAGTGCCTGGGTCAGTGGCACGATACGGCCGTTGACCTTGGCGCCACGGCAGCGATGGCCAATCTCGCTGTGGATGCTGTAGGCAAAATCCAGCGGCGTACTGCCCCGTGGCAGGTCCACCACATCTCCCCGGGGGGTGATGACATAGACCCGATCCTCGAAGACCTCGGCACGGAAACGGTCGATCAGGTCGCTATCGCGTCGCTGTCACCGTCGCCGGAGAACTCCAGAAGCTTGCGCAACCAGGCGACCCGGGCATCAAAATCCGGGTCCGAGCCCCGGCCCTCCTTGTAGCGCCAGTGCGCGGCGATGCCGAGCTCGGCCTGTTCGTGCATCTGACGGGTGCGGATCTGGACCTCGACCGTCCGTCCGCCCTCGCCCGCCACCGCGGTATGCAGTGATCGGTAGTCGTTTTCCTTGGGACTGGCGATATAGTCGTCAAACTCGCGCGGGATGGGCTGCCAGAGGCTGTGCACCAGCCCCAGCGCGGCGTAACAGTCCGGGACGCTGTCCACCAGGATACGCAGTGCCCGCAGGTCATAGAGCTCGTGAAAGCCGAGCCCCTTGCGCTGCATCTTTCGCCAGATGCTGTAGATGTGCTTGGGCCGGCCGGTCACCTCGGCATTGAGCCCGGCCTCGCCGAGCGCCTCCATCAGGCGGCTTCGCATGGCGTCGATAAACCGCTCCCGATCCACCCGCCGCTCGGCCAGCAGAGTGGCGATGCGCTTGTAGGTATCGGGCTCGAGGTAGCGGAATGAAAGATCCTCGAGCTCCCATTTGATCTGCCAGATGCCCAGCCGATTGGCCAGCGGCGCATACAGATCCAGGGTTTCGCGGGCGATGCGCTTTTGCATCGTTGCATCGCGATCACGCAAAAGCCGCATATCGTGCAGCCGCTCGGCGAGCACCAGAAAGACCACGCGAATATCCCGGGCCATGGCCAGCAGCATCTTGCGCAGTGCCTCGGACCGGGCGCTCTCGTCACCGGCGGTGCCGGCACCATGGAGCCGGCTGACCTGCCCCATGCGCAGACAGCCATCGACCAGACTGGCCACCGGCTCGCCGACCAGACGCCCCAGGGTCGCCACATCCGGCCCCCCGCATACCGGCAGGTCATGGAGCAGACCGGCGATCAGCGAATCCGCATCCAGCCCCAGTCCGGCCAGGATGTCGGCAACCGCCCGGGCATGATCCATGCGCCGATCACCGGCGGCCCGTCGCTGGTCGGCGTAATGGGTCTGCGCCAGCGACCAGGCCCGTGCCAGCCGATCACGGTCTTCATCACCCAGATTCAGCGGCAGATCCGCGACCCAGGACACAAAGCCCGGGTCAGCGCCGTGGTCATTCAACGATTCGGTAGCCATGAGTGAGATTTTACCGTCTTGGGGTATTGTTAATCCATACAGTACTGTATATATTAACACCTATCGCAAACGATGGAGTTGGCCATGCCAGCGCTCACTGCTCGACAACAACAGATCCTTGAGCTTATCCAGCGTTTCATTGCGCGCACGGGCTATCCCCCCACCCGCAGTGAAATCGCCGCCGAGCTGGGCTTTCGATCGGTCAATGCAGCCGAACAGCATCTGCGCGCCCTGGCCCGCAAGGGCGTCATCCGGTTGCAGCCCGGTGCCTCACGGGGGATTCGACTGTGCGAAGCGGACCGCCCCGCCGAACTGCTCGCCGAAGACGAACAGGGCCTGCCGGTCATCGGTCGAGTGGCCGCCGGCAGCCCGTTGTTGGCAGAGGCCCATGTCGAGCGGCACTGCCAGGTCAGCGCCGGGCTTTTCACCCCCGGTGCGGATTATCTGCTGCGGGTCCGGGGCATGAGCATGCGGGATGCCGGCATCCTGGACGGCGACCTGCTGGCCGTGCACCGCACCGGAGAGGTCCACAACGGACAGATCGTGGTCGCCCGGCTGCACGACGAAGTCACCGTCAAGCGGTTTACTCGTGAAGGCCATCGGGTCCGGCTGTTGCCGGAAAACCCCGATTTCCAGCCCATCGAAATCGATCTGCGCCAGGAAGAACTGGCGATTGAAGGCATTGGTGTCGGCGTCATCCGCTCCGGACTCTGACGCCCCACCCACGGAGGTTTAATCATGGAACAGGCCATCGATCAGCTACTGGCCCGCCCGGGCATCTGGCGGGCCAGCGAAACGGCTCGACATACCGGGGCCCGGGGTGAGCATATCCCCACCGGATTCTCGGTGCTGGACACGGCCCTGCCCGGGGGCGGCTTCCCGAGCGGCGCGCTCACCGAAATCCTGCACGACAGTCATGGCATGGGCGAGTTGCGGCTTGCCATGCCGGCCCTCGCCAGGCTCTCCCGCGGCGGACGCTGGATTGCCATGATCGCCCCGCCCCACATCCCCTATGCACCGGCGTTATCGGCACGGGGCATGGATCTGTCACGCGTACTGGTGGTTCATCCCACCAGCGAACAGCAGTCCCGCTGGGCGCTGGAACAGGCTCTGAGAGCCGGCACCTGTGCGGCGGTACTGGCCTGGCCAGAGCATTGCGATGACCGCAGCCTGCGGCGCTTTCAGCTGGCGGCAGAGACCGGCAACAGCCTGGGGCTTTTGTTCCGCAACAGCCTGGCTGCAGGGCAACATTCTCCGGCCGCGCTACGACTGCGAATCGACAGCGACAACGGCCAGCGCTGGGGGTTCGGGTGTTGAAATGCCGTGGCGCCACACCCGGCCCCGTCCAGCTGGACGACCGCCCGGCCGGTGCGCTGCATGAGCAACAGCCCCTCCCCCTGCACAACTGACAGATCCATGATCTGCGATGTTGTGGTTGTGCCTGTTCGCTGATGACCCAAACCGGGAGAGGCAGGCCGATTCGCTCCAGCGCCTGGCCAACTGGGCGCTGGAGTTCACGCCGCGTATCAGTCTGAATCTGCCCGGCAGCGTCTTGCTCGAAATCGGGGGCAGCCTGCATTACTTCCGCGGCCTGGAGGCCTTGCGCCAGCGTGTACAAAAGGGACTGGAGAAGCTGGGTATCCCGATCCATACCGGGATCGCCCCCACCCCGACCGCAGCCTGGCTGATTGCCCGCGCGGGCGGTGACACGCCGATCATCCATCGCCGCGATCTGCCCGAAGGACTCGCGCCGCTGCCCCTGGGGGTGCTGTCTGTCGAGCAACGCCAGGCAAAGGCCCTGCAGGGGCTCGGCTGCCGGACCATTGGCGAGCTGCGTCGTCTGCCGGTCGCCGGTCTTACCCGCCGGATCGGCCGCCACGTGGTCGAAACCCTGCAAAAAGCCCATGGTGAGCGTCCGGATCCACAGCCCGAGTGGAAGCCGGCGCAGTCCTTTGAAGCACATCTTGATTTTGCCGATCCGGTGACCGATCACCAGCAGTTGCACACCCCACTGGGCGGGTTGATTGACCGCCTCTGCACCGAGCTGCGGCGACAGGATGCCGGTATCCTGCGGGTGCACATCACCCTCACACCCACACGGGGTGACGCCAGGACGCTGACGGTCGGCGTGCTCTCACCAAGCCGCGATGCCGAGCATCTCAAGGCGCTTCTCCAACAACGACTCGAAGGCCAGACCAGCGCCGACGGGATCATCGGCGCCCACCTGCAAAGCGGCCCCCTGCGCAGCTTCAACAATGACAGCCCGCCTCTGGATCTGCTGGATGCACTGGCCGACGACAGCGCTCAGAACGACTGGCAGACGCTGGTGGAACTGCTGGGACACCGCCTGGGCGAGGCGCAGCTCAGTCTGGTCGACGCGTATCCCGACCATCGCCCGGAACGCGCCTGGCGTTATCGACGTCCGGGTGACTCAAGCCCTGGCGATGAGCATCGGCCGGATCATCCACCACGACCCGGGTGGCTGCTGGAGACACCGCTGTCACTCGACACCCGCCAGGGACAGCCCCACTATCATGGCGCGCTGGTGCTGGAATCGCCCGCCGAGCGTATCGAATCGGGCTGGTGGGATGGCGAAGACGTCGCCCGTGACTACTACATCGCCCGCAATCCCCGGGGCCAGCGGCTGTGGGTCTATCGCGACCGGCGTGGCGGGCGTCGCTGGTATCTGCACGGCCTGTTTGCCTGACGCCATGCAAGCGCCGACCCCAGCCTATGCCGAGCTTCATTGCCTGAGCAATTTCAGCTTTTTGCAAGGCGCCTCGCATCCCGAAGAACTGGTGCATCGCGCCCAGGCGCTCGGATATCGCGCCCTTGCCATGACCGATGAATGCTCGCTGGCCGGCGTGGTGCGCGCCCACGCCGCCGCCCGGGACTGCGGGCTGCAACTGATCATCGGCAGCACCATCCGGCTCGAGGACGGTCCGGAAATCGTCCTCCTGGCCCCCGACCGTCACGCCTATGGCCGACTCTCTGCGCTCATCGCACTGGGCCGCAGCCAGGCCAGCAAAGGCCAGTACCATCTCTGCCGCAGCGATCTGCAAGCGGGCATCCCCGGTTGTCTGGCATTGCTCGTCATCCGGGGTGACACACCCGAGGCGGATGCACGCTGGCTGGCCGGTTGCTTTCCCGATCGGGCCTGGCTGACCACGTCGATCCGCCATGACGGTCATGATGACCTGCGGCTGGCACGCTGCCGTCACCTGGCCCGGCTTACCGGTCTGCCCGCGGTTGCCAGCACCGGCGCGGTCATGCACCGCCGCAGCCGCCGCGCGCTGCAGGACACCCTGACCGCGATCCGACACAACCGCCCGCTATCGGCCATGGGCCACGAGCTGGCCAGCAATGGCGAGCGCCATCTGCGCCCGCGCCGTCAACTGGCCCGGGCCTATCCACCGGAGATGCTCGCCGAGAGCACACGGATCGCCCGGCGCTGCAGCTTCTCGCTGGATGAGCTGCGCTACGAATATCCAGAAGAACTGGTCCCCCCGGGCCATGACCCGCCCAGCTGGCTGCGATCGCTGGTCGAATCGGGCGCCCGGGCGCGCTGGCCCGATGGTGTCCCCGACAAGGTCAGCCGGGCCATCGAACATGAGCTCGGCCTGATCCGGTCGCTGGCCTATGAGCCCTATTTCCTCACCGTCCACGACATCGTGGCCTTTGCCCGGCGCAAAGGGATTCTCTGTCAGGGCCGGGGCTCGGCGGCCAATTCTACGGTCTGCTATTGCCTGGGCATCACGGCTGTCGACCCGGACCGCGCCAGCCTTTTGTTCGAGCGTTTCATCTCCAAAGAGCGCAACGAACCGCCGGACATCGATGTGGACTTCGAACACGACCGACGCGAAGAAGTCATTCAGTACGTCTATCGCAAATACGGCCGCCACCGGGCCGCGCTGGCGGCCACGGTCATCTGCTATCGCCCCCGCAGTGCCTTGCGCGACGTTGGCAAGGCCCTGGGGCTCGACCCGGTCCTTGTCGAGCGACTGGCCGGCAGCATTCAGTGGTGGGACGGCCAACGGGTCGATGTCGAGCGCGTACGGGAAAACGGTATCGACCCGGATGAGCCGCTGGTTCACCGCACATTGACCCTGGCGGCGGCGATCATCGGATTTCCCCGGCATCTCTCACAACATGTCGGCGGATTCGTCATCAGCCAGGGCCCGTTGAGTGAGCTCGTACCCACCGAAAACGCCGCCATGCCGGGGCGGAGCATCATCCAGTGGGACAAGGATGATCTCGAGACACTGGGTCTGCTCAAGGTGGACTGTCTGGCACTGGGCATGCTCAGCGCCATCCGCCGGGCCCTGGCGTTGATCGAGCAGCAGCACGGCCGCACCCTTGCCCTGTCGGACATCCCCGCCGAAGATCCGGCGGTCTACGATATGCTCTGCCGGGCCGATACCGTCGGGGTGTTCCAGGTGGAGTCACGGGCACAGATGGCCATGCTGCCGCGGCTCAGGCCAAGGACGTTCTACGACTTGGTCATCGAAATCTCCATCGTGCGGCCGGGGCCCATCCAGGGCGATATGGTCCATCCCTATCTGCGCCGACGCGACGGCCAGCAGGCCGTCGACTACCCCAGCGACGAGGTGCGTGCCGTACTGGAGCGCACCCTGGGGGTGCCCATCTTCCAGGAACAGGTCATGCAACTGGCCGTGGTTGCCGCCGGCTTTACACCCGGCGAGGCGGATCAGCTGCGCCGGGCCATGGCGGCGTGGAAAAAACGCGGCGGACTGGGACCGTTTCGCGACAGGCTCCTCGATGGCATGCAGGCCCGCGGCTATTCGCCGGCTTTCGCCGATCGACTGTTCCAGCAGATCTGTGGGTTTGGCGAGTACGGCTTTCCCGAATCCCACGCCGCAAGCTTTGCCTTGCTGGTGTATGTCTCGGCCTGGATCAAGCACCACTACCCTGCCGTTTTTGTCTGCGCCCTGCTCAACAGCCAGCCCATGGGCTTTTACGCACCGGCTCAGTTGGTCCGGGATGCGCGGCAACATGGCGTGGCGGTGCGATCGGTTGATGTCAACCACAGCGACTGGGACTGCAGCCTCGAGGCTGCGCCCGGTGAGGGCGAGCAACCGGCTCTGCGGCTCGGGCTGCGCATGATCAATGGACTGGGCGAGGCACCGGCACAGCGGCTCTGCCGCAGCCGCCGCGACGAAGGCCCGTTTCGCGATGTCAATGACCTCGCCCGCCGGGCCCAGCTGGATCGTGGTGCACTGCGCGCGCTGGCGGATGCCGGTGCCCTTGCCGCGATCAGCGGTCATCGCCGCCAGGCCTGGTGGCAGGTCCTGGGCGTGGCGGACGATGGCCCATTGCTGAAAAACGCCCCGATCCGTGAGCCGGCGGCAGACCTTCCGGCACCCGAGGAAGGCGAAGACCTGATCAGTGACTATGCCAGCCTGGGGCTGACACTGGGCCGGCATCCCATGGCACTGCTGCGCGACCAACTGCGTGCCCGGGGCTATCGCCCCTCGGCCACGCTTGAATCCACCGGTCACCGGCGCATTGCCCGGGCGGCCGGTCTTGTCACCAATCGCCAACGCCCCGGGGCCGCCGGCGGCGTGGTCTTTCTCACGCTGGAAGACGAGGATGGCTCGGTCAATGTCGTGGTCTGGAAAGACCTGGCCGAGCGCCAGCGCCGTGTGGTGGTCGGGGCACAGCTGCTGGGCGTGGTGGGCATCTGGGAGCGGCGGGGCACCGTCTGCCACCTGGTCGCCGGCCGGCTGGAGGATCACAGCCACCTCCTGGGCGCGTTGCAGGTCCGCTCGCGGGATTTCCACTGACCATTCATCCAACCGGCACCCATGGGCGCTGGATCGCTGTAGACTGTGGCATCCATGAACACGAGGTAACGGATGCGCGGCGGCATGCCCGAGGCGTCGAGACAACAGGAAAGCCCACGGGCGGTTCTGCAACGGGTATTCGGCTACCGCGACTTCCGCGGTCAACAGGCGGCGGTCATCGATCATGTCATCGATGGTGGCGATGCCCTGGTGCTCATGCCCACCGGCGGCGGCAAGTCGCTTTGCTATCAGATACCGGCGCTGGTCCGCACCGGGGTTGGCGTTGTCATCTCGCCACTGATTGCGCTGATGGAAGACCAGGTTTCGGCCCTGCGCCGCCAGGGGGTGAATGCCGCGGCACTCCACTCGGCCCTGCCGCCGGAGACCCGGGCCCAGACCGAGCAGGCCCTCGCCGCCGGCGAACTGGATCTGCTCTACGCCGCCCCGGAGCGCCTCATCAATGGCGACCTCATGGGCCGGCTCAGTCACACCCCGGTCGCCCTTTTTGCCATCGACGAGGCCCACTGCGTCTCGCAATGGGGGCATGACTTTCGGCCAGAATACATGCAGCTCCACCAACTGGCGGTGCGCTTTCCCGACGTTCCCCGNNTGGCGCTCACCGCCACGGCCGACAACCGGACCCGTCAGGANATCCGCCAGCAGCTCCTGCCCCCGGANGCCGAGGTCTTCCTCGGCAGCTTTGACCGGACGAACCTGCATTACGAAATCCATCTCAAGGACCGGCCCCGCGAGCAGCTGCTCAGCTTCATCCGCGATCGGCACCCCGGTGACTCGGGCATTGTCTATTGCATGTCGCGACGGGCCACCGAGCAGGTCGCCGACTGGCTCAACGCCCGCGCGATACCGGCGCTCGCCTACCATGCCGGGCTGTCATCGGATCAGCGCGAGCATCACCAGAACCGCTTTCTGCGCGAGGACGGGCTGGTGATGGTGGCCACGGTGGCCTTTGGCATGGGGATCGACAAGCCCGACGTGCGTTTCGTCGCCCACCTGGATCTTCCCAAGACGCTCGAGGCCTACTATCAGGAGACCGGACGCGCCGGGCGGGACGGACTGCCCGCGGACGCCTGGATGGTCTACGGGCTCAAGGACATCGCNCGGGTCCGTCAGTTGGGCATCGATACCGANACCCCGCCGGATCAACAAATCCGCAGCCATCAGCGNCTGGAGGCCCTGCTGGCCTTCTGCGAGACCGCCGACTGTCGCCGTCCGGCGCTTCTGGCGCATTTTGATGAATCCCATCCCGGCGGCTGCGGGCGCTGCGACAACTGCCAGGCCCCGCCCCGACGCTGGGACGCCACCGATGCGGCCCGGCGTTTTCTCTCCTGCGTCTACCGGACCGGTCAACGTTTTGGCGCGGGTCATGTCATCGATGTCCTCACCGGCCGGGTCACCGACCGGGTCCGCCAACGCGGTCACGACCGGCTGAGCACCTTCGGGATCGGCCGGGATCTGGGCCGCGACACCTGGCAGTCGGTAGCCCGGCAGCTGCTCGCCCACGGTCATTTGCAGACCGATCGCGATGGCCGCGGCATCCTTTTTTTAAGCGAACGCTGTCGCGGATTGCTGCGCGGCGACACGCCCATCCAGATGCGCGAGGATGTCCTGGCATCGCGCCAGCCACCGCAAAGGCGGGTGAGCGCCAACGATGTCGCCGTCGATCCGGCTGCCTGGGCGGCACTGCGCGCGGCAAGACGGCGGATTGCCGAAGACGAAGGCATCCCGCCGTATGTCATCTTCCATGACGCCACCCTGGTCGCCATGCTCGAGCAACGCCCGGCCAGCCTCGCCGAATTCGCCGAACTCCCCGGGGTGGGTGCCAGCAAGCTGAAACGCTACGGCGAGCGCTTTCTGCAGGTCATCGCCGACCTGCCCGAAGCAGCCGACGCCTGATCATGAACACTCGGCAGCGCCGTTTGATCTGGCTTGCCGGCGATCGTGCCGACGGCGAGGCCGCCGCGGCCAGGCTGCTGCGGTCCCTCCCCCCGGAACGCCTGGCATGGGTGGGTGACGGCGGCCCCGACCACCTCAACAACACCCCCTGCGGCAGGGGGCGATCGTTGTTGGGCAAGACCCTGGATGTCGGCGTCCTCAACGCCCACACCGGCCTTGACCCGGATGACCTTGGCATCCTCGCCGGCACGATCCGCGGTGGCGGCGCACTGGTGCTGACAAGCCCCACCACCGACGACTGGACGATGCTCGAGGACACCGCCTGTCAGCGGTGGCTGAGCCATGGACGACAACCCGCAGCGCTCGGCGATGGGTTCATCACCCGGCTCATCGGTTGGCTACAGGCCACCCCCTGGGTCGAGCGCCCGCGGCTCGACTCGCTCCGCCCCCTGACCCTACCGGGTGTTGGACCGGATCCGGCGATCCTCGAGCCGACACCCGATCAGCGACAGGCCATGGACGAGATCGCTGCGCTGACCCGCCAGGATCAAGCCGGGGTACTGTTGCTCACCGCCGATCGCGGCCGCGGCAAATCCACCGCCCTGGGACTGGCCATGGGTCGGCAACCCGGCCGGGCCCGTCTGACCGGGCCTTCCCGCTCGGCGGTGCATACCGCCATTGAGCACAGCGGATCCACGCCGCCGGCATTCATCGCCCCCGAAGATGTCCGTCCCGACGAGGCGGTGTTGTTCATCGACGAGGCGGCGGCATTGCCCCTTGCCCGGGTGCAGCAACTACTGCGCGACAACCCCCGGTGCGTGCTCACCGGCACCGTCCACGGTTATGAGGGCAGCGGCCGCGGCATGACGCTGCGTCTGCATCGCTGGCTGGCCGGGCTGGGCCGCCCGCTGGTGCATCGGCACCTGGCGCAGCCGGTGCGTTGGCCGGACGATGACCGACTCGAGGCACTCATCCACCGGATCCTGTTGCTCGACGCCGAACCGGCGCCGTTAAAGGCGACCGCCCCCGAGGCGCCGACCGCCGGCCGTGCCCGTGCCGAGGCCATCGACGCCAGGGCGCTGGCCGCCGATGAATCCGCCCTCGCCGAGGCCTTTGGCCTTCTGGTCGGGGCACATTACCGCACCCGGCCCCGGGATCTTCGCCAGATGCTGGATGACCCGGATGTCCGCATCTGGCGAATCCGCGAGCACGGTCAGACCACCGCCGTGGCCATCGTCCGACAAGAAGGGGGGCTGGCGCGCCGGCTTGGCGAGGCCATCCACCAGGGCCGGCGACGACCACGCGGGCACCTGATCGCCCAGTCGCTGGCGTTTCACGCCGGCATCCCCCGGGCACCCACCTGTCGCGGGCTGCGCATCCAGCGACTGGCCGTCCACCCCCATCGCCAGCGCCAGGGGCTGGGCAGCGAGCTGGTGGCGGCGATCGGCCAGTGGGCCGCCACGCAGGGGCTGGACTGGATCGGCGCGAGCTTTGGCAGCGACCCGGATCTGCTGGCCTTCTGGTGGGCCAACGGTGTCTGGCCGGTCCGGCTGGGCAACCAGGCGGATCCGCGCAGCGGTCAACCCTCGGTCATCGTCCTCAAACCGCTCTCCAAGCGGGGCGAGGCGCTGTACCGATCGGCTCGGGCGCGTCTGGCCGTCCATCTCCCCGACCAGATCGCCGCCGCCACCCCCGCCCTCGACCCGGCCGTCGTTGCGGCCCTGCAGCGCGAGCTGCCATCGCCCGATGAAACCGCCATCGATGCCCGTGATCTGCGGGCGTTCGCCCACGGCCAGCGACTGTTGCTCGACAGCCGCGGGGCGCTTGCGCGGTTGCTTGCCCGTCCGGATTGCGCCAGCAATCTGAGCGACCGGGAGCGACGCATGCTTGATGCGGCCCTTGCAAGCCCGCAGGATGCCAGGGCGCTCAGCGCGGCCACCGGCACCGACGGGCGGCGCGAGGCCATCACCAAGCTGCGTCGCCTGACCCTCAAACTGCTGGATAACGCCCATGACTGACTCGTGCATCCGCATCCGCGGCGCCCGCCAGAACAACCTGCGCAACCTCGATCTGGATTTGCCCATCGGCGAGTTCACCGTGATCACCGGGGTATCGGGCTCGGGCAAATCATCGCTCGCCTTTGACACCATCTATGCCGAGGGACAGCGGCGCTATGTCGAGACCTTCTCGCCCTATGCCCGGCAGTTTCTCGACCGCATGGATCGGCCGGCCACCGACCGGGTCGAGGGCATCCCGCCGGCGATCGCCATCGACCAGACCAACCCGGTGCGCACCTCACGCTCCACCGTGGGCACCATGACCGAGCTCAACGACCACCTCAAACTGTTGTTTGCCCGCGCGGCAAGGCTTTTTTGCGGTGGCTGCGGCCGGGAGGTCACCCGGGATACGGCCGAGGGGGTGTTCCACCGCCTCGAGCATCGCTGCGGGGGCGAGCGGGTGGTGGTGGCCTTTGATATCGCCATCCCCCCGCAGTACGAGGCCGCCGAGATGCGCCGCCTCCTCGAGCGCCAGGGCTATACCCGGGTGCGTGAGCTCGATGGCCAGCGTCTGCGGGTCACCCAGGACCGGCTGCGCGTCAGCGACAATCGCCGCGATCGGCTCATTGAGGCCGCGGAGGCGGCCTTCCGCCACGGCCGTGGCCATATGGTCGTCGAGGTGCTCGACGCCGAGCGCAGCGTCTGTGATGAACACCGTTTCTCGGCGGCACTGCACTGCGCCGACTGCGACCGCCACTACCGGGATCCCAGTCCCAGCCTTTTTTCGTTCAACTCGCCGGTGGGTGCCTGCGAGACCTGTCGCGGGTTCGGCCGGATCATGGGCATCGACTACGGGCTGGTCATCCCCGACGAGCGCCTCAGCCTGGCGCAGGGCGCCATCCGGCCCTGGCAGTCGGGCAAATCCGCCGCATGCCAGAAGGATCTGCTGCAGGCGGCGCGACGCGCGGGCGTGGCCACCGACATCCCCTGGCAGGACCTGCCCGAAGCGGACCGTCGCTGGGTGATCGACGGGGATGGCGCGGGCTGGTACGGGGTGCGGGGCTTTTTCGACAGGCTGGAGTCGAAGAGCTACAAAATGCATGTCCGGGTGCTGCTTTCGAAATATCGCAGCTACGACCTCTGCCCCGACTGCCAGGGGGCACGCTTGCAGCCCGAGGCATTGCTATGGCGGCTCGGGGGGCACGCCGAGGCCGATGCCGCGGTGGCGGCCGGGCAAAGGCACCGGCCGCGCGGGGCCACGCTGACCGACGCCCAGTGGCAGGGGCTGCCCGGGCTGAATGTCCACGATCTGATGTCGCTGCCCCTGAGCCGCAGCGCGACGTTTTTCAATGATCTGACCCTGCCGGCACCGATGGACGAAGCCGTCCCCCTGCTGCTCGAGGCGGTTCGCACCCGGATTGGTTATCTCGAACAGGTGGGCGTGGGCTATCTCACCCTCGACCGGCAGTCGCGGACCCTGTCCGGCGGCGAGGTGCAGCGCATCAACCTGACCACGGCCCTGGGCACATCGCTGGTCAACACGCTTTTTGTCCTCGACGAACCCAGCATCGGTCTGCATCCGCGGGATATCCAGCGCATCAACACGGTCATGACCCGATTGCGGGACGCCGGGAATACGCTTTTGGTGGTCGAACACGACCCGGCGATCATGCAGGCCGCCGACCGGGTGATCGATATCGGCCCCGGTCCCGGGCGCGCCGGGGGCGAGATCGTGTTCAACGGCAGCGTCGCGGCGATGATGGAAAGCGAGCACTCGCTGACCGGCGCCTATCTGCGCGGCGCGCGTCAAGTCCAGGCCGATGACCGCCCTTCGCGGCCGGCGCCCGAGGCATGGCTGAGCATCCATGGCGCCCGGGAACACAATCTCAAAGACCTCGACGTGCACATCCCTTTGCAGCGGCTGGTCTGTCTGACCGGTGTCTCCGGATCCGGCAAGTCGACACTGCTCGAGTCGATCATCCATCGCGGGCTGCGAAAGCGCCTGGGCGAGGCCGTCGAGCCGCCCGGCGAACACGACCGCATCGAGGGCGCCGAGGCCATCGACGAAGTGGTCATGGTGGATCAGTCGGCCATCGGCCGGACCACCCGGTCCAACCCGGCAAGCTATGTGGGGGCCTTTGACCCGATCCGCAAGGCCTTTGCCCGCGAACCCCTGGCCCGCGAGCGGGGCTATACCGCTGGCACCTTCAGCTTCAACGCCGGCGCCGGCCGGTGCCCGGCCTGTGGCGGCAGCGGGTTCGAGCATGTCGAGATGCAGTTCCTCTCGGATGTCTATCTGCGCTGCCCGGTCTGTGACGGGCAACGCTACCGCGACACGGTACTCGATGTGCGCATGCCGCCGGCGGCGGGCTGCGATCACCCACCGGCGTCCATTGCCGATTGCCTGGCCATGACCGTAGACGAAGCGCGGCAGTTCTTCGCCGATCAGGCCGAGATTCTCCGCGGGCTCGAACCCCTGGCCGCCGTCGGCCTGGGGTACATGCAGCTGGGCCAACCGGTGCCGACCCTCTCCGGCGGCGAGGCCCAGCGGCTCAAGCTTGCCGGCCATCTGGCCAGGGCCGGCAAACGCCGGGGCGGGCACAAGCTTTTCCTCTTCGATGAGCCCACCACGGGCTTGCACTTCGAAGACATCCGCGTCCTGTTGACCGCCCTCGAGCGGCTGCTGGATGCCGGGCACTCGGTGGTCCTGATCGAACACAACCTCGATGTCATCCGCGCCGCCGATTACCTGCTGGATCTGGGCCCCGAGGGTGGACAGGCCGGCGGCGAACTGATCGCCGAAGGCGCGCCCGAAGCAGTCGCCGCCGCCGGCATCGGCCATACCGCCGAGGCCCTGCGGCCGGGCACCGCCGACCAGCCGGCGAGCGCCCTGGCACCGCGGGGGCCGGCCGCCCCGTCCCGGCCATCGGCCACGGCCATTGCGATCCGTCAGGCGCGCGAACACAACCTGCGCGGCATCGATCTGGATATTCCGCAAAACCGCATGACCGTGATCACCGGACTGTCCGGGTCGGGGAAAAGCACCGTTGCCTTCGACATCCTTTTCAATGAAGGACAGCGCCGCTATCTGGAATCGCTCAATGCCTATGCCCGGCAGTTTGTGCAGCCGGCGGCCCGGCCGGATGTCGATGGGGTATTCGGCATTCCGCCGACGGTGGCCATCGAACAGCGCACCAGCCGCGGCGGGCAGAAAAGTACCGTCGCGACCATGACCGAAATCCACCACTTTCTGCGGCTGCTGTTCGTCAAGCTCGGCACCCAGTACTGCCCCGACTGCGATCTGCCGATCCGCGAGCAGAGCATCGAGAGCATCCTCGATCATCTGCTCGCCCACAACCGCGGCCGACCCGTCACCCTGCTCGCCCCGCTGATCGTCGCCCGCAAGGGCTACTACACCGACCTCGCCCAGTGGGCGGCGGGCAAGGGTTTTGCCCATCTGCGGGTGGATGGCGCCGATATCCCCACCAACGACTGGCCGCGACTGGATCGCTACCAGGAACATGATATCGACCTGCCTGTCGCCGAGCTGACCATCGACCCGGCCCGGGAGGATGCCCTGCGCGAGGCCCTCGAGCGGACACTCGCCTATGGCAAGGGGCAGCTGCGGGTGGCGGGCCCCGACGGCGAGACCCATCTGTATTCCACCGAACGTGCCTGCCCGGGCTGTGCCCGCAGCTTTGAACCGCTGGATCCACGGCTTTTTTCGTACAACACCCGCCATGGATGGTGCCCGCGATGCTACGGCACCGGCGTGATCCTCAAAGGCTTTGACGCCGAGCAGACCGGTGAAGAGCGACACTGGCGCAAGACCGACGAGCAGCCGGTGCAATGCGATGCATGCCAGGGCCATCGGCTGCGACCCGAGGCCCTGGCGGTGCGGTTTGCCGAGCGCAGCATCGCCGATTTCGGCGCCTGGTCGGTGGCCGAGGCCGCCTCGTTTTTTACCGACATGACCCTGGATGGCCGGGCCAGGGCCATTGCCCGGGATATTCTCGTCGAGCTCCAGGGCCGGTTGGGCTTTCTGCAGTCGGTCGGGCTTGGCTATCTGACCCTCGAGCGCGCCGCCCCCACGCTCTCCGGCGGCGAGGCCCAGCGCATCCGACTCGCCGCCCAGCTCGGCTCGAATCTCCAGGGGGTGTGCTACATCCTCGATGAACCCACCATCGGCTTGCACACCCGGGACAACCGCATGTTGCTCGACACCCTCGCCGCGCTGGAAGCCAAGGGCAACACCATGGTGGTGGTTGAACACGACGAGGACACCATCCGGCGGGCCGAGCATGTCATCGACCTGGGACCCGGCGCGGGTGTCCGCGGCGGCCGGATCGTCGCCGAAGGCACCCTCGAGCAGTTGCTCGACAACCCGGCCTCGGTCACCGGCCGGGCCCTGGCCGATCCACTCCGTCACCCGATCCGCGGCGCCCGCCGCGACCCCCATGCCGCCGAGGCGATCGAGGTGGTCGAGGCGAGCGCCAACAACCTGCAGGCGGTCAATGCCCGCTTCCCGCTGGCCCGGCTCACGGTGGTCAGCGGCGTTTCGGGCTCGGGCAAGAGCACACTGGTCCGCGAGGTGCTCCACGGCGGGCTGAAGGCGCGGCTCAACCCCGACAAATACAACCACAAGGTCGCCGGCTGCACCGCCCTGCGGGGCACGCAGGGCATTGACCGGGTCCTCGAGGTCGACCAGACGCCCATCGGCAAGACACCTCGCTCGTGCCCGGCCACCTATGTGGGCATTTACGATGAAATCCGCCGCCTGTTCGCCCAGACCGAAGAGGCCAGGCTGCGCGGCTATGGGCCGGGGCGGTTTTCCTTCAACACCAGTGAGGGACGCTGCTCTGAATGCGAAGGACAGGGGATGCGGCGCATCGAGATGAATTTCCTGCCCGATGTCACCGTGCCCTGCGAGGCCTGTCACGGCCAGCGCTTTACCCGCGAGACCCTGGCCGTGACCTGGCGGGGTCGGTCGATTGGCGAGGTCCTGGACATGGATATCGAGACCGCGGTGGATTTTTTCGCCGCCCAGCCGCGCCTCCATCACACCCTGGGGCTACTGCGCGATACCGGTCTGGGCTATCTCACCCTGGGGCAACCCAGCCCCACGTTATCCGGTGGCGAAGCCCAGCGCATCAAACTGGTCAGCGAACTGGCCAAGGCCCGCCCGGATACCGGCCCGAGAAAAGGCGCCCGGACCCTCTACATCCTGGACGAGCCCACCGTCGGTCTGCACATGGCCGATGTCGAGCGCCTCATCGGTGTGCTCCACCGACTCGTGGATGCCGGCCACAGCGTTGTGGTCATCGAGCACAACATGGATGTATTGGCCGAGGCGGACTGGCTCATCGACCTGGGCCCGGAGGGCGGCAGTGCCGGCGGACATATCGTCGCCCAGGGCACCCCGGAGCAGGTCGGACGAAACACCGAGTCCCGTACCGGCGTGCTGCTAGGCCCCTTCCTTACCGAGCGTCGGTGCGCGTCGGCGGCGGAACCGTTATCATGACGCCCGTTTTGGTCAGACCAAGGAGTGCATATCGTGCCCAAAAGTGAGGTTTTCCTTCGCCCCAGTGCCCTGCCCCTGGACAAGGCCCGGTCGATCATCCAGTCCGCCCTGCAGCGCGGTCGTGAGCAGGGTTTCATGCCGCTGACGGTGGTGGTGCTCGATGACGGCGGACATACCATCGCCATGGAACGCGAGGATGGATCAGGGATCGCCCGCGAGCCGGTCGCCCGTGGCAAGGCCTGGGGGGCGCTTGGCATTGGGATCAGCAGCCGGACCGTCGGCGCCCGTAATCAGGGCAGAGAGGCATTCCTGGCAGGGGTGGCCGCCGCCTCGGACGGTCAGTTCATCCCGGTGCCCGGGGGCGTGCTGGTGATCGAAAACAACCGCATCATCGGCGCGGTCGGGGTGAGCGGTGATACCTCCGATGCCGATGAGGAATGCGCGGTGGCCGGCATCGAAGCGGCCGGCTACACGGCCGGGGTGGACACCCCCGACTGAGCCATCACTGGCTGCCGCCGCGTTTGAACGCCGCCAGCTCCCGGCGGCTGCGGCGTTCCGGCCGGTGGATCGGGCGCGGCTGGGCGGCCGAGGCCGCCCGCAGTTCGGCACGCTGCTGCGCTCGGCGTTCGCGACTCTGGGGCGTTTCGGTGTAGAGGGTCTCGGCGATGCTTGCCGGCCCCCGCTGGTCGCTCAATGCCTCAACATCGACACTGAACGTGACCACGCCCTTGCGGATATCCAGCCGCTGCCCGGTCTTCACCGCCCGCGCCGGCTTGGCACGAACCCCGTCAACACTCACCTTGCCCGCCTTGATGGCGTCGACGGCAAGCCGACGGGTTTTGAAAAACCGTGCCGCCCACAACCACCGATCAAGGCGAACGCTTTCAGCTGCCGACATGGCCGCCGTAGCTTCCGTGGACATAACTGCGCAGTTCGTTGAGCTCGAACTCGCGATGGGCGACCACCGCGGCGGTCAGATCCCGGACCGAGATCACACCCAGCACCCGGCCGGCCTCCATCACCGGCAGGTGGCGGACGTTGCGTTCGGTGACCACGGCCATGGCTTCGTCCACCGAGCAATCCGGCGGAATCCAGAACACCTCCCGTGTCATCACCGCCTCCAGGGGGGTGCGGGCGGCATCCAGGCCTTCGCCAAGGACCCGGCGAAGCACATCCCGCTCGGTGAACACCCCCAAAAGCTCCGCCTCCGGGTTCATGACCACCACCGCGCCAATATTGCGCCGATTCATCAGGTCGACGGCATCGCTGACCATGCTCTGCGGTGCCAGCGCATGCACGCCGTCGACACGGGTTTTAATCAGACTACGGACTGTTGCACTCATCGCTCCCCTCCCCCGAAACCCCTCAGACCAGGGGTTCGCTGGCGATTACAATGCCGTCGCGATCGGCACAGAGCCACTCGCCCGGCGTGATGGTGACTCCGGCGAAAGTCACTTTGACGCCGATCTCGCCGACGCCGTTTTTCTCACTCTTGCAAGGATGGGTGTTGAGGGCCTTGATGCCGATGTCCAGATCGGCCAGATCGGCCGAATCACGGACACAGCCGTAGACCACCAGCCCGCTCCAGCCATTGTCGCGGGCCCGGGCGGCCATCTGATCACCGATCAACGCACAGCGCAGCGAACCGGCGCCATCGATGACCAGCACCCGCCCCTCACCGGGTTCGGCGAGCAGTTCGCGCACCTGGCTGTTGTCCTCGAAGGTCTTGATGGTCTCGACCGTGCCCGAGAAACCGTGGCGCCCGCCGTAATTGCCGAAAATCGGCGCCATGACGCGCAGCGCCGATGCATGATCGTCACACAGATCCGTGGTTTTGATGGCCATCCAACATGTCCCTTGCCCTGACAACCGAAAGCTAACCCTGTCAGCCCATGCGAGCAACACCGCATCGGCGCGACGATTTGACAGCACTTCTGAAGGGCGCAGAATGCAAGCCCTTGCCTTGGAGCCCGATCGACGGCGGTAACCAACCATGACCAGCGACCCGCACGACAAGCCGGCGCCGCAGTCCGGCGTCAACGACCTGCCCGCGCGACTGCGGCGTCGCCGGCGACCGATCATCATCGGTGTCGCCGGCGACAGCGGCAGCGGCAAGAGCACCTACACCCAGGGGCTGGAGTGGCTGTTGGGCCCCGAGCTGGTCAGTCAGGTCAGTCTGGACGGCTACCATGCCGAAGACCGGGCCACCCGACGGGCCTCGGGTCGCTCGCCCCTGGATCCCGACGCCAATCACCTCGAGCGGGCCGGCACCGATCTTGAGCGACTCAGTCGCGGCGAAGCGACCCGCATCCCCATTTATGACCACGAGGATGGGGTCTTCAAGGACGCCCGGGTCCATCAACCCACGCCGATCATCCTGGTTGAAGGCCTGCACACGCTGTATCCGGCGCTGCGGTCGATGCTCGATGTCGCGGTGTATGTCGACACCGCCACCGAGGTCAAACGCGAATGGAAGATGCGCCGGGACACCCGCGAGCGGGGCTACAAGGGGGCCGAAGCCGAGGCCGATCGCGCGACGGGCCCATCAGTACGAGCGGTGGATCGCCGATCAGGAGCAGCACGCCGAGGTCATCCTGCGCATCCACCCCAGCGAGCTGGGCAAACTGGCCATTGGCCGCTTGTCAGCGGATGTACCCGACAGCTTCTATCACCTCGAGTTGATCGTCGCCCCCGGTGGCGATGATCAGCGTTCGCTGTTTCTGCCGGTGGATCTCAACAGCATGACCCGCGAACAGGCCATGCCCTTCATGCTGGCCATCGTCCCCAGTCAGTATCAGGCCCGCACAGTCAATGTCCTGCACGTCGACGGCCACATGGCGCCGGCGGGGCTCGAGACACTGACGCAGTCCATCTGCGCCTTCGCCGGGCTCGATGCACCGGCCGGTGGCAGGGGGATCGAGTGGCCGGCAACGGTGCGCTTCGCGCAAATGCTGGTGGCCTGGCCGGTCATCAATCGCATCAGCGCCATCGCCGCCGGCGACTGACGGTCAATGATCAAAAACCGCCTCGAGCGCCGGCGCCATGCGCTCGACACAGGCCTCGCCCTCGGCGATGGCCTCGCTGGCACGGTGGAGCTCGAGCAAACCGATATGGGCAAGGCGCGGCGATAGCATCAGATCGGGCGGGTCACCGGCCATCCGGCTGCGGGTGATGCGATCCTGCATGACGTTGACCGAGGTGGCGATCACATCGAACACCCCGGGTGCGGCATCGGCGTCACCCCGCTGGAACTGCGCCTGCAAGGCCTCGGCACCATCGCGCATCCCGCTCGAGAGACGATGCCACCAGCCCAGGGGACCGTCGGCCTCGGCCTCATCCAGTTCATCATCGCTCGAGTCGTTGGCCGTGGCGGTGACCGGCGATTGAATGCGGCGTCCCACCAAGCCGCCGCTCAAGTTGACCGCAATGACCCGATCCGCGCCCATGGCATGGCACAGCGATACCGGCACCGGATTGACCAGCCCGCCGTCCACCAGCCACTCATCACCCAGACGGATCGGCGTAAACACCCCGGGCAGCGCCATCGATGCGCGCACCGCCGTGGCCACATCCCCCTCACGCAACCAGCGTTCCTGGCCGCTGTACAGATCGGTGGCCACCACCGCCAACGGCCGGTCCAGATCGGCAAAATCCACCGCGCCAAAGGCCTCCTGAAACCGCCGCATCAGCCGACGGCCCTGGATAAACCCGCCATTGCCCAGGGCAAAATCCATGTAGCCGAGCACATCGCGGCGATTGAGGCCGCGCACCCACTGCTCGAAGGCCGCGATATGTCCGCTGCAGAGCATCGCCCCGACAATGCCCCCCACCGAGGTGCCGGCGACCATGTCCGGTTGGATACCCATGCGATCAAGGGCGCGAATCACGCCCAGATGCGCCCACCCCCGGGCCGCGCCACCCCCCAACGCCAGCCCGATCCGCGGTCGTTGTTGTTCACTCGTCATCGCGGGTGGCTTCGAACTCGATGATCAAATCGATGCGATCACTCACCAACTCGCCTTCCAGCGCATAGGTCATGCCAAATTCGCTGCGCCGCAGACTGCCGCGCAAGGAGCCACCCAGGGTATCGGCACCCCCGATGGGATGAGGTCCCCGCCGATTGAGCGTGACATCCAGGGTGATGGGCCGCGTCACGCCACGCAGGGTCAGATCACCGGTCACCGTGCCGCTGCGATCATCATCGGCCTGATAGTCGGTGGCAACAAACCGGATGGTCGGATGCGCCCCGGCATCCAGGAAATCGCCATCGCGCAAGTGCTCATCCCGTCCCTCGTGGGCGGTAAACACGCTGTCGGCGGCAATCGTGACCTCGGCCGAGGCGAGCGTCCGGGTCTGCGCGTCGTAGACAAAATCACCGCTGACCTCGGTGAACTGACCCAGTACCCGGGCGAACTGGGCATGCCCGGCAAGAAAGCCGACACTGACGTGGGACTCGTCCAGCACGAATCGCTCGGGCGCGGCGATGCCCGGAGAGGACACCAGAGCGGCGAGCAAGACGGCGGCAAACCAGCGAAAGACGGTCATGGGGATACTCCTCGCGACGGGTCGGCCCGCCATGATGCCGCAATGTCGGTGACAAACGAATAGCTCACAAGGATGAGCAGGCCGGCGGCGATGAGCGACGACCAAAGCGCCGGCAGACCGGGGATCAGGCAGCCGGCAAGGCCCAGGCCCTGTACCGCACAGATCACCCGCCGACGCTGGGATGGCGGCAGCGGCCGTTTCAACGCCGCAACCCCCCAGCCCGCCGCGACGAATGCATAGCGCCAAAGCCCGATGAGCAGCACCCAGGCGCCGGCCCGCTCGAGCAACAACAGCCAGAGACACAAAACCAGAAGCAAAAAGGCATCCAGCTCCATGTCAAAACGCCCGCCGGCCTCGGTGGCGCAATCCAGACGACGCGCCACCAGACCATCGACGCCATCGAGCAGCACCGCCACCAGCGCCAGAGCGAAGACCACCGAAGGATCCGCGGCCAGATCGCCGGCGGCAGCCAGCAGCCCCACGAGCAGCATCACCAGCACCCCCCGCCCCAGGGTGACCCGGTCGGCGGGCGTCAGCGGCCGGCCATCCCGGGCGATGGCAATGACCATGGCCATGCCGAGATAGGCAAAGAGCGCCAGCGGCAGGACCACCGGTGTCAGTTCGAGGGTCTGCTGCAGCGCGGCGGCCGCCGCCACCAGCAGGATGGCCCCGATGAGTAGATCCGCCAGCACCGCAACCAATGCTACCCTCCTGCCTTTGACGCCCTCGACGGGCAGTCTAGCAGCCGCAAAGGAGGCATCGGCATGGCATACAGCACCGCCCGCGCTTTCTGGGTCACCGCGCCCGGCGAGGGCGAGCTGCGCGATGAGCCGCTGCCCGAGCCGAAAGAAGGCGAGCTGCTTGTGCGCAGCTGCTTTTCCGCCATCAGCCGCGGCACCGAGTCGCTGGTCTGGAATGGCCAGGTGCCCGAGAGTCAGTACCAGCGGATGCGCGCCCCGTTTCAGGCCGGTGATTTCCCGGCACCGGTCAAGTATGGCTATTGCAACATCGGTGTCGTCGAGGCCGGCCCGGAGCCATGGCCGGGTCAGCGGATCTTCTCGCTCTATCCCCACCAGGAGCGTTTTGTCCTCCCGGTGCGCGACGCCCATCCATTGCCACCGGGGCTGGCGCCCGAGCGCGCGGTCCTGGCCGCCAACACCGAGACCGCGTTGAACGCCTGCTGGGACGCCAGCCCCCTCGCCGGCGAGCGCATCAGCGTCATCGGCGCCGGTGTGGTGGGCTGTCTGACCGCGGCGCTCTGCGCGGCGGTTCCCGGGACCGAGGTGGAGCTCATTGACATCAACCCCCAACGCCGCCGGATCGCCGAACGACTGGGCATTGCCTTTGCCGAGCCGAAACGCGCCCGCGGCGGCGCGGATCGTGTGGTTCATGCCAGCGCCAGTGAGTCCGGCGCAGCGCTGGCGCTGTCGCTGGCCGCCGACGAGGCCACTGTCGTTGAGTTGAGCTGGTATGGCCAACGCGCTGTGCGCCTGCCGCTCGGCGAGGACTTTCACTCGAGGCGCCTGACTTTGAAGTCCAGTCAGGTGGGCCAGCTGGCCGCTGCCCAGCGCCCACGCTGGGATCACCAACGCCGGCTGCAGAAGGCGCTCGAACTGCTCGCCGCCAACCCGGCGTGGGAGGTGCTGATCGATGGCGAGAGCCAATTCGCCGACCTCCCCCGGGTCATGGCCTCAGTGGCCGCCGGCGACGCCCTTTGTCATCGCATTCGCTATTCGGAGTCATCATGTTTTCTGTCAACGTCCGCGACCACTTCATGATCGCCCACAGTTTTCAGGGTGAGACGTTCGGCCCTGCACAGGCGCTGCACGGCGCCACTTATGTCACCGATGCCACCTTCTTCCGCCCGTCGCTGGACGATGACGGGGTGGTGGTGGACATCGCACTGGCCATGCGGGTGCTGCAAGCGACGCTGCAGCAGTACAACCTGACCAATCTGGATGACAACCCGGCATTTGCCGGCGTTAACACCACCACCGAATTCCTCGCCGGCCGGATTGCCGACCAGCTGGCCGAGGCGGTTCATGCAGGGCGTCTGGGTGAAGCCGCCCGGGGCCTGAGCCATCTGCGCGTCACCCTGCATGAATCCCATGTGGCATCCGCCGCCTGCGAGCGCCCGATCAACCCGTGACCACGGTCACCCTGGTCATGCCCGCGCCCATCGAGCGGGCCACTGGCGGCAACGCCTATGACCGGCGAATGGCCGAAGCGCTCCCCGGCCTGGGCATCGAGACCCGGCTGGCCGCGGTGACCGGAGAGTTTCCACATCCCGGGGCAGACGACCAGCAGCGACTCAGGGCAACCCTGCAATCGCAAGTCGATGGCGCCGTGCTGGTGGTGGATGGCCTGATTCTGGGGGGATTACCCGAGCTGTTTGCCGAACAGGCCAACCGGCTGCGGCTGATCGGGCTTGTCCACCACCCGCTGGCCGATGAAACCGGCCTGAGCCACCCGAGCGCCGAGGCACTGCGTCAAAGTGAAGCCCGATCCCTGGCGCTTTGCGAGGGGATCATCGCCACCAGTGCCTTCACCGCCCGGCGGATCAAAACGCTCGGACTGTCCCATCGACCGGTGCATGTGGCGCCTCCGGGGACCGCGCCCCGGCCACTCGCCGAAGGCAGCGATGGCGACCCGACGTTACTGTGCGTCGCCTCGCTGACCCCGCGCAAGGCACAGCATGTACTCATCGACGCCCTGAACGGCATGCAGGATCAGCCCTGGCACTGCACACTGGCCGGCGAGGACCGGCTGAACCCGGCCTATGCCCGGCGGATTCGCCGCCAGATCGAGACACAGCGCCTCGACCGGCGCATCACCGTGACCGGCGCACTGGATACGGACCGACTGGAAAACGCCTATCACCGGGCGGATCTGTTTGTCCTCCCTGCGGTCTATGAGGGCTATGGAATGGTCATCGACGAGGCGATCGCCCGGGGGCTACCGGTGGTGAGCACACAGGGTGGTGCCATCCCCGATACGCTGCCACCGGGCGCCGGGATACTGGTCCCACCCCATGACGCCGATGCACTGCGCAAGACGCTGAGTCAGCTGCTGCGCGACCCGGCCACCCACCGCCAACTGGCCCAGGGCGCCCGTGCGGCCCGGGCAGCGCTGACCACGCCTGACCAGGCCGCGGCCGGGTTTGCCGCCGCCCTGCGGGAGGTCCTGGGCCATGACTGAGGTTTTTGCCGCGGATTGGCTGTCGTTGCGGGAACCCGCCGACCATGCTGCTCGCCCCCGGGCGCTGCTCGACGCCCTGCACACCGTTCTGCCGGGCACCGAGCCGCTCGAGGTCATCGACCTTGGCGCCGGCAGCGGCAGCAATCTGCGCTACCTCGGACCACGGCTCGACCGGCGTCAGCACTGGCGGCTCATCGATCACGACGCCGCGCTGCTCGAGGCGGTCACCACGCCCGGCGATGTCCCATTCGACACCCTGTGCATGGCACTGCAAGCCTTCCCGCCACCCACGCTGCCGCCGCCGCAGCTGATCACCGCCTCGGCCCTGCTCGATCTGGTCACCGAGGCCTGGCTGGCGCGGCTGGTGGACTACTGCATCGCCCATGAGTGTGTGGCGCTGCTGGCGTTGAGCGTCGACGGCCGAATCCAGCTCGACCCGCCGGCGAGCGACGATGACCGGGTGCTGGCGGCGCTCCAGGCCCATCAGAATGGCCCCAAAGACATGGGCACCGCGCTCGGCACCACAGCCCCGGCACGGGCGGCGGCGCTTTTTCGCGAGCGCGGCTACCGGGTGGAGTCGATGGCCAGCGACTGGCAACTCACCCCCGATGAGGCAGAGCTGCAGCGTCAGCTGCTTGTGGGTTGGCATGCGGCAGTGATCCGGCAAAACCCCGGTGACCGGCAGCGCTTCGATGACTGGCTGCACACCCGGGTCGAGCTGCTCGATCGAAGCCACATCCGGGTGGGGCATCAGGACCTTCTGGCATGGCCATAAGCCCCTTGCTGCGCATCGCCTTGACCGGTCTGCTGCTCGGCCTTTTGATGGCCCGGTTCGGCGAGGCCGTGGTGGCGCGGCTGCTGGCCGCCCAGCCGACCTGGCTGGCGCTGGCCCTGGCCATCACGGTGGCTCAGACGCTGTTGTCGGCCTGGCGGTGGCGGTACACCGCGCGCCGACTGGATCTGCCCCTGGGCGGGGCCGATGCGGTCCGCGAGTATTACCTGGGCAACCTGGTCAATCAACTGCTGCCAGGCGGTGTACTCGGCGACGCGAACCGCGCCTGGCGCCACGGCCGGACCGCCAGCGGCCTGAGCCCGGCCTTCCAGGCGGTGGTGATCGAGCGGGTCTCCGGGCAGCTCGCCATGCTGGGCGCGGTGATGATCGCACTCATCCACTGGCCGGCCGAACCGCCCGATTGGCGGCACTATGCCGGCGCGGGCACTGGATTGCTGCTCGTCCTCGCTACCGGCGGGTGGCTTGGCCGTGTGCATCGACCGGACGATCAACCCGCCTGGCTGGGCCGGTGGCGGCATGCCGTCGGACAGGCACTGCTGCAAAGACGGGTGCTCGGCGTGCAGCTGGCCACCTCGGCGTTGGTGGTCGCAAGCTATGTGGCGGTATACGCCTGCTGTCTTCTGGCCATCGGCATCGAGGCGCCGGCCTCGGTGTGGCTGCCATTGATTCCGCTCATCCTGCTGGCCATGCTCATCCCCCTGACCGTGGGCGGATGGGGCCTGCGCGAGGGCGCCGCGGCGGCGATCTGGCCACTGGCCGGGCTCTCCGCCGAGCAGGGCATCACTGGTGCGGTGGTCTATGGACTGGTCTGCCTGATCGGCAGCACGCCGGGCCTGCTCACCCTGTTGCGCCGCTGAAATCGAGGCAGAAGGTGATGTCCTCGCCCATCTCAAAACGCGCCACCCGGGGCCGGAGCGCTTCATCCATGCGCTCGATGGGGGGCAGCTCGAGGCCCGTCGGCCCGGCCCCGATGATCACCGGCGCGATGGTGAGATAGAGCACATCCACCAACCCCGCCGCCAGCCAGGCCGAGACGGTGCGGGCACCGCCTTCGATCAGCACCCGCTCGAATCCGGCCTCGGCAAGCGCATCACGGACCGCATGCGGGTCATTGACATCCACCCGGTCGTGGCGATCCAGGCCCGTTGGCAGGTCGCGGACGGGTCCCATCAGCCATGCCGGTGCCTCGCCGTCACGAAAGATCCGTTCATCGCCGCTCACCCCCCGCGCGTCCGACAGCACCACACGGGTGGGATTGAGTCCGGCCACCGCCCGTACGGTCAGCGCCGGGTCGTCGGCCCGCAGCGTCCCGGCCCCGACGACAACCGCATCGCTCAGCGCCCGAAGCCGATGCAGGTGGGCCCGGTCCGCGGCGCCGGTGACATAGTGGGAATGCCCCGCCGCCGTGGCAATGCGCCCATCCAGCGATTGGCCCAACTGGGCAATGATCCGGGGTGACCCGGGCCCCGCGGCGATCGCCGGGGCATAGCGTCGATGCAAGACCTCGGCGGCCATGGCCTCATCCAATGGCAGATCCACTGCCCGTTCCATGGCCGATTCATCGGCCTGCGGACGCCACCGGCCGCAGCACTGCCGCAGGTAGCGCCAGATCATTTGACTGCCCTCGGCATAGGGCGGCGGGTCGATCTGCGTTGTCATCACGGAATTGTTACAGTGATCGATGGTCCATCGCCATAGGCCAGACAAAGGGACAATCCATGCAACGCATTCGCCGTGCGCTGACCGATCTGCGGCGCGGAGAGCCGGTTCATCTCGACAACGGCCCGGCATCGGTGATCATTCTCGCGCTTGAGATGTTCCAGTCATCGGTGCTTCCGACACTCGATGGCATGACCCGAAGCCCACCCCGATTGGTCCTGAGAGACCATCGGGCCCGGGCGGTGGGCCTGGACACCGGGGACGAGCAGGACCTGGCATTTCCCTGTCACGATCCAGGGTTGCTCGCCGACCCGGTCGGCCTCGGCCTGGGCGACGAGCTGCCCGAGGCCCTGGCTGAGCACGCCGAGCGTGCCCTCACGGCGGAGCGCGCCGGGCTTGCACTGGCCCGCTCGGGTGGCCTGCTGCCGGCACTGGTGAGTCTGCCGGTGGATACCGGCAATGGCCTGCTCGAAGCGGCCATCAACGAGATGGAAATCCTCTCGGTCACCCCCCGGGCGGTCGCCGATTTCACCCGCATGGCCCACGAGCCGCCGGTCCGCGTCAGTGAAGCGCAGGTCCCCCTGGAGCCGTCCGAATCCGCCCGCTTTGTGGTCTATCGCGAGGCCGACGGATTGCACGAGCATGTCGCCGTACTGATCGGCGATCCGGCGCAATGGCCGGCGGCCCCCTCGCTGCGCCTGCACTCTGCCTGTCTGACCGGCGATCTGTTCGGCTCGCTGCGCTGTGACTGCGGCGAGCAGCTACGCAATGCCGTGGCCATGATCCGCGAGGACGGCGGCGGGGTATTGCTCTATCTCGCCCAGGAGGGCCGCGGGATCGGTCTCGCCAACAAGCTCCGCGCCTACGGCCTGCAGGACACCGGCCTCGACACCGTGGATGCCGATCAGCGCCTGGGGTTTGGCCCCGACGAGCGCCGCTACGAAAGTGCCGCGGCCATTCTGCGGGACCTGGGGCTGACCCGGATCCGGCTTGTGACCAACAACCCCGAGAAAATCGCCGCCCTCGAAGCGGCCGGCATCGGCATCGAGGGGCGATCGGCAGTTCACGGGCTGATGAACCCGCACAACCAGCGATATCTCACAGCCAAGGCGGACCGCGCCGGCCACTGGCTCGACGCGGTCATCACCGACTCGGCCTCCCGCTAAGGCTGCCTCGGCAGGGGCCAGCTGCCGGCCCGGGTCAGTATGGCGGCCAGCTCGTCGGCGTAGTGCGCCACCAGTCGCTCACCCAGTTGCGGCGTCGCCAGGCTGGCATCGCCGGCCACCCCGTCCGGGCCGATATCCTCGGCCAACCAGGCGATCCGCCCCGAGGCATTCTCGAACCCCAGGCTGGCGCTTTCAGAATGGTGGATCCCGGCGGGATCGGGTGGCTGGACCGGGCCCACTTGCCGGGGATGCAGCGCCTGCATGATCGCCGTCTCGACGGCACCGCCGTGGATACCCACATCCCATTCGCGGTCGACCAGGAGCTGCGCCGGGCGCGGAAAGTCGAAATAGCAGCTTTTCACCACCAGCATGCCGTGCCGGCGACGCATCCCAGCCCGGCATGCTCCATGGCCGCCCCATTGCCGCCGTGGGCGGTGAATATCACCAACCGGCGCAGACCACTGCGCGCCAGCGAATCCCCCAGATCGTCGAGCAGCGCCTCCATGGTGGCCGGCGAGAGCGCCAGCGTCCCGGGCCAGTCGGCGTGCTCCATGCCCTGCCCCAGGGCAAGGGTGGGCAACTGCAGCACGTCGGTGCCCGCCGGCAGTCGGTGAATGGCCCGTTCAACCAGCGCCCGGGCGATCAGCGTATCGGTTGCCAACGGCAGATGCCCGCCGTGCTGCTCGGTCGCCCCCAGGGGCAGCACCGCCACGGTCCGATCGTTGACCCGTTCGCCCACCGCGGCGGTGGTGAGATCCGACCAGTCCATCGGATTCATGGCGTGCCCTCGATGCGCTCGAGTCGTGCCTCGAGCAGTCCCGGGAAGTGTTTGAACCAGGTGGCGTTGAGCGGCGATGGATGCGGCAGCGGGTGGAGCGTCAGCGGCCGTGGTTCGCCTTGTGGCGTGACAAAGTCGACGGTCAGATCGGTCTCGAAGCGATCCGCCTGGCGCCAGTGATGGGTGAGGTGTTGCCGCAGCGCTGCCGGTTGATTGATGCCAAACCAGAAAAACGCCTCCCGCCCCAGGGTGATGACGTGCCGCCCCGTCCATTGATAGCTGAGCACCTCGGCGACCAGCGGCTGGAATCGCCGTTTCACCCCCATGGACCAGGCCTTGTTGCCCAGCGGCTTGTAGGGGACGGTGTTGGCCCAGAAGTAGCCCTCGCCCGCGGCGAGGGCCTGTTCGGTGGTGACGAGCTCGCCGTGATGGTGCCGCCGGTAGAGCACCCGACGGAGCTGGCGGCCGCCCGCACCAATGAACGGCACGCCGATGTGGATCTCATCGCGCCCGGGGTCACGGCCGAAGAACGCGATCTTTGCATCGCGGGGGCCAAGCCCGAAGACCGGATCGTGCACATCCCGGCCGGCGGCGTTGTAGACCGCCTCGTCCACCCCGGCAAGCTGATCGGCCTCGCGGCGAAACCGCTCGGCCAGGGCGGCGGGCAATGTCCGCATCTCAGTGCAGCGTCGCCTGACGCTCGCGGGTGTCCTTGAGCACACCCACCACATCCTCCTCCCAACTCTTGGCAAGCGGTGACCGTGCTACCAGTGCCGAGATTTCGTCGGCGCTGACCAGATCGCCGTCATCGTCTTCCACGCTCAGACGGGCGTGGTCCTCGCCGCGCAATTCATAGGCGCGCTCGCCACTGTCACCATCACCGACCCGCAGGGTGATCTCGTCGGCATCGATGACCGCCCGCCAGTTGACCTGGGCCATCCAGCCCCGCGCGTTGGAATACAGCGAGACACCGGCCAGTTCATGGCCCTTGCCTTTTTGGTTGTCCATGACATGGACGCTGCTTGTGAGATGCTCGAACGGGCTCTCTTCAAGGATCTGCAGCAGTTCTTCCTTGGCAATCATGGCATCGGTGGTCATGGGGCTCACCTCGCGATGGCTAGGTTGTCATTATTGCATCATACAACCCGATCGGCGGTCTGTTGACCCACTCCACCATGCGGTATGTTAAAAGCAGTGCAGTTGCAGGAATCGACACGGATCACCATGGCTACCACGCCCAACCAGAAACGCCGCCGGGCACAGCGGACACAAGCGTTCGTCGAGACACTCACCCAGCGCTTTCCCGCATGCTTTACCCGCAACCGGGATGACGTCCGGCCGTTGGCCATCGGCATCGAGAAGGCCATCCGCAGCCGGCTCGAGAAGGATGACGCCACCGAGCCGGTGCCGGGCTGGCTCATCCGTCAGGCCCTTGCCCGCTACACCCGCACGCCGGCCTATCTGGCGGCGGTGATGGCCGGCGGTGATCGCATCGATCTGGACGGNAACCCGGTCGAGCCGGTCACCGAGGCAGCCATCGAGCACGCCAGCGCCCGACGCGCCGAGCAAAAAGCCCGGGCNGCCGAGCGTCGACGCCAACAGGCCGAGGCCAGAGCGGAACGCGAGCGATCCGAAAAACTCCAACGCCTCGCCGATCGTTTCAATCAGTAGTTTTCGTCAAAAAGGACAGGAACGAGCCCGTGGAGCGAGATATCAATCTGGCCGAGATGAGTCGTGAAGCCCTGGATGCGTTGCGCGCCCAGGTGGACAGCGAACTGGAGGCGCGGGCCTTCGAGCGGCAGCTGCGCCGTGAACTCGATTCCCACCTGGACAAACAGGCCTGGATCGATCGACATCACCGGGCGCAGCATCAGCGGCGCTGACGCCGCGTTGCACCGCGGNAAGCCATGAACGCCGAGCGTATCGTCTCGCTGCTGCCCGGCGGCACCGACATTGTCTGCGCACTGGGCCTCGAAGACCGGCTGGTCGGCATCTCGGCCGAATGCGATCAGCCCGCCTCGGTCATGGACCGCCCCCGGGTCAGTCTCTCGCTGCTGGATACCGGTGATGCCGAGGCCGCCGAGATCGATCGCCGCGTCCGCGATCGACTGGCCGCGGGCGAGCCCCTTTTCCGGGCCGATCATGAAGCGCTCGCCGCGCTGCGCCCCGATCTGATCCTCTCGCAGTCCCTCTGCGATGTCTGCGCCGCCACACCCGATGCGCTGACCGCCGCAGCGGTGGGTGATGCCCGGGTGCTCGCCCTCGACGGCCGGGATCTGGACGGACTGCTCGCCGATATTCACAACGTTGCCGCGGCCGCCGGTGCCACCGCCCATGGACAGGCCCTGGTTGACCGGCTCGTGCAACGGCGCTTGGCGATTGGCACCCCACCGGCGCCCCGTCCACGGGTGTTGACCGTCGAGTGGCCCGACCCGCTTTTCATCGGCGGTCATTGGGTGCCGGATATGGTCGTCGCCGCCGGCGGTGACCCCCTGGGCCAACCCGGGGCCCATTCCACCACCGTGTCATGGGAGGCGGTCCAGGCGTTCGACCCCCAGGTCATCCTGATCATGCCCTGCGGTGAGGATCTCACCGGGGCGGCCGCCGCCCTGGCATCGCTGCGCCGGCGACCGGGGTGGGCGGCATTGACCGCGGTGCAATCGGCGGCGGTCTATCTGCTGGACGGCAATCGGCACTTCAGCCGCCCGGGGCCCGGCGCCTTCACCGGGCTCGAGATCGTCGCCCACATCCTGGGGACTGGTCAGCAGGATCCGGCGGCGGGATACTGGCGCCCGGCGAGCCCGTCGGAGTGCCGCGCCGATCGCTGAAATCGCAAGGGAGTCTCCATGGCCTGGGAAGGCTGGTTTACCATTGCCGTTGTACTGATGGTCCTCGCCGGGCTGGCCAGCAACATCGCGGCACCGGTCGGGGTGGTATTCACGGCGGTGGCTTTGCTGGTGACCGTCGGTGCGGTGACCGGCACCGATCGACTGATCAGCCCGGCCGAACTGGCCGACGGGTTTGGCAGCACCGGACTGCTGACCGTGGGGCTGCTCTTTGTCGTGGCCGCTGGTCTGACCCGCACCGGGGCGGTGTCGTTGATCGCCGAGCCCCTGATCGGCCGGGCCAGAGGGCTTCGCTCGGCACAATGGCGATTACTCACCCCCGTGGCCGGACTGAGCGCCTTTCTCAACAACACCCCCATCGTCGCGCTGTTCCTGCCGGTGGTCGACGATCTGGCCCGGCGCCTCAAGCTGCCCGCCTCGCGGCTTTACCTACCGTTGAGTTATGCCGCCATCCTCGGCGGCACCTGTACGCTCATCGGCACCAGCACCAACCTGATCGTCAACGACCTGCTCCGCACCCGCGCGGCAAGCCAGGGGCTGGGGCTCTTTGATCTGGCCTGGGTGGGCGTACCGGCCACGATCCTGGGTCTGGGTTATCTGTTACTCGCCTCGGGCTGGCTGTTACCGGATCGGCGCGAGGCCATTGCTGAACGCCTGGATCCGCGTCGCTATACCGTTGAACTGCTCGTCGAGCCGGACGGCCCGATGGTGGGCAAGACCATCGAGGGGGCCGGCCTGCGGCATCTGCCCGATCTGTTCCTTGCCGAAATCGAGCGCCATGGACAGGTCATACCGGCAGTGGGCCCGGATGAGGTACTGCGCAACGGCGATCGACTGGTTTTTGTCGGTGTCCTCGAGTCGGTGGTCGATCTGCAGAAAATGCGCGGNCTCAAACCGGCAACCGATGCGGTGGATGACCTGGAAGATCCCCGCCGGGAGCGTTGTCTGGTCGAAGCGGTGGTTGCCGAGGCCTGCCCGCTGGTCGGNCGCAGCATCCGGGCNGGACGGTTTCGCGAGCGCTACCGGGCCGCCGTGATTGCCGTGTCACGGGCCGGTCGCCAGCTGCCCGGCAAGATCGGTGACATCGTCCTGCGCCCGGGCGATACCCTGCTGCTCGAGACCCACCCCAGCTTTATCGAGCGCCAGCGGGATGCGCGGGATTTCTATCTGGTCAGTGGGGTCGACGACTCTTCGCCGCCCCAGCACGACAAAGCCCGGATCGCCCTGCCCATTCTCGCCGTCATGGTGGTGCTCGCTGCCGTGCCCGGAGTGAGCATGCTCAACGCCGCCCTTCTGGCGGCGCTGGCTTTGATCGCAACGCGTTGCATGGACCCGGGGGCGGCGCTGCGCAACGTCGACTGGAACGTCCTGCTGGTCATCGGCGCGGCACTGGGTATTGGCCAGGCAATGGACAACAGCGGCGCCGCCGCGGTGATCGGCCAGCAGGTCATGGGGCTGACGGCCGGGTCGCCGCTGCTCACCCTGGCGGCCATTTATCTGCTCACCCTCATTGCCACCGAGCTGATCACCAATAACGCCGCCGCCGTGCTGGTCTTCCCGATCGCGATGGCCGCCGCAGAGTCACTGGCTGTCTCGCCCATGCCGTTTGTGGTGGCGATCATGATCGCCGCCTCGGCAGCGTTCGCCACGCCCATCGGCTATCAGACCAATCTGATGGTTTTCGGCCCCGGGGCCTATCGCTTTGGCGATTACCTGCGCTTCGGTCTGCCGCTCAACCTGCTGGTCATGGCGGTGGCGTTGACCCTGATCCCGATGGTCTGGCCCCTCTAGACGGTGGCCGTTACGCTGGTGGATCGGCATTGAACCAACCGGAGCTGCCATGAGCGACACCCTGCCCATCGACAAGGCCCGAGCCCAGGTCGACGAGGCCTGGCGAACGGACATCCTCCCTGCCCTTGAGGATTTCATCCGCATCCCGGCCAAATCCCCGGCTTTCGATCCGGACTGGGCCACCCACGGCTATCTGGACGAGGCCGTCAGCCTGGCCGAGGACTGGTGCCGGCGCATCGCACCACCGCAAAGCCGGGTCGAGGTCATCCGTCTGCCCGGTCGAACGCCGTTGCTGTGGGTGGATGTGCCCGCCACCGGCGCGGGTGAAGCCCTGCTTTATGGCCATCTCGACAAACAACCCGAGGCCAGCGGCTGGGACAGCGACAAGGGGCCCTGGCAGCCGGTCATTGCCGAAGACCGCCTCTACGGCCGCGGCGCCGCCGACGATGGCTACGCCCTGTTTGCCTCGCTGCAGGCGATCCGCCTTCTGCATAACGAAGGGATCCCCCACCCCCGGTGCATGCTGGTCATCGAGTGCGCCGAAGAAAGCGGCAGCCCGGATCTCGCCGCCCAGCTCGATCATCTTGCCGATCGGCTCGGCAACCCGGGGCTGGTGGTCTGCCTGGATTCCGGCTGCGCCAATTATGAGCAACTCTGGGTGACGACCTCTTTGCGTGGCATGGCCGCCGGCGATCTCAGCGTCGAGGTCCTCGAACAGGGGGTCCACTCGGGCGATGCCGGGGGGGTGGTGCCGTCGAGCTTCCGCATTGCCCGGGCGTTGATCGAGCGGCTCGAGGAAAGCGCCACGGGCCGCATCACCCACCCGGCCCTACAGGCCGACATCCCCGAAGAGCGGCGCCGGCAGGCAACGGCCGCCGCCGATGTCATCGGCGACGGACTGGCGGGCAAATTTCCCTTTGCCGGCACGACCCGGCCCAATGCCACGGATACCGCCGAGCTGATCCTCAATCGGACCTGGCGACCGGCGCTGGAGGTGATCGGGGCCGAGGGGCTGCCGGCCAGCACCGAGGCGGGCAATGTCCTGCGTCCGCGGACCGCACTGCGCCTGTCGCTGCGCCTGCCCCCGACCGTGGACGGTGAGACAGCAACCCGGGCGATGGCCGAGACATTGACCAACGACCCACCCCAGGGGGCCCGGGTGCAGTTTCATCCCGGTGGCTCGGCAAACGGCTGGAATGCCCCGGGCTTTGCCGGTTGGCTGGAGGACAGCCTCAACGCCAGTGCCCGGCGTTGGTTCCAGCGCGAGGCGGTGTTCATGGGCGAGGGCGGCAGCATCCCGCTGATGAACCTGCTGGCGTCGCGATTCCCGGCCGCCCGCTTTCTGGTCACCGGGGTGCTGGGGCCCGGCGCCAACGCCCATGGACCCAACGAGTTCCTGCATCTGCCCATGGCCCGCCGGTTGACCGGTGTGGTCGCCGAGGCCCTGGCCGCCCAGGCCACATCGGCCTGAGTGCGGCCGGCCTACCAGGTAATCCGCGCGCCATCCCAGGCCAGAAAGGCGCCCGAATCGGCCTCGGTGGCACCATCGATGCGGGCCAGCAGCTGACCGGCGGCATAATCCGGCGAGAAAAGCTTGCCGGCCGGCACCCGGGCCTGGAATGGCTCGGACAGCCCAGTATCGGTGGTGCCGGGGTGCAGCGCCAGGCAGATGACGCGGCGAGCCCGGCGGGCGCACTCGATGGCAAGCCCGCGGGTGAACATGTTCTGTGCCGCCTTGCTGGCGCGGTAGGCGTACCAGCCGCCCAGCCGATTGTCGCTGATACTGCCCACACGGGCGGACAGATTAGCGATCACGGCCCGCTCGCCATGGTTGAGTCGATCGAAGCAGTGCCGCACGACCAGCGCCGGCGCCAGGGTGTTGATGCGAAAATTCCGCTCCATGCCCTCGACGCTGATGTCCTCAAGGCGTTTTTCCGGCCAGATGCTGTCGTTGGCATCATGCAGAAATCCAAAGGCGTTGATGAGCAGATGAAGCCGCACCCCGCGGGCCCGGAGGTCGCCGGCCATGGCTTCGATGCTGTCCGGATCGGCGACATCGACGTGGATGGGGGCAAGCCGCTCGCCATACGCGTCGGCGAGCGCCGCGAGGCTCGCCTGCCGGGGTGTCCGACTGGCGGCCCAGACCCGTCCGACCGGGGTATCCTGCAAAAGCCGTTTCACCAGGGCAGAGCCGATGCCGCCGCCCGCGCCGACGACCAGCGCCTCGCAGTCATTATCCAGATGCTGCATTCATCCTCCTGCACCTCGCGATACAATTGACCGATGTCCCAGCCGCTCATCCAACCCACCGACCGGGGGCTCTACTGCGCTGCCGGCGATTTTTTCATCGACCCGTGGCGCCCGGTCCCGCAGGCGGTGGTCACCCACGCCCATGCCGACCACGCCCGCCCCGGCAGCGACCAATACTACGCGGCCAGCCCCGGGCTTTCGCTGTTACGCCGCCGATTGGGCCAGAACGCCCCCCTGCGTGGGCTGGACTACGGGGTGGTCCATTCGTTCGGCCCGGTCCGGGTGAGCCTGCATCCCGCCGGTCATATTCTCGGCTCGGCCCAGGTCCGCGTCGAGCATGACGGCGAGGTCTGGGTGGCCTCGGGGGACTACAAGCGCGATCCCGACCCGACCTGCGCGCCCTTCGAGCCGATCGCCTGCGATACCTTTATTACCGAGGCCACATTCGCCCTGCCCGTCTATCGCTGGCCGCCGGTGGCGGCGGTGGCCGCCGAGATTCAGCAGTGGTGGCATGACAACGCCCGCCAGGGGCGCACCACGGTGCTTTTCAGCTATGCCCTGGGCAAGGCCCAGCGACTGCTCGCGGCGCTGGAGCAACCAACCCCCGGCCCGATCTATCTGCACGGCTCGGTGGCCCCGCTGACCGACGATTACCGCGCTGCCGGCATCCCGCTGCCCACCACCCGCCGTGTGAGCGAGGCCCCGGCAGATGAGGACTATGCCAAGGCGCTGGTGATCGCACCGCCCAGCGCCGGCGGCTCCACCTGGATGCGACGCTTTCGCCGACCGGCGACCGGGTTTGCCTCGGGCTGGATGCGCATTCGCGGCAATCGGCGCCGGCGCGGCTACGACCGTGGATTCGTCATCTCGGATCATGTCGACTGGCCCGGGCTTTTGCGAACGCTGGCCGAGACCGGCGCCAGGCGGGTGCTGACCACCCATGGCCGGGCCGACGAGCTGGTGCGCTACCTGGGTGAGCGGGGGCTGGAAGCCCGCCCACTGGCGACGCTCTATGGCGATGTCGAGGATGATGGCTGATGCAGGCATTCGCCCGTCTTTATCGCCAGCTCGATGAGCAGCGCGGCACCAACGCCAAGGTCGATGCCATGGCCGATTTCTTTGCCCGGGTCGAGCCCGACGACGGGGCCTGGGCGGTCTACTTTCTCAGCGGCCGGCGACTGAAGCGGCTCATCGGTCCGGTCCGGCTGCGCGAATGGCTGGCCCGCTGCAGCGGGCTGCCCGAGTGGTTGGTCGAAGAAACCCATCAGCACGTCGGCGATCTGGCCGAGACCATCGCCTTGATGCTCGAGACCACCGCCGATCGCGATCGGCACGATCCTCGGCCGCTTGCCCGCTGGGTGGAGGAAGAAATACTGGCACTGCGGGAGATCGACGAGCACCAGCAGTACCAGCGGGTGACCGCCGCCTGGCAGGCGCTGGATGAATCCGGCCGGTTTGTCTACAACAAACTGCTGACCGGCGCACTTCGGGTCGGCGTCTCGCAGACCCTGGTGCAGCGCGCGCTGGCCCGGGCCACGGGACAACCCCAACCGGTGATCGCCCACCGCTTGATGGGGCAGTGGCAGCCGAGCGGTGATTTTTTCAAAAGCCTCTTCGAGGCTCGCTCGGCCGACGAGGACGCCTCGCGGCCGTATCCGTTCTTTCTGGCCCATCCGCTCGAAGGGGATCCGGCCGATACGCTGGGGCCCGTCCATGACTGGCAGCTCGAATGGAAATGGGATGGCATCCGCGCCCAGCTGATTCGCCGTCAGGGCCAGACCTGGCTGTGGTCGCGGGGCGAGGCGCTGATCGCCGAGACCTTTCCGGAGATTGTTGAGGCCGCCTCGCAGTTGCCGGATGACACGGTGGTCGACGGCGAGATCCTGGCCTGGGACGAGGCGGTTCTGCCCTTTGCCGAGCTGCAACGTCGCCTGGGGCGCAAGCGCGTCGGCCCCAAACTGCGCCGCGAGGTGCCGGTGCGACTGCTTGCCTATGATCTGCTCGAACAGGGGGGTGAAGACATCCGCGAGCGGCCGCTCGGGGCACGCCGCCAGACCCTCGAGGCCCTCATGGCGGATGTCCAGGCACCGTTGATGTGCTCACCGCTGATTCATGCCCGGCAATGGTCGGAGCTCGCCGATCGGCGTGCCGAGGCCCGCGAACGCCGGGTCGAGGGGGTCATGCTCAAGCGTCGCGACAGCGCCTACGGCACCGGCCGGCCCCGGGGGATCTGGTGGAAGTGGAAGGTAGCGCCCCTCACCCTCGATGCCATCCTGCTCTACGCCCAGCCCGGTCACGGCCGCCGGGCCAATCTCTACACCGACTACAGCTTTGCCGTGCCGGATGGCGACACCCTGGTGCCCATTGCCAAGGCCTATTCAGGGCTGGATGACGCCGAGATCCGGCGCCTCGACCACTGGATCCGCCGTCACACCCGCGAACGCTTCGGCCCGGTCCGATCGGTGGAGCCGGTGCAGGTCTTCGAGCTCGCTTTCGAGGGCATCGCCCCCTCGAGCCGACACAAATCCGGCGTCGCGCTGCGTTTTCCGCGCATCAAGCGCTGGCGCGAAGACCTCGGCCCCGATGATGCCGATACCCTCGAGCAGATCCGGGCCCTGCTGCCATGAGCCAGGCCATTCCCCGGGCACTGACTGATTACTTTGCCGCCAGGGGCTGGACGCCGGCGGCCTTTCAGCGCGAGGCCTGGGCGGCGTACCGATCGGGCGAGAGCGGGCTCATCCACTCGGCCACCGGTTCGGGCAAATCCCTGGCTGCCTGGGGCGGGCCGCTTGCCGAAGGCATCGACAACGACCGTGCCAGCCCGGGGCTCATGGTGCTCTGGATCACACCGCTGCGGGCGCTGGCCGCCGATACCGTGGGCAATCTGCAGGCCGCGGCCAGCGGCGTGGGTCTGGACTGGCGGGTGGAGGCCCGCACCGGCGATACCGCCAGCAGCGCCCGCAGCCGGCAACGGCAACGCCCGCCCGCGGCGTTGGTCACCACGCCGGAGAGCCTGTCGCTGATGCTCTCCTACCGATGCCGGGCGGCAGTTTCGCCACCTCGAGGCGGTGATTGTCGATGAATGGCATGAACTGATGGGGACCAAACGCGGGGTCCAGCTCGAGCTCTGCCTGGCCCGGTTACGCCGGCTGCGGCCGGGGCTTCGCACCTGGGGGCTGTCAGCGACACTGGGCAATCTGGGCGAGGCCCGGGACACCCTGCTCGGCGAGGACAGCCACAATGGTCGGCTGATCGAGGGACCATCGGCCCGGCCGGTTGCCATCCAGGCGCTGTTACCGGAAGGCTGCGAGCGTTTCCCGTGGGCCGGCCATCTGGGCACGCGCCTGAGTGAGGGGGTGCTCGCCCATCTTGATCAGCCCGGGACCTGTCTGCTTTTTACCAACACCCGATCGCAGGCCGAGCGCTGGTTCGAGACCATCCTGCATGCGCGCAGTGACTGGCTCGAGGGGTTGGGACTGCACCATGGCTCGATCGACCGGCGGCTGCGACAGCGCATCGAGACGGGACTGGCCGGGGGCGAATTCCGCTGCGTGGTGGCCACATCCAGCCTTGATCTGGGCGTGGATTTTTCTCCGGTCGATCGCGTCGTCCAGATCGGCAGTCCCAAAGGCATCGCAAGGCTTGCACAGCGCGCCGGCCGCAGCGGCCATCAACCCGACGGCCGCAGCGCGATTCTCTGTGTCCCCACCCATGCGCTGGAACTGGCCGAAATCGCCGCCGCCCGGCGGGCCTGGCAGGCAGGCGTCATCGAAGCCCGTCCGCCGCTGCAAAACAGCCTCGATGTCCTCGCCCAGCATCTGGTCACCCTGGCCACCGGCGAGGGTTTTGACCCGACCGAAACCCTCGCCGAGGTCCGCACCACCCACGCCTACCGCGCGCTCGAAGACAGCGCCTGGGACTGGGTACTCGCCTTCATCACCCACGGCGGTCCGGTGCTCGCGGCTTATCCGGACTTCCAGCGCGTGGTCGAGGCCGCGGATGGACGCTATCGGATCGCCTCGCGGCAGCAGGCAAGCCGCCATCGCATGAGCATCGGCACCATCAGCAGCGATACCGCTGTCTCGGTGCGCTACCAGGGTGGCGGGTATATCGGCAGCATCGAGGAGAGCTTCATCGCCCGTCTGAAGCCCGGCGATGTCTTTCTGTTCGGCGGCCGCAGCCTCGAGCTGATCCGGGTCCGCGATCTCACCGCCTGGGTCCGTCGGGCCCATCGACGTCGGCAGGCGATTCCGCGCTGGCAAGGCGGACGGCTGCCGCTGTCCAGCGAGCTGGCCGACCAGGTGCTCAGCCTGCTGGCCGAAGCCGACCAGGGCCGGTGGCAAGAACCCGAGATGGCAGCCCTGCGGCCCCTGCTGGCGGTGCAAAAGCGCTGGTCCAGCCTCCCCGGCCCCGACCGGTTGGTCATCGAGCGCACCCGCTCGCGGGAGGGCGAGCATCTTTTCATCTATCCATTCGCCGGACGGCTGGCCCACGAGGGGCTGGCCACCCTGGTCGCCTGGCGCCTCGCCGGCTACCGGCCCGCCACCTACAGCATGGCGGTGAATGACTATGGCTTTGAATTGCTCGGCCGTGAGATGCCCGCGCTTGATACAGCAAGCCTCGGCGATACTGACCACCGACGATCTGGTGGACGACCTGCTCGGGGCCATGAACGCCAGCGAACTGGCCCGGCGTCAGTTTCGGGATATCGCCCGCATTGCCGGGCTGGTCTTTCAGGGTATCCCGGCCGCGGCAAGAGCAACCGCCAGTTGCAGGCCTCAAGCGGGCTGATGTTCGACACCCTGAGCCGTTACGACCCCGACAATCGCCTGCTCGAACAGGCGCGACGCGAGGTCCTGGAAAGCGCGCTCGAGGTCGAACGTCTGCGCCACGCCCTCGAGCGGATGACAACCCAGGAATGGACGATCAACCACACCGAACGACTGACGCCGCTGGCCTTTCCGCTCTGGGCCGAGCGGCTGCGTAACCGGCTGACCACACAAAGCTGGGAGGATCGGGTGGCAAAGATGATCGGTCAACTGGAGAAAGCCGCGTCTTGAGCACCACCGATCTGCCCATCCAGCTCGCCGGTCAATGGCTGCAGTTGCTGCCCGAGCGGGCGGTCTACTGGCCGGGCCAGCGGGCGCTTTTGCTGGCCGATCTGCATCTGGGCAAGGCGGCGGCCTTCCGGCGGGCCGGCGTGCCGGTGCCCGCAGGGCAGAGCGCCGCCACGCTGACCCGACTGTCGGCGCTCATCGACCACTGGCAGCCCGAGCGCGTCTACTGGCTCGGCGATATCCTGCATACCTCGCTGGCCACCGACCGTGACCTCGAAGCGCGCCTGCATGCATGGCTCGAGGACCATCCGGGCGTTCAGTTCCATGCCGTGCCGGGCAACCACGACGCCGCCCTCGAGCGTCTGGCGCCGGCACTGACGCTGTTGACCGAGGGGACGCAGCGCGACGGCCTGGCGCTTTGTCACTATCCCGACGAAGCCACGCCGTCGGCTCAACCCTGGGTCGCCGGGCATCTGCATCCAGTGGTTCGCCTCAGCGGCGGTGGCGATGCGCTGCGCCTTCCGGCTTTTATCGTCCAAGGCGATTGGGGACTTATCCTGCCGGCGTTCGGCGAATTCACCGGTGGTGCCCCCATGGGACCGGGCGATGGGCGTCGACGGTTTGTCACGACCGGCGCACGGGTGGTTGAGGTCGGCCGCGATTGACCGAGTTCGGCGGGTGGCACCGGCGTGATCCGGACAAAAAAAAGCCGG
>PR_CR_10_Liq_1_inCRDRAFT_1000089_pt1 | contig 47538 bp, 39 predicted proteins | sample PRCRCaboRojoPR_3_FD_10241 | JGI IMG/M metagenome (IMG submission 10241) | reverse complement strand
GAGATGAGAAGTCAGGAACACGACGACATACTCTTTGAGAACGCCTGCAACGTAGAGGTTTCAAGGAGCAAGCCTGACTGCGACACTGTTGGAGACAAAGCTATGATGCAGGGACTACACAGTGCTTTAGGAATGTACACCACGCTTGCTCGGTCCCTTTTAATGCAAATTCAAAACTCTTACGGCAACTTTACTGAAAGTGACATTATTGCCTTCTTCAACAGTGAAGACATGAAGTTACTTAGGGACATGGACAGTCACTACTTGTACGACCCACTTACTGAGTCTTCCAAACTATACGAAGAAGACTACGCAGCCCATCAAGACCAAATGAAAGTGTGGCAGAACGTACTGATGATTCTGTACTGCTTGTTTTCCCTGCTATTCTTTTTCTTCGTGTACTCGCCCATGATAAACAAAATAGGAATGGACACCAAGAACGCTTGGAGCATGTGTACTTTAATCCCCCAAGAGTACCAAGAAGACTTCAAGAAACTCACCAACGCCATCAGAGAAAGGAGGGACAACTTTAAGTGGAGGTAACTTAATAATTCTTCAGTAACTTATAATCCTTACTGGATAGTAAAGAACTAGTCCCTACAAATCCAAGATGGATGAAGATTCAATTGACCGTCTGCCAATATTCAAAGCAATCACTGGGGACTCAGAAAAAAAACGAACAAACTGGGCCTTAGATGCACCTACTTTTTTAGAGCCGCCGCAAAAGGTGGCAAGTGCAGGAAGTACTCTTAGTACTGAAGCCAGTCCTAGACCTAGAAGACGACCTCTCGAAAACGAAGAACGCCGCTTTTACGAAATAGACCTGAACTCTGTGCTGCAGTGTTACGACCAGCGCACCTCTGTTATGGTCAAAAACATTCCCAACAAGTACACTCAAAAAATGCTATTGCGGAACATTGACAGGGAGTTTGCTGGTACCTACGACTTTTTTTACCTGCCGATCGACTTCAGAGTAAGGGTTACTTAGAACAAGTGCAACGTAGGTTATGCCTTCATCAATTTTGTGGACTCTAGAATCATAGCAAGGTTTTACGAAAGGTACAATGGAAAGAAGTGGGAAAAGTTTAATTCGGAGAAAGTCTGTGCACTTTCTTATGCGAGGATCCAAGGGTGGGACGCCTTAGTGCAGCATTTTCAAAGCTCATCGGTAATGGCTTTGGAGGACACAAAAATCAGGCCGTTGATCTTTCCTAGGGCCTAGCACTATTTAACTTATTTTTCTAAGTTATTTTATAACTACTTTTCTAACTCGTATTCTTGTTGCGAAAAATTCACAGAACTGTTAGCTGAGAACTCGTGAGCAGAAGGAGCTACTTCTAGTTTACCCCAGATGTTTGTGGCAAGCCGCATGAATTTCTCGTTTACCATCTCGATAAACCCGTTCCTGACTGTCAAAGAAGTTCCCTCTTGGATCATCTCCACTACTTCTTCTTTAGGAATTCTTAGGTTCATGCAGCCAGAGGAATCCCCTACCAGTACTTCCCACTGTTTGGCTGTGCTGCCGTCAAGACGCTGCTTTTCCATGATTAACTTGGGCTGCTCCATAGCTTTCACATGGACATTTACGTTGGTTCCACCAGGCTCTAAACTGCTGAGGGGGACGAACTGGGGTTTCTGAGGAACTCCCCTTCCTCTTCTGCCGCGTCTGCCTCTTCTTTCCATTTTTGTAAACTCAGTAGCTAGAATGGAAAGCTCAACTTTTGAAGTGATTAAAGGAGGCTGGATAGAAAAAAGGTCCAGGTTCGTCAAAAAGTGGCGAAGAAGGTACCTAATACTAACTCCTAAAACTTTAGAGACTTACAAAGAAGAGAACATTTCAGACTCTGCACCCACTGAACGAATTCCTCTAGACCAAACTACCACTGTTAAGTCTGCTGAGGAAGAGACCAAGCGCGAGTTTGCCTTTAAAGTAGAAACTAGAGAAAGGATTTTTTACTTCTGCGCTTCAGATGTGTCCGACAAGGAAACTTGGATTGGAGTTATAGGCAGGGCAATGGTCAAACCTTCTGTGTTGAGGTCCAAAAGTGAAGAAGATGCACTTAATGGTATTAGCTAATTCTAAGCACTCCATAACAAGCTCCCTGTGTGGTTCTCAGGCAGTAGTTTCTTCATTTGGGAAAAGTAGTGCACAGCTGTCATTGCGTTAAGGTTCAGTTTTTTGACAATCCTTGCTGATAAGTAAGTTTCTTTTCCGTTTTTTGAGATTTCGCCTATTACAGTGTAGTTGTTGTTAGGCTCTAGGTGAATCCCTCTGCAAATTGACAGGTCGAGTTTAACAGCTAAGTCTTGCTCTAAGTCGTTTAAGTAAAACTGAGTGCTTTCTTGGGTTAGGTGGGCAATTACCTTTACAGAGGCGCCTCCTTCTTCTTGTAAGCAGTCCTTCACACTCCTAAGTTTAGCAGTCTGGAACCCTAAGTACATATTGAGCCTGATAAAAATGAAGTTTCTTTTGTTGGTGTTCTGTTTGGTTTGTTTGGGTTCAGCAGACAAGTTTGCAGTGCTGGTGTCAGGGTCTTACGGGTACTGGAACTACAGACACCAGGCAGACGTCTGCCACGCTTACTACATTTTGACTTTGCACGGAGTTCCTTCTGAAAACATTATTTTGTTTTCTTACGACGATGCTGCTAACTCAAGCATGAACCCTTTTCCAGGGAAACTCTTCAATAAACCTGGAAACAACTCCTTAGACGTGAATGCTTTTTGTAAAAAGGACTACACAGGCGACTTAGTTACCCCTCAAAACTTTTTAAATGTAATTACTGGAAAAGCCGAAAAAATGAACGGGGGAAAGGTACTCAACTCTACTGCTAAGGACCACGTTTTCATTAACTTTGTGGACCATGGAGCTCCTGGACTGATTTCTTTCCCTAACAACTACCTTTTTGCCCATCAGCTGATAGAAGCTTTAGAAGAAATGCACTTTAAAAATATGTACAGCAAACTAGTTGTGTATCTAGAGGCTTGTGAGTCAGGGTCCATGTTTGAAGGAATGCTGGATGAGGACTTAGGAGTCTACTCAGTGACTGCTTCTAACTCAAACGAAAGCAGTTGGGGAACTTACTGTCCTCCTTACGACAAAGTAAACGGAGTGTCACTTGGAACTTGCCTAGGTGACTTGTTCAGTGTGAACTGGATGCAAAACACAAACTCTTTAGGGTTTAACTACGAGAGTTTAGGAACCCAGTTTGAGGTAGTGAAGAACCTCACTGACTTAAGTCACGTTTCTAGGTTTGGAAACTTCAGCTATCTATCTGACTTTGTTTCAGACTTCATAGGCAAGAGCCAACAAACCCAAGAACTGCCCCACTACTTCAAAAACAGTGTAGACTCAAGGGAGATAAAACTTGAGTACCTTTACCAACTGTACAAAAAGAACCCCACTCACTCCAATGCCCAAAACTTAATAGAAGAGATTCTTACAAGGCAAAAAGAGAACAAAGTGTTTTCAGAGCTAAATAGTAAGTTCAAAAACCATTACTTAGGAAAGACTTCCAAAGTAACAAACACAGTCTGCTTAAAAGCAGCCCTTGAACAGTATGAAGAACACTGTGGGAAACTAAGCGAAAACGGACTTAAGTACATAAGAGTCCTAGCAAACTCCTGTGAAGCAAACATTCCTCTAGGAACTATTAAGCAGCACATCTACACAAGCTGCAAGCAACTCTCTTATAAATAACCTAAATGTGGAGGGCAACTAGTTGGGAAGGCGTCTACACACATTACTTGTGTGGCTGTGGAAAGGAATGGGGAATAGAGGACATGTACTTTTGCTTCCAGTGCACTAAACCCCTGTGTGTTTACTGCGTGACTGAAGAAATAGACTCCTTTTACTGCAGAAACTGTATGGAAAACATGCCAACTACCGAAGCCATGGCTTTTAAAAACAGGTGCTCTAGGTGCTTCCAATGCCCAGTTTGCTTCACCACACTCCAAATCCTTCTGAACAACTCTTCTGGGCAAAAACAGTACCACTTTGGGTGCCAACACTGCTACTGGGACAGCCTTACTCTGGGCTTGAGTGGCACAAGTCTCAACGAACTGCTTATGTCCAACCAGACACACTTCACTAAAGACAACCCCCTGCAACAAGCTGTGCAGAAACTCCAAGAAACTTACAAAGTGAATCTGCGCAACCGCAAAAAAGTAATGTACCGCCACGTGGCCAGAGAAATCTGGACACTAGAAGACCTCCAAAAGTCCCTCAGCAGCAAAGAAACCATCGAACCCACTTTGCATGAACCCAAGCAAAGCGAAACCCTTGACTTCCTTTTGTCAGAGAACTTTGAGTACTTCGAGAAAACTGACATTGACCAAAGACTCACGAACCTAAGCACCCAGCCCCAAGAAGTCAACGAAGCCACTGCACAGCCCCTGCCACTCCTCACTAAACGATCTAAAAGGTGCAAGCACTGCAGAAAGTACGTAGTCAAGCCCGAAACCCTGCCTAACTACTCCAATCCCTTCAAAATGGAGAACCTTTTGGTGTACTTCTTTCCTAAAATACTAGTTAGAGAAATCGGGGAGGACTTTGTTGCACTTGTGTTTGTCAACCCAACTTCTTCAGTGTCTTACATGAAGATACTTAACATGGGCTTAGCTGAGGGGGAAGTCCACTTAAATGCCTACGACCCAATTATGGACTTAGTCACGGCTGAGGGATCCAGCGAAAACGAAGCAGTAGTTCAGTCGCGTGAAAAAAACAAAGTAGTGATTAACTTGCCTAGAGAGTCCAAGGACTTGTTTTTTGATATGGTTTGGAAGTTTTCCCGCGGAACAGAAATCAAAGAAGTCAACACAAGAGTCCATATACACCTAACTTAGATTATTCCTGGATGTATTTTTCATAGGCCTCTTTGTCCATCATCTTCTCCACTTCAGTGGGGTTGTCTATGGCGAACCTGCAGACCCAGCCTTTTTCTTCTGGAGAGGAATTCAGGAGTTCTGGTTGAGTGTTTAGTGTTGTGTTGAGCTGGATGGTTTCTCCAGTGACTGGACTCAGGAAGTTCACTGTTTGGTTTTGGGCTTTAATTACTCCTATGACATCTCCTTGGGAATAAGCTGAGTTTAGTTCTGGCAAGTCTATGTTTTGGACTCTGCCTAGTTTGGACTGGAGGTAGTTTGTAATTCCTACCTGGACTTCCCGCTCTTCGTAGTTGAAGTAAACCCACTGGTGGGTTTTTGTGTAGTATGTAGAATAAAGTCGGAGTATCCTTGCCCTAGACAGCATTTATATGGCGGACTTCTTAGGATATACTTCTGCTGGAAGGTTTAACAAGTTAAATTACATTAAGTACAGTGTTTATCTGAGGGTGAAGTAGGGCGATTCCATATCATCCAGGGGGGACTCGAACTTAGAAGGAGTCAAGTAAAGGTTTTCTTTAGAGAGGTCTACAGGGGTGTAGGGAACTCGGGAGGCAAAGTTAGTAGGCAGGGGTGACAAAGGAACCCTGGTGCTTTGAGGGTTTTTGAGTCTGGTTTCCATTTATTATTTAAATTTAGGGTTTGAAGAGACTTATAATAATATGTCTGTAACCTGGGGTAGGAGTCTTTACTGCCTACTCATTTCCCACAGATAAACCAACTGTGCTTTTATTCACCTTCTAAGTACTAGGAGGTTGCTAACCGCACAAATATTTAAACATTAACTTAAGAACCTCTCTACTTGGTTCCGTAGTTCAGGCACCTGCATGACTTTTTGCATAATAGCTTCGATGTCTGGCTCTCCTTTTTCGTTTTGCAAGTTTGCAATCACCACGTTGAGTCTAGCAATCTCGGCTTGCAAGTACTGAATCATGTGGGTGAACTTGCTTACCAGTTCCTTTTGCTTTTCCTCGCACTTGCAGTCTTCTGGCAAAAACGAGTTTGTAATGCAGGAAACTTCTCCTGGAATTGGCGAGAGTGACCTTTGGTTCATTTTGGACTTCAGTTCGTCCAGTTCTTGTTTGAGTTCAGCGTTGTGGGACTCTAGAATTAAGTTCCTTTTAAGAACTCCGTCCGAGTCACTTGAAACTTTGTAGTCTACGTTTTCGTTTAGTCGGGCGTAAGTGCGGACTCTCATTGCTCGAGTGGCAAATAGCAGTGTGGAGTAGGTTTCGTCGTAGTTAAGTAGTGAAGGACCTACGCATGCGTACAAGCAAGTTTTACTGTTTCCTCCAAGTGAGTCAGTGAGGAGTCTTGTGAGCTTGCTGTCTCTGAAAGGAACGTGCGACATGCTTTTGTGAGTGCTTTCTGAACTTAAGGCTGCTACGCAGTTCCCAAGGGCTGAAATGGACTTGTTGATGGTTTTAGCTTCGTTAAGTCTGAGTCCTTCAGAACCGGACTTCGAAAGTCTTTCGCTGCCAGCTAAGTCGATCAGGGAAAGGAGTCCTTTCTTAACTCTGCGTTTTTTAGGAGGGCCTTCTTCAATCCACCTTTGCTCAAGAAATACCTGAAGTATTGCATGGGACCTAGAAGAGTTCCGGTTCATAGAAGTAGAAGAAGTAGACCTAGCTTTAGCTGCTTCTTTGATGATTTCCATCAAGTCGCCTTGGCTTTGAACGGTCATTTGAGTGAGTCCGTTCACAAAAACTCCAGTTTTGGGATCTTCTCTTATTTGGAGGCCTCCTTTGGGAGAGTTTTTTGGGTTGAGTAAGTCAGTGATGACTTCCATGTAGATTTGTAGGAAAGAAATTGTAACTTGGAATTGGGCTTCGTCAATGTTTTCTCTAATATAGTCAAAAATATGATGGATGCTGCGAGGAACCATGCCTGCTTCTGGGTGCAGTTCTCTGTCGTAGCTCTCAACTGAATTTTTGCTTCCGAAAACAGTGAATGTTTTTCCAGAACCAGTTTGGCCGTAAGCCATGAGAGTTCCATTGTACCCGTCGATGACTTCCTGAACTACTTTTTGGCCTACAAGTTGGTAAGCTTCTTCTTGGTCTACTTCGGGAGAAAGTACCCTGTCAAATACAAATTCACGGTCGTCGTAGTAAGGCTTAACGAGCACAAGTTTCTTTTTGCTTTCTTGGAACTCAGTGCAGACTTCTGGAGGAGTTTCTTTTTTAATTTGTTTTTTTTGGAGTTTGATGTCTTCGTTGATTAGGGGTCTAACTCGGACAAACACTGAAAATCGACTTTCCATTTTACTGTTAAACTATTGCCTGCAGTGTCTTTTGAGTTGTTGAAAAAATAACCCAGTGCTAATAGCTGAATACATAAATATGGACGAGGATTACGACGCAATAGTCTTAGGAACGGGACTGACAGAATGCATCCTTTCAGGCCTTCTTTCTGCCCACGGCAAAAAGGTGCTGCATATTGACAGGAACAACTTCTACGGGGGAGAAACAGCCTCACTGAACCTGACCAACTTGTATAACACTTTCTACCCGGGCACTAATCCCCCTGACTACCTTGGAGCCAACAGGGACTGGAACGTAGACCTCATCCCTAAATTCACCATGGCAAACGGCAAGCTTGTCAAAATCATACTCCACACTGTTTCAGTTGCCAACAACTTAGAGTGGAAGTGCGTTGACGGAACCTTTGTGTTGCAAGTCAGCAGTGGAATGTTTAGCGGTCCTAAGTCCAAAATCTTTAAGGTCCCAGCCACTGACTCAGAAGCCATCAAAAGCGACTTGATGGGTATTTGGGAGAAACGCAGGTGCAAAAAGTTCTTCAAGTTCGTTCAGAACTACAACCCAGACGACCCCAGCACTCATAAAAAAATCAACCCCAAAAACCAACCCTTCCAGGACCTTGTAAAGGAATTCAGTTTAGAACCCAACACTGTTGACTTCGTAGGACACGCTGTGGCCTTGTACACCAGTGATCAGTTTTTAACCATGACTTGTCACGACGTTATGCAGAAGATCAAACTGTACATGGACAGCATGGGACTTTACGGCAACTCCCCTTTCATCTACCCTGTTTACGGAATCGGTGGAATCGCGGAAGGCTTTTCTAGGCTCTCCGCTATTTACGGAGGCACCTTTATGCTGAACCAAGCTGTAGACGAAATACTCTTTGGAGAGGACGGGAAGGTCCAAGGAATTCGTTCTGGAGACCAAACAGCAAGGGCTCCTGTTGTGTTGTGTGACCCTTCTTACGTNCTTGAGATGGGCAAAGTCCGCAGCACTGGACAAGTCATTAGGGCTATTTGCATCCTGAACCACCCCATTCCCAACACTAACGACGTTCCTTCGTGCCAGATCATTCTTCCTCAGAGACAACTTAACAGAAGCAACGACGTCTTCATTAGTTGTGTTAGTTCTTCTCACTGTGTTTGTGCTGAAGGCTACTACATTGCTATTTGCAGCACCCAAGTAGAAACTAGTTCCCCCGAGCAAGAGCTCCAGCCTGCCTTTGACTTAATAGGAGAAATCATGCATACTTTCATCAAAGTTTACGACACTTACGAACCCTTAGAAGATGGATCAAGGGATAACTTGTTCGTTTCCAAAAGCTACGACGCCACTTCTCACTTTGAAAGCGCTTGTGAGGACGTTTTGGGCTTGTACGAAAAGTTGATGGGAGAGCCTTTGAACTACGAAGAAACCTTAAAGCCCTTTACTCAACAAGAGCCTGCTCAGGAGTAATAACTAATTCTTAGATCATATTAATTGTTTTTACGGTGGGTTTTTATGAGGTGCCTGATTTGGGAGATGCTTTGCAGACGGTTAGTGATGGGAGTGTGGTCTTCAACTTTAAAGCCTTGTTTTTGTTTGGTCATTATTTCTCTAACTAAGCTTTCCATTTCGTAGAGTTGACTTTCAACTTCTTTAGTTCTTTCTTTCGTTTCGATAAGTTGTTCTTTGTAGTCTTCGCGTGCATTTTCGGCGTTCCTGAGTTCTTTCAGGGCTTCTTGTTCTCTGTGTTGGAGGTGTCTGTTTTGTTCTCTTAACTTAGAAAGTTCTTCTTCTATTATTCCGATTTGGTTTTCAACTACTGAAAGTTCGTGCTCTTGGGAGTCTTTGTTAGCTTGGAGTTCTGCCAGTAGTTCGTTTCTTTCAGCTTCTAAGTTGGAGAGTTGTTGGTTGACTTGGTTGACTTCATTCGAGTGTTTGTAGTGAATTTCTTCTATTTGGGATTTGAGAGTTTTGACCTTTTTGGACTTAGCTTTGAGTTGGCTTTGAAGAGTTCCTGAGTCAGTTTGGAAGCTTCTTAAGTAGTTAAGGGACTCTTCTTGTTGTTTAATTAAGTTGTTGTTTTCTTCGAGTTGCTCGTAAACTTCTTTGAGTTCGGACTTGAGGCTTTGGTTTTCGTCTTGGTACTCCTTGAGTTCACTAGAAAGTCTTTCGTTTTCAGTTGAGTAGTGGTGATTTGACTGGGAAACTTCTTCTGAGTAACTTTTGAACTTCTGAAGGTCTTCTTGAGTACGTTGGAGGTCCTTTTCTAGTTCAGAGCACTTTTTAGAGAGTTTTTGGGCTTTGTGCTTTTTGGTTTCGGATTCCTGTTTGGTTGAGTTAAGTGTGGACTCGAGTTCTTCGTTCTTGACTTGGAGCATAGCAACTTTGTTTTCTAAACTAGAGTGTTTGGTGTTTAGTTCATCGTACCTTTTGGTAGTGCCTTGGGACTCTTCTGTGAGTTTTTTGACTTTTTGTTGTTCTAAGTCAAACTTGTACCTGACTTCAGTGAGTATGTTGTTGAGGTGCTGGATTTCTTTTTCTTTGTCGTGGACTAGTTTGGTTTTCTGCTTTTTTTTTTGTTTCGCAGAGTCTAAGTTTTCCTGGAGTCGGTTTAAGTTGGACTCGTGGGAAAGTTGGATGTCTGCAAGGGTTTGGTCCTTTCTTTGGATTTCTGTTTGGTGGAGCTCAGTTTGTTGTTGGAGTTTTTTTTCGAGTTCTTTAAGTTTGGCTTCGTAGGTCTGTTCTAAAGTGCCCATGGCTTCGAACTGCATGCTTTGTTTGTTGGAAGCGTCTTTCATAATTGCTACTTTTTTGGAGTAGTCTTGGAGTTTGCCATTGAGTTCTTCGATTTTTGAGTTTTGGTTCTGGACTTCTTGGTTGAGTTCTTCAATAATTCCGTCCTTTTCAGTCAGAAGAAGTTTACTTTCTTGCAGCTTTTTTTGGTACAATTCAATTTGGGAGTCCCTTTCTTCGAGTTGTTTGTTCATGCTTTCTATCCTTTGCAGATGGGCTTGGATTTCTAAGTCAGGCTCTTGTTTGCGGTAGCCTCTTTCAGTAAGGCACTGTTTAGGTTCTCGCATTTGTTCAAGTTTAGCTTCGAGTTCACTTAAGTTCCTCAGCATCGATCTTAAGTTAAACTTTTGAGGAGCTTCTAAGTTAGAAACTTTGGTTTTGAGTTTTTCAAGAGCTGACTCTTGGTCAAGAGTCCAGGCAAAGTCCCTTGGGTTGGATTTAGAGTGAATTTGAGAGTACAGAGTGTTGAATTCCTGCAAAATAACTTCTTCTGAGTCTTGATGCGAAAAGATTCTTTTGGAGAATCTAAGACACGCTAAGTTGTGTTTAAGCATTTCAGAGTTGTTTGATATTACTACTANAAGCACTATGTTGGTCCTTAAGTTAGGACTTAAGTACCCTAGGAAGTTGCTTTCTTCCCAGCTGATTTCTTTTTGGGAAAAAACCGCTGAAAGTGCGTTGAAGGTTTTGGCAATGCTTTTTTTCTCTTCTTTAGTTAAGTTGTTGCCTTTGAGGATTTTAGGGTCGCTGGAGGCGTTTTCAGAACCAGCTAGTTCCACTATAGCCAAAGAAGACACTAGTTCAGTCTCTTCATACAGACTCAGCACAACTGCTAAGTGGGATTTATTCTTTATTTTAGGGTCTCTTTTGCAGACCTTTTCTCGGTTCTGCAAGGAAAAGTGCATGTGTGAAGTTAGGTCTGCTTGTTTCCTTATAGAGTGCTGGGTCACTTTGCCTATTTTCTCAGTCATCAAGTCAATCACTGTGTCCATGTAAGTGTGAGTTACACTAACTTTCAGTTCCAGGTTCCTTTCTTTGTACCTCTGGACCAGCATTAAAGCCCGCTCAGTGCACCGAACTATCAAGCCCCTGTGACGGCCTTCTGCTCCTCTGACATTGAAGCTCTTGCCTGAGCCAGTCGTTCCGAACAGAAACACACTTCCACTCCTTCCTGCAAACATTTCTTTGACCAGGGGTTCCCCAACTACTTCAAAAACCTCTCCTTGGCTAGCACTTCCTCCAAACACCTTATCGAACTTGAAGCTTTCTGACTTCAGCACAACCCTGTCTTCACTCACCTGGAAAGCCCCTTCTGAAGGCGGGCGCACTCTGCACAGTACTTTTAAGTTTGACATAAATTATAAAGAAAGTTATTTATCTACGTCCTCTGGGACGAGAACCCCTAGATTGGAATCTCCCTCTTCCCCTGGGAGCTCCTCTGCCCCCTCTGGCCCCACCTCTTCCTCCCCTACTTGGGCCTCTTGCAGCAGGTTTTTGGGGGTCTGTGAACTTTGTGAGTGGGAATAAGAAACTAGGGTTGATGAAAAGTTTTGTGCCTGAGCTAATCGAAGAAGCTTTAATGTTTTCGTTAAGCTGCACACTGAACATCTAAGTAAAGGTTACAAAGTTCGTTGTGGGTCCTAGTATTTCGTCTACTTTACCTATTTCAGCTTTGTTTTCGAGGTAAATATTTTTGTTAAACCAAGGAATGTCTTCAATGCTGGACTTGCACAGTAGTTGGTTGCCTTCACTAGGGTGAATGACTTCGCCGATTTCTCTGATTTCTTCAGGGGGGCCTTCTTCCCTGGGTCTCTGTGGGCCTCCCCCTCTACGTCCTCCTCTCATCACTCGAACCATTTTAATAAAAATGAACTTTAGATTTAACAAAGTAGTAAAAGACTCAGAGTACATTTCTAAAGAACAAATCTTAGAAAACTCGCCTTCTTTAAAGAGCTTTTTTGGAAGTCAAGGAGAGTCTGGAATCAAAGCAGGGTTCAGAACACGCAACGCTAACACTCTAGTGGCAGGCATTTGGAAGTGGCAAATACTCGCCATGGCACTAGGCATCGTCGGAGGAACTGTTGCTTACAAAGCCTTCAGTAACTTAGACCCTGTTAAAAGAGCCAAACTTGAAGAAACCGACAAAGCTATGCTTGAACAAGAAGGAAAACTTTTGCAGGAAACTACTTAACATAATAAATCATGGAAGAAAAGTTGTGCAAGCATAAAGGTGACTGCTGGAAAAATGCCTTAAAAGGACTAGTACTGGCAGCCGGCCAAGGACTAGCTGTGAAAGCAGCACTCCACATCCTACTTAACTTTCTTCTTAAAAGAGGCTACAAACGTCCACTGCAAAGCTTGGCTAAGCTTTTCTCTATTGAAAACCTGCGTTTTGGGGTGTTCACAGGACTGATGAACTTCCTGTACAAAAGCACCTTGTGCCTTTTGAGGTACTACCGAAAAAAGAATGACGGATTGACTTACTTAGTGGCAGGAGGAGTCTGTGGTCTTTCCATACTAGCTGAAGACAAGGAAAGGAGAGAAACCTGGTCTCTGTACTTCGCAGCCAGACTTGTTGACATTCTCCTCAGGAGCGCGGGAACTAGGTGTGGCGGATGGAACGTGAATAAGATAGAGGTGTACTTGTTCATGTCTATGATTTCCTTCCTGCTGTTTTGCTTCACAGTGGAAAAGGACAACATGCTAAGGTCTTACTACTCGTTTTTGAAGATGCTTTACAACCCCTCTAAGCTCGAAAAAGACGTTATGGATGTGTGGTCAGCAGACAGCGCAAGAATAAGGCCCTTAGTTAATTAGGTAAGTTATACTTTAAGCGGTGCTAGAGTGTTAAGATGAAGTGTTATTTATTGCTTTATGGTTCTTTTGAATACCTCGTTGTATTCTTGAGCAATCATACAAGGTGAACAGCAGCAGTACAATATGCAATCCATAAAGCAGTTTCCAGGAATTCCATACTTGGTTCTGATCTTCTGCCTGTTCATAGCGAGTCCGATGATTCCACAACAGCAGCCCAATAATAAAGAAGTTCCTCCATCTTGACCTTGATTCATTTCGTGTATTGCCAAAGACTGTAAGCAAACACCTTGACAGCATGCTCCACAGCACACAATGGGATTGCGGCAGCAGTCAAACATCTCGTTACTCCAGGTACCTGATCCTTGTTGGGCCATTTATATATTACGGTTACATTAACTTAAATTCAATAATCCGACTTTTGAAATATCAGAAGTTACTTTTTAGTTTTAAAGGTATTTAACTGGTTTGAGGTAAGTTGTTTTTTAAACTTTGAATAAAAAGGGCCGTTCCGGGATTTGAACCCGGGACCTCTTGCACCCAAAGCAAGAATCATACCCCTAGACCAAACGGCCTTACTAGTATTTTCTAGGCTTCCTAAGTTAAATATTCAACAATGCTTATTAACATAAAGGTGTTCGGCAGCAAATGCTTCAAACCTGTAAGAACCCCTGACTCCAGAAAATCCTAACCAAACTGCTTTTTCACTCAAAGCAAAACCGCTTTGCAAAATGCTGTTGTTGGATATTTCACAAAGGTCAACTGGACTGAGGTCTAGCACGTGAATAGCTAAACTGTACTCCTCGCTGAGGGGGTCTTTAGTGAGGTGGAGCGCTTTTTCTGGAGATAAGGACAAGTTCAGTCCACTTGCAAACATTTTAGGAAAAGAATGCGCTGAAAGCGCAGAAGTTGATATTCCTATCTGCATCAAGTAATACAAGTACTGCAAAACTGGGAAACAGCTTAAGCAAGTGCCTTTGTTTACGGAGTGCGCTACCAAAAAAGCTGATGAAAAGTGAGTGCAGCCATTTACACAGTGAGGCCTCAGAGCAAAGGTATTGAGTCCTTTAGCTCTTCGAAGATGGTTCAGCACTGTGAGGTTGGCGTAAATGTAGTAAACCCAGTAAGAGTAAGGAGGGTTTTCGTGGGTGTTCCAGTGTTTAGGAGGTACTTCTTTATAGTTTTCTAAGGTCACAACTTTTTCAAAGCTACTTTTGTGGTCTGCACAGTCAAAGCCCACTACTTCTTGAAGGAACTTTGAAAGGTTAGGAAGTTCTTGAGGCTCCAGAGTAGCTTTGAAAATCGGCGTAAATATACTGCTCAATAACTCTTCAAAGTTACTAACCGCTCCTTTTTCCTTAAGAGTTTTGTAGTTTCTAGGAATCTTAACTAGGAACTTCGCAGTTTTAAACTCCAAACTACTAGTTGCGAACCAATTTGCTAGTTGCCTCCACCCTAGTTGTTTTTTTCCGTGTATAGAAATACTAATTTCAGCTTTTGAGTTGCCTTTTAGGAGTTCTTGTGCAGACTTCTCCGGAACTGTTTGGATTCTTGGCAAACAAAGGTGATTATTAACTTTAACTAAGTTTACAAAGTCAGTGTTTGAGGAGTGTTCTTTGTCACTATTGAGCATGGTGTGCATATTGAATTTCATTCTAAGTATTTTGAGTCTATTGCAGCAAAAAGAGTTCACTACTGTGTTGTTTGCAACCTGCTCTACAAAAAACAGATCTGAAAAAAACTCAACTGGTGGAACTACCTCTAAGTTTACTGGCGAAGAGTTAGCACTCAAGCAAAATACTCCAGCGTGCATGTAAGCCCTTACTTTGCTTTCTGTTAGCTTTTTGAATGCTGGAACCTGAGAAATGCCTTGAGTTTTACTTAAGAAGGGGTGCTGGTGAGTGTACTGGTCGTAAAAGATGTACTTTTGTCTCAGAAACATTAGTTCTGTGAGAGTTTGGCATGCTTGGCAGGTTTCTTCTAGTTCAAATTCAGTCTTGCTTTCTAAAGGCAATTTGCCCAGACAGATCTTCTTGTAACTAGAGTCTAATTCCGAGTTGTCTTTTGGAGAGTTTTTCATTTCTAAGTAATTTATTTATGAATATTATAATAATGAAAGGGATACTGTGCGATAATGTTGTTCTGGAACACCAGAATCTGCTAGAAGCTAAAAGAGCATTGGTGATTATTGACAATGAAAGCATTGGTGAGATTGTAGAGACAGAGTCTAGTCTGCAAGAAGTCATTGAAGCTTACCCTCACGTTGAAATAACTTACCACCCTCATAGTTACCTTATGCCCGGACTAGTTGATTCTAACATCAAGTCAACTATCAGAATGCCACTAGAGAGACTCCTCAAAAGAGCCCTAACAGGAGGCGTCACAACTGCATGCATTGAAGTTGGCCCTGAGCCATATTTAATACCTGAAAGTACTCTTGACATTAAAAAAGTGCTTTGTGTAGGCACCATTGAGGACCTAGAACTAGGTTTGGAAGAACACCCTGATGTTTTAGCAATCAAGTGTTACTTATGCAAGCAAAATAACAGAATCAAGCATTTGCTTTCATTTGACTTGCTGCAAACTATTTATGATCTAGACATGCCACTCATAGTGGACTCTTCCACAACTAGCGAAAGGTTCCTTTATATGGCAAGTCCTTACAGAGGGCTTGAACTCAGTACCAGAAACTCTACTTCATTTCTTGATAAAGCCAGAACTTTCGAAAACTATGCAGAGGCAAATGACAGAGACATTGAGGAAGTAGATTCTTACAGTTCAGAAGAAGAAAACAAGCACACTTCAGAAGACTCAGATGAGGATAGTTCTGAAATTAAACCCCAAGCAAAATCCAATGCTTTAATTGAATCTGAAATTGAAAGTTACAGTAAGTCAGGAATCACAGAGCTAAGAATAAGTTCTGGAGAAGGATCACCCGATACACTTACATCCTCACCTGATACACCTACATCGTCGCTTTTGAGAAGCAGAACCAATCTCAGAGGCTTTAACATTTCAGTTGACACAGCAAAGTCTTTTTCGAGAGACGAAACTATTTACACCAACTACCTCTTGAACATACCTCAAAACTGGGAGTTACGGGGAATTCAAAACATTATTTCTCATTTAGAAAACACCTCAGTTAGGGTGCATTTTGCAAACATTTCATCCTACAAAAACATTAAAAAAATAAGGTCCTACAAAAAGTCGCTAAACCTTACTTTTGAAACTTGTCCCCACTACGTGTACTTTAGTGACATTGATGTCCACCCCAAAGACACTCGCTTCAAAACCTTTCCGCCTATAAGGGACGTCCATAACAGGAAAGTATTGATATCTATGCTTAAGTCCGGGAAAATAGATATGGTCAGTTCTAACCACAATCCGATCACTCCTGAGTTTAAGTTTTTAGACTACGGAGAGTTCAGAAGGGCCCTTCCTGGAGTTGACGTTTTGGGCTTCAGTCTTCAAGCACTCTGGACTAAGCTTTTCCAGTACTGCGAACCTTCAGAGTACTCTAGAGTAATCTGCGAAATTAGCAGAACCATGAGCACACAACCTTCTAAATTACTAGGCCTTGACGACAGGGGCTCTATTGCATCTGGCAAAAAAGCCGACTTGGTAATTTGGAAGCCATTTGAGTCCGAAGTAGTCCAAAAGAACAGGATGTGTATATACAACGGCCAAACTTTGTTTGGGAAGATCATAAAAGTCTACAAGAACGGAAAGTTAATAATATAAGAATGGACGATTTCTTCCTTGCAGCAAGCAAACTCAGGAGGAAGCACTACCAGGAATGCATCGATATCTGCAACAAGCTCCTCTCTAAAAACGCTTATGACCAAGCAGCTTGGTTTTTGAAATGCCGCGCCTTGACGCTTATGTCTTGGATAGATGACCTAGAAATTGACGAAGAAGGCGTAGCAGACATGCTTTTAGACGAAAACGCAGTAGCTGCTATGCCTCGCCCAGGCACTTCTTTGCAAAGACCCACCACTTCAGGACCCTCTGCAGCAATAAGACCTGTAACTAGAGGTGGGCGCCCCATTACGGGGTTTGCAAGACCAGGTAGTGCTAGACCTACTTCTGGTTCTATTGAAGCTACTATTAGAACTCAAACAGGCAAGCCAGGAACTTCTCGACCTGTAACAAGTGCAGGACGGTTTTTGAGGCTAGGAACTGCTTCTATGCTTGGTCAAGGCGACCAGTTCATTGTAGCAGACAAACTTGATATGAAGCGCATGGCACAAAAACCTGCGATAGCCAAAGCTCTCTGCGACTACTTAATATACTGCGACAACAATCCTAAAAAAGCTTTGGAACTCTGCTCAGAAGGCACAGTCCAAAGCAACTACCAAGACTGGTGGTGGAAAGCTAGACTAGGCAAGTGCTACTTCCAACTAGGTTTATTCAGGGACGCCCAAAAACAATTTGAAAGCAGCATTAAAATGCAAGACATGGTTCCTACGCACCTAGAACTCGGGAAGGTTTACTTAAGACTTGACCAGCCAAACTACGCTCAAACACAGTACACTAAAGCTTTAGAAATTCACTCTGAAGACGAACACCTTACTTTAGCACAAGCTAGAGTTAACGAACTCATGAACGATTCTGAAAAGGCCGCTAACATGTACAAAGGAGTGCTGAGAGTCAATCCCAGCAACATAGAAGCCATAGCTTCACTAGCTTCTTTTAACTTTTACACAGACCATCCAGAGGTAGCTCTTAGGTTTTACAGAAGACTGCTGCAGTTGGGAATTTGGAATGTAGAGATCTGGAACAACTTAGGCTTGGCTTGTTACTACTCTGGACAGTACGACCTTAGTTTAAAGTGCTTCGAAAAAGCCCTAGACTCTGATGGAAGCAACGCAGAGGTGTGGTACAACCTTTCCCATTTAGCAATAGGGATGGGCGAAGTCAACATGGCTTACCACTCACTCAAAATGGCAGTAAAAGTAGACAACTCCCACGCTGAAGCTTACTCTAACTTAGGAATTCTAGAGTTAAGAAAAGGCAACGTAGAAGCTGCTCGTAACTGTTACTTAAACGCTATCCGCTTAGCTGATTGGTTATATGAACCCCTGTACAACGCAGCTTTGCTTGCTTATAGAACTGGAGAAATGCAGCAAAGCTTTGACCTTGTGAACAGAGCTTTGAAGGTTTTTCCGGAACACTCAGACTCCAAAGAACTCCTGCAAAAATTAAACATGCACTTCGATTCTTTATAGGTAAATACTAATAAATGGAAAGCTTAAATTCTTTTAGGAGAAGAAGAAACCAAAATAACATTTGTTCATACTGCGACCAAAGCATCAACGAAGCCTACTTAGAACAACACCTTGAACACTGTTCTATCTACGCAGCTTTGGTTTACCAGCACAACTCCAGAGTGAGGTCAAGGCTATACTCTGCTGTTAGGGAATCCCGTAACCAGCAAAACTCTTCTTCTAACTCCGAAGGAGAACTTCCTTCTTCAATGCGTTACTTACAAAGGAGTCCTGACTCTTTTTCCTTCAGTCAGGAGGAAGCCCCTATGGAACTGCCTTCAATCCCTGATGAACTTTGCCGGTCTTCTGAAGAAGACAACTTTGCTTACTCAGACAACCTTTTGCCCTTTTTTCCTGACCGAAGACCAGTCTACCCCTTGAGGCCTCCTTCAAGCAAGCAAGGAAGTTCAATTGTGAGTTGTCCTGTGTGCTTCAATGACTACTCAAAGAACCACTCTCCTTTGGTGCTGCCTAGTTGTGGCCACACTACTTGTGAAGCTTGTCTTAGACAAATAGCTAACTACTCTAGCTTTATTAAGTGTCCAGTTTGTAGAACCCTTAACTTCAAAGAAGTTGAGGACCTCCCTATAAACTACGCTTTGCTTGAGTTAACTGAAAACAAAAAGTCCAAAAAAACCTGCCCAGTTCATAACTTAGAAATAGTAGGTTACTGCAAAACTGAAGACACTTTGTTGTGTGGAGCTTGTGTTTTTGAACACAAGGACCACGACTCATTTCTTCTGACAGATACTCGGGCTGTTCAACTTGCTGAAGACAAAAAAAACCAAATTGCTGCTTACGAGAAAAAACTAGTGGAGATGAAGAAGTCTTGGCAGAACTCCATCAAAGAGTTAAACATTTATTCTAAAGAAGTAAACGACACTGCTGAAGAGCACGTTAAAAAACTCCACGAAACTGAAAAAGAAATGATCAGGCAAATCAAAGAAGGCACTAAAGCCTGTATTGAGCAAGTGCGGAACTTAGCTAGGAACCACTCTGCCCAGGCCATACAAGAAAGTTTAGTTTCCCACATGCAGATTTTAAACAACCAACTCCAAAATCTCAAAGAGAAAAAAGAAAAATTCGACCAGTTAGGAATAGTTGACAAACTAGACGGGTTCAACAAAACCAGTGCTGAAACCGAACCTCCAGACCTGAACCCAGTAAGTGAACTTATTGAGAAACTCAAAACCTCCGTAGATTACTCCAAAGCTATAAAAGAAAAGAAGTTCCCTATTGAGTAATGTTAAACTAATTAAAGAAATGCAAAAGTCCTTGGGTACAAGTAAGGCGACTTCCTATTGTTGAGCTTCCTTTTAGTGACAAAGTACAACTTGCACAGCAAAAAGAAAAGCCCTGCAAAGGGCAAAAGCACTCCAAGCAAAACCACCAACACCAGTATGACTCCTTGAATTAGCACCCCCAAAGGCATACTCAGCACACAAGAAACCAAACACATCCCCATGCCTAAGTTCTGCTCGTTCCTCCGGTTAATACAAGTTGCATATACACAAGTGTAAGCCAAAATGAAACTCCCAATAATCAGACCAAACACCTCAATCACAGGAGAAGCCATTGCAAGCAAGGGGTAAAACACCCACTTTTTCAAAGAAGAAACTATTGCAGCTCCTTCAAAAGGGTTTTCTCCGTAAATTTCCGTGATCACAAACACAAACACACAAACTCCAAAAGGAATCAGCACAGGAGCTAAAAGCATTATCAAGATAACGTACCAGTAAAGCTCCAAGTAGTTCCTGCCTATCAAGCACGTGAACTCGTTGTGACTGGGGTCACTCACAGACTTCCCGCAGTTCCAGCACCAAGTGTAGTTGCATTTAATGCAGTGCATGTGGGGACAGCCTCCGTTCTTTTCCACTCTGTGTCTGCACCTCGGACAGTACTTAACGTTTCTGTTTCGGGCCCACTTTTCGAATTCGTAGTCTAAAATGTTTTTGCAGCGCTTTCTGCCGTGCCATTCTTCACAGCAGAAAAAGCAGTAGTTGAATCCACAAAAATTACACTGGAGTTTCTTCTTCCTAAGACCTCCTAAGTCGTAGCCTTCGCAATCAGGCACTGGACACCACCTTAAGTTAATGTTTTGTTCGAGTTCACTTCGCTTTTTGAACTTTTGGTATTTTTGAATGAGCGGGGGACTTAAGAACTTGACTACAAAGAAACAAGGCAGTGAGTTCTGGCAGTTGTAGTCTGGACAACTTATTGTTGCTACTTGGCCATCAACAACTTTATAGTAAAGGTACTGCTCTAAACAAACCTTGCAAAAGGTGTGCCCGCAACCTGGTATTTCTGCTGACTTCCCGTACTCTCCACAGATTTCGCACTTCAGAACTGGGTCTTGAGATGTAAGTACTGTGTAACTTCCAGTTAAGTTGTATTCTTTCAACAAGGGTTCGTTCAGTTCTTCCGGTACTTTACCCATCATATTAAATATCAATTAAGTTTCAATAAATTACAAATATGGGACAAACTTGTGCGTCTCGTGCACCAACAATAGAGGATATCCTTAGCTTAGGTCCCAACAAGAAAGACACATCCAAAATTGTTATTAAGGGAAACCACCGCAGTTCACATAAGATTTCACGTAAAAGTTTAAGTCCTTTGAATGACCACACCAACGCTCTCCTTAAGGAGTTTTTTGAGAGCCACCAAAGCAGCATCACTGAAGAGGTCAAAGTTTTCTACCTGAAAGCTTTGAAAGACGAGTCCCTTGCAGAAATAAACCTAAAGTTCAAAGAACTTTCTTCTAGTGAAGTATACTACCTTGGAATAGTGCTTCCCTACTTCCCCAAACTAACTTCTCTTAACTTGTGGAAGTGCAACTTGGGCAACAGCGGAATTAAAGAAGTTTCCAAAGCATTGCCTTCTCTACCACAACTAACGCACCTTGCACTTGAAGACAATGGTATCTCTACCAAAGGCTTTGTTTACTTAGCCAAAGCTATCAAGCACTTAAACCAACTGAAGTACTTAAGTCTGCACTGCAACGTGATTGACTCAGAAGCTGCCCGGTACTTAAGTTGCGTTTTGGTGTTTCTGGAGGACTTGGAAGGTCTTTACTTAGACTCTACTGAAATGACTAGTGAAGCCTTTATTTTCTTTTCGCGTTCTCTTTTAAGACTGCGGAACCTCAAGTTCTTAGGTCTGGCTTTTAACTTGCTAGACGGTAAAGTTTTGCCTACTCTGAACAATGTTTTAGATAAGACTGCTAACCTCAAGGAGTTATACCTAGCAGGAAATGAAATTCCTTCTTTGGCTACTATTTTGCCTCTCCATCCTACTATAAAAATCAAAATATAGTTTATTAACCTCCATAATATAAATTGAGTATTGTCAGATGGAGGCCATCATAGTTTTTTGGATTAGCTCAACAATTTTTCTTTACTTATTTGTGGTGCTGTTTAGAAAGACCCAAAGTGTCTTAAAAGACCAATAAGTAATTAATCAGTTAAAGGAGTGATTTTGGAGTTTTTTTGAACTAAAAAGTAACTTCTTTCGAGGCTGCAAATTCTAACACCTGAACACTCTTGTAGGGGCTTCAGAGTTATTTTGTGAATGCGCCAATCCTGGTGGCCTTTGTTCATCAGAAGAAACTTGGAGTAGCTTTTTTCTAGTTCGGCTTTGTACACTTTAGTTTTTCCCAGTATGAGTGCTTTGCTTTCACAAAAAAGTTGTCTGGGAACAAAGTCTAAATTCACACTAGCAAGTACTCTAAAGTCTCTTACCTGGTAAACTCCCCAGTACAAACTTGACTCTGTCAAAGCTAGGAAGTGAGGCTGGTTGATTTGTTCTAAAAGTTCAAAAGGAGTTTTGTGGGTTTCTAGAAACTCAAACCCAACTACTTTTTGGAACTTCCCAATAAAAGGAGTAACGCATAGAAGTTCATCAGAAAGCATAGACTGAGCTTCTAAAAAACGTGAAGTTAAAAAACTAATTTCAGCTAAGGGAGTGTGGAAACCGTTAAGGACTTGGATTTTTTCTTTCGTTACCAAAACTGTCCAGTCTTTGTAAAGCTTGATTTGTTTTGCTTTGCTGCTTAAAGGAATGGATTTACTTAGTTGACTTTCAGAACAAACATGAAGGAAGAATTGGCCATTTGACTCACTTGCTATAAGTATGCTTTTGCCTTTAGCTGACAGGGCAGTTACTTTATGCTGGGGCGGAAACTCCAGAGTGTCTAGGTGTCTTAAAGAAGTTGAAAAAACCTCTACAGCACAAGGAGTTGCACAGTAAAGCTTTGTGCGTGAGGAAGAAATTTTAAGTATTTTAGAGTCAATGTCTACTGACTTGCTGCTAGTTTCTGTGCGCTTTTCAGCAAGTTGCAGTCCCTCTGAGGAACTAACTAAGTAAATGGTTGATGAAATGTGGCAAATATCTTTAGGGAAGCACTTTATGATTTTGGACAGCTTTAGCTCACTCGAAGCCTCCAAAAGGTATGACTCAAACAAGCCTTCTAAAAAGTACTCTTGTGTGTTGCCTGTGTCTTTTAAGAGTTTGCACTCCAAAACACTAATTCCGAACTGGTGATTTTGGCCTTTGTAAGTAGCCTGAGTAAAGTCACAGGAAGACCACAACTCGATAGCAGAGTCAATGAAGTACAGACAGTTTAGAACCTTTTTCCCTTCCTTAACAGTGGGGATGCTTTCTGCAAACACTAACTCAGTGTTTCCAATATCATAACGCTTGACTCCTAACTTGTCCACACTCACATACAAAGAGTTGTTGTGCACGCACAAACTCAGTATTTCTTGGTCGAAACCTAGAGTTTGCACAGGAGTCAAGTCTTTAAGTACCTTTAAGGAGTTGTAGAAGCACACAAACAACTTGTTTCCGAAAGCTCTGGCATCCAAAGCCCTTTCTTCTAGTTCTAGTTTTTGGGTTCCTAGTGCCACTTGACTCCTAGTCACAAACAAATGCTTTCCAAAGCTGTTTGAAAAAAACACTAAGTCTTCTTCTAAGGTCTTTTTGTGAATTAACTGAAGTTTCTGAGCCTCGTAAACAAACTTTCCACAAATAAAGTTAGTTTCGTCCATTCTGAAGACTCTGGAGTTTCCAGACACTTCGCAGTGGGGCGAAAAAACTACTCCTGTTTGGTACTTAATTAAAGTATGTCCAGACCCAATGTACAAGTTGTTTTCTACACACCCTACTTGTGGAGGACTCCTCCAGCGTCCCACTTCAGCAACTTTCATTGAGTTAAGATTCATAGCTAGCACTATAGACTCTGAGTGCTTTGAAAAACAAAGAACACTTAGTTGGTGCCCAGAAGTTTTGAGTTTCACTAGTTCACTGACTTTGCCCTTTACAGGGAGTTTCCCAGCTGGGGAGAGCTTTATTGAGTTGTTTTTAACGTGCAACCAAACAAGTTCGTTGTAGCTTGCACAAAGAACCCGAGTGCAGTTGTGACTGAACTCCATGTAGCTGGTTATTTTAGTTGAGGGCACTTCTAAGTAGTTTTGGGTTCCTAATTGGAATTGCTGGACTTTGGACTCAGAAAAAACTATAAGGGAGTTGTGTACGGAAATGATGCTGTGAGTCTTAAGGGGCAAGTACTTAACCACAAAAGAACAAGGCACCATTTCCTGGGAGTAAGCACTGAAAGAAGCTGAATAGACAAAAGTATAGTCGCTGTACTGAAGTAGAAAACTTATGATTTGTCTTCCCTAATTGAGAATTACGCTGAAGTCTGCTGTTCCTAGAACTTTAGTTACGCCTTTTAAAAATGCGTTTCTAACTGGCCAGTCTTTGTCGTTCACCACTTTAAAATGCTTAACTGAGTGCTTAAGAGCTTCCTTTACATAGAAGAAGCTCAACAAAGTGAACTTTTCAGCATTCCAACAAATGAGTAAATTCAAGCAGTTGCCCTCGTACCAGTCAACTCCGTATATAGTTTGGCCAGAACACACTTCAAACGTGCCACAGAGTAGTTTCTGTCGGTGTTCCCACAAACTCCACTCGAAGTGGTGATTTATGCTAAAAAGTAGATCTGACTTGCCCCTTAAAGTTTTCAAAAACAGCACTTTACCGCTGAAAAGACTACAAACACTCTTGAGTTTTTGGTTGGCCAAAGTGTACAAGTCAAGGCCTTGCCTTCCTGCATAAGCCAAAACTTCGGTGTCCCAAAACACAACTTGGCAAAGTTGCTTTCCCATTTATTACAACTTTAAACCTAACTCTTCTGCTGAATATAAATGGAAACTTCTATAGAAAAACCAAACCCAGACTCCAACCTAGCTAAACTTGAAGCTTTGCTCCGAAGCGGAAAAGTGCAAGAGGCTTTGAACTACTCCCAAGAACTAATGAGGAGTTATTCTTCAAGTCCTGAGTATTTAGTTCTGCGAGGGCGGTGTATTTTTCTAAACGGGTCAGCAGAGAACGCCAAGAAGCTTTTTATGGAAGCCTTGAGACTAGATCCTGACTTCAGCAAAGCAAAAGACCAGGTAAAGTTAATTCGGGCAATCGAAAGGACCAAAGAAGAAGGCAACAAAGCCTTCACTTCTGGCAATGCCCGAGAAGCCATTGAGTGCTACTCACGGGCTCTCCAAATCGACCCACAAAACCAAAACTACAATTCTGTACTCTTAGCCAACAGAGCTGCTGCCTACATGAAGCTAAAAGACTACATGAAGGCCTTGGAAGACCTCAACAAAGCCATTTCTTACTCCCCCAACTACACAAAAGCCTACATGAGGCGCGGAAACGTCCGAATGCAAATGGAAGAGTACGATGAAGCACTCAAAGACTACAACGAAGTAAAAAACAGAGACCCCAACCACCCCGAAGTAGACAACTGCATCAGACTTGCTCAAGACAAAAGCAGACGTGCTAGCAAAAAGGACTACTACAAAATACTAGGAGTTGACAAGTCAGCTTCAGATTCCGAAATCAAAAAAGCTTACAGGAAACTTGCTTTGAAGTGGCACCCTGACAAACACTCTGGAACCCCGGAAGAAAAAGCCAGGGCTGAAAAAATCTTTAAAGACATCAATGAAGCTTACGGAGTCTTAAGTGACCAGCAAAAACGTCAGCGCTACGACATGGGGGTGGACGAAGAAGGAATGGGCGGCTTTGACATGGGAGGCGGAATTGACCCTATGCAAATGTTCCAGATGTTCTTTGGAGGAGACCCCTTCCAACAAGGAGGGTTTGCACAGTCTGGGTTTCCTTCTGGGTTTCCGTCGGGTCTTTCTGGCTTTTCTCGAGGAGGTTTTCCTGGAAATGTTAGCTTTACTTTCAGAAGGGGTTAATTGTAATCAGTCATTTTTGAAAATGGAAAATTGCGGTTTATAATAATTATGTCTGCAGTCAGCGGCAACTCTCTATAGAGTTATCGTGTTACGACAGACTTAAATCAACTGCGTCTTTACCACCCAAAAGGGCTTTAGGGACGCAAATATTTAATAAATAAATGCCTCCGATCTTTCTAGTAGATCCAAGTGTTTCCCAAGAACTGGCTCAAAAGAAACACTCCAAACCTGCAAGTGGCTTCCTTGCAGAGAATGAACTCATTCTTGCCAGTGAAGTCCAAAAGCACCAAGTAAGTTGTCCAAACCAGTCTCAAATACTTAGTAGGCTCAACCAAGTCACCTTTATGCTTTCTAAAACTTCTTTGGTTCAAAACTCAGACCCACTCGGGTTCTATGAAGGTCCTCTTAAGAAAAGGAAGTTTAATTAATCTTTTTTAGTGTACATAAGTCTTCTTTGTTTGATTTGGTACTCTCTTTGAGCTTCTCGTATGTCGTTTTCGTGCTGGTCAAGTATCCACTGGTATGGACTTTTGTTCCAGCCCAGAAACTCCCCAATGACCTCTACCCAAAATGTAACTTCGTCCCAAACCTTTTCAGAACACTGGTAAAGTCTTTCCATATTTATCTAAAGCCTACTAAGTCGCACTCCTGAATTAACTTGTTGAGCGACTTGCTGTGGTGACTCAGACACAACTGGAATTTGTTTTGGATAAAAGTACTTCTGAAGGACTTAAGAGGGGCTTGTTGTCCCAGCAAGTTTCCTACTGCCTGTCTTTCTAGTTCTAAGTTGTGCTCTTCGTACTTTTTGAGTTTAAAGTACTTGTTAGACAGTGCTTGCCTGACTCTACTAAGCAAGTTGGCTTTGGTTTCGTCGTAGTTTTTAGAAAGTTCTTCGAAGTCTTTTTCCCAAAGAACTAGGTCTCTAATCAGCTTTTCTTTTTCCAGAGCTACAAAAGCACACCTAGTTCTGAGTTGAGTCAGTTGACTTTTAGGCTCAGGACTCTCTGGAAAGGTTTTTAGACTAGCTAGTTTAGAAGAGTCTTTTAAGCCTAAGTAAAACTCACTCTCTGGGTCTCCGTAGTTTTCTATAATTAGCAAGTTAGGCTTTTCCATTTCTAATGTAATAAGAGTTAACTGTTAATCATCATCTTCACAAATACTTTCAAGCGGGTCTTCTTCGTCAGTCCCTATCATTTCTAAAGGGTCTTCCTGCTTCTTGGCTTTGAACTCTCCAGACAAGTGGAAGTCCCACCCTCCTGAACCTGAGGATGAAAGGTTCTGTGAGTCGTCGAACTCTTCAAAAGCACGCGGTGCAGGAAGTCTAGTTTCGAGTGGAGGCAAGTACTCCAACAAGTGTCTCCGAATATACTCCGAACCTTTGGCTTTGTTGAAGTACTTCTTCCTCAAAAGAGCCTCGGCAGTAGGTCGGCGTGAAGGGTCTTTTTGAAGGCACAAGTTAACGATTTCTTTAAAGGCTGAGTCGTAGTGGTCTGACTTAGAGAGCTGAGGAGGGTCTTTGCTGATGGCCATGATGATTACCTTCATAGGAGGGTAGTCTGCAAGGGGAGGCTTTCCCTTAACTAGTTCAATAGCAGTTATGCCGAAACTCCAGATGTCAGCTTTGTAGTCATAACCTTGAGAGTTTTCATTGTCGATTACTTCAGGCGCCATCCAGCAAGGACTTCCAGCAAAGGTTTTGGCGTTGACGCCTTCCTTGAGTTTGGCTGCAACTCCAAAGTCTCCAAGGAAAACATTACCTTCGCTGCTCATAAGGATGTTGCTGGATTTGATGTCTCGGTGAATTTGGTGGTTCTGGTGGAAGTAATTAAGTCCCTGGAGTACTTCTTTCAGTATTGAAGCTACCAGAACTTCGTCCTTAACTCCTCCTGGGAATTTGTGTTTTAAGATGTTGCCAACACTGCCTCCCTCCAAAAGCGGCATGACCATCCAGAAGTACTTGCCTGAAATAAAGCACACGTGGTAGGAGATCACGTTCGGATGGGAGCACAGTCTCATAATTTGGATTTCTTTGCGGAGTTCTTCGATGTTCTGGTCTGGGAACTGTTCTAGGTCGATGGTTTTGATAGCCACTCTTTTGTTTTGGTGAGGACCACTGAGAGTAATCGCAGAGTAAACAACTCCAAAGGCTCCGTACCCTATAGGGTTTTCTAGTTCGTAACCCTGACTATTTTGGGGCCAGTCACTTACGGATTGCATTTTTTCAAACGTTTCTACTAAGTGGTGCTGAATAGCATTTAATTATATGGAGTCTAAACCTGGCAGAATAGTTTCGACCAAGCTGCCCAAGAAAGTTAAGTTCCGAAAGTCTTCCAAAGAGTGCCAAACAAAGGCAAAGAAACACCACGACAGAAAACTTCTGGAACTCAGTTTCAAAGGGCTCAAAAAAAACAGAAACCACTTAGTAGGCTTCTACAGACTTGGCTTTGTTTTAACGAACAACGTAAAAAACTCACTTGGAACAGTCTTTGAACGCATGAAGCCCCTGCCTGTTATCTTTGAAGAAAGCAAAGAGTTCAGTGTCTTTGAAGAAGCTGACAAAAAGTCCTTTCTGCTGGCCACCCAACTTCTGAGAACCAGCATTAAAATTCCTTTGCTCAGAGTAAAGGTCTGGACTTTTTCTAGGCTGAAAAACTACGAGTGGGGAAGCACCAAAGAAAGCACTCCCAAAACCACTCCTTTGGCAAGGAAGAACTCCCACGCTTTTGAAGTCCTTCAACGCTCAGAAGAGTTGTGCCGCAGAGTCAACTCTTTAATGCACACTATCCACTCCCGTGAAATGTCTCCAAGGCAACTATTTCCAGAACTAAGTCTCCGTATTCCCCACTCAGTCCCCAACTCGCCTAGGTTTAGTTTGCAAGAAGAAGTCAGCACTTTGAAAAACACAGAAACTGTCTTTAAAGTGTTTGGTGCTTGGAAAAGCTTTTATAGAACCAAAAAGTTCCAGAGAACCAAAGCAAAGCACTTCAGAACTACTTACTTAGAAACTTTGGCTAGAAAGTGCCTAAATAGCTTTAAACAAGTAGCTTGGAACAAAAACTACTCCAGAGGCCAACTAGAACTGGCGTACGGAAGTTACGTGCAAAGACTGCTAGGGAGAGTTCTGATTAACTTAAAAATACTTCTCAGGAAGCAAAAGACTTATCAAAAGTCACTGCAAAAGTTCCAAACCAACAAGAAAAAAAGGATACTTAACAAGTGGAGTCTTGTGTGCAGAAGAAAAGCCACAAACAACTACAAAGTGAAGTACTTCCAAAAAGGACAGAAACTAAGCACTTTGAAGGTTTTTTTTTACTACTTCTACATTCAGTGCAGAATTGAGTGCAAAAGGAAAGAACAGAACGAAGTTGCTTTTATTTTTATGTGCGACAGTCTCTGTCTGAAAGTAATTGAAGCCTGGAAAAGCCACTCTAGAAAGTCTAGAGACTTAATGTCCAAACTGCAGTGGTTCTTAGTGCACAACTCAGCAAAGAAGCACCTAAACAAGTGGGTCAAAGCCACTGGAAAGGAGCTCTTAGCTGACGTCTACGAAAAGATCAAAAGTAGTTAGTGTAATTAGTTATGTAAGCAAACTAAGAATATGGTTTTATAAATGGACGTGCCATTCTCAGCTTTTTGCTACGCTATTTATGATTGGCGACTTAACAAAAGCGACCCTCCCCAAAGAACTGAAGAAGACTGGATCTACATTCCAAATAGAATCGATAAGGTTGGGGGGTACGTGAGGAACATGATTTGGTACTATCGAATAGCTAAGAGGTCGGGAGTGCCCCTTGAAAAAGAGTTTATGACTGTTAAGGACGAGAAAAGAATCCCTCCTAGTTACAACAACTACAGGAGTTCCTTAAACGACGTAAGACGTATTGAAGAAGCCTTGGTTGCCTATGACGTGAACTTGCCTAAGACTGAGAACTACAAAGAGTTGGCTGAAGCTGAAGAGCGCTGCATCGACAACTGCACTCACTACCCTTCTTATGACGAATTCAAAGAGCACCGCCGACGTTGCTTCGAAGGCTGTCGGCAACCCAGGATCTTTTTAGTCAGGGACACTACTAGCAGCATAGAAAACCTCAAAAGCCAAGCCATTAACTGCATGAGCCGGCACAGCGTTGCCTCTGGANACGGAGACGAAGCCCAGTTCGAGAAATGCGTGGCAGAATTTGCGGACCAGCTAGTCAGTACAACAACTCATAAAGAAAGCCTCAACAGCCGCATTAGCCAGTACCTTTCTCTGTTCAACGAACAAGCAATGGCTGACTACATGGAACCTAAGCACCAAGATTAAGCCATTCTTAAGTTAACTCTTCGAATAACCATTTTTATGAACGACAAAGAAGAAGATAAGTGGGAAGGACTTGACAGAAGGTCAAACACCACCTCTTCAGTGCACGTCTCCTCTACAATTTACACGCCTAACGTCAGAACTATGATCCAGAGCGTAGCTACTATCATTCACTCCCAAATGATCGAAGACGTCAACTTGGGCCGAGAAATCCAATCCTCGTCAGACTTGTTCTACTTCAGCGAAGAAAAGTACATCCGGGAGAACCCAGAAGCTTTTGATGAACAGAGACTTGCCTTGCTGCGCAAAATGCCCACTGTGGACGACATATACGAATTCATTAGGGCCCTGTACGACTGCGCCCAGTTTAGTCCGGAATGCTGCATTATATGCTTGGTGTACACCAACAGGCTCATAGCTTTTACAGGACTTCCTCTGCACCCCACTAACTGGAGACCCATTATCTTGAGTTCGTTGTTGATTTCACAGAAAGTGTGGGACGACAGGTACCTAAGCAACTCAGACTTCGCTTACATTTACCCCTTTTTCACCACTGAAGAAATAAACAGCTTGGAAAAGAAGTTCTTAGACTTGATTAACTACTCTGTAACAGTCAAAGCGGCCCTTTACGCAAAGTACTACTTCGAACTTAGAGGACTCTTCAACGAAAACCTAAACGAGTTCCCTCTGCGGCCCCTTGACAGAGCCAAAGCTGAAGAACTCGAAGGCAGGTCCAAGCACATAGCTAAAGTCGAACGCGAAAAAGCCATTAGCCAGACTTCAACAGAAAACAGCCGCCCTTCGTCTTACTATGTTATTAACTAACTTAGTGTAGTTAATGTAAGTCATATTTGAAATAATGAAAAAAATAGTTGAGTCTGGGAAAAAACCCCCCAAAAAAACCAACCAAAAGGCCAAGTCCAAGAAAAACCCTGAAGAACTACAAAAACTAAAGAATTTCTATTTAGTTTTAGAGACTCTGACCAAAGAAGCAGATCCCTTTACCACAGAAACTCTGGAAAACACCCTTCAAAAAGTCAGCAAGTGGCACCCTGACTCCCAAACCCTTTTCCAAGAATTCATGGGCGAACCCCAAAAAGTCCCTAAGCGTAATTCTTACGCAGGCTTTGCAGAAAGCAAAAGGAAGTTTGACTTGCTGTGCGACAAAGAAGATACACAGCAAACCCAACTAGCGTCAGAACGGTTCCGTATCTACCACTCCCACCTCGAAGTAGCAGAGAGCACTTGGAGTGCCCTAAACCTTTTGGGAAAAGCCCGCATCAAACGCACTAGGGAAGAACGCAGACACTTAATACTTGAAGCAATGCAAATTCCCAAAGTGCAGAAGCAAACTGACTGCAACAATTCAGAAGTCCTCCGAGAAGTACTGGCCTTAGATCCCCCTAGGGAAACCCTTTCTCTCGCTGAAAAACTCAAACTCCTTCGGGGAGTCTCAAAGCACCTGGGGGACTGGGACAAGATCCTAAAGGAATTCAAAAACACCCCTAAAGACCTAGAAATCCTCAAGCACGCTTGGCGGTGTCTCAAAGGAACCATGCGCCAAGAAGTTTGCTCCATTAAGCAGCGCGCTCCTTCTTATCACTGCATTAAGTGGTTGCGTGCTGCTGTTAAGAAACTTGAAACTCAGTTGGGAAAGCGCAAAGTAAAACTCCCTGCCCTCATAGACGCTACACAGCCCCAAAGGCGCCTTGACATTCTTAGTCTCATGGTTGAAGCTGAGAACTTGAAACAAGGAATCCAAGGCGACTCCAACTTGCCTTTTTCAAGCACTTCGTGCTTCAAGCCTTTCCGGCAAGAGTTCCTGGAGTCCTCCAAGTAACTCTGTCTGTAATTGACTGTAAAAACTAATACATAATAAAATGGTAGAAATACAACCCCTTAACCATTGGGCTTTCCAAATAGCAAATTCCTTTTTGATCATAAGTTTTATCCAGTGGAACCAACTTTACTTGAGGTTTACTATTTCTTGTGGATGTTTTTTCTTTATGTTGTGGGGGATTATTTTCTTCGACATTGCAGTTGACTTGTCGACTTGGAACTTTGTGCTGTGTTGTTTAAGCACTTCCCACATAGTTTTGATACTCCGTAAAAAGATCGTGGGGTCGTTTGAACTTCCTTTGGAAAACCTTTACCAAAAAGTTTTTAGTGGAGTTTTAACTCGCTACGAATTCAAACTCTTCAAAGGCTGCATTGAAGTCCAGGAAGTAGTAGCCCCTAACACCCAAATTTTAAAAGCTGGAAACACTTTTGAAGAGATCCTAATCATAGGAGACTTGGACCCTGAAAAGACCAAAGTAGAAATTAAAGTTAACACTACAGAAGGCGAAAGAATCCTAACTCACCAGGTAGATCCTTACACTTGGCTAGGCGTCATAGACTACATCCAGATGACCCAAACTCCAAACTCTCCACAGAAGTCTGGAATCACTGTTGACGCCACCCAAGTGCAAGACAAACTGTATGTTTTCAGAATCAACGTAGACCAGATGCACTCTTTGTTCCAAAACAAAACCCACGGAATGTCTTTGCAAAACGGAATCATGTCTAAAATGCTTGGGTTCGTAGCTGGGTTCATTGTAAGTTTAGACATGAAGTACTTAGAAGCCAAACAACAGTTCCAAAGGGACCCTAACATACAAATCTCTAATTTTGACCTTGAATAATAAATGGAAACTAAACAATTATGTGCTTTGTGCAAAAAGGAGTGTTCAGAGTCCCTTGAAAACAGAGAACCTAAAGTTTGTGTTCCTTGCCAGTTCAAAACTTTTGAGTGCCAAGAAGAGTTCCTTTGCTTCCTTTTAGAGCCCACTAAACTAACTAAGGAGTTCGAAACTGTAGTTGGAATCAATCAACAACTAACTATTGCAGAAGCCCAAGCAGAACTAAGGTGTTTAGACTCCAAAAAACTCTACACTTATAAATGGCCCCTTGCAGGAAGGTTAGTTATAAACAAGAAACTCGTTAAGGAATTTAGATACTCAAACGTTAGTAAAAAACTAGAACCTAGTATCAACATTACTGGGTTTTTCTCCGAGAAATCCTGCTGCTCACTGTCTTTCCACAACAAACAAGAATTCAACCAAGAGTTGTATATTTGCATTGTTTTAGTTAAACAACTCAACCAAACTGAGCTCCTTAAAAAACTCCAACCCAAAACTAAGGTTTCCTACCAAGAGTCCCACCGAGCTTTGAAGAATGCTATTTGCTCAGAAAACTCTGAAGTCACTCTTGAACGCTACAACATCAGTCTTGTGTGTCCCTTTTCTAAGTCAAGAATAGTAACTCCGGTGCGAGGCAGCTTCTGCAAGCACTTCCAGTGCTTTGACTTGCACAACTGGATCCACTCTCAAAACGTACAGAACTTAAACATTAGGTGGCGGTGTCCTATTTGCGACTCGAAAGTAGTCGAGATCCAAAAAGACGAGTTCTGGGAAGTAGTTCTTAAGGAGTACCAGGAGGCAACTTCAGTTTCGGTGGAACCTGACGGAACCCTTTTCGTTCCAGGAGAATACACATTTGAAGACTTTTTAAACTTAGATTTGGGAATAAAAAACCTTATGAGTGACTCTGACTTCAATTTAGGAGTCACGAAAACCTTCCGAGAAATCCTAGGCAGTACTTCCTACGAAGGCACAGCAGAAGACCCTATTGAAATTGATTAGTTAATTATTCAGGAACCTAAGTGCTTGCAACAGGAAGTCTTTTAGTTGCTGCCTTAGGTTGTAATCGTTAACCATTACTAGTTCAACAAGTTGGTCTCCCATGTGTTTGAGCACCTGCGGAAGGTGGTCTTTGAGTCCTGGAAGTAGAGTGTTTCCTACCACTGACAACAAAGAAACCACTTCTTCTTTCCTTTCAGAACCCAAAGACTCAATTTTGCTCGCTTCCCCAATTAGTTGCGAAGCCGTTAAGTAAATTTCCTGAGAAACGTCTGCCCCTGCTTTGCTGAGCCAAAATAAAGAGTTCAGGTACACAGTGAGGCCTTCTTTTTCTTGCTTGAAGATTCCAGGCAAACTCTTGGTGGACTTCAAAAACCCAGCGTTCCACAAAGCTTGTCTTAAAGAAATGTTCAAGTTGAAGTCCTTTGCAAAGTAGTAAGTTCCCTCCAGCACTTTAGTGAACTCCAACAAAGACTCCAGTGGCATCTTGGAAAAGTGAGTTTCCAGAATTTCTTTGCTAGCACCTATTAAGTGGAGTTGGATCACGCACTTCTGCACGCACTCGTGGACGTCAAACTCCAAACAAGAGTTTTCAGGAGTCCGAGTGAGTTCGATTGGAGTTGTTTGTTGGAACATTTTGCCCAGAATAGTCAGGTACAACTCCCAAGTTTGCTGGTCAAACAAGTGGCCTGTAGAAAGGGCTAAACTCTTATAAGTAGTTATGCTCACGTTGGCTAAGTGCTCCTGCAAAGAAAAAGCTGTTTTTTCCAAAAGTCCTAAAAAGTCGTTTACTAGAAATTTGAGTTGACTGTACTTAGAAGTAACCAAAGACACAAACATAAGCAAAGCCTGCTGGCAGGTAGTTGTCACCCAGTCCTTGTCTATGTCTTCTCCATTCTGGAAGTCGTCAAAAATCGGAAGGATCACTCCAGAGTATATGAGTTTCCACTGCTCCTGGCTGAACTTTTCACTGTTGTCGTTAAGAACCTTAAAAAGGATTTCAAGTGACCTAGTTTGCACGTAGGACCTTTCGTCTATGACTCCCTTTGAAATTCCACTTAACAGTCCAAACCAAAAGTTCTCTGAAACCAGTTGCTTTTTCACCATTTCAGTGCAGTTTGCCAGCATCTGGACTGACTCCAAACAAGTTTTGTCGTCAGCAGAAGTAGCAAGTAAACTCAAGCAGTTAACTAACTCCTGGAAGTTGTCAGTTACCAAGTCAAGGTAGTCACCCACTATATATCTGATTGCTTGGAAAGCNGAGTCTGTAAGTGAGCAGTAAGGAGCCTTGGCAGCCTGAGTAAATACTTCAAGAATGGTGTGCCACCCCGACTTGATGTTTTTAGTCATTGTGAAAACAAAAGTAGACATGCAAGCTACTATGTGGTCTTTGACTTCGTACTTGTCAGTTTGTTTGATAATTACTTCAAAAGGTTGCAAAAAGTCTTTTTGGAAGTGAAAGTTACTCAGTTCCTCTTTCTGCAGAAACTTAATGGCTAACTGCTTCAGTGAGTCCACTGCAAACACTGCGATGTTTGTGGAAGAGTGAAGACCTGCAAGCGAAAAGTGTTCTCTAAGGCACTTCCAAACTCTTGTCCAGACCATTCTCATTCGGTTCATGTTTACGTCTGCTACGTTGACCAAGGCTTGCAGAGAAAAAGTCTGGGGGTTGTCCTTCCAGAGTTCTTCTTTGGAAACTTCTACTAAGTTAGTCACAAAGTCCACTATTGCGTCGTTGTCTAGCTTCACTGACATGTTAAATATGTAGTCCAGTTCCGATGGGTCAATGTGTGCAGAAATGCTTTCAGAACTAAGTTTGTCCGACTCAGTAGCTGTGCCTTCCCACTGGGCTCCTGAACTAAGTAAGTGCAGGTAGTCTAGTTTTGAAAGGCACTTCAGAATGTGGAGCCAAGACCCCTTAAGGTAGTTGGACTCCATTTTAGCTATTTCTAGCAAAGCCTTCATGCACTCTATGTTTTTTTCAGTGACTTGGTTGTTCAGGTAAATCAGAGAAGTGAACTTGGCCAGCGAAGACAAAAACACTTCAATCTCTAGTTCCATATTGAAGCGACAAACCACTTTGATGCAAGCTAAGTAGCCCTGGATGCTTAGTCTCCAAACCTTAACTTCTTCAGCTTCTTCCAAAACTATAGAAAAGGTTGCTAGTAAGGGGTGCCACAAACTTTCAAACATAGTGCGGATGTGCTCAATGTCAGTGGCAGTGTAGTAAGTGGTTTGTTTCCTGCCTTTTTTGAAGATTTCTTGAGTGCGGAGCAGCATCAACTCTGTTTCGCGCTGGTACATTTTGCGTTTGCCTTCAGCTTTGGCCCTGGCTTCTTCGTCTTCGTCTAGAGTGAAGGGGTTTTCTTTGACGTTGTTGTAGATTTCTTCTAAGTAAGCAGCGTCTAAGTTAGTTCCTTCCGTGACTTCTTTGTACATAGCCACGAACCGAGAGACTGGCATTTTGTTTTTGATGGAGGGGTTGTGCAGGTCAGTTTGCAGCATCATTATTCCAAAGCAAAGCATATAGGCAGCGTCTGCACTGCTGAACCTTTCTGGGTTGTCTCTGCAGTACTTCTCAGCAAACTTTTCCATAAAGCGGTCAATTTTCTGGCCCTCTCCAGGAATCCTGAAAGAGGACAAAAAGGTCCTAAGTGCCTCTACTAGGTCTATCCCTTTGAAGTCGTGCAGGTCAATGAACTCGTAGAGCACCTGTAGGTTCAAGTCTTTGTACTCGCCCAGGAACTCCCCTAGAACTGTTTTGTTGATCCCTGGAGTGAACTTCAAAAACGCAGCTATTTCTTGAGGAGACTCTGCGTCTAAGTAGCCGTTCTGTGCTAGGAACTTGATTCCTGAAGAGGGTTTTAAGTTGAACTTAGCAACTGCCCTTACGAGGTAGTTCTTGAGTTGTTTGTTTTTTTCGAACTGGTCCAAACTAACAGCTGTTGTGTCAGAACTAATGTCACTTACAGAGTCATCTGCTTCTTCTACCCAGTTTTCGCTTTTGTTGAAGTCTTTTTCTAGCCAAATTACTTGGGCAGTCACTATGTTGGTTATAGTTTCAAGTGCAGTCACCCGGAGGGTAGACTCTTGTTGGGGCTGCAAAGCAAGCTCGTTTTTATACTTGCCCACAGCTATTTTGCTCAGCATGTCAATCATGCGGGCAAAAATGTCCTTTTCTTCCACGTCGCAGTCGTAGTTCAGGAAGAGTTCCAGAGTTGTTTTGGGGTTCTGGGTGATTCTGTAGAACACTTCAACCACTAACAACTTTTGGTGGTAACTAGAGTTTTCGCTTTCCAGTATCTTTATGAAAATGTGCTCCATGAAAATCCCAATTTCCGCCTTCAGACTGTTTTTGAAGTTGTTCACTAAAGCCACAAAGATCGAAAGCGACAAAGCAAAGATCGTTCTCTCGCTTGAAACTGAGTTGTTTAGCAGCGACTCGCACAAAGTTTGTCTTATTACGTCTATGAACTGCTTCTTCGAAAGAAAGGTTTGGCCTGGATTGTCTATCACAGCTAAAATAAGTTCCAGAGACAGCACTTTTGACTTAAAGGTAAAAGCTGAAGCACTTGCTGAGATTTCTTTCAAACTCAACTTGCAAATCGACCTGAAAATCAACACAGCGTCGTGCAGGAACTCGTTTTCTTCGTCGCTTTTCAGATAACGCTCTGCAGCTTCTATGTTTTTAGAGTGAACTTTTTTGCACTGAATAGAACACACAGGGTCCCTGGACTCCTTGCAGTACAAGTCGGCAGAGGACCTGCACACTACACACCACCCAAACTTGCCTGCTGGAGCGTTGTTTTCGTTTTTCGAGTTAACTTGGGTGATCTTTCTGTAGTGGGGGTCGTTAGGGTTGAGAACCAAAGGCACTGAACGCACAGGGCAGTCTGGGTTGACTTTGTTGCGTTCTTCAAAAAGACAAACGTCGTCTACCATGTTGCAGAGTTTCCCAGACAAAAACTTATAAAAAGCTTCTTGGGAACAGTCTCTAGAGAAGTTTTCCATGCGCTGGAACACAAAGTGAAGCATCTGGGTAAGGGAAGCCTTAGCAGTAGTTTGGTTGACAAGGTTCTTACTAGTGATGTGGATGTGGTAGCAAGCTTTAAAGGCTTCTAAAAGTGTACGTTCGTGCACTTCGCAGTTGAAACTTGTGACTATAGTTAGCAGCGACTTTATGACTTGCAGCTGGACTGAGTCGTCCCTTTCTGCCACGCAGTTGCATATGCTTTCAACAATTCCGTCAATCATGCGTCTGGGATACCTAGTTGGCGTTATCTGAGGTCCTTCTGGGTAAGAGCAAGTGTCTTCGCAGTTCCCAGTCATGAAACCGTGCGAGATGAGTTTTTGGACGTAGTAAAGTCCAAGTTCTACTACTTTTGCGTTCTTGGTTTCAAGCACCATCTTCAGAATGGGGAAATAGCGATTAGCATCCAAAGACTTGTCAGACTTCACTTGTTCTGCTGCTTTGTTGCACAGTTCTTTGAGTTCCTTGTGCTTTCGACTGTTAACTAGTTTGCTGATTTTCTCAAAAGCAGGCACTAAGAGTTCTGAGTATGCTGTGTAAGGGTCCTTCATATGTTCCATTTTATTCCTACTCAGATAACAACTCAGCTTAATAATGCAAATGGTTCTTGTTTTTTGGTTGCTGCAACTTGCGGCGGGAATGCTTACTAAGGAGATCAGGCACAAAATAAACTATTTGGGGAACTTGCAGGAAAACGTCGAAGTAGTAGTTTCTAACTTAGACGAACCTCAAACTTGCTTTGAGTGGCAAGGACTTCAAAACTGGCAAGTTCTTTATAGCAACGTAACTTTCAATTACTACGTGTTAAACCAAACTTACTCTTCTTTAAGTCCTAAGTGGTCCAAAGGACTAAGTAGACTCTTTGTTTTGCTAAGCAACTCCCATCCTAAGTGTTCTCCTTTCTTACTTGACTTCTACCACTCACAAACCCAACTCTGCAAACCTAACTGGAAAAGTACCCAAGAAGGTTTAGTTGTGCTTGCCAACCCTGAATCCAGTATTTCCAAATTTGCTATCCACGATATTTTTGCTAGGTACCTTTTACTCAGGAACTTCAACAAAAGCTACGGAACTTACTTGGATGTTTTAACTCAGTTCAAACAAAACTTAAATGTGCTTTTGGTATAAGCTACTTAGTCTTTTGAAGAGGACACCAGTGTCTTGTTCGGAAGCAAGCACCAAGAGTTCCTCCAAAAGTGGAAAACTGCTTACAATAAGTTGCTGCTTGCAAAACTAAGTCTAGAAACTAGCAACACCGAAAGAGCAAACCACGCCTTGAACTTTTTGCAGAGGTACGAAACTCTTGGGCGCTGGGTCCAGAAAAACATTTCACAGGAGTCCCCCTCAGATCCCTTGCTAGTTTGCTTGTTAGCAGTCTTGGGAACTGACATTTGGCTAGTGTACAAAACAGTCAGCTATTTCAGACAAAAGCTTTCGCCCAAACCGATTTAGTTAATATTGTCAATAAATTAACTTCACCAATAATAATGAAGAGAGAAATCTCAGCAGAGAAGTTCTTAACGTCCAGTCCAGAGTGCATGAGTATCTCAATTGAGTCTGCAGAAAAAAGCGAAGAAGGCATTACGGAGTACACTGTACTCTTGACAGTGGAGAGTCTGCAGCATTTAGTCAGCAGAAGGTACAACCAGTTCTACTCCTTCGACCAGGGTGTTAGGCACCAGTTCCCCAGAGTTGACCTTCCTGCCTTTCCTAGTAAGTTCACTATTTATAACAAAACTGAGCAACGCAAAAAAGCCTTCCATCAGTACATGAACGGAATTTTGGGACTGTGTGCTAAGTTCCCACCACTGCCCAAAGACACCTTGATGAAACTTGTAGCAGAGTTCCTGGACCTTTACGGGGCTGAAAAGAAGAACGAGTCCAAAAACAAAGACGTATTTGTGGAAAATGTGCAGATAACTCCTGACTCAGGCCACCAAAGAGGTTACTTGGAAGTCAAGATACACCAAGAAGACTGGATCCGATACTACGCCTCTTTGGTGTACTCTAACCTTTACTTGTTTCCTAGCGAAAAAGACTTTCACTTTGTTTCAATGATAAGTTGCTATGGAGCAACTATTTCCAAGCAGGAATTAGCCAACGTGCTTGAAATACACCAAGACCACCAAAAGGGCCCTATACTCATCAGGACTCCGAACCGGGAGGAGTGGCGTAACGCCCTCATCATAGTGTCTTCAGCCAACATTGACTCGCCACTAGCTTCCTACAAAATCAACTTCTGTGGCAGACTGAACGTCAAAGTTTTTACTCTGCAAAACTTGAAGCCCCTCACTAACTTTAGTCACTGCTACTTGTTTGTGAAGGTGTCAGTAGATCCCTTTACCTTCCACACTTCCTTTTTGCCCGCAGACAACCCTGTGAGTTGGAACCAGAACTTTGTGATTCCAGTGCTCAACAGGTTTTTTGTAGTGAAGGTGGAACTATGTTCTTTTTCTTCGAAGGGGTGGCTTAAGCAGCAAGGAAAGGAAGAAGTCCTTGCAGAGTACTTCCTCCCCATTCCTGACCTCAATGCTCCACCTTACACCAACGGTCCTGTGACTCTTCTGTTGAAAAAAGACGACACCAAACGCAAAAGGTCAACACAGTTCGAACAGGACCTTTGGCTGCATATGGAGTTAAACCACGAAACTGACTTTGCTGCCAACTTCTTGCCTCCCCCTTCTAACTTTCTGGAGGACATCGAACTAGCTAGTGGAGCTTCCATGAGGGAACTCAAAATAGCTTTTAAGCGACTTAAAAGAATGCAAATACTCTACGGAGACCTTTTCAAAAAGCTAGCTTTGATTTTCACTTGGATTTACCCACAGTTCAGCAAGTACTGTATGGCCATTTACTGTCTGATGGTGATGTTTTTGCCATCCCAGTTTATACTTCCTCTGGTTCTACTTGTGGTGCTTTTGTTTGCTTTGAGTCTCCACCCTGACAACGCCAAGTACGTCCAGAAAGCAAGTGACTTTTTGTTTTCAGAAGAAAAAAGAGTCAAAGCCCCTCCCAAAGTCAAAACTATCAAACAGCACACAAACAAGATCAAGTCCGAAATCACCTTTTTGAGGGAAAAAATCAAAGAGGGAATGATGGACAAGTGGAAAAAGTTCAAACTAGACGCTGTGGAGCTCCAAAACCTCATAATGACCATTGCTTGCTACCTAGAAAAAGTCAGACAGTTGTTTTTGTGGGAAGACAGACAGAAAAGTTCCTACTTCTTAGTTGGACTAGCTATAGCTACTATGGTGTGCTTAGTGATTCCTTTCCGAGTAATTTTACTTGCTATAGGAGTACTCAGGTTCATGAAGGGGAAAAAACTCACTAAAAACATGATGATTCACAACCGGAAAGTCTGCAGTGAAGTTCTGAACTCTTTGTTCACCCAGCATCTTTCAAGTTATGTCTACAACTGCTCTACAGAAGAATCCTGGCCAAACGACTTCATACAAAATACTAACTTGCAGAGAAAGATTGTAGATGGAATCAGGTCCCGGCTAAGTTTGGAAGTCACAACTGACATATTTTTTGAATGCCCGAACCCTGCCCAACTCCTGGAGCATTTGTGCTCTGTGGAAGTTATGCTTAAGATGAAAGGACCTAAGGGCCAAGTAATTGTTGACCCCAACCGCAAAGAAAAACTCAACTTAGTCAAAGGCTTCATTTCAAACATACCTAGTGAGTACTATAGATTCATTAACACTTCCATTGGAGACGACGAAATTGTTGCTTAAATAACAATTCATTTTAGAATTTAAACTAATAATTATGGAAAAACCCCAGATAGACCCTAACTACCAAGGCCCCAGAAAAGTTGCAAGTTACTTAAAGAAACTAAAAAACCAGTCAGCTAAAGGCAGAGCTTTCGGCAAGTTCACTAAAAGGTGGTTCGTTCTAGATTTAGACCAGAGTATGTTTTACTACACTAGAGGAAAAACCAAAACCAAACCTGAAACCTGCCACCCCCTTTCTGACATTTTAAGAGTAGACCCTAATCCTAGAGTTCCTGAAATCAACGAATGGAAGTTTGTGTTCATGATTGAAACTAGAGTTAGGGTTTACATGTTGTACGCTGAATCCGTTTCAGTTCACAACGAATGGTGCAGAGCTTTGTACTCAATACTGCGTCCTACAGAAAACAAGGTTGAAGATGCCCAAAGGTCAGGTCCTCCTACCGAGCTACCTAGTAGTTCTGATCGGCCTAATGAACCTACTACTCAACAACCTTATCAGCAACCTTATCAACAACCTTATCAACAACCTTATCAGCAACCTTATCAGCAACCTTATCAGCAACCTTATCAGCAACCTTATCAGCAATCTTATCAGCAACCTTATCAGCAACCTTATCAGCAACCTTATCAACAACACATGCCTGACGAAGGACTCCAGGAACCCGAAAAAGGAATAGTTACTGAAATAAATACTTCTCCCTCTACTGAAGCAATTGAGAGCACCGAAAAGGTCCAGCAAGTAGAACGTTACCAACCCATATATGCCACTAAAGAAGATGTTTCTAACATTAAAAGACAGAGGTTCGAAAAAAAAGCACCTGAGAAACAGAAAACTGAAGTTCCGAAGGCCTTAGACAAACAAGAAGACAGAAGACCAACCATTTCTAAGGAAGAGTTTGCAAAACCTGCAGGAATGCTGGACTTTTTGGAAGACATGGAGGAACTCGGACTCCAAGAACCCGCCCCTCCAGTAGCTCAAACCTCCTGGGTCAAAAAACCAAAGCAAGCCCAAAACCCAGAAGTGCAGAACCTTGGTCAAGTCCAAAACTCCTGGCAGGAGTCAAAAGAACGCCAGTGTACAGTTCCCGAGAGTCCTAAACAGGAAGTTGAAAACAAAAACCCCAAACAAGGACTGGTGTTTACAGGCAACAAACCTGTTTTCAAGAAACCTGTTTTCAAACAAAAAACTTATGAAGAAAAAACTCTGCAGCAAACAAAACTCGAAGAAAACAACTCAGACTGGGACGAAGACAACCCCAAAGAAGAAGTTAAAAACCAGCCAGTGGCACAAAACCCCCAGCAGAAGATCGACTGGGATGACTGGGACGACTAAGTTAAGTTCAATTTACTAATTCAAATAATGGAAAATCCCCAGTTTAACGATGAAGTTGCAAAGGCTCAGTCAGAAATAATTTCTTCTTTGGAGTCCGAATTAAACCGAGCCAATAACTCCGTCAAGGAGTATTTTTTGGAAAACGACCAAGTCTCTCAAAGCAACCAAGAAAAGTTACCGTTAAGCGACAATGAAATGAAAAGCACTATCTCCAGTATTTTCAAGAACTTGGAGTCCTGCAAAGTTTCTCAGAAGATGCAACACGAAAGAGCCCTAGGAGTCATGGAAGAGCAACTCAAAGAACTAGACTCCTGCATCCACGTTGCCAAGCAAGAACTCAACAACAGGAAAATCTACGGAAAAAGAGTTTCCCAGCACATCAAGCAAAAATTAGGTAAGAGAACCTGCCAAAATATAACCAACAAATAATGTAAGTAAGTTCAGTGCTAGTGGATCCAGTTTTCATAATATTTAAATGAATACTTTAATCCTATTCCTTATCTACGGAGTAGTGCCCCAAGCAAGGGAACTAAGCACCTGCGGAGAAGACAACCGGTCACACGAAGTAGACGGCGAGTGCTTACCCTGCAACCTTCCTTGCGACCAATGTTTGGATGATTTGAATTCTTGTCTTTCGTGCAAGAATGAAACTTTGCTTCTTCACGAATACGAGTGCTTAGAAACTTGTCCACAAGAAACAACTGAGTACCAAGGCAAGTGCGAAGTCTGCACGAACAACTGCAAAACTTGTTCAGGAACTCCTAGCACCTGTATTACTTGCGTAAACAACTACTTGCTTTACCAAACTAGCTGTATAAGTTTATGCCCAGAAGGTTGGTTTTCAGACGGGGTTCAATGCAATGACTGTCCTTCTCCCTGCCAAACTTGCAGTTCTGCAGACTCTTGTTTGACTTGCGAAGAGGGTTTTTACCTTTTAGATTCCCAGTGTTTAGAGTCTTGTCCTGAAAGCAAGTACATCTACTCTGAAGGCAAATGTGAGTTGTGCGAGTGGCCTTGCATCACCTGTTCTGGAACCACAACTACCTGTAAGTCCTGTGATTCCAATAAAAAACTTTACCAAAACAACTGCATTGACTTTTGTCCAGAAGGAACTACTGACGTTGACGGAGTCTGTGTTGAGTGCACTAGTCCCTGTGAAACCTGCCAAGGAAGCGTTAACAACTGTGTCACATGTGAAGAGGGGTTTATCTTTCAAGAAGGTGATTGTGTAGAAAGTTGTAGTTCTGGGTTTTTGGAGGTTGATGGCAAATGCAGAAGATGCACTGACTCATGTTCTGAATGTTCAGGCAAAACTACTTTTTGCACTAGCTGCAAAACCAACTACTACTTGTACGACAACTCATGTGTTTCTGAGTGCCCTGAAAACTACCAAGTTTCCGAAAGTGGGGACTGCGAAAAAGTGTACGAAGAAGAGTGCAGTCCTGGGTGCAATAAACTAATGCAGGCAAACGGTTCCTGTGAAAAAGAGTGCGACGTAAAAGAGTGCGCCTATGATAACGGAAAGTGTTTGCCTTCTAGTGACTGTCCTGATGGTCAGTACTGGGCTGAAATAGAGTGTCTGGACTGTGTGGAGCCTTGCAGTATGTGCAGTTCGCTGACTTCATGTGACTCTTGCTACGTCAATGAAAGCGGGTTCAGATTGCTTCTCTACAACAACTCTTGTTACGAGTCTTGCCCATCAAAAACTTTTAGAAACGGACTTATATGTGAAGACTGCGACCCTAAGTGCTCTTCTTGCTCAGGCAACTCCACTATCTGCACTGCTTGCGTTAATCCCTACTTACTTTACCAAAACGACTGTGTTGACTCTTGCCCTGAAGGAAAAACTATCCAACAAGGAGACTCTTGTGTGGACTGTGATCCCAACTGCAAGCACTGCGCTGAAGAAACAACGAAGTGCACTGCATGCGACGAAGGAAAAGTTCTTCAGGGAACTAAGTGCAGGAGCTCGTGCAATTCAGGTTTCACAACTACTTCTGAGTCTCCTGGGGAGTGCCAACCCTGTGAAGGGTGTCAAGAGTGCTCTGGAGAAACAACTTTTTGCATTGCATGCTCAGAAACCCAGTACCTCTTTGAAAACAAGTGCTATGAAACTTGTCCAGATGGAACTTACTCTAGCGGAAACGTTTGCATTAAGTGCAAAGAAACCTGTGCGACTTGCACGGAGTCTTCCAAGTGCCTTACTTGTGGCGAAGCCAGAGTAAAGTTTAACGAACTTTGCTTGGAAAATTGTCCCAACGGCTACGAAGACAACGGAGAAGGAAAGTGCCAAGAAATCATAGCCCCAGAAGAGTGTTCTCTTGGATGTTCTGAAGAACTCCTGAAAAACGATGTCTGTGACCAAGTTTGCAACAACTCTCCCTGCAACAGAGACAACTTAGCCTGCATTAATCATACTGGAGACTGTCCTATAGCTGAGTACTTCAATGGGACTGAGTGCAATGAATGTGTTTATCCCTGCAAGCAGTGTGACGGCGAGTCTTCTTGTTTGTCTTGCCAAAACTCAAAACCAGATGGCAAAACTCTATACCTGCACAACAAGTCTTGTGTTGGTAGTTGTCCAGAAACAACCTACCAAGAAGGAATCACCTGCATAGACTGCGACCCCTCTTGTGGGACGTGCAGAACCTCACCTGAAACCTGCACTAGCTGCCAGGATGGAAAGTTCCTTTTTGAAGCACAATGCTACGAGGAATGCCCTGAAGGAATAAGTGTGCCTGTTGGGAGTTTATGTGAGCCTTGCTCGCAAAACTGTAAAACCTGCTCTGGAGAATTCAACAAATGCACTTCTTGTGAAGACAACAAAGTTCTGCAGGGGTCCAAATGCCAAAGCAGCTGCAATGAAGGCTTCACAACAACTAGTTCTTCTGGAAATGTTTGCCTTAGTTGCTCAGGCAACTGCTTGACTTGCAATGAGGAAACTGACAAGTGCACCTCTTGCCCTGAGGGAAAGTTTTTGTTAGACAGCAACTGTGTAGACTCCTGTCCTGAAAACACTTCAGTCCAGGTTGGAAACGAGTGCTTTAGTTGCCAGTCTCCTTGTCTGGAGTGCTATCAGTCTACTACTATTTGCACCAAGTGCGAAGGAAACCTAGTGCTGTATATCTCTGAATGCCGGGAAGAATGTCCTTTAGGCTACGAAGAAGTCAACAAAGTATGCGTGTCCTTATGCGCCAAAGACTGCACTCAAGAACTCTTAAACAACGGAAATTGTGACTCAGTTTGCAACACCGAGTCTTGTGAGTGGGATAAAGGAAGTTGTGGACACCCTGATTGTTCATTGGGACAGTATTTCGACTCAGGAACTTGTAGGAGTTGTGTAACTCCTTGCAACACTTGCTATTCAGCAACTTACTGCAATTCTTGTACTTCTGACCCTGTTTCAAAGGCCCAACTTTACCTATACGAAGGTAGCTGCTACGAAACATGTCCTTCAGGGACTTACTTAGACGCCCTAATCTGCAGGGACTGCAGTGAAAGTTGCGAGAAATGCAAGGGCTCTGCTGACTTTTGTACCGAGTGCAAGCAAGACAAGGTTCTTCATGAAAATAAGTGCGTTGAGTCTTGTCCCCAAGGCACATTGGAACAGAACGGAGTATGTTATGACTGCGACTCCAACTGTTTAGAATGTTCGGGAGATTTAAAAACGTGCACTCAGTGCAGCCCTGAACTCTTTTTGGACCAGAATAGGTGTGTTTCAGAATGCAGTCAAGGGTTCACAACTACTGGTGACTCGCCTAAGGAGTGTGTTCAGTGTTCAGAAAAATGCAAAGACTGTGAAACGACCCTAACAAACTGCACTTCTTGCCAATCTGAAAAGTTCTTTTTCGAAAACGATTGCTTAGATAGGTGTCCTTCAGGCTACTTGGCACTCTCAGGCGAGTGTGTGACTTGTTCTGGGAACTGTCAAGAATGTCAAGACACCCCTAGTAAGTGCACTAAGTGTAGTGATGAAAAGTACTTAACGTCAGCCAATACTTGTGTAGACATTCCTGAAGATTGCCTTGAAGACCAAACTTACACTCCAGACAGCTTTGGGGCTTGTGTTGATTGTAGGTTGCCATGCTTAAGTTGTTTGGGTTCACGAACCTACTGCACTAAATGCCAATCCGAACTTATTCCTTTGGAAGGAGAGTGCGTTCAGTGCGAGCCTAACTGTTCAACTTGTTCTGGAACACCTGATAATTGCTTGTCTTGTGTAGATGGGCACTTTCTTTCTGGAAACAGTTGTCTGGAGTGCAGTCAAACCTGTAAAACTTGCACTGAAACAGCTGACAACTGCTTGTCTTGCAAACCGGGTTACTTGTTTGACTCAAACACTTGCTTAGAGTGCAACCCTAAGTGCTTAACTTGTGCCCAAAGTACTGACAAATGCACCTCATGCGAACAAGGAAAATTCCTAAACGGAGACACTTGTGTTGAGTGCATTTCTAACTGTAAACAGTGCAACGGAGCTTTTGACAACTGCAGTGAATGCGAAAAAGGTTACTTCTTAACTGGAGACTTTCAGTGTGGAGAATGCGACCCCTCTTGTAAAGACTGTGAACTTTCAGCGACTAGGTGCATTGAGTGCGACGAAGAAAAAACCCTTATAAGCGGAAAGTGTGAAGTTTGCAACGAAAATTGCAAAACTTGCTCGGGCACTGTGGATACTTGCACCTCTTGTGAAGAAGGACTTTCCCTAGTTAACAAAGACTGCGTGGTTTGCGAAGGGAACTGTCTAACTTGCAGTGGGACTAAGTCCTCCTGCACTTCTTGTGGAGAGGGAATGTACTTGTCAAGGGCAGAATGTTTAGAATGTGGAGGAAACTGCCTAACTTGCGAAGGGGGGCCAGATAAATGCACTTCATGCCCAGAGAACAAACTTCTGGCGGGCTACACTTGCATGGACGTTTGTCCTAACGGGTATACTTTGATAGGGTCTGAGTGTGTTGAATGTGATGAAAAGTGTGCAACCTGCAAAGACTCACCTAGCTACTGCACTTCTTGCCAAGAAGGGATACTTTTTGAAAGTGAGTGTCTGTACGAATGCCCAGATGGCTACTACGAGTCAAACCAAAACTGTTTGAGATGCTCTGTTAACTGTTTAACTTGCAGCCAAGCCGAAACTTACTGCACTTCTTGTCCCGAAGAGTACTCCTTGGTCAGAGGAAGATGCGAGCTAGACTGTC
>PR_CR_10_Liq_1_inCRDRAFT_1000088_pt1 | contig 47888 bp, 34 predicted proteins | sample PRCRCaboRojoPR_3_FD_10241 | JGI IMG/M metagenome (IMG submission 10241) | reverse complement strand
GTCTTTTTTCTTTTTTTTATAGCAAACTGAGCATGAAGCTTGAAGAAACAAAGCACTTACTAGGAAAACAAGCCTTAAGTTTGTGCTTGGTGCTTCAGAGTTACTCCCTTACTCAGAACTTCTACGTTAAAAAATGGGAGTACAACTGGCAAGAAGTACTTAAGCTTATAGTTGAACACATCCATGAAACTCAGTTTGTTTTGTTGCTTTACTACTTGCTTAACAGAAACAAGTCTTTCCACTCTTACTTAGTTTCGCTAAGTGAACCTGAAACCTTTATAGAGCCCCTCGCAGGCTACTTGTACTCTGACTCTAAGGACTCTTTTAAAACCCACTTAGTCTTAGTGGTCATTTTGATGCTTACTCAAGACAAACTGTTTATGAAGTTCATTTGCAACGACGTGCACCTTACCAAAGTTACTTGGCTCCAAGACTACCACATAGAGTCGATTAGTTTAGGAAGCCTTTTGTTTTTGGGGGTCTTAAAACTATTCAGAGAAAACATAAAAGGGCCTCGGGAGGAGTACAAGCACGTGATAGCTTCTGGGAGTTTGTTTAACCTTGCAGAACAGTGCAACAACTTGCACGAACTCACTAGTTTAGAATTTGCCTCTTTAGTAAAAGCGCTTTTTTCAAAGTACAAAAAGGTTTCAACTGCACAAAAACCCACCCAAGAAATTCAGGCAACTGTAGAACTGATCAACCTACTCACAGATATAATTTGCAGACTGCTCCAACACACTTACCAGTACAACACTTCTTTTCTGTATGTACTTATTCACCATGCAGAACTCTGGGAAGAACTAAGCAACTCAAGTTTAAAGACTCCCAACGTAGAAGTTATTTACTCCTTGGTGAGGTACTTAGTGGAGCATGTAGATCGAGACAACTTGTTGACGAGTATCATGGAACTCACCAAAAGGTACAACTTAGAAGGAGAGGTTGAAATGGAAGCTTTTGGCAAAGCAATGAGCTTTGAGTTTGAAGAAGACTTAGACTTGTGGGAACAATTCAGCGTTCCTTACTTGTGGGCTGAAGTTTCTTCTAAGGACTTTGTTTTAATCAAAAAGAACAGAATAATGCTTTTTAAAACTTAAGTACCACAGAATTTGCAGGCTGGGTTTATTTCTAAGTCAAAATTAAAGCTTTCTATGGTGTTGGAGTAAATAATTGTTCTGTTTGATATTTTAGAAGGCTCTTGTTTGTTTTTGTTCAAAAGCCACTCGCCGTACTTAGAGCACATCAGCATTCCACAGAGCCCACACAAGTAACAGTTAGAAAGTCCTACGGGGTTGTTGTTTTTAGGCAGAAAACTAAGGCTGTCTAACGTTTGTATTTTGTCAGGAGTGATCCTTTCACACACTTCAGAGTCTAAAGAGTCACTTGCGCACACAAAACAGGGCTTTTGGTAGAAGAACTCAATGTTGGCCGAGGCAGCATAGGTCCCTCCCTGAACTAAAGGAACTCCAATACTCAAGGCAAGACTTTGGGCTGAAGCGTCGAAGTAGTCGCCGTAATCCATCATGTTAAAAATCACGCTAGCTCCAACTATTTTCTGCAAAACACTGCCCCAGTTCTCAACTACGTCTAAGTTGTACCCCTCTATAACAGTTCCTAAGTTGTGAAAAGCTAAGTTCTTTTTAGCTGCTTCTACCTTAGGAATTCCAATGTCTTGGGTTCCAAACAGGAGCTGTCTGTTTAAGTTGTGTGCTTCCACTAAGTCGTAGTCAAACATTATCAGTTTGCCTATTCCAAGTCTGCACAAGTTAATGGCAACTACACTGCCTAGTCCCCCCACTCCGAAACAAACTCCTGTTGAGTTGGTCCAGTCTTCCTGCACCCAGCCCTCTATTCTTTTTTGCCTGTCAAAGTAATCCATTTATGATGTCTGAAGAAGAGAACCAAGAATACTTTACCAAGCCCAAAGTAACTGATTTAGCCCTGACTAAATTAGAGCAGAAGCTAAGTGTGCAAAAAGGCAGCTCAACTCTGAACTTAAGTGACGCCTTTATTGGAGATGAAGGGTGCCCTTTGGTAGGTGAGTTCTTGAAGCAAAACATCACTGTGAGCCACTTAGAGCTTAGAGGAAACAACATTACTTCTGAGGGAATTAAGTTCTTTTTGGGGGCTTTAAGAGGAGACAACTACGTAAAAAGCATATGTTTGGAGTGGAACAATATAGGAAACGGCACCCAAAGCCTGGCAGAGGCACTTACTTATAACAGCACCGTTGAGCACCTAGACCTGAGGAACAACCACATAGGCCCTGAAGGGACTGAACACCTAGCTCAAATGCTAGAGTCTAACCGGTGCCTTAAAAGACTGGACTTGAGGTGGAACGAAATAGGTCCAGCAGGCGCAAGGTCGATAATTAACTCTCTGAACAAGTTTTGCGTAGTAGAGCAAATAGAACTTTCAGGCAACAAAATTTCAGAAGACCTTCTGCAAGAGATCGACAACTTGCTCAGAGGTGAGGAAAAGCAAGACTTGTACTCGCCCAGACAAGACAGAACAAGTTTTTACTCGGAGCCTGACTACGGAAAGTACGAAAGCCAGTTACTAGCAAGTGCAAGGTCAGAAGCAAGAATTAACGAACTAGAAATGATGCTTGAGCAGGAGTCGCGCAGAGCCCAGGACCAGAAAAACGACTTACTCAGAGAACTAGAAGCTGAAAGGTCCAGAAGGGCCTATGCAGAAGAAACCCTGATGGTGCAGAAAGAAGAAGCACTTAAAAGAGAAATGGAAGACTCCAGGCACATACAAGAACTTGAACAGAAACTGTCAAAAACTACTAATGAAAAGTCTAGTTTAAGAAACGAACTAGACAACTTGCAAGAACTCTACCAAAAACTGCAAAGGACCTCCCAAGACAAAGCTAGGGAATTCGAAGACAAACTTTACTACCAACAAAACCTCTACAGCCAACTTGAAGAATCCTCAAAGTCATCCTACGAAAAAGCTAGACGCGAACACTCGCAAGAAATAGACAACTTAAAAGCAGACTACGGAGAAAGAATAACTGAGTTCGAAGAAAAAGTCAGGAACTTAGTGAGTGCTAAAGAAAACTTGCAAGAAGAACTCAAAGAAAAGAACTCAAAAATCACAGAACTCAAAAACAACCACCAAAAAGAACTAAAGGACCTAGAATACAAACTTAAAAGAGAAGAAGAAGAAAAACTCTCCAAAACCAACAGAATGTGGGAGAACCAAGTTTACCACTTAGAAGAAACCAAAGAAAACCTAGCCCGCAAGAACCAAGACCTGCAACGGGAGTTTTCGAACAACGACAAAAAACTCAAAGACCAAATTTACAGTTTAGAAGAGTCAGTGAGTTTCATGCGCAAAGACAAATCTGAACTCGAAGAAGAACTTCACAAAGCCTACTCTACTGTTCAGCAACTCAAAAACGAAAACTACAGCAGCAACAACTCTTTAGAGAAAACTTTAAGGGAAAAAGAAGAAGCCCTTAAAACCCTCGAAGAAAGGAAAAACGCACACATGGAGCAACTAGAAAAGATGTGCAATGAACACGCCCAAGAAAGAAAAGAAATGGAACATGCCCGACAAAGACTCAATGAAAAAGCTTTTCAACTCGAAGAACTCCTCCAAAACGAAAAGACTGAAAAGGAAAGAGTCATCAAACAGCACGAATACTTAGCTCAAAGACTAACGGAAAAAACCTCAGCCTTGATTCTGGACTCCGTTTACAACCACGCTAGAAAACTAGAAGCTGACTTCAGCCAAGAGTTTTACTAAGTAAGTTCAAATGGTATCTAAGTTTAAACAATAAAATGAGAGTATGGTTGCTTTGGTTGTTAGTATTGAGCGTCGAAGGTGCAAAGTTCCCTTTGCCTGAGTTTATGTTGGTGAAAACGCCTGAAAGCCCGCTGCATATAGTTTCTGAACAAGTTTCTCTTGTAATGAAAAGCTCACTTGACCCTTTTTCACTTACATTTCCAAACTCAACTCATCTCTTCTTTGACTTTGCTGGGGAAGCTTACTTGTATGACAAGCCCACAAAAGTAGCTAAAAGTTTAGGTCTAAACATACAAGACCTGGACTCAAAGCAAACTTCTGAAAAGGACCTGGGGGCTTTTGTGCTTTACTCCCGAAAGACCCCCAGAACTTATGAGTACGATCCTAAGTCCAAAATGCTTTTGAAGGAAATGTGCTCCAAACACTCAGAATCCAAAACTAGTGTACATGAACTTGAAGTTCAACTGGTTTCCAAACAATCCAGTAAACTCGAATGGAAAATGCGAGTGTTACTTCCAGACCACAAAAAAGACTCTATTGACTCAGTGTTTTTCCAAGTCACTCTATTGTGGGTGAGTGCAGTAGCTGTAGGGTTTTTCTTCGGAAAAGGATGCCAAAAAAGGAAACAAACCCAACTTGAAAAAGCTTCAACAGGCACTTCTTCTCTTGCTTCGGTGTCTTCTGAAAAGCCAACTAAAAGCCAAGAAATGTACATTGAAAACAACTCAGACTGCGACACTGTAGAAAACAATGAAGTTCCTTTGTACGCGCGCTTTTTAGAAGACGGCAAATGCAGGAAAAGTTTTACCATAACTTATGAGTTGGGCCAAGGAGCTTTTGGCAAAGTGTACAAAGCACAGCATCTGCTAGATAACCAGTTCTACGCCATAAAAGTGATTCAGATGAAAGTCAGCCCTTCTGAAGACGTAAGGCAGCACAAACTGTTTAGGGAAGTCTTGAACATGTCCAAGCTTAACTCCAAGTACACACTTAGGTACTACAACTGCTGGCTAGAGTCCTTCCCTCCAGTTGCCTTTGAACTTAGTGACGAAGACTCCGAATCAGAAACTGAACTTGAAAGTGAGTTCAACACCTTGTACCTGTACATTCAAACTGAATTGAGTCCAGGAAGGACCCTCAAAGAGTGGTTATCTCGAGAACGGAAGGTTTCTCGAGAAGAAAACTTCTTGATTTTCAGACAGTTACTCAAAGGAGTCCAAACTATCCATAATCAAAACCTAATTCACCGGGACATTAAACCCGCAAACATCTTTTTAGACGAAGACTTAAACGTGAAAATAGGGGACTTCGGACTAGCAACTTTCGCTGAGAAGTCTAATGAACCTGGAAGCTTTTCTCAAGAAGTGGGTACTCCTCTTTACTCTGCACCTGAGCAGTCCAAGTCGCGGTTTTACTCTCAAAAAGTCGATATTTATCCCCTAGGTCTTATTTTGACAGAACTAACTTGCAACTTTACAACTGCTCATGAAAAGAACTTAGCTTTCCAGAAGATACGCAAAAACTCAGTGTTGCCTGAAGAAGCAACTGCATTCCTACTGGAAGCTAAAGTGATTTCTTGGCTTACTCAAGGTAACCATGAAAAGAGGCCTGATGTCGATCAGCTTCTCCAAAGTCAGCTGTTAAAAGACTGGGGAAGTGAACTTAACCTTTCCCCTTCTTTAACTCCGCAAGTTTAGTAAGTGATAACTAAGCTAATCCAGCTCTTTGGCGAGCTTCGAGTTGTTTGGTTTCAAGCTCTGCTTTTTTCAGAAGCAGTTGAGATTCTTGCTGTGAAGTAATTAACCCACTAGACACTGCTTCTTCTAAGATTTCTTCTTCTTGAGGCCTGATTATGGTGTTATCTAGTTGGAACACCTTGGAAACTCCTCGGGTTTTCATCAGTTGTTCTAGGTTGCCGTGTTGTTTTCTGTGCAAGTTACAGGGGTGGAGTCCTGGAAGGTCTTTTAAAAGCTTTGACACCTCAGATATTGACAACTGCAGTCTGTAGTTGCAGTTAGTGCACATTGAGTCTATTAAAAAGGCTATAAAAGCTCTTTCTCCTGACAGTCCTTCCATAATAATTCCGAGTCAATACAATAAATGCACGAACCAGTCGGAGAAAATGTTCCTAAACATTTCCTTAGAAACTTGCCACCCAGATCGGGTAACGGTAACTTTCCAGGTTCTTTTTACAAGTATTCCCCAAGAGTCAAAACATGCTCCACCAACTCTAGCAACTCTATGCCTTCTTCGCCCAGTTTTTCGAGTGAAGCAACCACAAAAAAGACTGAAAGTAAATTCCAGAACTACTTTTGTGTAAGCAGAAAAAACTCCTTAGTTGGCCTTAAAAAGAAGATAAAAGAAAATTCTGAACAAGAAACAGAAAGCCAGAAAACAGAAGCTCTGAACCGGAAAATCTACGAGTTGAAAGAAGAACTGAAGATCAAAAACGAAGTAATACAAGACTTAAAGTTGCTTTTAAAGCAAACTGAAAAAAAGTTCACTGAACTGATAAGTCAGAAGTACTCTGATTTGGAACAACAACTCTTAGAAAAGAACAAAGAAATCAAAAGACTCAAAAAAGAACAAATTGCTAAAGAAAAGTACCTAAATTCTGGGTTTTCAGAAGAAAGAAAAAACCTTCAAGCCAAAATAGACTTTTTGAACGCAAAAAACCAGTCTTTTTCGGAACATGTGAAGAAATCTGAAATAGAGGCAATTAAAAAAGACTTCCAACAGCTAGAAAGCATAAACAACAACCTTAAAGAAGAAAACAACCAACTCAGAAACTACATAAAACAAACTGGAGAGTTTGAAATTGAAAAGGTAAGCGACTTAACCTGGAAGATCCACAACGAAATAACCCAGCTAAACAAAGTAGTCTCAGTTATGGTAGGTCAATCTAGTATAAGTCTAGCCCAAGTAATGATAGCTGGAAGAGCTCAGTTGCCCAAACCCCAAAACAACTGTTTTTCCGTGTTGAACTCTTTAAAAGGCATTCTGCACGAAATCGAAGACCTAAGAAACTTAGTTTCTGACCAGTACGCTGAGTCAATAACTGAAAACTGTAAAGCCCAATAATAGTCAGTTAGATAAAATGGAAGTTAAAGTACCTGAAAGTCCTTCTCGACTACAAAAAAGCTTTGCCTGTTCTGAAAGGTCAATATCGCCCTACCCTGAGTCCCAGTTCAACAAAAGCTTTTGCAGTCTCATGAAATCTCTACAGACTCCCAGTGAAGCTTCGTTAAATTCATTCAACTCCTTGTCACCGTTAAAGTCCAAAAACAAAACCCACATCTCTGCCAAAGTAGACTCAGGAATCCGCAAAAAACCAAGGTCTTCTTCTTTAAGGACAAGCATCTCCACCAGGAGTTCTTCAACATGTTCGTTAAAACCTCCTAGTTTCCATGGAGTGCTAAGAGACCCCAGCTATACCCAAAACTTAGCCCCAACTAAAAAAAGAGTCCAGCAAAGTTTCGGAAAGTTAAGTTCTGCGTCTAAAAAGCAGAAGTTCCTGGACCACGACTTGTCCAAGGAAATCGACACTCTCAACAACCTAGTTTTGACTTTGCGGGACAACGAGTCACTTGAGATCTGGAACTTGTGCCTTAAAGTAGTTAAAAATATCAAAGAAAAGAACTTTATTGATGACCAAACTGCTGACCAACTTCAGTACATCAACAACTCTTTGAACTCAATCAAGTCCAAAAAAAGCCCATTCAGTTCAAGTTTGACTAATGAAAGCATCCACTCCTTGCAAAAGGACCTTCTGAAAGCCATCCAAAACTTCAACCTTAGGAAGATCTCTGTAAGTTTTACTTAGGACCTAAACAGAATCACACACCCACCCAAAGTCCTTACAGACTTAACTTCTGCCATTTTGAGTTTACTGGCACCTTTGGACTCCCACATTGATGTGACTCCTAGCAAAAAGATCATGAAAAGTCGTTCTTGGATCACTCTTCAGAACTTTCTGAGCAGCCCCGGAAATGCCATTCAAGCTTTAAGGAAAATTCCTGAGTTACTCCAAGCAGGGAAGCTCCCCCATAGCGCTATTAAAAAGTGCTACAGTGCTTTTAATGTAATTCAGGAAACTGACTTAAAAGCTTTTTCTGGCGCTTTGGAACTCTACAGAATCATAGAAGCCACACTTAAGTTCTATGAGAAAAAAGTGTCAACTTCTAAGCACTTAAGCGAAGAAAACCCTTTTATAAGGAAAGTGGAGAAGCAGTATGTAAAAAGGAGAAACAACAGCTTGGCCGAGAGTTGCGACACAGACACTCCTCGGTTTAGTCCTTCCAAAGAAGCTCCCAAAGTCCCTAATGAAATTTCAGACGAGGAATTAGTATTTTCACCAGCACCAAACGAAGACACCAACGAAGCTGAACAAAACCTTGACTCAGAAGAAACATCCTGCACAGGGTTTTCTATCAAACCTATAGCTATTCCGCAAGAACTCACTCCTCAAAAAATCAAACCTCTGTACAAAACTGCTATGACTCCCAACCCTACTTCAAGGTCCTCCACACCCAGACACTCCTTTTCCTGCACAAAGCCTTCTAAAAACGACCTAGGGACCTATTTCATCAAGTTCATTAAAAACAAACTCAAGTCAACTCAGCCTAGTGAGTTCAGTGAAGAAATAAAAGCCAAGTGGGTCGAAGGCTTCAGACAAGAAATGCTGGAGTCCAAGCAGTTCTCCAACAAAAAAGTCAAAGTCAACAGCTTCTTAGAGGAAATGAACGAACTTAAGTTTAGGAAGTTCATACGGATGGCCCAAGTCGAGTCTTTCCAGGAACAAGAAAACAAAGGTTCTAAAATTAACGTTCTACAACGAGAAAGCAACCGCCTCAAAAAAATTCTTTCTCAAAATACACTATTTAAATAATTGGGACATTTACTCGTAAAAAGCACTTTCTAAGTCAAGTAGGTCTTTTGGAATAAGGCTTTGCCACTTTCTGAACCACTGCATTACTTCTTCTAGTTGTTGGTCTTCTGCTTGGGTTACCCATTCAGTTAAGTAAGACTTCCATCTGGGGTAGAACTCTTCTAGCATAACCTTCTGAAGTTCTTCAAAGGGAACGAAGTCCAGCCACTCCAGCACCCATTGCATTGGCTTAGTTGTGGATCCCTTAGTTATTTCCATTTCACTCAGCAAAAACCCCAACTTAGGCATGATGCTTTTCAGCATTAATTTGTTGAATTCTTCCCCCAAAACTGGTTTCCAAGGCCCCAAAACTACCTTGGCCGAGGGGTCTTTTGGGTGCCATTCTTGCAGAACTAAACTCAGCTTTCTAGTTATCGTAGGGAACAGTTCTTTTAAGTCTAAAAAAGGCAGCCAAGGGTGTAGCCAAGTATGTATAGGAATTTTGTCCTGGCGGGGTTCCCAGTTTTCAACCTCTTTTCTGAGTTTTTGCAACACCCAAGTTTGGACTTTTTCCCAAGTTTTAGGAGGCAAAGTGGGCTTCCAGATTTCCAAGTGCTCTACAAGATCTTCTTTGGTGCTTTTAGGAAGCCACCTGCCAAATATGAACCTTTGCAAGCTGATTTCCCAGTGCTCTAGTAAGTACTGCATTCCTTTTTCCAACCAATTACTCCAGCTCTGTGCTTCCTTTAGGCCTTTATAAGGGTTTTCTTCGAAGCTCCAGTTCTTCCAGTACTTGTCAAACACCCTTTTAGCAATTGGCACAGCAAAGTTTTTTTTGAGTTTCATTTCTTGGAAGAGTTTAGGTGACTCTGTATGCAGTTCTTGGAACAGTCTTAGAATAGCTTCTAAGTTTTCGTTTTCTTCTAGAAAAGCTTTAACTTTTGTTTGGACCTGTTTAATCAAAAAGGCCTTTGCTTGACTAAGAGTTAGTTGCTTTTCAACTACTTTTTGTTCGTAAGTAATTTGAGTCAACACGTCTTTTTCAGTCATTAGTTGTTTTTCTACAGCAATAACTCTGCTTTTAGCTTCTTCGTAACCAGCGTTAAGCAAACTAAGTGAAGCTGAAGCTTCTTGACCCCTCATGTCTATAATTGACTCTGTAGGTTGGGGTTCATTACTTAACCACTTTCCAATTTGTTCCTTCATGCACTCCACGCTTACTTTTTTCTTTTTAAAAGGTTTTTCTGACTTGAACCAGTTAGGTTTCTCTAGAGTCTTCTGCTTTTCAGACTGACTGTAAGACAACCCTTCGTTTTTCCTTCTTTTTTTAAGAGTGATAATGTCTGTGGTGCCTTGGTTGTGCTTGCCCAGACCCTGGCCTACTTTGTAACCACTTTTCTGCAACAGCTTAAAGCCTTTGCCGTATGTGTTTTGCAAATGGGTTTCTTCTGACATTATTTATTACTTACAGTCCCTCTTCATCTTCTAACTGAGAACTGCCGCTTAAGAACACTGGGTACTCAGTGGAGTTAAAAGGTTTTCTCTTCTTCCAAAAGTAACGCGCAACAAACCAAGCCACAAGGCTAATGCTGAACAATCCCAAACCTACCAGCAACCAAATCCACCAAGAATTGTCTCCACCGCCTTGGTTTTCTGGGTCCTTGGTGTCGTCACTGTCTGACCCAGACCTTTTTAAACTGATAGTTGGTGTTTTCACTTGCATGTTTTCATTTTGGATTTCTAAAAAGATTTCAAAAGTGTCACTGCCCCACTTCTTTTCCATAGCTTGGTATTGGCTTTCGTTCATGCTAGGTATTATAACGTTGCTAGGTCTGATTACATAAGAAGTAAAAAGTGCTTCGTCCATTGAAATTGAAGTAATTGTATGGTCGTTGTAGAACTCCACACTTGCTGGACTATACACAGAAAACTGGGGACTAATAGGAATGTCTGCAAATACTGCTGACTTTTTGGGAGACAAGGTGTTAACTACTCTCAAAGTAAATTCGTTTTCTGAGGAGCGCAGTGAAAAAGCTATGTAGTTAGGGCGGTAGTAATAAGAACAAGTAATATGCGAAGTCAGTCCGTAGTAAGTGTTGTCTTGAGTGTTGTAGGAGTAGTAAACCTGGTTCAAAGAAGGAATGTGGTCATTCAACAAGTAGTAATGCAACAACTCAGCTTTTTTAGTTGTTAAAAACAAGTTAGTTCCACAAACTCCTACTCCCAATATGCTTTTGGTCTTGAAAGCTATGCTATTAACGATGATGCTGGACTCGTTTTTCCTGGAGCTCAGAACTCTAAGTCCGTACCAATGGTCAGCTACGTACAAGTACACTTCTCCACTGCTAGTGTACACACCGTCCAGTGTGTTTGCGTAAAAGGCTTGCAAGTTTAGGGAATGAAAGTCTATAACCTCCACCATCTCTAGATTCAGGTCACTCAAGCTCCAGTGGCCTTTAATTCTGATGATGTGGTTGTTGCGGTGGTGCACGTAGTCACCGTTTTTGTGAGTGTCTACTGAAAGAATCATGAACTCAGACACTTCTGAAGTAACCACCTTAAGCCAAGCTGGGTTAAAGTCAACTTCCAGTTCGTGGATTCTTTCTACTTGTTTTTCGTAAAGGTTGTATTCCCACAGCACCAAAATGTTTTTTTTAATTATGAAGTTCTGGGGATTGAATTCTATTTCTTTATCAAAAGAACAAGAAGACAAAAACAAGGACTTACTGCTTTGAGTAGTTACGCACTCTATAGAGCGGCACACTGTATTGGTTCTATTGAGTTTCTGAGTAACATTTATAGTGGCTTCAAGAGAGGCCTGGCTTGCGTTGCTTAAGTCGTTGTCACTTATGCTCAAAACAAGTATTCCTTCTAGTTCAGTTGTAACTACTACTTTGTTGGTGTCAAAAAGTACAGTGTGGTCAAAGAACTTGTCACCTGACTGGCCTTGGTAATACTGTGCTTCTTGGACTTTAGGGTAGAGTCTAGCAGGGTCTTTATCGTTTTCCAAAAAGTTAGGGTACTTTCCATTGATGTTCATAGAAATGTTCATGTTCTGTCCGTAAACAACTTCGTTTAGGTTCATGTAAGTGCTAATGTAGTAGTCAACTGTCATGTTTTGGTAAAAGGAAAGAGTTGAGTTATTCACATAAATGTTTTCTCCCTGAGTGTAGATTGTTAAGTTCACAGGCAAGGTTAGTTCAGACTCAGAATTAGTTGCTGTAAGGCTTAAAGAAGCTTTGTACTCGTCTTGTGAAATCTTGTAAGGGTCTTTCATGCTGACTTCTAAGTTAGTTTTCATTGAGCAAGGAAGGTTGTAAGGGCTAACTGGACAAATGCTTTTTTGTATGTTTACCAGAGAAATGTCAAAATACTGGCACAAAGAAACTAACCTGGAACCCCTTCCTTCCACAAATGAGGGTTGGAAAGTACAGTTAGCTCCGAGTTCTACCATTCTAAACAAAGAGTTGTGGGGAGGCTGTACTGCATCATAGATGGCTAGTTTGTCGCCTATATGGACGTAAACAAAGTTTGCTAGAACTTCAACTTGAGTAACTTGGCCGCTGGCTTTTGTGTATATTTTGTTTATGTATCCTAAGTCTGTTTGGTAGATTTCAATCGCTCCATCGTCTTCAATTAAGTAAACTTTGTCTGAAGAGCACCTAATGAACTTAGACTTTCTGTAAGGCAAGAAGTTGTCCAAGAAGTGCATTTCTTGGTTTGCTTCAGTAATGGCATCCATGTCAATTATTCTAACTCCTAAGTTAGAGTCTAACATAAATAGGTAGTACTTCTGCGGAATCTCTCCTTGTTTCAAGTCCATGTCCAGAATGTCAAAGGGCTTTGAGATGTTGAAACTCTCACTTGAAATAGACTTCAAAAGCAAATAGAGTCCTGAGTTTTTATCAGCCTTGTAAACATTGAACTTCTGGGGTTCCGCACAAACAAAGTAAACGTCTAGGGTTGTGTAAACGGTGCAGTAGAAGTCTAGCTCAAGCACTTGTTCCTGGATATCGTAGAAAGCAAAGTTGCTAAAGTAAAAGTGAGTTCCTTTTCTAGAGATCACGCCTAAACCTCCGTAGACCCTAAACAGGTCTATAGGACTTCCGATGCTCACATAACGACTCAACTTAAAATGACCTCCGAGGTAGTCTAGAAAGTAGATTTGATTTGAACCGCTGAAGAAAATAACGTTTTCAACTACACAGGTGCTGAAAAGAGCTAGTGCAAAGTAGGAGTCTAAGATTGTTTCCGTCTTGTTAATTTGAGTTACTTTTAAATCAATCAACCCACTAGGAACTTCTTCTACACTTAGGGTGTAGTTGAGGTCTTTTCCTGAAAAGTACTCAGAAGGAGTTATTTCTAGGTTCCCTTTTAAGCCCTGAAAGAAAACTTCACAGTTAAGCTCAGATATGTTAAGCATTCTGTACCCATTCATCAGATAAATGTGCTCTAGGTTGTGCTCTATGATCTTTACGTTCAAGTTGCTGCGGGCTACTTCCCCTGTAGGACTTTTTGCAAGAACCTGAACGTAGAAATCTTTTTGGACTCCGTTTACAGTTAAAATCCAGTCGCCTAGCTTCAACTTGAAAAGCCTAATCCCGTCTAAGTCTGTTCGGATGTAGTAGTAAACTCCTAAGTACCCATGCACAACTGTCCACAAACCGTAGTTGTCGTAGTTGTCTCCTAATTTTTCTTTCAAATTCACATTGAACACAGGAATCTGCTCACTTATAGACCTAACCTTAACCACAGACAATTCGTTAGGAATTCCTAAAAAGTAGTAGTTTTCAATCAAAATGCTGCTGTTTACTCCGCAGTGGCACCCACTGGAGTTAATCCCGTACAGCCATATAGTTTCTATTAAGTCTTCCCCAGCTACAGACAACAAACCTTTGTCAGTTGCAATGTTGTAAAGGTTGTACTCGTTACTCCATTCAACTGAGTAAGACTCCAAACAATAAGGAACTCCGAACCTAGTCATGTATACAAACCTGTGCTCATAATAAAGGAAACCGTTGAAGATGTAAGTAATGAGTCCTATGTTTTTGTCCAAAAGAATGATTGTGTTGTCGTAAAAGTCAATGTCCACCAGGTCCATTTTAAGGTTACTGGCGTTTGGCAAAGAGTAGTACTTGTCAAGTACTTCAAGTTTCCCAGCAGAGGTAGGTGGGGAGTAGCTGTATATGTATAAAGCGTATGATCCATCTACTCTTTTCCCAATCAATGCAATATAGTCCCCCATCTTTCTAGGTGACTTAGCAAGTACAATTTCATCTGTTCCTTCTAGCAAAAGCTGCTGTGGTTGTCCTGGGTCCTTAACTCTGGTTATTTCAATTAAGTAGAAGTAAACTTTGTTTTTGACTTCCTTGCCTCTAAAAGGCTGTTGGGAAACTATGAGCATCAGCATTTCGAAGTTATCTTGCTCCAGCACTGACAGTTGTATGATTTGGGTTGAGTTGGGGTCGAGTGGAAGGGCTTTGTCCCATTCTAGACGAAAAGAGTCGGAGCTGGGGTCAACTGAGTAAAGCTGAACGTAGTTTTTGTTGTAGTTGAAAAAGTAAGAAACTGAGTCCTGAGTTATTGTAAGCAGGTTTCTATTTTTCCACTTCTGTCCCGACTTCTCCCCAGGAATAAAGGCCTTTTGTTCGATGGAAAAGGGGTTGTTCAGACTGGTTTCTTCTTCAGTGCTGTTTCCGTCTGAAATCGAGAACTCTAAATATTCGCCTTCAAAGTAGTCGTACAGGTCGAAGTTAACAGTTTCTCCAGGGGTAATCCACACATCCCCTAGCTCTTCTTTTATTTGAGTACTTAAAACACTCTTTAACAAAAGCAGAGCCAGCATTTATTAGTTCACAAGTTAATTAGTCATTTTAGACAGCAACTGAGACAGTTGTTGAATGTAGTTAGGACCTAAAGCTCCTCCTTGTTCTAGCACTTCGCCTATCATTTTGCAGCCTTCTGAACAGTACTCGCCTATCATCTGGTAAGCTTTTAACTTTTGGTAGCAATTGGGGAAATGCTTTTTTTGCATGCTGTAGAGTTTACAAAACACATCTCTTTTTATACAAGTCTTTTGGTGGTCCCATATTACTTCAAGCTCTCCTAAGAAGTCGCACTCTTCAAACTGGCATTTTACTTTTAAAGTGCTGTGGACTTTAAGTAACTTGTTTAGCAAAGGCTGCATTGCTGGGTACCTTTGGTCTGAAGACCCTAAAGACTGGAACTCTTTGCAAGAGGGACATCTAGTGTAGTCTTTCCTGCACTTGGTGCAGACTTTAAGTGTGGGTTGTATGTAGAGTCTTTCTTGACAAGACACTGTTTCACAGATTTGTCCTTCTAAGTAAAAAAACTTAGTAACACAACTCTGGCAAAAAACATTGCAGCAATTGGCGCATGTTATTAGTCGCTGAGTGCACACGTTTCCGCACTTGAAACAAATAAAGTGGAAGGCCACTTCAGGGTTTTTGAACCGAGACAACTCAATTGAGGGGTGGTAAAAGGGTTCTTCTTGGAAGATAGGACTGAGTGTTTCAATCTGTGAGTAGCTAATTTTAAAAGGAGACTCTGTGTTTTGCTGTGTGAAGTTAAGGATGTTTTTAGGAGAAGTTTCTTCTTGTATGGAGTGAAGTGATTCTTCTTGGCTGTTCGAAACCTTAGGTTTCTTAAGTCTTTTTTCGTCAGACCTGTTAACAGGAATGCGTATCTTGTAGTTTTTATTTTTCATTTTATTACTAAAATTTATTTCCACAACTCATGCAAAAAGGACCTTGGCAGCTGTGGAAGCAGTAAGGGCACTCCACTTCTTGGATCTTGTTTCCTGAGTTCACTATTTCTAAAAAATGCTTAAGTACTTCTTCTTGGTGGTTTGAAATCAAGTGTTTGCCGTATTCTATGGAAGTGAATTCTTCTCTGCACACTCCACAGGTGAATATCCTTGACTTACAGACTTCTTTGTGGTCAGAGTAGTTGGCTCTGGTAATCTTTTCTCCACAATCACAATCCACAACTAATTCATTGATAAAAGATTCAACGAATTCGTTTCTTTCAAAGAGTGTTGGCTTTCTGCACTCATCGCAATAATTAATTCTGCATTTGCTGCAGTAAACTTCTTGGCAACACTTTTTAACTAAAGGTTCAAAAGGAAGTTCAAAGCACTTTTTGCAAAAAAAGCTAAAACTGGTTTTCTTGAAGAGGTCTTCTGAGTCAAAGGGATAATAAGCTATTCCAGACTTTGCAAGTTCTTGCTGGAGTCGTTCACAGTCTTTAGAGTGACTCAAAACAATGAATTTTTCAAAGTTAATTTCTTTGCAAAACTTTAAAAGATTGATGAGGAACTCCAGCTGACTGCTTTCAATGGTTTTAAAAGAGATCGCTAGAGAAGTATGGCCTTTGTTCTTTAAGCCGTTGATCATATCGTGAAAGGCTTCCGAATTTTGAGTTTTAACTTGAACATAGGCTCTTTTCATGCTTTCATAGTAGCTGTAGGATTCTAGACTTAAAACTTCTGTTAGTTGAACTCTGTTTTTAAGTTCTTCGTCATAAAAAATCACCAAATCAGAGTCAATCAGCAAAGGATTGGCACTTTCCACAATTACTTGCATATTTATACACCAGAACTTAGTAAGAGTTATCCAAAAAGTCTTCCTTAGCCTTCATGGCAGTTTTCATGTCCATTTTAGCCCTTTTGAGTTTTTTGTCTTCTTCAATAGCTTGGACTTCTAGTTTTTTCCACTCAAAAACAAACTCTTCCTGTAACTTAGATATTACTTCACTATGCATCTCTAGAATCTGAGTGTAACTGCCTCCTAAAACAGTGTGTTCTCTTTCTACTTCTTTAACTACTTCTACTTCTCCAAAGTGTTCTCCTGTTTTCTTAACTGCGTAAGAAAGTCCTTCTTCAACGATGAACTTCACCTTTCCTCTAATAATGAAGTAAATCTCTTTGTTAGAGTCGTTTTCGTTATAAATAATTTCCTCCTCAGTAACCAGTCGGGGCTGGAGCAAGGGGAAAATACTTGCAATGAATATTTTGTTGTTACTGAGCTTAAAAAGTTCTAGTTGCTGCATGCTTTGTTTGTACATGTTCTCTGCTAGCTCAATTTTAAGTTGCAAAGGGAACTCTTCCAAAAGCATAGCTTTTTCAGATATAGTAAACGAAGAGTCGTTACTGCTCAGCAACAGGTGCTTTTTTATCTTGATGCTAAGTTCTTTGTTGAGTTTGTACTTTTCTGAGTAGTTCTGCATGATGCCTACTTTCCTAGAAAGTGCTCTTCTTTTGATGTCGCTGTCCTTTGCTAAGTTAGACATGTTGCTGATTGAAAACGATATGAAGTACAAACTGCAAACCATCCACACCAAGCCAAACACTATTTCTAAGTTGGTGTAGGGCGAAATGTCTCCGTAACCTATTGAAGTCAAAGTAGTTAAAACCCAGTAAAGTGAAGTTAAGTAGCACGTGAAAACTTCGCACTCCATGTAACCGTACCTCGAAACCCAAGTGTCTGGTCCAAAATCCTCTATTTTAGCCACTAAGTACCAAAAACAAGCAAACAAGTGCACTGTCACTACTATCATCAGCAGTGAAGTCACCAGCCGCATAAAGGCGTAACTGAGGTTGAACATAGCTTGGACACTTTCGATCATAGAACTCTTTTGGTAGTGCTTAAACATCTTAGCTATTCTGGACAGCCTAAACAACTTAGGAATGCTTCTAAGTCGAGTTAACCTTAGTAGGGTATTGTAGTGTCCTGTATTAGCTTCTTCGCTGCCTGTAAAAAGGTCCAGTATTCCTAAAGGCAGACTTGCAATAAAGTCCACAACCAACCAGCCTTTTAAGTAGTTCAAAAAAATTTTTTTCCTTCTAGTTTCAAGCACTCCGTCTTTGTCGTAGTAAGCAGTGTTTAGGTTCCAAGCCACGTCAGTCATAAAGCCTAAGTCAATGATTAAGTCTAGCCAAAACCAAAAGTCCCAGCGACTAGTTTCTAAAAAGGAAATTACAAAAGGAGTGACTATAGCGGTGTAAAGTAGAATAACTCCAACGCAAACGTTCCAGTAAACTTTAAGGCCTTTTTCTGGGTGAGACATAGAAGAAGGGACTTTTTCCGAGTCTAGGTTGCTTTTGCGCATACTCACCATTCTCATAGCCTTTTGCGTGAAGTAGTTGTCTAGTTGGTTGTTTCCTTCATAAAGTTCCAAGTTAATGGTTGAATTAGGTCCAAACTTTTTGATTTCACCCATCAGCCTTTTGAGTCTCAGATTCATAACTATTTTGTTTTTGGCTCTTTGCCAGACTTCAGCGTACTTGAATGTAGGTTCCTGCTTTGGAGTAGTTGGGTCAACTTCTTCTTCTACTTGGTACTTTCTGTCTGTAGTAATTAGTTTTTCTTCTTCCACAACTGCTTGGACCTTTCTGGTGTTTGGCTTTTTAAATCCTAAAGAACTTTTGTTTCCCATTTACAATTTAAGATACAACAACTGTATCCTAAGTATGATTTTTTGGCTGCTAGTTGATGTATGCAGCTCCTACTTGCTGGCTTCTAGCAACATTGAAAGTTGTTTGAGAAGCAATGAAACTTTGATGGACTGCCAAGAAAAACTAGTAGTTTCGCTGTCTGTTCAAAACCAGCAACAATCAGAAACAGAGTCTCTAGAAACTATCATAGACAGAGTTGACTCTGAAGAAGGCGAAAAGGAGTTGCTTTACCCCATAAAAGTTACTTTGGAAAAAACTAGAGTTAGGGCACGCTACCCTATTAGGTACTTAAGAGACTTTAACAACAAACCTAGGGAGTTGGTGATTTTCACTTCTATTTTTGATTGTGAAGACGACGCTAAAAGCAAGGAAACCACTTGTGGGTGGAACTTTGACTCAGAAAGTGAAAAGATCTGGGACAGCCAAGGCTTTTGTTGCAGGTGCGAGTTTGGTGAAGTAGTAGGACTTGACACTGACAACTATAGCCGAGCTAAGTCTTGCCAAGCCTTTAACTTAGGAAAAGGCTCTGCCTCTGCGCATTGCTTGGTATGGGATGACTTATGGTACTCAGCTTACGAAATAAAGTCTTTTGAAACCTTCTACAAAGTGTTTGTGCACTTAACTAAGGCTAAAGAAGACGGTTCCTACGAACTAGAGACTTTAGAAGTCTCTCCAAGTGTTCCTCTTCAGTACTCAGAAGACGTTATCGCCAGACTCATAGGTGACTTTTACCCCAACCAGCCGCCTCCTTCACTTGTAAGTAACTACTTGTTTATGCCTTCAAAGCCTAGGTCCTTTACAAGAGTCCAAATGGGTTCTAGGTACTGGATGTTCATAGAAAAAGCAGGGGTTTCCTTTGGAGGCACTGAGTGCAACAAAGTAGGAACTAGCTTTTCAGCTTTTAACCACCAAAACAACAAGTGCAGACAGCTAGTTCAAAGTTGCTTCCAGGACCAACTTGAAGACAAACACCAAGCAGACCTTAAGAGGCAAAGTAACTCTAAAGCACCCCTTTACTTTATTTCTAAGTACGGAAACTTTTCTTTGGTTTTGGGGTCTCAAAGTTTTTTGCAGCTAGAGTTGCAAGGCAGGTTCTCTTCTTTAGTGACTCTAGAAATGAATGCAGACAAACTAAGGTTCGTCACTAACTTAAGCCAAGGAGAAATAGACTATGCTGAAATCAACACTTTCGAAGCCCTTTCTTATGATGGCTTTTTAGAGTGCCAAGTCACTAATGTAGGCAGTGTTGTGGCCCAATTTACTTTGGGAGGAGATTGCAGTCAAGGAATAGCCCCTCTGCAAGCCCAAGAGTTCAGTCTTAAACCCCTTCACTCTAAAACACTCCAACTGAATATTTACTCTGAGTACCAAACCGCGAAAAACTACCTATGCAACGTTACTTTGTTTAACTCTATTGGGCAGGTGTCTGACTTTGTAGTTGTTAACTTCAATACTACTGCAAGGCCTACTGAAACAGGCTCACAAGGCGGGTCCTCTGAAGGCGAAAGCTTCCAAGCTACTCAAGAGCAAAGGCAGGGTTGCTCTGAAGTTTGTCCTGACTGGTACGATGTGGCTTGTTTTTTTGCAAAGGGTTGTTGGGGCAGTTTTTTGATGTTTTTGGGGTTTTTAGTTGGAATAGTAGTTGTTTTAGTTGTTGTAAAGTTTTTAGTTGGGAAGTTTTGCAAGTGCTTATCCAAAAAACCCAAGCCTAGTTAGTAATTTAAATTCATTTTTATGAGTAGACGTCCACCTGTAGCACCTACCCAGAAATTTAAACTTAAGTCAGAAGAAGAAAAAGACACTGTAGCCGAACTTGGGGAAGCCGTGCCTCCGATGAGAAGAGGTGTAGACTACTCGCCTTTGAACTGGGATTCTTGCTGGACTAGGCAAGAATGGCTAGGGCAAATTCCTTTGTATTGGACTGGAGAAGCTGGACCAGTGTTTGTGTTTATGCACGGAGCAGGTCACTCTGCAATGAGCTTTGCAAAGGCAGCCCAGCTACTGACAGGAGCAAGAGCAGTGGCATTTGACTTCAGAGGTCACGGAAACAACTCTCAAGAAGACCCCTACAATTTAGAAGCCCAAACTTTGGTGCAAGACTCCTTAACAGTACTGCAGCACATCAAAAGCCAAACCGGAGATAGTCCAGTAGTGCTAGTAGGCCACAGCATGGGAGGAGCTATTGCTTCTAAAACAGGAGCTGCCTTTCAAAACTCAGGAGGGAGTTTAGAGGGCATTATAGTGCTTGATGTAGTTGAAGGTTCTGCTATAGATGCTTTGCCTCACATGGACTCTATAGTGCGTCAAAGACCTAGGAGCTTCAAGTCTTTAGAAGCTGCAATCCAGTGGCACATAGAAAGCGGAACTATCAAGAACTTAGAGAGTGCCAGAATTTCAGTGCCTTACTTAATGACCCAACAAGGTTCCCAGTGGGTTTGGAAAACGAACTTAATGAGGACCAAACCTTACTGGGAAGACTGGTTCAGAGGAATGAACGACGCCTTTCTAAGCATTGAAGGAGCAAAACAGCTGATGCTTGCAGGTTCAGAAAGAATTGACAAACAAATGATGATAGCCCAAATGCAAGGAAAGTACAAGCACACTGTAGTGAGTGATGTAGGTCACGTCATACAAGAAGACAACCCTGAAAGGTTTGTTAGCGAACTGCAGGCCTTTATAGATATCTTTAGAATTAACACTTGTTAACTGGAATATTCTTGGAATTAATCACAGATGTGATTTAAGAGCAGTTTTGACTAGCAAACTACTGTACTTTGTAGAGCAGTTATTTACTCAAAGGAGATCTTACATAGTCAAAATAGTTTGAGTACTGATAGTAACAACTACTTAATGGAAAATTTTTTAATTTTATTTTATAAGTCTAACTACTCTTAAAAGATTTCTCTGAGGATTTCTTGAGTTCCGTTGTTTAGCTTCTCAGAGATTTCTTGATGAGCCCAAGCAAATACTTGGAGTACTTTTTGGATGTTGAAAGAAGACCTTGTTGTGTTGTTGTATTGGTTAACAGGGTCTAGAGTTATCACTTGTCCGCCACTGCATTCTAGCCTAAAGAACGACCTAAATAAACCCTACCCGTTGTTCAAAATGTTCACTCCCATTTTACTTGGGTCGAACTGGTGTCCGAAAGTACTTAAAAACTCCAACAAAGACTCTCCTAAGTTTTCAGTTTTGTTTTGGGACTTGTTCAAACTTGCCACTATCCAAATCGTTAAGCTATAAGAACTCAGTCCTCCTTTATACGCACTGTTTAAACTATGCTTGTAAAGGAAGTGCTTAAGCACCAGCGCTAAGTACTGCACTTGAGGGAAGCTGTTCATGAGTTCCCTAGTTTTCATTAAAGAAGTCAGTCCTAAATGGGTGCCTAACTGTCCTTCACCTGAGTCATCAAAGGTAACGTCTGCAAACATGATTTCGTTCCCTGTGCCAGCACAGTATAAACTGTGAAACTCAAGTTTGATCACAGGCACAGTTGCAGTAGTAATGGTGTTGACGTTCAAGACCCAGCCACAAGACTCCAAGACGTTTGCTAACTGCAAGCAAGCTATTTGAATTAACTCACGCGATCTCAAGTTGGTGTTGGTTATAATGACGTCAATGTCCGAAACGTCAATTGCTAAGCCTGAGCCGTAAGAACCGTACAACTCTACCATTGCAGCGGGAAACAAGTTTTGAACAACTTCGTTGAGTTTGTAAAGAAAGGCTTCTATGATTGGTTTGCGCTTAGTAACTGAACTCATGACTTGATTGCCGAAGTTAAGGATTTCTTGGTGGAGTCTCTGACTTTTGCGCCAGGGGTCAGGAGAAGCCAGCAAAGGAGGGAACTCAGCTTGGTTAGTAAGTGGAAGTTGTTGGGAGTAGGTGAGTTTCTGCCACTCGATGCGATAGCCTTCTCGTTTTTCGCGTTTGACAGGGTTTTTTTGAGGTTTTTTGTTTTGGTTTTTATAGTTTTTTCTGTTATTTCTTTTGTAGTAGGGTCTTTTGTTTTTGGACTGGAAGTTTTGGTTTTTGTTCCTTCTTCTGGGGTTTTCAACTGTTTGGAAGTGTTCTTCGTTAAGTGGTTCTTTTTCTTCTTCTATGTTTGAAATAACTTTATTCATGATGCTTTGCACGATCTCTAGTACTACGAGAGATTCCGAATTAGAGGGCTCCTCTTCTTCTTGGAGTCCTTTGGTGGAGGAGTTGGTGCTTTCAGACCTTGCTGAAGCAGTGCTTAGGTTGCGGTTCCTTTTTTTGCGTTTGTTCTTTTTGGACTTTCTGGTTCTTTCTTTTGCTTCTTCTTCGCAGATCTCCAAAAGGTCTTGGGCGTTCTTTTCAGTGTAAGCAGCTTTTAGTTTTTCAAGGACTTTTCTAGTAACTATGTCTAAGGGAGTGAATATCCTGTTCAGTGAAGAACTACTCACTAGCTCAATAAAGTCTTCTGGACTTTTGGTGTTAAGCGTTTTTGTTATGAGTTCCAAACTTTCTTTTGTTTGGAACTGCCGCATCTTCTGGTACGAGTTCGCCGAGTAAACTCCTGAAATCAAACCAGCTTTTGAAGAGTGCACTTGGAAGTTAAGTGACTTACATAGCCAAGTGGTGAGTTTGGGTTCTCCTGCTCTTGAAAGTTCTTGCTTGACTATTTGGAACTCTTTTTGGAGTTCTTCAGTGTTCCCTAAAAGTTGGTTTTTCTTTTCAAGGGTGAGTTGGCTTAGGAACTCTTTTAAGTTTTGCTTCTCCTCAAAGCACACCTTAATTTTGGAATCTTCTTCTACTGGAGACCCTGACTCGTTGCTGATCCAGTAGTGCTTCCAAAGTGCCCTTTCGTAAGTAGCGCAGATCCACCCTCCCAAAGTGTTGAAACTTTTAGGAGTCATCCAAGGAGGGTACTCCCAAACCCACTTTTTGGTTGAGCTGTCCCATACAGCTTTGCAAGGAGTTCCAAAGGCCCTGTTTTTAGAAACCTGGTTCATCAGTTGCAAAAAGTAGTCGCAGTCTTCAGCCAGCATAGGGTCTATGGAAACAGTATCCAAGTATTCATCAGTATCTGTGAGTCTCAGAAACTCCTCAATCTTTTTCTCTGCACTAAACTTCAAATCTGAAGGCAGGATGGAGTTTAAGTTCTTGCGACGGGAGTAGAAATAGTCGTCTAGCTTGTCTTCCTCCGCAGTCTTCGACGCCTCAGGGATCAAAGAAAAGTCAAACTCTCCTTCAGTCAACTTCTTCATGTACATCTGTCTAATGAAAGATGCCACTAAGGGGTTGTGCACTGTTAAGAACTGCAGTCTTGACGCTCCAGAAACAGATCGCAACCAAGAAACTATTTTTACACTGTGATCTGAACTATCGCATTTCTTCTGGGCTATTTTGGACATTTCTAAAAGGTGCCCACGCTTTTGTTTTTTCTTTTTGGAAACTTGGGGGACGGTACTTGGACATACTTGCAGTTTATCAGATACTGCTTTGATGATACTCGAGGTGTCTGGACCGTAAATTGTTACCATTTTTATTAACTACTTCTTCTTTCATCTTCATTTCTCTAAGCTTAACCTAATAACACCCTTAAGAATAAAAAGCTATATAGTAATAAGAATAGTCCAGGTCCAGGACTTTGCCGTAGTTCACCTTTTCGTCGTCTATTTCGATCCTTTTGTTATAGAAATAACTAACGTAGTGTCCGTAGTGCAGCGACTTTCCTTTATGCATAATGACGCTGTTTAACCGGTAAAGCCTTTCATTGACTTTGAGTTCCTGAGGCAGTTCTACTTTGTTGGTGATCTTGCAAGCCCTTCCAGTTTTTGCGTTGAAGTAAAACCTATTTAATTTGACAACCAAAATTTCAGGTTCTCTGACGATTTGCTTGTTCCAAATCTGCTTTTGGTAGTTGCAGACAGAGCAGTTCATTTCAATAGATTCACTGACTCCTTTGATCTGGTCCTGAAGGGGCACTCCGTTCATGACCATATGGAAAGTATTATCTTCTTTTACTTCTCCTCCAAAAGCATTTTTGCAGTTTTCACAGAAACCTTGGCTCTGCACTTCAAACAGGAACTTAGAGTGGTTCAGAAGCTGCATCATGCAAATCAAGAACTCATGGGCGTCTTCTTGCATGTTCCTATGAGTCCAAATGGCGCCAATCTCCTCAAGTATTCCCTCCACTGACAAAGGCTTTGAGTTGTAGCTCCTCAGTTGACTGAGCAACTCAGAAAGCGCACTGGTTTCTTGCAGCTTAGGTTCAATTTGCAGTTCTGCAAGCACTTGCAAAACGGAGTTGATGTAGCAAGAATTGCCTAGATTCAAAAGGCCAGACTTGCAAAAGCAGTAGTGTGGTTCCTGTTCTGAGAAAACTTTCCTACAGGTAAGACAGCACACTAATAGACTAGGGTCAGCTTTTTTGAGTTTTTTAGCAGATTCGGGACTGTTTGTTGATTGGGGTTTTCTTTTTCTGACGTCCTTTGAGTCCATGGGTTTAAATAGAAATTATCACCACAGAATTCCAATTTGCCCGATCTTGAGACTTAATCTTACTTATAATTATAATTGTAGGTTTGGAATTTTACTTGACAGTTTTAACTAAGTAAGCTTTCCTGGGGTTTCTGGTGCTGGAGTTTCTTGCTACTAAAAGATATTTATGCAATTTAAACTCAGTTTAGAGTAACGCACATATAATATGGATAAATAATGATATACAAAGGGACTTTGCTAGGAGTGATATTTATAGTCCAGGCTGCAAGGTTTTCTATAGAAACTATTCTTCCAGTTATGCGGCAAGACAACACGTTCCCTGTGCTGGCACTGCTTTCTTTGAGTTCACTGGTAGCTATTGGCTTCATCCCTGCAATCACAAAGAACCTTAAAGGCCTCCGAGAAAAGCGCTTTATGTTGGCAGGCTTGGCTTTTTCAGGAGTAGGAGTATTTATTTTTGGGTTTTCTGACTACTTAGGAGAAGTGGCTTTTTTTGTGTTGTTGGGGTTTGCTGCTGTCATAGCTAACATCGGCAGTGTGGGGGCCTTTGTGCCAGCTTTGGTTCTTTTTCTGAAGAGAAACCCCGAAGAGGCTGTTTCTTCTTTCCCCGTTGTTGAGTTTTTCTGGGACTTCGGGCACAGTTGTGGTTTGGTGTTTCCTTTGTTTATCTCTGACTCTAAGTACAACATTTACTACTTTTTGCCCTTAACAGTTGTGATTTCAGTGTTTGTGTTGGTTTCTTTTGCTAAAATCACCCAACCTCCTAAAACAGCGGATAGTTACGAACACTATACTTTGAACGACTTACTGAAGTCAAAAGCTGTTCTTATAGACTTAGCAGCTATTGCTTACGTCCTTGCAGGCTGTAAAAGCATAGACCCTCTTGTGACCTCTATACTTGAGGACCTGGACACTGACACAAGCCTCCAGTCTTACTTTTTGATTTCTAGTAGTGTGGCTTCCTTTGTAGTGTCGGGAATACTAGTGTTTACTTTAGAGTACTTAGACAGAAAACTACTAATGCTGATAGGCACTATTTTAACTACCCTCGGACTCTTGGTAGTAGGGCCAGTTACTGCTACTTTTTCGCAAAACCAACTCTTTTTAAGGATAGGCATTATAGTGCTTGACATAGGAATGGCTATAGGGACCGGAACGGGGTTTCCTAACCTTTACCAAAGCGTAAAGTACAGTTTCCGTATAACTCCAGACGGAAGAGTTCTAGAGTTGATATCAGGGCTTTATGTGTTTTCGATCCAGTTGGGAATGATACTTGGGCCTTCCAGTACAATGTGGTTAATGCTAGCACTTGAGTACTACCAGTGCTTTATAATCCTTTTTGCGGCAGGAGTGGTTATTTCAGTGCTTTACTTTGTCCACTACCGCCAAGTTTTGAAACTCCCTAAAGAAGAAGACTTAGAAACTACTAAACTTATTGAATAATACCTAAGTTATATTGAGGTTCCTTTTTTCCCTTCGAAGAAACCTCTTAATAAGTAAACTTGCAAACAGCTAACAGATATTAACACCAGCATCTTTGACAAACCAGCCCAAAGCACCCTGTCGCAAGTCTGCTCAATAAGGTCCCTGTGTATGCGTTCCCTTCGTTCGTAGAAATGGAGATTCCTATAAACTGAGTCAAGTTTTTTGCTGAGTTGCTTGAGCCCGTTGCGCAAAGGCGTGAGTTCTTCTTCTGTAGCCAAACTTCCTTCTTCAGCTTCTTCTTGACTTGTGAACTCGAAGCTTACAGTTTTGGAGTGTCTGTCTAAGGCCTTAAAGCACATTTGATGCAAACCTCCTTTCCCAGAAACTAGCTCCAAAGACCCTTCTCTAGACTTTTTGGGGCTAGCATACTGGATTGAACCGTCTGACTCAAAGATCTGAGTCAGAACATTCCGGTCGCCTTTTCCCGAAATCACATAAGCGGCCCAGAACTCGTGGCCTTTCCTCACACGCAAACTAAAGCACTTTTCAGAGTTCCCTTCAAGAGTAAAAAACAAGCCTTGACACACTCCTGCAAGTAGAACTAGAGTTGTCACTATTTTCATCTTTAGTTTATTGGTTAACTGGTAAGAATAAAGAAGCTTTCGTGGAGGGTTCGTGCTCGATTTTATCTACTTTGAGAGTAGTGATGTCTTGTCTGTGGCCTTTCATTCTCTTGTAGCCCTTCCTTCGTTTTTTCTTGAAAGAAAGTACCTTTTCACTTAGGGTTTGTTCTTCCACAGAGGCGTAAACCTTAGCACTCTGAACTATTGGTCTTCCTATTTCAGTGTACATCGGAGTCCCTACTAAAAGCACTGAGTCAAAAACAACTTGAGTTCCTACTTCGTAAGGAAGCTTTTCAGCAACGATTAAGTCGTCTTTGGAAACTTTGTACTGGATTCCTGCTATTCTGAGAACTGCAAACATTTGGTCGTCTCTGGGCAGAGCTACTTCCTGGACTGGTTTTTGGGAGTGCAGAACTAGTTTGGACTCTTCTGCCAGTTGTGGCTGGATCCTAGCTTCTCTTTCAGCTCTTCTTTCCCTGTACTGCTTTTTGAGTTCTTGCGAATGCTGGATAGAGTGCATGATTTTTTGGTACTTTTTGTCCAGGACAAGTTCGTTATGGATGTCTTGTGACTCTTGGGTGTCTTTTTTGGCCCACTCAGAGTTGCGCCCTTTGAGTGCGTTCACGATCCTCCTCACTGGAATGCGAAGCATATTTAAAGATGAATAGTCATTAAACACTAAGGAAAGGCTGGAGTTCTGAAGATAAAGAAGACACTAAGTCAGTCAGTTGTTTAGAAACCAAAGCACTCATTGCCAACTCAGAAGCAGACTTTCCAGTGAGTTCCTGGAGCTGCTCAAAACTCAGTTCCTCTGAAGGCTTTTGAAGGTTTTGGACTTCGTTTAAAAACTTAGTAACTGGTGCTAAAACTTCTGGTCTTTTTAAAGGAGTTGCTTTTCTGATGGCTTTGGCAGAACCTGGACTTTTTTGCATAACTTTTGAAACTTTGAGTTGGGACTTAGTTCCCCTGACCATGTCTTTGAGGATTGAGATTTCCATTTCTTTGGCTTCTAGTTGTGCAGAGATTTCTTTGATTTCTTCAGCTACTTTAGTTCTTATTTTGGTGTGGAAGCTTTTTTTCAGGTCTTCAATTTCTTGCTTGAGTGAGTGGTTGGCAGATTCTTTTTTAAGGATTTCGGTGTCTTTGTTCCAAAGTTCAGACTCTAATGACTCAACTTTAGAAGAAACTTCTATGAACTTGTTTTTTTGGGATTCAAGTTTTTTTTGGAGTTTGTCTTTTTGGTTTTTGTGTTCAGTAACTTTGAGTTTTAAGTTTTCTAGTTGGTCTTTGTACTGTTGTAGTGTTTCGTTGAGTAGTTTGGATTTAACTTTGGTTTTTTCGAGTTCAGATGTTTTTTTGTAGAGGTTTTCTGAGAAAGACTTAAGGTCTTTGTCTTTAGTGGCTGAACTTTCTTGGAGTTCTGAAAGCTTACACCGGAGACTTTGCATTTCTTCTTGAAAAGCCTTTTTGTCTCGGTTAGATTTAGTTTCCAGTTCCAAACGTTGCTTGTCGGACTTGTCTGCAAATGACTGTAAGTGCTTGATTCTGTTTTTGCAGAGTTCGTGGTTGTTTTTTTCTAAGGAGAGTTCAGATTCTTTTTCTTGGAGCTGGAGTTGGTAGTTTCTGAGTTGTTCTTGTAAAGACTTGATTTGTTCGTCTTTTTGTTGGTCTTCGTGGCTTTTGAGTTTCTCACGCACACTAGAGAGTTCCTGGGAGGTGCCTTTAAGGGCTGAGTGCATTTGTGAGAGTTCTTGTTGGTAAGCTGATTCTTTTTCTTGGAAAGCTTTTTCGAGTTCTTTGCACCTTTTGGCTTCTTGTTCTAGTTTAAATTGTATGTTTTCTATGTGGATGCTTTGTTCGTTTACTTTTGCTTGGTAGTTGTTTGCGCTTTCAATGACTTTGTTGAGTTCGTTTGTTGTGGAATTGAGTTTAGTTTGGGTTTCTTTAAGAGTTTGGGAAATTTGGGTTAACTTAGTTTCTAAGTCAGTGCAGTTTTGGGACTTAAGATTTAACTCGAGTTTTACTTGGTTGAGTTTTTCGAGTTCTTGGTTTAAGTAACTGATTTTATCGGCAAGTTCGGTGTTGGTTTTAGAAATATTGTTAACTACTCCTAAAGAACTTTGTAAGTCTTGTTTGGTTGTTTCGAGCTGGTCTTCTTTTTCAGCTACTTGGGAGTTAAGTGCTTTGATTTCTTCAGTTAAGTTATTTTGTTGCTCGAGTAAGTTCTTTTTTTCTTTTTCTAAGCTTTGAGTAGTTTCTTGGGCTTTTTTAAGTTTCTTTTCAAGCTTTTCGTTCTTTGATTCTTGTGTGTGTTTTTTGGTGCTGGTTAAAGCTATTTCTTTGAGTTTAGCGTCCAAGTCAATTATTCTGTCGTTCAAAACTTCAATTTGTCTGTCCCTTACAAATATTTCGTCTTCGAGTCTTTTAAACTGGGGTTCTGAGTTCTCTGAAGCCTGGGAAACAAGTCTTTGTCTTGAGCGAATTTCAGCTTTCAAGCCAGCTAGTTGGCTTTCTTTTTCCTTAATTTGGGTTTCGAGACTTTTGAAGTGCTCTTCTTTGTTATGATTATTTTCCATTTTTTATTTTGGGTTTTTTGCGGGGTTCTCTGAGTTCAATTGGATTGAAGTTCAAAGCCCCTGCTTTAACTAAAGCTTCTTCTAGAGAAGTTCCACACAGAAACTCTGAGTAGCCCATAGCAATAGCTTTTTCTTCTTGGTGTCCAGCTAAGCTTAAAAGGGTGTTTCTGAACTCAGGGTAGTTGTTTGCTGAGTTCAAAGTTTCAAGTTCTTCTAGTAAGCAGTTGTACTGAGACTCCCAGGCTTCAAGTGCAGTTTTGACTACACTGTCCAGTTCAACAAAAGAGTTCTTAGCTACTTGTAAGTGCTCTAAGTAAGACAACTTGTGTATAAGGACTCCTGTGTCTATAGTCATTTCTCCAGTAGGTTCAAAGTACTCGTAAAGAATTTCTTTTTCTTCAGTGGTTGCCCACAAGTTTACTTTGTTGAAAAGACTGAAAAGTTGCATTCTTGAAACTAAATATTAAGTACTGGTGTTTTTTGAGCTGCTGAGTTTCTGGATAAAGGATACAGGCGACCTTTTTAGTTTTTCTAAAGCTAAACTGAACCTGCACAGCAAAGCTTTTAAACTTGAAAAAGGTTTGTTTTTGTCTATAGAGCGTATTAAGTTACACTTAATAGAAACTGACTCAAGGATCCTTTCACCCACTGATCTCTGAGCTGAAAAGAGTTTTTTCACCTGCAGTATGAACTGTTCTAGCCCACAGTGCTCCTTGAGTTTAAAGTGAAGTGTTTTTAAGAAGATCTCTGAGCTCTTTGGCAAGGGTCTTTCTAGTTGCAGGAGTTTCAAAAACACGTATGCCCAGTCAGAACTAGTTAGCTCTTTAAGTCTCAAACAGATGTAAAGCAAAGTAGAGTCTACTGAAGTAGGAAACTCCTCTTTGAGGTAAATCACAACTAAGTGAGGAAAATCCAAGTTACTTGAGTCTTTCAAAAGCACTGAGTACAGTTCCTGGATCCTTTCGTCTGGAACAGGACTAGGCAAGGCATTGCTCAGAAGTAACTCATAAGGGTGGTTTGTGAAGAGCGGCCTAGACAAACTTTTCAAAGGCAAAAGCTGTGGAAACAATCTTAAATCAGTTTGTGCAGACACTTCTGAAACCAAAGGCGGCTTGTCTAGTTCTTCTCTAACTGTCATAATGTTTGATAAGCTTGAAAGTGCTGAAGTCTGTTTGGAAAACTCCTTTTCAGTCTCTGAAATCAGCCCATTAAGGCCCCTGAGGAGTTTCTTCATGCCAAGCATAGTTTTTTCTTTGTTGTCAAACTGCATAAACTCTGTAATCACTTTGTCTTTTTCTTTGATTATTTCTTCTAGTTCGGTTTTTTCAGTTTTTAGTGACTTTATTTTGGCTTTTAGCTTTTCATTGTGTTTTTGGTACTGGTTTTCTTTTTTCTTGTGGACTTTTAAAGCGTTTTCTATGTCTTTTTTTGAACTTCCAACAATCCTTTTAAGTTTGTTGTGGACTATTTCAACAGTAGAGTTCAGAGTATGGGTGTGTACTGCACAAGCACTGTCAAACAACTTGGCTGTTCCTCTCCAAAGCATTTCTATCAAAACAGCTTGGTCTTCGTTTCCTTTGCTTTTTAAGGACCTAATCAGTTCCCTTGCAGCTAAGGTGTAGTTTTTCAGTCTTTCAGCAAAAACGCCTTTTTGCTTGTTCAGAAGTTGACTGGTGGTTTCGTTAAGTAGTTCTTTTAAAGACTCTTCTAAAGAGTAGTATATTCCTAGTTTGGAGTCTTCTTCGGTGTTAAGTGTTTCTTCAGTCCTTGCTAGTTTGAAGTTAAGGTCCAAGTCAAACTTTAAACTCTGCAGTTCTTTAAAGCTTTCTAAGAACTGACTGCACGTTTCAACTTCTTTTTGTTTGTGTGCTGTTTCGATTTGGGTTAGTTTTCGGTCGCTAGTGACTTTTTCAAACTTGGTTATAATGTTGCTAGTTAAGTTCCTAGAAGTTTGGGCTCCTCTAGACAACCGCTGAAACACTGTTTGGTTTTTTGCAACTCTTTCGGTTAAGTGCTCTGGAGACTTTGAGTCCCTCAGTACTGAGTTTTTAAGTAAACTAGAGGTTTGAGGCCTAGAAGTTTGTGAACAGCTGTACTTTTTTCTAAGGGCTTTCAGCTCTTCAAGTAAGTCTTCCGGAACTTCTTGGTACACAGGACTGTTAGCTATTTTTTCAAAGTGTTTATTTAAACTGTTCCTTCTCATTTATCTAATTAGTCTTAGGTTTGGACCTTGTATAGGCAGGTGCAAGTTCGTCAGAATGCTTTTCACGCCAGACTTCGTGCAGCTGAGTGTACCCTTTGTACTCCACCCATAAAACCTTACCTAGGTCAGCTTTAATGGTAGCGAGGGTCCAGCACCCAGTATTGTCTGTGGTGTCTATTTCTTTGCTTTCTGAAAAGTCTGAAGCATTTAAATCTTCGTCGGAGTCCCAATCTTCAGTTTCGTTGGGGCACTGGCCTTCTAAAAGTCTTAAGCACTTGCTGTGTAAGCTTTTGTAACCAGGCCTGATGCTTTCTTCTAGGTCTTGTTGCGAGTTAGCAGGCTTGAACACTACTTTCATGTTCTTTTCTATCCACTCCTTAAACATCTCCAAATCCTCTCTTTTCGCTTGCAGTGCTGAAAGCAGAACAGGAATTTTAGAAGCAAGCTTAAACAAGTACTTAAGTCCGTCTTCTACTTCAGTGGAGTACTTAGAAGTTTTTATGATTGAAAAGAACCTTTTAATGAATTCCTCTATTTTGGGCTGCTGGAAAGTGTCTTGGTTCGCCAAGAAAGGAGTAACTATTTTTTGGTACTTAGTTCTTAGGTAAGACTCAGCGCGTTCATAGTTGTCCATAAGCAGTTTCAAGTAAAACTGGGAAAGGTATTCATTGTTACTGCATATTTTGGAGTAAAGGTGCCCAAAGTACTTTGCAGACAACTTAGTGTCTACTTCTTTAAACAGGTACTCAATCACATCTTCCCTTTGCATGAACTCCAGTTCTTCTTGGGTGAACTGGTCCAGCTGCTGCAGAAGCAACAAAAACAAATTACCATAAGAAGTCCCTTTTAAGTCACTGAAGATAGCTTCATCTTTAACTGGTTCAGGTTCCTCTGTGTAGTTGTCATACCCCAAAAAAATATCTTTTCTGGTGTACTCTGCTGGTTCTGGCAAGTAATTTTTAAGTTCGTTTTTACAAAAGTACAGTTGAAGTAGATGAATAACTCTGTACTTAGAAACAAGTTCTTTGTTGATCTTAATTACTTCCAGTAGCACTTCTAAGTACTGCGAAAAGTACTTAGTTACTTTTTTGTCTGCGTAGGGCAAGTTTTGGATCCACCTTGTAAAGAATTGCTCTGTTTGTTCAGGAACGCACTTTAGAGTTTCCTTGACTAGCCCCACCAACAGGGACCTTACTATTGAAACTGGACAGTACAGAAACAGTTCTTTTATTAACTGGTCCACACTAAGCACTTCACTCATCCAAGCAGCAAACTCAGTGTCTTTCAAAGCTTGTTTCAAGAACTTAGAAACCTTTACTAGTTCTTGTTTCTTTTCTCTTGACCTTATGAGCACTGTTAACAGGAACTCAGCTAAAAACTTTTTAGGAGGCAACTCCAAAGAAGTCATTTCAGACACAAACTTAGCGTACTCGTCCCCAAATATAAGTCTGCTTCTCCAGTACCTTTGGTTTTGTTCCTTCACGTGGCTAAAGTGCTCTGTAGTCAAAGCTTCCTTAACTTCAAGACTAAAAGGTTCTATCTTTTTGTCGGCCTTGTAAAACTGTTCTCTTTCATAAAGAACCAAGTAAGCGTTTCCGAACTTCTGTCTAGTTGTAGGACCTCCTCCCAAGTTCCACTTTTCTTCTCCACCAAAACACTCAGCTGGAATCTCTTCTGGATTGATTTCCTGAATCAGTATGTCGTTGAACTCAAACCACTTCCCAGAAACTTTGTCGTAGATGTAGGAGTAGTAGTGTCCACTTTCAGCAGTCCCTATGTGGACTACCACTCCGCGCAGTTTGTAGTTATAGTAACTCGCGGGGTGGACTTCAGGCAACTCTGCTTTGCTTTCTTTAAGTTTTTCTAAGTGCTCCAGTCCTTCTTGGGTAAAAGGCTGCATGTCTATGCTCATTGGAAACTCGCAGTAGTCGTTTAGTTTGTGTCTGTTCATTGTGTCAAAGTCGAACTCAAACCTTCTTAAAGCTACTAACAAGTAGTTAGGCAGTTGCTTTATGCAGACTCTTCTGAGTGCACGCACCTTATCTTGGCACTGATCGCACTGGTAAGCGTTTTCTCCTTCAAGTAGTTCTCCTTCTACAAAGCTTTCTAAGCCTTCAATTATTGACTTTTTGTTTTTGACTTCCAAAGGAACCGTTAAAAAGGGCTCAAGTCGCTCGCTCCTGTGGCCGCAGTCTTTGCCTATGATTTCTGTCACTTGGAGTCCTCCAAAGTGGTTCTTTATCAGTTCTTCGTTCGAAGAGCCTTTTAATAGTTCTTCAATTCTGTCCATAAAAGTGCTGAAGAACTCGTCGGCATCCATTTGTTCCATCACGTTGACGGGGTTCCCTTCGAAGTCCTTAAAAGCACTAGTGAACCCTTTAGTGTTGATGTACTGCTTGGCACTGTATTTTAAAGAACTGAATATGTACTGAAGCTCGTAAAGTAGGTTTTCTTCCAAGGGCTCTTTTACAGGAGACTGCAGAATAGACTCCCTGAAACTACTTATAGTAAACAACTGTTGCAAAACAGAGTTCATGTAGCAAGTGCAGCCTAAGTTCTTGAGGCCCACGAACCCAGTTTTAGACTTTTCTTTGGAAGTCGCACAGTTGTTCCAGTCAGCTTTGCGCGAACTGCGCCAGTGTGGCTCGTGGTGGAACCTCCCCAGGTACTGAGTTACTTCTTCCAGAAACTTTGAGTTACCTTTGCACATATGCAGTAGTAAACTAAAAGCTTGAGTTCTAGTGCTGATATGCTTGCACTTAGGAGGGTTGTAACTGAGGGTGCTGGCTGACTCTGGGATTTCGAAAAGACACCTATGTAAGATGAGATCTAAGTGTGCAGAACTTGCTTGGGTGCTGCTTTTAAGCCAGGCTTCTGCAAGCACCATTAAAGCCCCCGACAAAGGCACTTTGGATTCAGTGCTGGTGTTTTCTCCTTGGGTTTCGGACACAAACTCAATGAGTTGGGAGCAGATCCTTTGAATTGAAGGATGCGAGTCTATTTCTCTGAGCATCAAGCACTTCATAACCCAGTACTCTTCACAAGAAGACTGCATAGCTCTGTTTAAAAAAGCCTGGAGAGTCTCTAGCATCTCTAGGTGTATGCTTGCTAATTTAGTAAGTTCCAAAGTAGCTCTAGCTGCTTGTAATCTGCACTGCTTATTTAGCTCTTTGAAAAAAACCACTTCAATTAAGCTTTCAAGGTAGTTTTGACTCAGACTTGTTGTTTTCAAGCCTTGGGGGTCGAATTGGTTAACCAGTTCGATCAAGTTTATAAACGGCAAAAAAACGTTTTCAGGCTCCTCCACGTAGTTTTCACTAGAAAACTCTTCACACAGCAATAAAAAGCTTCTTAAAAGTGCACTTGTAAAGTTTTTACTGTCCACACTCTCTAAACTAAAGTTCTTTTGGAATACTCTGTTGAAAAGTTTGATCATGAGTATGTTTCCTTTGACTGCGAGTTTCCCAGTGCTCTTAACACTTCCCAGAAAAGTTTTAACTAAAAACTCAGTTCCACCAGCTCCACAAAACTTAACTAGCCACTCTTCGTTCTTAGAAAGTTTTTCAAGTATGGTGAGACTGTATAGTAGCTTGTGCATGGAACTCTGGTCTATGAGTTGTTCAAGTGGTTCGTCAATCCTCATAAGTTTTTGTTCTACTTTTTCGTTGATAGGCAAAGTCATCAGTAAGTTCCAACTTAGTTCAGCGTAGCTCTTGTCACTGTACTTCAGCAAAGTGAACAAAAAGTCTACGATTTCTTGTTTTTTAGAAAGAATCACTTTGGGACTGAACTCTTCGAGCTGGTCCTGGTTAAAATCAGCAGTCAGCCAGTACAGTTTGATGGACTTGAGTTCAATGTCATCTTCAGTGCTTCCGTACTGTTTATCGTGTATGTAGAGTGTAGTTTTGTTAAGTGGCTGTTGGAAGAAGTCTGCAACGCACTTACGAAGGTGCCTTATGTTTTTGTTCATGTCAACTGGAACTTGTTTGAATTCTTTAGACTTAACTTCTTTCACGTAGACAATAGTGGCTTTGTTAGGGGCTTCTTCTTCATTCAGCAGCAGTTTAAGCAGCCTAAGTCCTTTTTCAACTATTTGTTCTTTGCAGGACTCAGCTTTTACTTTCTGAATCAGTACTTGAGTAAACTCGCTGAGTATTTTTTCCGAGTCTTCAATAATCGTTCTTTCAAGCCTCGTTACAAGCCCTATAATCAGCTTGGAGCTTTCTTGCACTGCAAACTGGTCTGGCGAGTATAGGCAGATGTCTACTAGTTTTGCAAACCCTTCGCATTTAGTGGTTTTCCTTAGTTTAAACCTTTCTTCCCCCACTATGTTGCCTTTGAGCGAGTTGACTTTTAAAAACAACCACCTGAAGCTTAGAAAAGCAGTAGTGTTTATTTTTTCAGAGGGCATTTTTAGGTCGTTTAGGTAAAACCTTTCAAAAAACTCTTCACACTGGTCCACTGTTACGGGTGACTGGTTTTTGATTCCTTTAGTAAGCCAAATGTAAAAAGTTTCTGTGTCTTTGTTCATAACTGGGCTCTCCACAAAGTTCCTCCAAAGACTTTCGTATTCGTGGATTTGAACCTTTACTTGAGTTGCTGAGTACTGAAACAGGAACTCTAAAAACTCTAGTCTCTTCTTAATGTTGGTTTCGTGTGAAAACCTTCCAACTAGCACAGAGTCTTGGTTGTTGTCGGTTGCTTGGGTCCTTGCTTCTGTTAAGTAGTCGATTAGGTTGCCAAGTACCAAGTTTTTGAGGTTGCTTTTTTCTTCTAAAGTAAATTGGTCTTCTTCTTGGTTGAGTATGTTCAGACGTCCTTTAAACAACCCCATAAAGAACTTCAGTATTTGGGGCACTGAGTTGTTCCTAGCTATGTACTCTGGAACTTCTCTTAAGAAATTCAGTCTTAGTTCTTGGCAAAAAGGCATCTTCATTACTTCTGTGAAGTGCTTTGTAGCAGTTCCCCACATTCCGAGTTTGTTGCTGTCAAGCATCAGTTCTTTAAGAATGTGTACTCCATACCACTTGCTGTTGAACTCTGAGTTTCTGGAAGCCACATAAATTGCTTTGAAAGTAAAGTCTTTAACTAGCTGCAAAAAGACCTCGTCGTAGTCTTCTTGGGGGACTTCCAGAATCCTCGTGAAGATGTAGTCGTTCTGGGCTTCTGAAAGCAAGGTTGAAATTTCAGAAATGATGTTGTAAGTAACTCTTACAAGAGAGTCATGCTTGCCACTGCAGCAGTTCCAAAGCATCCACAAGTGCTGTTTTTTAATGAGCTTGTACTTAGCCATAAACATAAGCAGGTATCTGGACCTTTTAATCAACTCTATGTGGGGTCTTTCGTTCAGTATAGTTTCTACCACTTCTTCATCAACTATCCATGAACTCAGGTCCTCCACTGCCAAACAGGAGTTTTCTTCTGAAAGCAAACTTTCTAACGAAGAGTTTATTTCGTTAAGTCCTTTAATTCTTTTTTCGAGGTAGTTGGACTTAAGCATTCTAAGGTAGAGTTTGAGTTTGTTAAGTTCTAAGGACTTAGCACTGAAACTTGCTGAAAGGTTGTTCATGCTTTGGAGCAAGCTGGTTACTTCTTCTGTTTTTAAGTCTTTAAGTTCTGAATCCGAAAGTATTTCAATTCTTTGTAGAATAACTTTAGTGAACTCTCCAAAGAACTCCTGCGAAAACTCTGGGCTCAAGAAACAACTCACTGCATACACCAAAATAGAGTTTATAAAGCCAAAAGGAGCTTTTTTGTCTTCTTCTTGGTTTCTGATTAAGTCTAAAATAGCATGGAAACCCCCCTCTTTTGCAAAAAGGTTTATTAGGTATAGAAGTGACGCTGAGTACTTATCGTTGTTTGTGTTACTTAAACTACAAGGTTCATACTCAGCTGGAACTACGTCGTAGTGCATAAAGAACTCAGTGACTCTGCTTCGGAGTGCAAACAGTTCGTTAAGCAATTCGCAGATTTCAGGCCAACTCATTGCTAAAGCCACGCAGTTGTCAGTCAAGTATAAGTCTGGGTTAGACACTCCTCTGTAGTAGTGAAAAAACAAGTCACTTCCGTTTTTAAACCACTTTACAATCAGTCTGATAGTTTGAGAGAACAGTTCCACTACAGAGTTCAGGGCTTGTTGGTTCTCACTGTAGTCGTTGTTAATCAGGTTTTCCACCAAAACAAACAAGGTTCCTCGGTAGAATTGCGTTGTGTAGAAGGAGTTCTCTAGCAACATACTCCCTTCTAAAAGGTTTCTGAGCACGTGCAGAGTCCGACTGACTTCTTCTTCAGAAAACATCCAGTCCCTCATAGTCGACCGTTTAGGTCCTGTGTAGCAATGAGTGTGCCTTCTGAAAGGCGCAATTTTCGGCGAGTTCAAAGCAAAAGTGTAGTCCCAACCTAGTCCGTAGCCGTCCAAACTTACTTTTACAGTAGTTTGCGTAGTGTCCTTTACGTAAGCCATGCACCAGTCGTTCAAGTGGTCCTTGACGTCAATGTAATACCCAACTCTGCACCAATCTGGAATAGTTGTTTCCGTCATATATATTATTACGTAATAACCAGGGTGATTATTAGACTTTTATCATGTCAGAGTCAAGTTTAGCTTTAACTCTCCAGAACGCCCAAAAGGCTGCTTCCACTTCAGAGGCTCTGGGCCACCTTAGAGAAGCAGAGAGGGTACTAAACACCCACCCCTCCCCAGGTTCACTGATCAACACTACCATTCTGACTGCTTTGTCCAAGCTCACAAATAAGTACCAGTACCAACTTATGCGGTTCATTGTGCCCATTTACAGCAAGTTGTGCTTGTGTGCTCCTAGAGACAACCCCAGCTTACTGATTACTTTGTGCAACGACGTGCTTTTACTTAGCGAAAACCAACTAGGGGGTTCAGAGATGGGAGAAGAACTAGGGGTGGCTGTGAAAGACTTACTAGTCTTCCTTATACAAAGCGGAAGCTTGGACTCTGAACAGTTGCAAGTAGCGCAAAACCTGCTTGACAAAAAGCCAGAAGTGAACTTTGAAGAAGCTTTGGAGCCTGTTACACAGGAGTTAAAGGACACCAACCCCTACGCTATCAACCGAATTATGGACCTTTTCAGTAGTTTTAGAAGTTTGAAGGACCAACTGTTTTACTTTGGGACTCAGTTAAATTCTGTGCTGGAGTTGCTGCGTGAAAACAAGGACCGCGAAATTCTAGCCAAGTTGTTGAAGTTTCTAGAACACTTTATTTTCCAGGTTAACTTTAACATCCAAGTCACTGGACATGACTCTTTGGGGGCACAGTATTCCCACCTCTACACCTCAGCCCACTCTAAGTACCTGCATCAGTACGAAGACGTGTTTTACACTGCTGTTAAGATTGTGAAACTAATCATCACAAGCGACACTCTGTTGACTCAGAACTTAGTGCTGATTCTGCAAAGGCTTTGGTTCATTTACCCCCAGCACCGCTCAGGCTTGCACGATTTGGTTTTCGACAACTTAAAAGAGATAGCTGCAGGGGGATCTGACTTTTACAAAAAAGCAGCTGCAAGGTTTCTTTACAGAGTAATGCACATACAACAAGTAGAAGGAGAGTTTAAAGGCAGACTTGAAAACGACCCTGTTCTAGAAAGTTTGTTTAAGCATGAGTGCTACGACGAAGAAGCTATGAAAGACTTATACGAAGCTGAGGAACCTGTTGAAATGGAGGAACTCAAGCTCATGGCTGGGTTCCCTCTAGCTGCTATGGTGCCTGCAAGCGACTCCTTTTTTTACTTAGTAGAAGTCACGGAGCCTAACTGCATTCTGAGTTGGGGGTTTGCAACTGAGTACTACGACTTAGGATTCTACATCACAAGGGTAGACTTAGCAGAACCCGAAGTTATTGAGTCCCAAGAAAGAGTTAAGTGCGACGACAGCCCTGTGGCTGGAATAAGGCTAGTTCAGTCCCCAGGACTCTACAAGTTCCAATGGGACAACAGTTTTTCTTGGTTCAGGTCAAAGCACCTAAGGTTCAGAGTAGAAGTTTTGAAACCCCACAGTTCAGTGCACTCTCCAGTGAAGACGAAAGAAACCTACAAAGTGATTAACATTGTGCAACAAGACGAAATAGGAGACATGTGCTATGCTACAGGGTCAGTAAGTGTGCTGGAAGTAGGAGTTTACCTGTCTGAGACGAGCATGAGCATTTCTGCTTACAACAACAAACAAGAAATGATTCTTGATAGCGAACAAGACATTCCCCTAGCCATTGCTGGGTTTATTGAAAGCAACACTAAGCACTTTGACCAACCACAAATAGTTAAAGTAGGTATAGTTGAAAAAGAACCTAAAGCCAGGGACAACCTAGAGGACTTAGGAGCGGTAGCAGTAGCTCGGGACGTAGACGCTATAGCACTTTTGAGTCAGCAAAGTCTACACTCCCACACTCTTATTGCTGTAATGAACGAAGGAGGGCTTCGCAGTAGTGTAGTGCACAGAGGTAGGTTATTGGTGAGTGAGTCAGGAGTGCCTTTAGGAGACATTTCAAAAGTTCCCAACCAAGACCCTGTACAAGGAATTGCACAGCTTTTGTGCATGTTTGGACCTGCAGTAGTAGTAGTTGCTGGCACTGACTCAATGGGGTCTTTAGTTGACAGAGTAAAGCCACTGGTGCCTGAAGGTATTTGGAAGGAGTCACTTATACGTGAAAGTGTGTCTGTGTCTTCAATTGCACTAGAAGCTGCAGCTAAGTTGCATTTCCTCCATTATAAGTATAAATTCACTTTTTAATATGAAGTCAACTAAGGAGAGAAACATCAATTACTTACTAAGCACTGACTTGCCTTTAGAAGAAAAGCTCGAAAAGATGCACAACCCCAGCTTGATAAGCCACTCAGAAAGTTTTTTCAGCAGTCCCAAAAAACCCCAAAAGTCCCCACCTAAACCAGTGCTTTGGAAAAAAAGACTTCAAGAAAACTCTAAAGTTTCTGAGCAAAAAGGAATCCTCAACAAAGTCAACCGGCAAGGCCAAAGTGAGTTCCAGCTAGCTTGTTACTACTCAGGGTTGAGTGTAGTGCAGAGACTACTTAAACAAGGAGCAGATATCAACTATGAAGACTGGAAAGGAGACACTCCTTTAGTTTACTCCATCAAGTCAAACAACATAGACGTTGTTAAGTTTTTGCTTCAGCAGCCAGAACTAGTTACAACCAAAACTCTGGGCCCCAAGTTAGAAACTCCTCTTCTGAAAGCAGTTAAGTGGGGCAAAAACCAAGCAGTGAAGTGCCTTGTTTTAAGAAAAAAATCAGTGTCCGTGCAGGATGCTGAGGGGAAAACCCCTCTTTTCTACGCTTTAGTTAAAGGAAACACAGTATGTGTAATGATACTACTTAAAGCAGGAGCCACCAGAGGAGACTTATTTGACTTCAAAGGAAACAACGCACTAGTGGTTGCCCTTGAAAAAGGAGAGTTTGAAGCAGTTAAAACTCTCTTAGGACACCTTGAGTTTTACCTAAACAAAGAAATCTGTGTAGAAGTTCTTAAATTAGTGTGCTACATGGACCAACTAGACATACTTAAGTTACTTGTAAAACGGAAAACTCCAGTTGAAGTAACTTGTGGAGAAAAGTCAGTTATTTTTATAAGTTACAGTTTGGAGTTCACAGAAGTTACTAACTACTTACTAGAAGTAACTCCAATCAAAACTCTAAACCAAGTCACTCAGCAAGGCGACTCACTTTTGTTTATGGCAATTCGCAGAAACGACTTGAGCTTTTTAAAAAAGCTTCTAGCTAAAAAAGTAGACCTAAACTCAAAAGACAACCTAGGAAGAACAGCTATCCAGACTGCGAATGAACTAGGGTATACAGAAGCAGCAGAATTACTTCTGGAATCGAAAATATCTCTAGATTTTCAGTAACTAGCTGTCAAAATTCTAGTTATTTAAATATTCTTTTTGGACTTTTTAATCTGGAGTAGTAAGCTTGGGTTTTTAACTTTGACAATGGAGTTGAGGTCTTGAAGTCTGGCTTGCATGATAGCCAGTTTGCCTTTAACTGAGTTGTACCTAAAAGTAATCTGCTGTCTAACCGTTTCTTCAGTGCTTGCCATGAAGTCCAAAGAAAGCAGTTCTATAAACTTAAACTCGATGTTTTGGATGAAGTCGAGTCTTGCTGTCCCGTCTCTGTGCATAATGAGTACAGCTAAGTAAGTGTGTGGCTCCTTAATACAAGAATTAAGCATCCTCACCAGGATACTAGGCAGCTCTGCAAAGTCCACCATAAGTCGTTGGGACTCCTGGAGTGCAGCAAACGAGCTTTCATCATTAGAAAACACGTAGTGGAAGAACAGGTCGTTTTCACTAGTAAGTTCTACCTTAATGTGTTGGGGGTTAGTTTCTTCTCCCAAAATAAGTATTTTGACTTTAATTGACTCCAAAGTTCCAACTTCCTGTGGGTTGCGGGAGTCTTCTTGAATTCTGAGTTCAAAAGGCACCTCTCTTTCATAGAGCAAGCGGTGGCCTTCGCCCAGTGAAGGGTCCATTTCTTCAATTGCTGAGAAGTCAAAAGAGTTCAAAACACTGTCTTCTTGCATTTTTAACGAATTTAAATGTAAGTTAATTTACTTAAGTAAAATGAAAAAGCGATGGGGTTTGAATGAATTAATTTTAACCTGCGAAAAGGCTTACAGCTATGTGCTTTCTGTTGAGTTTTCCAAAGTGCAGCAGATAACACGCAAGAACGAAGTTTTGAACGCCCTCCGCAGGATATTTTCCTTTAGTTACCCAAGGCTGAGATTTTTCCCTCATTCCCAACCCAAAACAATTCGCCGGCTTACCCGGTACATTCCTAACTATATTTGGCAACTTTCCTCTGTTAGAAAAGTCCTGTTTGAATTCTGGCAAGCTATACAGACACACAAAGTCCAGGTAGTCTTTGAAAAAGCCCTTATAACTTACATTTCAGTTCATTACACTACTAAGGAGTCTATCTTGGACTACCCACTCCACAGAGCAGTGTTTTCAAGGGACTTAAAAGCCCTTAGGGAGTACTGTTCTGGGGAGAACTCCAACTGGATTTTCAAAGACATCCACGAGCCAGACGTGCACGGAAATACTCCTTTGATGATTGCAGTCAAACTTCAAAGGTACGAAGAGGCTACAGTGCTTGTGGACTACGGAGCACAGCCTAAGTTCAGGCCTTCTAGACACCACTACACTCCGCTAGAACAAGCTTTGGGACTGCGAGATAAAACCTTACTGCACTTGCTTGTCTCCGCACAAAAGAAGCACTTCATTGACATGATTGAAAGCTCCCACTACAAGTTTGTGGACAAACTAAAAGAACTACCTGACTTTTCTTTAGTGATGAAATGGGAGTGCGACAGTGCTTTCATTCCTTTTTTGAAAAAAATGACACCTTCTGATAACTACCGAGTCTACAAAAGAGGAGCTGATGTAAGAATTGACTTAAGCTTAGTGGGCTGGGAAAACCTTAAGTCCAAACGGGGAGACTACTCTATTATTTTCAAAGGTGAAGATAAAAGAATTCACTTTTTAGACCACGAAAACAAACTTGCCAAGGACATAATTGCAGAACCTTCAGTTTTAGAAATAGAAAAAGAAGTTAACAAACTACTTAAAAAACAACTGTGCAAGGGGGACTTTGAAATCCTGAACACTGAACTTAAACCTTGCAAAACCTGGAGAGGCGCTCACAAAACAAAAGTAGTTGGGAACTTCGACAGCTTGAAGTACAAAATGTCCTGTAGTATCTTATACCATACTTTCAAACCTCCTGAGGCGAACCGTATGCCTCTGAATTTTTCAGACTACTTTTACTCTGGCTTAAACTCTGAAAAGCCCAAACTAAACTCCCACTCCAAAAGCATCACTTCTTCTCTCTACACTACGAACGTTTTTCCTTTTAGGGTCAAGGACTTCCTGCCTTTCCTAGACTTAATTTCTACAGTGTCTGAAAAAGCTCAGAAAATCAAAAGCTTTTTTTCAGAAACTCTGAGCGACTTCCCTGGGTTCCCTGTGAAAGTAGCTGTTCCTATTTTGAGTGGAGTCAAGTTAGTAGTGAGTTTCCAAGACTTAGAACTCAAGTCCCCTAACAAAAGACTCTTCGAAGTTTACCAAAACCCTTACTTCGACTACCCCGAAAGCGACGCTTCTACTTTGAAAAGGGGAGACCTTTCTTCCTGCTTTTACTACTGCGAAGTTTCCCAAAGTGAAGATGAAACCACCCTCAAAAAAGCCCAGGAAGTGTTTTTGTCCCTAGAGAGTTGTAAAAATTCTCTTTTAGAAAGCGAAGAAGACATTCCTGAAGAACTTTCAACTGGCAACTCTTTTATGATTGCAAATCCCTTGCCTTACATGCCTCCACTTGAGGTTACAAAACCTAAATTCCGAACTAGTTTGTAACTTTAAATTCATTTTCATATAGTAAATTTAAATGTCAGGTTCACTAAGGAGACCACCAGCCAGAGGGACACGCAAAGGCCGCACTGAGCTGACTGAAGAACAGAAACAAGAAGTCAAAGAAGCTTTTGACCTATTTGACACTGACGGTTCAGGAAGCATTGACGCCAAAGAACTCAAAGTAGCAATGCGCGCTTTAGGTTTCGAACCCAAAAAAGAAGAGGTCAGAAGAATGATAGCAGAAGTAGACAAAGACGGCTCTGGAACTATCGAATTCCCTGAGTTCTTAGAAATGATGGCCGCCAAAATGGCTGAGCGGGATCCCAGAGAAGAGATTCTGAAGGCATTTAGACTGTTTGACGACGACGAAACTGGAAAGATTTCATTCAAGAACTTGAAGCGAGTAGCTCGAGAGTTGGGTGAAAACATGACTGACGAAGAACTTATGGAAATGATTGAAGAAGCTGACAGAGACGGGGACGGAGAAATCAGTGAAGAAGAGTTCTTAAGGATCATGAAAAAAACCAACTTGTTCTAGAGTCTTAGTAATAGTAAGTTTATAATGAAAAGAAGTTTGCCTGAAATATCTATGTTCGTTTGTGCTTACTGTAGAAAACAACTTGTAAAGGAGATAAGTCAGTGCGTTAAAGGGCATTCTTTCTGTCAAGAGTGCACTGGTTGGTTTGAATCGTGCACAGTTTGCAAGTCTTTGATAAACCCGGGAATGAGGAACAGACTCTTAGAGGACATAATGACCAAACTAAGGATGAGTTGCAAGTGGAAAGGCTGTAAACTAGAACTCCCGATTTCTGAAATCTACAAACACGAACGGTTTTGTGCTTACAAAAAAATAATCTGCATACTCTGCAAGAACTTAGTGTGTTTTAACTCTGAAGACATTAAAAGTCACTTAGTTCACGAACACAAAATTAACTTTGAAAGATACACGTCAAGCATCAAAATAAAGTGCGGAAAACAAAAAAAAGTAATAAGTGGAGTCCTGGAAAACATTTGGGTAGTAGTAGTGGGCTATTGGGTCCAAAACAAGTATCACCTTACTCTGCAAACCTTAGATTACAGAGACCGCAGTGTAACTGCCAAAGCTGACAAAAACTACGCAACTGAAGTTTTCGGAGGGGAGCCTGCTCTTATACTTTACGCAAGTGTTAAACCTAACTCCTCAATAACAATTAAAATGCTTTAAGCCCCCATAATGTCTGACTTAGGAATCAAAGAGTTTTTGAAGAAACTCAAACGAAAAAGAAAGTCCAGAGACTGTGAAGAAGAAGCTAAGGAAGACTACTTAACTAAGTTGCTCAAAAAAAGAAAGAAGAACCCAACTCCCTACAACCTTAAGAAATTCAGATTAAATTAATATGGGCGACAGACCTAAGCGGCCAGAAAGCACCCTGCTTTACAGTCCCAACTCACAGATGTCCATTTCTCTGCTCAGTAGCGAAGCTGAGTCCCCTAATTACAGAGGGTTCTTGAACTTAGGAGCAATCATTCTATTTGTGACTAACTTCAGACTCATCATAGAAAACATAGTTAAGTACGGGTTTCTGCTCCACATTCCTTCTTGGAATGAAGTTATTTTTCTGTACGCAAGTTGGCCTTGCCTGTTTTGCACTTTGCTGTTATCAGTTCCTTTGAGTATCTGCTTCGCAATAGAGCACTTTTTAGGAGCTAAACTGCCACAGGTACTGGTGACTCTACTGCAGAGCTTAAACATACTGGTGACACTGGCCGTTCCACCTGGGCTTATCAAGTACTCAGACGCTCACTTTGTGCCTGCCTTTTTCTTGCTGCTTTACACACTAGTAGCTGCTATGAAAGAGTACAGTTTTTACGACGTGATGAAAGAAGTAAGGGTTAGCTTCCACTCCGAAGAGTACCAAAAGTACCCTAAAGAGCTAAAGGAAGTCATTGCCAAGTACCCAAACATAACTTCTTTCAGGCACTTCGTTTACTTTGTGTTCACTCCAACTCTGTGCTTCCAGTTCAAGTACCCTAGGACAGAGCGTGTGCGCAAGGTTTGGCTTTTCAAAAGAATCTGTGAGTTTGTGTTGTCGCTTTCAGTGGCAGCTTTGATCATCCAGCAGTACATAGAACCTTTGATCCTCAACACTTTGCAGCTGCTCCACACTGAAGAGATCAACTACGTGCTTGTGCTCGAAAGGCACTTGAAACTAGCAGTTCCTAGTTTGTACTTGTGGTTGTTGTTATTTTTCAACTGCTTCCAGTGCTACACGAACATAATGGCAGAACTTACTACTTTTGGGGACAGAACTTTTTACTTAGAGTGGTGGAACGCCCGCACATTGGGAGAGTACTGGCGGCTGTGGAACATTCCTGTGCACAGTTGGCTGTTCAGGCACATTTACATCCCAATAGTGGCCAAAGGCTTTAACAAGAACTTTTCTATTTTTGTGACATTTGCAATTTCAGCGGTGGCCCACGAGTACATCTTCAGTTCGGCTTTAAAGATAGTGAGCTGTTGGGCGTTCACAGGGATGATGCTTCAAATCCCAATGATTATTTTAGGAGACCTTTTTAAGAACCAACTGCAGAAGTCGCAACTGGGGAACGTGATCTTTTGGGTTACTTTCTGCATAGTAGGCCAGCCTGCAGCTATTTTGGTTTACTGGTACCAAGTAGTTTTTAACTTATCACTTCTTTAATTAGTAAAGTGCGTAATATGTCAAAACCTAACTACCCCTGTGGACTCAAACGACGTGTCAGAGGCGATTGGAACTGTGTAAAGTGCTCAAATTTGAACTTTGCCTTCAGGTTCTACTGCAATCGCTGCCAAGCCCCCAAAAAAGGCTCCCTTACTAACTTGTTCAACTCCGCCCTCTTCTTAACTTTAGATGAAGAACCGCCCTTTTCATATAATTCTAAGTTAGAAGAAAACACAAACTTGCCTCTCAAAGAGAGAAGTCCTAACGTGGACCCTAAGATCATAGCTCCTCACGCTACTTACAGAGACAACAAAAAGGTAGAAACTATTTTGGCTGACGTCAAAAGACCTGATCGCGGAAGACAAGGAGACTGGGTGTGCTTGAACTGCAAAAACCTCAACTTTGCCTACAGGAACGAATGTAACAAGTGCAGTGAAAACAAAACTGCTTATATTGAATTTTAATTTATAATAATGTTACTTAGAAGGTTTCCAGTATGCTTTGTGGGCTCTTTTGACTCTGCTAGGCTTAAGAAGTCCTTGGTGGGAATTCCTTCTACTGGTGAAAGCATTCAACAGGTAAATTTTCGCTACATCTGCTTGACTAAGGGTGGGTTTGGACTTAGGAGACTTGGTGGGGCACCGGAAAGCTCTTTTCTCTCTAACGGCGTTTATAGGGGATAAGCTTCCTCTGGATTTGTTGTTTCTGGGAAGATTTGGCTTTTTGAAGAAGCTGGGGCTTCTCTGGACTGGTTTTAAAGTGGACTCTGAACCGTATATTCTGTCTGTTATGGGTTGGTTTTTTATTGGTGTAATTTTGGAACTCTTAAACTTATGGAAGTACTTTTTAGAAGTAGCTTGATTTTTTCTTAAGTCCTGCAGTTTCTTGAGTCTGCAAACCAAGTCTTTATAGTCAAAATTGGCCCCATGTTTTTGCTCCTGCAATTCACCTATATGCAGTTTGTTTTTTTTCATGCCTATTAAAATGTCTCAACTCTTAAAACTAAGGTAGTTATTAGATTAATAAAAATGACATCATCAGAAACTGAAATAAGTCTGTCAATGAAAGATGAATCTTTCATGAGTGACTATAATAGCATAGTCACTAATTCAAATAGAAAGAACTCTACAGCAGAAGCCGGAGACAAGACTCTTAACTATGAAGAATTCAGTCTGGAAGCTTTTATTTCTATCAAAATCGATATTAATGACTCACAACAAGAGCACAAAACAAAACAAAAGAAGAACTGTGATAAAGATGTATATGACTGCTTACTAGCCCAAAGAAGTTGCTGCAGCGAAGGCTGTGCTGTCTTTTAAATAATCAGAAAATCAATGACTCATATTTAAGGTAGTGGAACGAAAAAACTGGTTAAAGCTAAAGTAGTCTGCTTTTACAAAGTTGTATTCTCAATCAGTTTGTTATCTAATTT
>PR_CR_10_Liq_1_inCRDRAFT_1000087_pt1 | contig 48590 bp, 40 predicted proteins | sample PRCRCaboRojoPR_3_FD_10241 | JGI IMG/M metagenome (IMG submission 10241) | reverse complement strand
TTCCGAGCTGTTCATCGTCGAGGGTGATTCCGCCGGCGGCTCGGCCAAGCAGGGCCGCGACCGGGGGTTTCAGGCCATCCTCCCGCTCAAGGGCAAGATCCTGAACGTGGAGAAGGCGCGTTTCGACAAAATGCTGTCGTCGGCGGAGGTGGGCACCCTGATCACCGCCCTCGGCTGCGGCATCGGCCATGATGAGTACGACCCCAACCGGCTGCGCTACCATCGCATCATTATCATGACCGACGCCGACGTCGACGGCGCCCATATTCGCACCCTGCTACTGACGTTCTTCTATCGCCAGATGCCGGAGCTGGTGGAGCGCGGGCACGTATTCATCGCCCAGCCGCCGCTGTACAAGATCAAGCGCGGCAAGCAGGAAGACTACCTGCTGGACGACACGGAGCTGGGTGCCTCGCTGTTGCGCGCCGCCTTGGACAAAGCCAGCTTGCGCGTCGGCCCGGATGCGCCGCCGTTGTCCCCTGAGGCACTCGGGCAGTTGGCGGCGGAATACCAGTCCTTCCGCGCCATGCTGGCGCGACTGCAGCGCCGCTACGATCCGCTGTTGATGGAAGAGCTGATTGCCCTGCCCCGCCTCACCCCGGCGCTGCGCTCGGACCCGTCGGCGCTGGACGATTGGATCGCTCGTTTGGCCACTGGCATGACTGCCCGTACGGGTCCGGCACTCGATTATCGGCTGGCGGTGCAGACACCCGCAGACCCCGGAGCGAAGGCGCAGTTGCAGGTGGTGCGTCTGGTGCACGGCATTCCCGAGACCACCCACATCGCCCTCGACTTTTTCGATGGACCCGAGTACGAGCGTATTGCGACGCTGGCGGAGAAGCTCGACGGACTGGTGCAGCCCGGGGCCGTCGTCTCCCGCGGCGAGCGCCAGCAGCCGGTGGAGACCTTCGCTGCGGCCTATGACTGGCTCCTCAGCGAAGCGCGTAAGGGCTATAGCATCCAACGCTATAAGGGCCTCGGCGAGATGAATCCGGGCCAGCTCTGGGACACCACGATGGACCCGGCCACACGGCGCCTGCTGCGGGTGACCATCGAGGACGCCGTCGCCGCCGATCAGATCTTCACCACCCTGATGGGCGAGTATGTCGAGCCCCGCCGGGAGTTCATCGAGCGCAACGCGCTGGACGTGGAGAATCTGGACGTCTGAGCGCTTGGCGGGTGCGCGCCGGGAGCGATCGCCAGCGCCGGCACGAAGCATCGACCCGCGTAACCCACTATTCGGCCACTCAGAGTCCCGTTGGAGCCCGCTTGCGGGCGACTTGACCTACCGAACCTTGCAGGCGCCCCCTCGCGGGCGCCTCACTCAGGCGCCCGCCAACAGGGCATCGGCGGCGGCATACAAATTGGCGAAAATCTGAACTTCTGCGAGCGCCGGCGGCAGCGACTGCGCGACGCCCGGCCCGTTGCCCGTGGTCACCAAAATGGGGCGCGCGCCGGCGCGCTGTGCCGCCTGCAGGTCGCGCAGCGAGTCACCGATGACGGGGATATCCGCGAGCGGGAGCTCGAACCGCCGTGCGATGCTTTGTAACAGGCCGGGCTCAGGCTTGCGACAACCGCAGTGTGCCGCCGGGCCGTGCGGGCAGAATGCGATCAGATCGATGCGCCCGCCGAGTGCGGCGGCGCGGCTGCACAGCAGGCCGTGCATCCGATTCAGTGTATCCACATCGAAGAAGCCGCGCGCGATCCCCGATTGATTGGTGGCGATGGCCACGTGGATGCCCGCCTGTGTGAAGCGGGCAATGGCCTCGAGACTTCCAGCGATGGGCCGAATCGCGTCGGGTGAGCGGATGTAGTCCTTCGAGTCCTCGTTGATCACGCCGTCGCGGTCCAGAATCACGAGCTTCATACGGCGCAACCCTTGCCGTAGGGACAGCCGCGCGTGCTGGCGGCGGTGGGGGCAATGATGCGTTGCATGGCGGTGCTCATGGCATCACCCCTGCCCGCCGACCCGCAGCCTGCTGATGTCCGCGATGCTCGAGAAGAGCGCGAGCACGTCGCGCACCAACATGAGGCGATTCGCACGCAGCGCCGGCTCCTCGGCGTTGACCATTACCTGATCGAAGAATCGATCGACGTCAGGTCGCAACTCGGCCAGCGCAGCGAGGGCCTCGGTGTACTCGCCGGTCTCCAGCAACGGTGCCACATGCTCGCGCAGCGCGGCGACGCGCTCGGCGAGACGCTGCTCCGCCGGCTCCCGCAGCAACCCGCCATCGAGGGCGATGTCCGTCGGTACCGGCTCGGATTTCTTCAGGATGTTGGCGATGCGCTTGTTGGCGGCGGCCAGGGCGTCCGCGGCCTCCAGCTGCGTGAAGGCGGTCACCGCGCGCACGCGCCGATCGAAGTCGCTGGGCGCCGAGGCGTCGACGGCCATCACGGCGTCGATCACCTCGGCCTCGATGCCCTGCTCCGCATAATAGCTGCGCAGCCGCTCCATGACGTAGGCATAGGTCTCCGCAACCGCCGCCGATGCGCCGACGGACGCGGGAAATGCCGCCGCGGCGTTGTCGAGCAGGGCGCGCAGATCCAACGCCAGCGGCGTTTCGATGAGCATCCGCAACACGCCGATGGCGGCGCGGCGCAGGCCGTAGGGGTCTTTGACGCCGGTGGGCCGCTCGCCGATGGCGAAGATGCCAACCAGGGTATCGAGCTTGTCGGCCAGCGCCAGTACCCGCCCACACTCGGAGGCCGGCAGGCGATCGCCGGCGTGTCGCGGCAGGTATTGCTCCTCCATGGCGGCCGCCACGCAGGGTGTCTCGCCGCTGCGCTCGGCATAGTGCCGCCCCATGATGCCCTGCAGGCTTGCGAACTCGCCCACCATAGCGGTCACGAGGTCGCATTTGGCGAGCAGTGCCGCACGCTCGGCCAGCGCCGCGTCATACTCCAGCTGTGCTGCGATGTGCCGGCTCGCGGCCGCCACCCGGCGCGACTTGTCCGCGATACTGCCGAGCTTGTGCTGAAACACCACCCGCTCCAGCGCCGGCTGCAGATCGGCGAGGGGCGTTCGCAGATCCTGCTCCCAAAAAAAGCGCGCATCGCTGAACCGAGGCCGAATCACGCGCTCGTTACCGGCGCGCACGATCTCCGGCTGTCGGCTGTCGATGTTGCTCACGGCGACGAAATACGGCAGCAGGGTGCCGTCTGCGCCATGGACTGGGAAGTATTTCTGATGATGCTGCATGGTCTCGATCAGCGCCTCGGCGGGCACCTCGAGGAAGGCTTCGTCGAATTGCCCCAACAGCGCCACCGGCCATTCACAGAGCGCGGTGACCTCGTCGAGCAAGTCATCGGGGAGACTGGCCTCGCCGCCGATGTTGCGCGCGCTGGCCAGCACCTGGTCGTGAATGGCCTCCCGGCGCGCGGCAAAGTCGGGCTCCACATACGCACGGCGCAGGGCCGGCGCATAGTCGTCCGGGGTGGCGATGGCGATCGCCGCCGGCGCATGGAAGCGGTGACCGCGCGTTTCGGTGCCGATGGGTACACCCAGCACCTCGCCGGGCACGGCGGCGTCGGCGAAGCGCATGCAAACCCAATGCACCGGCCGCACGAAGGTGACATCGCCGTCGCCCCAACGCATGCGCTTGGGGATGGGCAGTTGCCCCAGGGCCGTGCTGGTCAGCGCCGGCAGCAGCGCCGCCGTCTCCTCACCGTGCTGGACGCTGCGGTGCACCAGCCACTGGCCTTTGGCGGTTTCCTCGCGCGCCAGCGTCGCCACATCGACGCCGCAGGAGCGGGCGAAGCCGAGGGCCGCCTTGGTGGGCGCGCCGTTTGCGTCGAAGGCGGCTTTGAGCGCCGGCCCCCGGCGGATCTCCTCCCGGTCGGGCTGCCGAGCGGCGAGCCCGCGCACGATCAGGGCCAGGCGCCGCGGTGTCGCAAAGGCCTCGATGGCGCCGTACGCGAGCACGTGCTCGGCCAACTGCTCTGCGAACTGTGACGCGAAGGCCGCGGACAGGCGCGACAGTGCGCTCGGCGGGAGCTCCTCGGTGCCGATTTCGATCAGCAGGTCTTGGACTGTGGTCTCGGTGCTCACGTCAGCGTGCCTCCAGCATCGGAAAGCCGAGGGCCTCTCGGCTTGCGTAATAGGCCTCCGCCACGGCACGGGCCAGGGTCCGCACGCGCAGAATAAAGCGCTGGCGCTCGGTGACCGAGAGGGCGCCGCGGGCATCGAGGAGATTGAACAAGTGCGATGCCTTGAGCACTTGCTCGTAGGCGGGCAGCGGTAAGCCCTGCTCGACCAATGCCGAGCTCTGGCGCTCGGCGACGTCGAACGCGGCGAACAGCGCCTCGACGTCCGCGTGCTCGAAGTTGTAGGCCGACTGCTCGCGCTCGTTTTGCAGGAAGACGTCGCCGTAGCTCACCGGGCCCTGGGGCGTATCCGCCCATTTCAGGTCGAAGACGCTCTCCACGCCCTGCAGGTACATGGCGATGCGCTCGAGCCCATAGGTGATTTCGCCGCTGACCGGACGGCACTCCAAGCCGCCGACCTGCTGGAAATAAGTGAATTGCGTCACCTCCATGCCGTTCAGCCAGACCTCCCAGCCGAGACCCCAGGCGCCGAGCGTCGGCGATTCCCAGTTGTCCTCGACGAAGCGGATGTCGTGCACCAGCGGGTCGATCCCGAGCAGCCGCAGCGAGTCCAGATATTGATCCTGGATGTCCAGGGGCGAAGGCTTCAGGATGACCTGATACTGATAGTAGTGTTGCAGGCGATTCGGGTTCTCACCGTAGCGCCCGTCGGTGGGCCTTCGGGATGGCTGTACGTAGGCGGCGTTCCAAGGCTCGGGCCCAATGGCTCGCAGAAAGGTGGCCGGATGAAAGGTGCCGGCGCCGACTTCCATGTCGTAGGGCTGTAACACGACACAGCCACGTTCGGCCCAGTAGGTCTGCAAGCGGAAGATGAGCGCTTGGAAGGTTGCGGGTGCGGCGGGTTGTGAGGTCAAGCGGTTGGTCCGACAGCAAAACAGAAAGCGGGCATTCTATACCCGGCGTCGATCAATGTTCGGTTCAGACGTTCGTGGCTTGGGGGTCAGCTGGGGGAAGCCGCGCAGGCATCCCCGCCGGCCGCCACCTGAGACATACAAACCTGGATCCGGCGCGTATCCCGGCATCGCCGTCGGACCGACCATAGCCGGCGATGTGCCGGGGCGGCGTCTTTCCTATAATCCGCTGCGAACCGACCGACGCGGGTCACGCTCGCGCCCGTCGATGTCCACCGCCGCCGGCCCCGTAACCGTTGCAGGAGAGTCGCATGGGAACAGCCATCGCCCCGGGCCGAACGAGCGAGCTGCGTCTGGCCGAGCGACGCCGCGCCGTCGCCCGCACCGCGCTGGTGGGTGGCCTGGCCAACGCCGCGCTCTCCGCGCTCAAGATCGGCATCGGCATCGTCGGGCAGTCCCAGTCCCTGGTGGCCGACGGCATCCACTCGTTATCGGACCTCGCCACGGATCTTTTGGTGTGGATCGCCGGCCATCACGCCAGCCGGGGTCCGGACGACGAGCATCCCTACGGCCATGGCCGCTACGAAACCATGGCCACGCTGGTGCTCGCACTGTTGCTGTTGGCCGTGGCGATCGGTGTGAGTTGGGACGCCGCGCTGCGTCTGTTCTCGCCGGAAGACCTTCTCACCCCTGGCTGGATCGCCCTGCTCGCGGCGCTGGTGTCCATCGGCGTCAACGAATTACTTTACTGGTACACTATTTATTACGCCCGACGTGTGCGATCGGACATGCTGCGCGCCAATGCCTGGCATCACCGCAGTGACGCCATTTCCTCCATCGTGGTGCTCATCGGCATCGGCGGCACTCTGGCCGGTCTGCCCTATTTGGATGCAATCGCGGCTTGTATCGTGGCCGTCATGATCGCCCGCATCGCCTGGGATCTCGGTTTCGATGCCGTCCGTGAGCTGGTGGACACGGGTCTGGATCCTGAGCGGCTCGCCGCCGTACGCGAGACCATCCTCCAGGTGGGTGGTGTGCGCGACCTGCACATGCTGCGAACCCGCCGCATCGGCGGCACGGTCTCGACGGACGTCCATGTCTTGGTCGACCCCTACATCAGTGTTTCCGAAGGCCACCACATCAGTGTCAAGGTGGAGCAGGAGCTCAAGCACCGGATCGACGAGATCGAGGATGTCACGGTCCACATCGACGCCGAGGACGACGCCACCGCGCCACCCACCATGGGCCTGCCCAGCCGTCGCGAAGCGTTGGCACGCCTCGCCGCACATTGGGCCAACCTGCCAGAGCTCGCACGCCCCGAGCGGGTGCAACTGCACTACCTCAATGGTCGGATCGAAGTGCAGGTACTCCTGTCGGATGCCGCGGCATACCGGGGTGATCGCATCAGCACCGTCGCCGAGCGTGCCCAGGCCGCCGTCGCCAACGACCCGATCTTCTCCGGCGTGAAGGTGTACTGCGGCGCGTCGCACCGAGATGGTGCATACTGAGCACGCGCTGCCCCGTGGTGCGGCAAGCCAGTGGTGCCGATGATGGTGCCTGCACCAAGCGCCAGGCCGTCGCACCTGCTCGCGGCGGGGCTACACCGTCGCGGCTGAGCCGGTCATCAATTACTTGCGCGCCCAGTGGCCACGGGCAGGCGCCGTCGGAGTTCATCGTCACGCGGTTGCGCGCCGCAATTTGCCGCCGCTGCTGAAGCCTGGCACGAAAACTGCTCTCAGCATTCGCTGAGACAGCGTGACGAACAACGACGCGATCCACGCCGACCGCAGCGGGCTCGGACGCACCGACCCCCTACCGGCTCAATTCCCAAACCCAAATTGCACCCACCGGAGACCGACAGAATGGCATCGAAGATCATGGAGACCCTCAAGAACGAAGACGTGAAGTTCGTGGACCTGCGCTTCACCGACACGCGTGGCAAGGAGCAGCACGTCTCGCTGCCCACCAGCATGGTGGACGATGCGATGTTCCAGGACGGCAAGATGTTCGATGGCTCTTCTATCGCCGGCTGGAAAGGCATCGAGGCCTCTGACATGGTGCTCATGCCTGAGGCGGATACGGCGGTCATGGACCCCTTCGCCGACGAAAACACACTGATTGTTCGGTGCGACATCCTCGAGCCCGCGACCATGCAGGGCTATGAGCGTGACCCGCGCTCGGTTGGCAAGCGTGCCGAGGCCTACCTCAAGTCCACGGGCATCGCCGACACCGCCTTCTTCGGCCCCGAGCCCGAATTCTTCGTCCTCGACGACGTCCGCTGGGGTGCGGACATGAGCGGTGCCTTCTACAAGGTGGACTCCGACGAGGCCGACTGGAACTCCGAGCGCGTCTTCGAAGATGGCAACATGGGCCACCGCCCGAGTGTCAAGGGCGGCTACTTCCCGGTGCCGCCGGTGGACTCGCTCAACGATCTGCGCGCGGCCATGTGCCTGGCCATGGAAGAGATGGGCGTGCCGGTGGAAGTGCATCACCACGAGGTGGCCACCGCCGGGCAGTGCGAGATCGGCACCAAGTTCACCACCCTGGTGAAGCGTGCCGACTGGAACCAGATCCTGAAGTACTGCGTGCACAATGTCGCGCACGCCTACGGCAAAACGGCAACCTTCATGCCCAAGCCCCTGGTGGGTGACAACGGCAACGGCATGCACGTGCACATGTCGCTGGGGAAGGACGGCACCAATATCTTCGCCGGCGACAAGTACGGCGGTTTGTCTGAGGCCGCGCTCTACTATATCGGTGGCGTCATCAAGCATGCCCGTGCGCTGAACGCCTTCACCAACGCCTCCACCAACTCCTACAAGCGCCTGGTACCGGGCTTCGAGGCGCCCGTGATGCTGGCCTACTCGGCCAAGAACCGCTCCGCATCCATCCGAATCCCCCACGATGCGAATCCCAAGGCGACCCGCATCGAGGTGCGCTTCCCCGACAGCATGGGTAACCCGTACCTGTCCTTCGCGGCGATGATGATGGCGGGCCTCGATGGCATCCAGAACAAGATCCATCCGGGCGACGCCATGGACAAGGACCTCTACGATCTGCCGCCCGAAGAAGAGAAGGCGATCCCACAGGTCTGCTATTCGCTGGATCAGGCCCTGGACGAGCTGGACAAGGATCGGGAGTTCCTGATCCAGGGCGGCGTCTTCACCGACGATGTCATCGACGGCTACATCGCGCTGAAGATGCAGGAGGTCACCCAGCTGCGCATGACGACGCATCCGGTGGAGTTCGACCTGTACTACAGCCTGTAAGGTCGCGCCGACCATGTCGGCACCGGCGCCGGGCCCACCGCCCGGCTGCGCTCAGTGCCCGCAGGGCACTGAGTCCTAGGGCGAGCCTAGGGCAAGCAATCGCAAGTCTGTCCAAAGCAGATTCGAGCATCACCCGGGGCACCGCGCCGTACCGGCGGCCCAACGTCGCCCGTCAGGCAAAGCGCCTGCGAGCCATCCACGGACCCTCCCGCCCAAAACCGCTCCCCGCGGCGCGCTCCGCACGGGACGTCGCTCCCCTCGGATTCGTCCTGAGTCGCATCGCCTGGTACCCACAGCCGTCCCGTGGACCACTTCCACAGGCGTCGCCTCTCCAGCAAACCTGATCTTCGCCGCATCACCGCCGCATGCTCGACGGCCCGGCTTTGATGTGCCCGCACGTTGGCGCAAGGCGCGCCGTCGTCAGACGTCGAGCGCCCTCCGTTCGGCGGTAACGTTCACGGCCGCATGCACGATCCCTACCCGATACTGGGCAGCGCCGTGCGTGGCATCGATCGAAAAACGACTTTGAGCCCTGGTTTAGGGCATATCCTGCACTAATATTGTGCAGATGGGGCGTCGACCTGTGACGGTATTGTAGTAATTGCCCGCTAGGCGGCGGTTTCACCTGTGGGACTGGGTTCTTTAAGTCTGGTGCGGTTTTTGCTTTGACTCAGTCCGCGCGGCCTCGACAGCCCACGACAGGCGATGGCGCCCGCTGGGCTGCTCACACTGTACCTGCCTTGTCGGCGCTGACGAGCCGCTCATGCCAACATCATGTGTTGCTGCCCATCCGCGGATCGAGTCAGCTTCATGAAGAAAAAGACATTGCAAAACAATCAACTAGCGTCTGCGATCCTGGGTAATCTCAACACTGCGGTACTGTTGTTCGACGCAGAGCTACGCCTTTGCTACATCAACCCCGCCGGCGAGCTTCTGCTCGCCATAAGCGCCAATGTCGTGCTCGGGAAAACCGCAGGCGAGTTGGTGCCCTGCCCCGCCGAGCCTGTGGAGGAACGGTTGCGCGACGCGTTGCAGACCCGCCAGCCGTTCACCGAACGCGAAGTGGAATTGCGGCGGCCCGACGGTGAGGTCATCCGAGTGAACTGTACGGTGCTACCAGTGCACCAATTCGAGTCGAGCGCCGACCTGTTGATGGAGCTGCACCAGGTGGATCGGCAGATCCGCATCACGCGCGAGGAGCATCTGATCTCCCAGCATCAGGCCACCCAGGCGCTGCTTCGCGGCCTCGCCCACGAGATCAAGAACCCCCTCGGCGGCCTGCGGGGGGCGGCGCAGCTGCTCGAGCGCGAGCTGCCGAGCCCGGATCTGCGCGAGTACACGCGCATTATCATCGACGAAGCGGACCGGCTCCAGGGGCTGCTCAACCGCATGCTCGGCCCGAATCAGCTGCCGCAGCTGCGCTATGTGAGCATCCACCATGTGCTGGAGCATGTCCGCGGTCTGCTGAGCGCCGAATATCCCGGCGGACCGGCCATCATCCGCGACTACGACCCGAGCATTCCGGATTTGCGCGCGGATTCCGACCGGCTGATTCAGGCCATGCTGAATATCGCCCGTAACGGCGCCGAAGCGGCCGGTCACAATGGTGAGCTCAGGTTCCGCACCCGCGTGCTGCGGCAATTCACCCTCGGCAACGAACTGCATCGACTGGTGTTGCGCGTAGAGATCGAAGACACGGGTCCGGGCATCCCGGAGAAACTCCTGGATCGCATCTTTTTTCCAATGGTGTCGGGGCGGACCGGCGGTAGCGGGCTCGGGCTGCCCATTGCACAAGAGCTCATCAACCAGCACGGCGGGCTCATCGAGTGCGAGAGCCGGCCGGGCAGTACCCGGTTTTTTGTCTACCTACCCCTCGAGCCCACCGACGACTGAGGTTCGCGATGAGCAAGGTGCCGAGCGTTTGGGTGATTGACGACGACCGCTCTATCCGCTGGGTGCTCGAGCGCGCCCTGCGGCAGGCGGACATGGACGTCACCTGCTTCTCCAATGGTGTCGGGATCATGGACGCACTCATGCGCGGGCGCCCCGATGTGATCCTATCGGACATCCGCATGCCCGGTGTCGACGGGCTGGAGTTGCTGCAGCAAGTCAATAGCCGCTATCCCAGCCTGCCCGTGATCATCATGACGGCGCACTCGGATCTCGACAGCGCCGTCTCGGCCTTCCATGGCGGTGCCTTCGAGTACTTGCCCAAGCCCTTCGATCTGGATGAGGCCGTGGATCAGGTGCGCCGCGCCTGCCGCGCGCACGAGCAGGCCAGCGAAGGCGCCGTATCGTTGGAGAACAGCCCGGACATCATTGGCGAGGCCCCCGCCATGCAGGAGGTGTTTCGCGCCATCGGCCGCCTGGCACGCTCCAACATCACGGTGCTGATCAATGGCGAGTCCGGCACCGGCAAGGAGCTCGTCGCCCGGGCACTGCACCGTCACAGTCCCCGCTCGAGCGCACCCTTCATCGCGCTCAACATGGCGGCGATCCCGCGCGATCTCATGGAATCCGAGCTGTTCGGTCACGAGCGTGGCGCCTTCACCGGCGCACAGACACGCCGTGAGGGGCGCTTCGAGCAGGCCGACGGTGGCACGCTGTTCCTCGACGAGATTGGCGATATGCCCGCGGAGCTGCAGACCCGACTCCTGCGTGTGCTCGCCGATGGCGAGTTCTACCGCGTTGGCGGCCTCTCACCCATCAAGGTGGATGTACGCATCATCGCCGCCACCCACCAACACTTGCAGGAGCATGTGCGTCAGGGCCGGTTCCGCGAGGATTTGTTCCATCGGCTCAATGTGATCCGCATTCACTTACCGCCGCTGCGCGAGCGCCGCGAGGACATCGGTCTGCTCATGCGCCACTTCCTGAGCCAGGCGGCGGTGGAGCTCAACTGTGAGCCCAAGACCATCGCCGCCGATGCACTGGCTCACCTGGAGCGACTGGACTGGCCGGGCAATGTCCGCCAGTTGGAGAACACCGCGCGCTGGCTCACCGTCATGGCGTCGACGAAGGAGATTCGCGTCAATGATCTACCGCCGGATCTCTTCGCCGCCGATGGTGCGGGCGGCGACGACGAGCAGTGGGAGACGGCGTTGCGGGCATGGACGCGCCGCCGGCTGCGCCAGGGCGACGGCGTCATCCTGGCGTCGGCCGTGCCGGCGTTCGAGCGCATCCTCATCCAGGTCACATTGGAGCACACCGGCGGTCGTCGCCAGGAGGCGGCGAAGCTCCTGGGCTGGGGACGCAACACCCTGACCCGTAAAATCAAAGAGCTCAACATGGATTTTGGCGGTGGCAACGGCGGCGACGATGACGAGGACGGTGCATAGGGCCCGGCGTTGAATGTTGCACCTTTCGCATCGATCTACGCGGACACGCCGAAACCGACCTTCCACGCAGACACCGATCCCCCATGGACAGTAGCAGCATCCAGCTCGCCGATTCCCAGATCGACGTCATCGAGCACACCCCGGAGCGCCTACGGATCCATTTCTCCCGGGCGATCATCATCAAGACCATGACCGGCTCGGCAGAAAAGACCCTCTGGTGGCAGGCCGGCGACTTGTTGTTGAGTCAGCCCGAGCTGCACGGCGTACTGCCCCCGACCCCGCTCACCTGCACGGGCGGAGACATCGACGACAACATTTATACCTACCGGGACATGATCCCGCTGCCCCTGGCGAGCCGCGGTGCCATCCGGATCGAGCTCCACTTCCACAACGGGGTGCCCGCCCTGGTTGCCAGCGGCGGCGCGATTGCGCTGGAGATGCACGACGTGCCCAAGTACCAACGCCATATTCGCGCGGCCTAGACCGCGGCATGCGGTGAATAGGGCGCGCCGGGCGCGGCGACAGCGTTCCAGCCGTCGTGCCCCCACCCGGCGCCGAAATCCGAAGCCAAGGCCCGCTGCTCGCGCACATCAACGACGCCCCGGATGTCTGGGCCCCGCGAGCACGAGACCGGCCTCCTGCACTCAAGCGCGGCATCAACGCCGCCACGCTACCGTTGTCGCACATGAAAAGCCCCGCGGCGCCTTGCGCGCAGCGGGGTGTCCGCCGGGCGTTCTGCGAGGCGACCGTCAGCCGGGGAACGCTCCGGCCAGCGCCGGGGCACACCACCGCGGCCTGCGGCTGTGCCCGTTCAAAGGCGTCGCTTTCAGCACGTCGGGCTCGGGGCGTTGGTCTCAGAGACGGTTGGAGCCGACGATTTCGTGGGCAATGTCCACGACGCGATTCGCCATGTCCATGTACTCTTGGCGATAGCTGGCGAGCAGCCCGTCGCCGGAGGCCCAGTAATCCTTGCCGGTCACGCCGTGCTCGTGCTCGTGATCGATGAACTGCTTCTGCATCTCCAGCATCTTGTCGATCAGCTCCTGCTTCTCTTTCTTCAGCGCAGCGATGTCGCTCATGGTCGTCTCCCCATCAGGTGTTCGGGTCATTCAGCCGAGTCGGGCAGCGTCTGGGCGAGCACGCCGGTGCAGCTGTCCGGTCCGGAATATGCAGAACTTTTAATATACCATGCTTCAGCGGAGCGGGGTCAATGTCCGACCGCTGTGCTGGGCAGATGCGTACCCGGCAGATTCGCGACAGCACGGTGAGCGCCATGTTCCACGTCATCCTGCATCAGCCTGAGATTCCGCCCAATACCGGCAACGTCATCCGGCTTTGCGCAAACACCGGCGCCGCGCTGCATCTGATCGCGCCGTTGGGGTTCGAGCTCGAGGATCGGCGCCTGCGTCGCGCGGGGCTGGACTACCGCGAGTACGCCAGGGTCCGGGTGCATGACTCCCTTGCGGCCTGTGCCGAGGCCGTCGAGTGGCGCCGGCTCCTGGCCTTCAGCACCCGCGGGCGCACCCCCTACACCGATTGCTGCTATCAGCCGGGGGACGCGCTGCTGTTCGGGGCCGAGACCCGCGGGCTGCCGCAGGCGCTGCTCGACGGCCTGTCGCCGGCCCACCGGCTATGCCTGCCCATGCGGGCCCAAAGTCGTAGCCTGAACCTCTCCAACGCGGTGGCGGTCGTGGTCTACGAGGCCTGGCGCCAATGTGGCTTCGCCGGGGCCAACGACTGATCGCCGCAGGCCCCAGCTGCGCGCCGCACAGCCGGCGGTCAGTGATCGACCTCGGACTTGCCCGCGCGCTCCAGCAGCCGCTGCGTCGCCTCGCCCGGTGTGCGAGCCTCGTACAGCACGGCGTGAACCTCAGCGGCGATGGGCATCTCGATGCCGTGTCTGGCGGCCATCGCATGCACGGCTCGGGCCGTGACGACGCCTTCCACCTCCTGGCCGATCGTGGCCATGGCTTGCGCCGCTGGTGTGTTGGCCGCCAGCGCCAGTCCCAGGCGGCGGTTACGGGATTGGTCGTCGGTGCAGGTCAGCACCAGGTCGCCGAGACCGGCCAGGCCCATGAAGGTCTCGCGCCGGGCGCCGAGCGCCTCGCCCAGACGGATGATCTCGGCGAGGCCACGGGTAATGAGCGCGGCGCGGGTGTTGGCGCCAAACCCCAAACCGTCGGCGATGCCATTGGCGATGGCGATGACATTCTTCGCCGCACCGCCCACCTGCACGCCGATGAGATCGTTCTGGGTGTAAGCACGAAAACGTGGCCCGTGCACCAGATCCGCCAGGCGCTGCGCGTAGCCTGGTGTGGAGGCGGCGACGGTGATGGCCGTGGGCAGGCCGCGTGCCACTTCGCGCGCGAAGCTGGGCCCCGAAAGTATGCCAAGCTGCCGCGGCCCAAGGCACTCCAGGGCCACTTCGTGCAGGAGCCGACCGCTGTCGGGCTCGAAGCCCTTGGTGGCCCAGGCGACGCCGAGGGCCGCCGGCAGCACGGGCGCCAACTGCGCGAGCACGGCACCGAAGAACTGGCTCGGCACCACCACCAGCACGCCGGTGGCGCCGTCGAGCGCCGTTTCCAGCGTCGCCGTTGGTGACAGTGTTTCGGGCAATGGGAACCCCGGCAGGTAGCAGCGGTTCTCGCCGTCGCGCGCCAGCGCATCGACGTGGGCCGGATCGTGCCCCCACAGGCGCACGCCGTGACCGTTGCGGCAGAGCAGCAAGGCGAGCGCAGTGCCCCAGGAACCGGCGCCGAGGACGGCGATCTGCTCCCGTGGATGTCCGGTCACGACGGCGGCTCAGTGGGTGGTGGGCTGAGGCGTGGCGGTCTGGTCGGCGCCGTCGACGCCGCCTTGCTGCTGCTCGGCGAGTTTCTGTGCGTAGATGGCGTCGAAGTTGATGTGCTGGAGCACCAGTTGCGGGAAGCCGCCCTTGGCAACCACGTCGGTGACGGCCTGGCGGGCATAGGGGAACAGGATACTGGGGCAGTAGACATAAAACAGTGGCCCATAGTCCTGCTGCTCGAAGCCCTGGGCGCTGACGATGCCGGCCTGCTGGACCTCCACCAGGTAGGCGGTCTTCTCGCCGGCCTTGGCGGTGACCGTGATGGTGAGCACGATTTCGTGGGTGTGGGCCTCCAACTGGCTCACCTGGATATCCATGTGCAGGGCGGTTTCGGGCTTCCATTCGCCCTGAAAGACCTCGGGCGCGTTGGGCGACTCGAAGGAAAGATCCTTGAGGTAGACCGTGCGCAGCGTGAACTGACGTTCGGCGCCGGCCTGGGCTTGGGTATCTTCGGCCATGTTGATGTGCTCCGGGATGATCTGCCCCGTTGGCGTGCCGCGATTGTGATGGCGTGCGGGGATTGGCTCTACGCTGACGATTGCTTCAGCGCTTCTTGCGTGTCAGCGGGAGGTTGGCGCTCTCCCAGGCGAGCACACCGCCTTTGAGATTGTACACCTCAGGGAAGCCCGCTTTACGCAGCACATGGCAGGCCGCTTGGGACTGCGCCCCGGAACGGCAGGTGACGATGATGGGCTTGTCCTTGTACTTGCTGAGCGCGCCGGTTTGATTCTTGAACCCGTTCATCGGGATATTGGTGGCATGCAGGATATGGCCCTTGGCGAAGTCCGCGGCCGGGCGGACATCCACCACAGCCGCCTCCTGCTGGTTGATCAGTGCCGTGGCAGCCACCGGGTCTACGGAGCCCTTGTCACCGACCAGGAGGTTGTAGGTGAGCAGCCCGAGGATCACGCCCAGGGCCATGAACAACACCCAATGGTTGCCCATGAACTCGAAGATCTGTGCCTGCATTGGGAGGAGCCGTGAGGGTTGCGCCCGGATCTTGGCCGGTCCGAGCGGCATGGGTTGCAATCAGGAGCGGGGAGTATACGGTCGTGTGCGCAGGTCGTCACCACTCGAGGTCGGGTGACGCGCAACGGGCGCTCAGCGCGAATGGTGGCAAAAGACCTCCCGCATCATGCCGATGAGCTGCAGCGTGCGCGCGTCGCCCACGCGATAGTAGACGCGGTTGGCGTCCTTGCGCGAGGCGAGGATGCCCTTGTCGCGCAGGATGGCGAGGTGCTGCGAGATGTTGCTCTGCGACGTGCCCACGTGCTCGACGATATCCTGAACGCTGACCTCTTCGGCGCCCAGGGTGCACAATATCTTGAGTCTCAGCGGATGCGACATGGCCTTGAGCGACCGCGACGCGCGCTCGATGTCGGCGTCATCGGCGAACAGCTCGACGTCGGCATCGCGCATCGGATTGAGCACGGGATTCGGCGTTGGCGGGACTTCGGTTATCATGGGCGGAGATTCTATATCAATCCATCACCAAACGATAATAAACTTTCGGTCCACCCAACACCGCCGCCCACGGACGGTGCGTGGCGCATCGCCGACCGTGGTGTCGGTGTCGCAACCGACCCCGGGGCGGGCGTCCGGGCGCGGCGACACCGCCGTCCGTCGTCGACTGCTGCGACTGCCGACGCTGTGCCTGCTGCTGCTGGCGAGCGCCGCAACGGGTGCGGCACCGCCCGCCGCTGCGGCCTCGCCGGCTCAGCCGCTGGAGGCGCAGGAAGCGGATCTGCGTGCCACCGAAGCGCGCATCGCCGACCTGCGCGAGGCGCTCAACGAGCGCGAAACCGATCGCGATGCCCTGTATGCCGCACTCGAGCGTAGCGACCAGCAGATTGCTGATCTGGCCCTTGCGGTGCGCGATCTCGCCGAGCGCCACGCGGCGCAAGAGGCGCTGGCGGCGCGGCTCAACAAACGCCTCGTCCAGGCCCGAAGCGACCTTGCGGCGGCGCGCGAGCAGTTGCGGGCGCTGCTGCGCGGCGCCTATGCGATGGGATCGGACGACCGGCTACGCCTGCTGCTGAATCAACAGGATCCTGCGCGTATCGGCCGCCAGCTCGGCTACCTGCGCGCCGTGGGCCGCCTGCGGACAGCGCAGACGGCGGCTGTGGAGCGGCTGGGTCAGACGCTGGCGCGGCTGCGGCAAGCCGCCGAGCGCGAGGTCCAGCGGCTGGCGACGCTGGCGGCCGAGGAGCGTCGCGCGCAAGCGGTCTTGCGGGCGGCGAGCGAGGCCCGCCGCGCCGTGCTGGCGGACTTGGAGGTGGCCATCGCCGCCGACCGGGCAGCGGTCGCCGAACTCGACGCCCATGCCACCGCCCTGCGGGAGGTGGTGGCCGAGCTGCGCCTGCGGGCGAAAATCGCCGAAGAGATCGCCATCACCGCGGACGCCTTTCACCGCCGCCGCGGCGAGCTGCCCTGGCCCATTACCGGTGCCCGCCTGGTGCGTGCCTTCGCCGGCCGGGCGCGGCCGGGCGATTTGCACGCCGACGGCATCCTGTTCGCCGCCCCCGTCGGCAGCGAGGTCTTTCCGGTGCACCATGGCCAGGTCGTCTATGCCGACTGGCTGCGAGGTTTCGGGCTCTTGATGGTGGTCGACCATGGCGACGGTTACATGACCCTCTACGGCCACAATCAAGCGCTGCTCAAAGAAGTCGGTGAATGGGTGGATGCGGACGATGTCCTGGCCCTTTCGGGGAGGCTCTCGCGCACCGATATGGATGACGTCGGCGCGGAGATCGCAGCCGGGAGGCTATACTTCGCGTTGCGCCACAATGGCGCGCCCGTGGACCCGGCACCCTGGCTGGAATCGCAGTCCGGCTGAGTCGGCGCGCGCCATCGCCACCGATGCCGCACCATGGCTTGCGTGCACGACGGAACGTCGACGCCGGTTCGCCTTCTAATGTTGCGGATTCGAGCCGCCGCCGCCGCTGCGGCATCGGCGATTTTCATCATGAACTGACCAGCGCCCGAGGCGCCCCGAGACGCCCATGACCCAGCAAACCCACTGCGCTCCGGCCGCTGTCCTGGCGGCACTGCTCGGCGCCCTCTGCGTCGGCGTCGCACCGTTGTCGGCGGATACGTCATTGCGCATCCAGGCACAGGTGACACCGCACCAGCCACCGGCGCCGGTGTCGCCGCCGCACGACGAGGCACAGCCCGCGTCGCATGATGACCCGTCCGGCGCCGCGCCAGCCCCCGTGGGGCCCGCCGTCACCGAGCAGCCCGATGTCGAGCGCCCGGGAGCCAGCGCGGGTGAGGCGGCCCCGGACGCAGCGCCCGCGGCCACTGACGGCACGCCGGACGGTGCGGGCACATCGGCGCAGACGAGCAACGACAGCAACCTGCCGCTAGATGATCTTCGCACCTTCGCCGAGGTATTCGGGCGCATCAAGAGCGACTACGTCGAGAATGTGGACGACCGCGAGCTGCTCGCCAGCGCCATTCGCGGCATGCTGGGTGGCCTCGATCCGCATTCCTCCTACCTCGACCCGGAGGCCTATCGCGATCTGCGGGTGGGCACCACCGGTGAATTCGGTGGCCTCGGCATCGAGGTGGGCCTGGAAGACGGCTTCGTGAAGGTCATCGCCCCGATTGACGACACCCCGGCTGCACGCGCCGGCATGCGCGCCGGCGACCTCATCGTGCGCATCGACGGCAAGCCCGTGAAAGGTCTCAGTCTGAGCGAGGCCGTGGCGCTCATGCGCGGCAAGCCCGGATCGGAGATCGGGCTCACGGTCGTGCGCGAAGGCGAGGGTAACCCCATCCAGGTCACCATCGTGCGCGACGTCATCAAAGTCGCCAGTGTCAAGGGCCGCACCCTGGAGCCCGGCTATGGCTACCTGCGGCTCTCGAACTTCCAGGCCCGCACCACCGAAGACCTGCTGGCGGCCGTGGCGGAGCTGAAAGCCGAGAACAGCCAGGGCCTCAACGGCGTGGTGCTGGATTTGCGCAACAATCCCGGGGGTGTCCTCAACGCCGCCGTCGGCGTCAGCGATGCCTTCCTCGACGACGGGCTCATTGTCTACACCATGGGCCGGAACGAGGACGCCAAGCTCGAGTTCAAAGCCGGGCCGAACGACGTCCTCGACGGCGCGCCGCTGGCGGTGCTGGTAAACAGCGGCAGCGCCTCGGCCTCGGAGATCGTCGCCGGGGCATTGCAGGATCAGGGCCGTGCGGTGATCATGGGTGAGAAGACCTTCGGCAAGGGCTCGGTGCAAACCATCGTTCCCATCGACGACCGCACCGCGCTCAAGCTCACCACGGCACGCTACTACACGCCGTCGGGGCGCTCCATCCAGGCCCTCGGCATCGAGCCCGATATTCGCCTGGTGCGCGGCAAGGTGGCGTTGGAGCAAGCGCCGGAAGTGGCGCCCATCAAAGAAGCCGATCTCATGCGGCATCTCGAGGACCCGGCCAACGGTGACGTCGCCGTCGAGTCCGACGAGGACCAGGGGGCGTCGCTGGTGGCGGAAGATTACCAATTGGCCGAAGCACTCAACGTCTTGAAGGGCCTTAATCTGTTTCGCGGCGCTGCAGCCGAGCGCGAGTGACTGTCCCGCCACCCCCTGATCTCACAGCGACGACCGCCGTCGGCGGAGGAGATGATCTGCGATGACCCGGGTACTGGTGCCCTTGGCACAGGGCTGCGAAGAACTGGAGGCTGTGACCATTATCGATCTGCTGCGTCGCGCCGGCATCGAGGTGGTCACCGCCGGCCTGGATGCGGCGCCGGTGAAGGCGAGTCGCGGCACCGTCCTGGTGCCTGACACCACCCTGGAGACGGTCGCCGGGCAGGATTTCGACATGGTGGTCCTGCCTGGCGGTCTGCCGGGTGCCACCAATCTCGACGCCGATGAGCGCCTGCACCGGCTGCTCTCCCGCCACGCCGGGCAGGGTCGCTGGTGTGCCGCCATCTGCGCGGCGCCCCTTGTGCTCGCCAATGCGGGCTTGCTGGACGGGCGCGTCGCAACCAGCTTTCCCGGAGCGCTGGACACTCGCAAGCATCCACGGATTCGCCTCAGCGACGAGCCCGTGGTGGTCGACGCCCGGGTGGTTACGTCGCGTGGCCCGGGAACGGCGATGGACTTCGCGTTGCAGCTCGTCGAGTTGTTGGTCGGCCGCGATCAGCGCGAGGCGGTGGCGTCCAAGTTGATGCGCCCACAGTAGCGAGCGGCGCGGCGGATGTACCCGCAGGCGCTCACCCTGTCGTCGGCGGCGGTCCCCGGCGGAGCGCCGCCGCTGGCCATCGGCACCGCCGCGCTGCTGCTGAGCTTTCTGATCGCGTCGCTCCTGGTGTGGCTGCTGCGGCGCAACAGGATCAGCTTGCTGCGCATCCTCGATCAGCCCAACGCGCGCTCACTGCACCACGCGCCGGTGCCGCGCACCGGCGGCGTTGGCGTCCTGGCGGGTGTCGCCGGCGGCCTGGCGCTGGCGCTGCCCTGGCTGCCGACGCCAGGCATCGGTTGGGCCGTGGCGGCGGTGGTGCTCGCCACCGCACTGCTGGCCGGTGTGTCCCTGTTCGACGATCGCCACCATGTGCCGGCCCGCTACCGCCTGGCGGCGCAGTTGGTGGCGGCCGTGCTGGTCATGGCCGCCGGCGTCGTCTGGCGCACCCTGGGGCTGCCGGGCCTTGCCGGGCTCATGCTGCCGCTCTGGCTGGCGCCGGCGCTCACCCTCTTGTTCGTCGTCTGGATGACCAACCTCTACAATTTTATGGATGGCATGGACGGTCTCGCCGGGGGCATGGCGGTTTTTGGCTTCGGCGCGCTGGCGTTGCTGGGGCTGCTCGCGGGAGCGCCGGACTATGCACTGGTGGCGGCGGTCATCGCCGCAGCCGCCGGCGGCTTTCTGCTGCACAACCTGCCGCGAGCCGCTATTTTCCTCGGTGATGTGGGCTCGACGGTGCTCGGTTTTTGGGCAGCGGTGCTGCTGCTCTGGGGCGCGGGGCGCGGCTTGTTTCCGCTCTGGCTGGGCGTCCTGGTGTTTTCGCCCTTTGCGGTGGATGCCACCTGGACCCTGCTCGTGCGCTTCGCCCGCGGCGCGCCGGTGTGGGAAGCCCATCGCGAGCACCATTACCAGCGGCTGGTGCTGGCTGGTTGGTCAACGTGGCGGACGCTATTCTGGGCGTATGTGCTGATGGGGGCCGCCGCGGCCAGTGCCATCGGCGCCCGTAGCCTGATGCCATCGGAGCAATGGCTGCTGCTGGCGGGCTGGGCCGGTCTGTACAGTCTCGTGCATTGGCGCGTGGGCTTGGTCGAGCGCGAGCGCCCGGCGTCGCCGGAGCGCTCCTGAGACCGTGTCGCTGCGATGACGCCCGCGGCGTACTGCGGCAGCGGCACCCGCACACCCAGGCACCGCTGAGGAGCGCTTTGCCGGGGCGTTTTGAGCGATCCAGACACCCAGCGCCGCCGCCCACCCTGAACGGCCTGTCACATGGTGGAGGCCTGCCGACGCGCAGCCCCCGCCGAGACCCTTGAGCATTGCCCGAGCCGAGCCATGTCCGACACCTTCCAACGCCGACAGCAGTCCAATGATCGGCCGCCTGGCGCCCAGCATTCCATGCCCGAGGAGGACTTCGACGCGGACATCGCCGCCGCAGCCGATGTCTTGCCCGGGCCCGGAATCGATCTCAACCTGGACTTCGCGGACGAGTTGCTGGGGGACGCGGGGGAGAACGCCCGGCAGGTCGTGTCTCGCCGGCGATCGCCCGGGCCCGCGGCGGCGCCACGTACGGCGCCGGCAGCCCCGGATGCAGCCGTCGATGCCACACCGGCGCCATCGCCCTCCCCCGGGCCCGCACCAGCTGCCGCCGGGCAACCGCCGCTCGCCGCTGACGGCGCCACCGCCCAGACCCAGGCGACGGACGCCGCCTCGAGTGCATTACAGCCGACGCACCCACCCGTTCACCCACAGGCGCTGCCCGAATCTTCGGCCGTTGCTGTGGCACCGGCACACGCCTCGCCGACATCGCCGGAGCCGGCGTCGGCCGTGGCCACCGCGGATACAGACTCGCCCGAGGCGGCGGTGATCGCCCACCTGCGCAGCCACGGCAAGCTCTCCGACGGCGATCTCGCGCGCGCCCGCAAGCTCGCCGACGACGGTGCCGAGGCGCTGCGCACCATGCTCGTGCGCTTAGGGTTAGTGTCGGATCGCGACATGGCCGCGGCCTATGCGGCGGTGCTGAATCTGGGCCTCATCACCGCCGAGGATTACCCGGACGCCCCGGTGGCGGAGGCGGAGCTCAGCCTGCGCTTTCTGAAAGACGCACGCATGGTGCCGCTGCGCGAAGAGGCCGACATGCTGGAGCTGGCGGTCGCCGACCCCGTCGACCATTCCGCCGTGCGCGCCGCGGAAATGGCCGCCGGGCGGCAGGCGCGACTGCGCGTGGGGCTGCCGACGGAGATCGAAGCGGCGCTGGAGCGCCTCTATGAGACGCCGGAGGCCGGCGAGCCGGATGCGGACATGGAGGCCGATCTCGGCAATTTCTCGGAAGAGGACATCGAGCACCTGCGCGATCTCGCCAGCGAGGCCCCGGTGATCCGGCTGGTGAACCAAATCATGCAGCGGGCGGTGGAGTCGCGGGCGTCGGACGTGCACATCGAGCCCTTCGCCGATGAGCTGAAGGTCCGCTACCGCATCGACGGCATCCTGAAGGAGACTGAATCGCCGCCGGTGCGCTCCACCGCCGCCGTGATCTCGCGCATCAAGATCATGGCCAAGCTCAACATCGCCGAGCGCCGCCTGCCCCAGGATGGGCGCATCCCGCTGCGCGTGCAGGGCAGGGAGCTGGACCTGCGCGTGTCCACAGTGCCTACCATGTTCGGTGAAAGCGTGGTCATGCGTCTGCTGGACAAGGAGTCGGTGCGCTTCGACTTCGATGCCCTGGGCTTCGACGGCCCGCCGCGGCAGCGGGTGCTGCAGATCCTGGATCAGCCCTACGGCATCTTCCTGGTCACCGGCCCCACCGGCAGCGGCAAGAGCACCACCCTCTACACGGCGCTGTCGCGGCTCAATACCGAGGCGCGCAAGATCATCACCGTGGAGGACCCGGTGGAGTATCAGGTGGCCGGCATCAACCAGATCCCGGTGAAGGCCAGCATCGGCATGACCTTCGCCCATGCCCTGCGCGCCATCGTGCGCCAGGACCCGGACGTGATCATGGTGGGCGAGATGCGTGATCTGGAAACCGCCCGCATCGCCGTGCAATCCGCCCTCACCGGCCACGTGGTGCTGTCCACGCTGCACACCAACGATGCCGCCAGCGGCGTGACGCGTCTGCTGGATATGGGCGTGGAAGACTATCTGCTCACCAGCACCATCAACGGCATTCTGGCGCAGCGGCTGGTGCGCCGGCTCTGCCCCACGTGCCGCGAGCCCTTCCGGCCGCGCCCGGAGATGGCGGCGCGCTTCCTGAATCTGCCCGGCGTCGACGAGTCGAATCTCACCCTCTACCGCCCACGCGGCTGCGAGGCCTGCCAGGGCAGCGGCTACCGTGGTCGGCTGGTGATCGCCGAGGTGCTGCTGATGACCGATCGCATCCGCCAGGCGGTGCTGAATCATGCCACGGCCACCGAGATCCAGCGTATCGCCGTGGAGCAGGACATGCTCACCATGTACCAGGACGGCCTGCGCAAGGCCGCGGCGGGGCATACGACGGTGGAAGAGGTACTGCGCGTGGCCTCCGTCAGTGAGGATTGAGGCGCGTGACCGAGGATACGTGACTGCTGGGCAGCGGGCGCATGGCCAAGCGATACGCCACCGGGCCTTCCCGGCAGGGTGTCCTCACCTCTCACGTCTCACCCCCCCAGGCTGCGTTTGACAGCCCTTCGCGCTGCAACCAGACTCCAACGCAGGAACCTGCGTCACTTGCCGCGATCATCGCTGTGTGACGCTGCTCGACCGCGGTACCGTGCTTCATCGACATGCCGAGATATTTCTACAAAGCAGTCAAGCTCGACGGCGAAGAGGTCGAAGGCGAGCAGGAGGCACTCGATGAGGCGGCGCTGGTGGTGCGCCTCCAGGCCGAGGGCCTGATCCCGCTGCAGACCCGCTCCGCCGGCGGTCTCACGGCGACGCTGGCGCGGCGCCGACGCAAGCGCCTGAGCGCAAAGGACGTGGAGATCGTCACCCGGCAGTTGGCGACGCTGCTGCAGGCGGGGCTGGCGCTGGACCGCTCGTTGACGGTGCTGGCGGGTCTCACCACCGAAGAGCACGTGGTGCGGGTGCTGGCGGATCTTCAGGACCGGGTGCGCGGCGGCGCCACCCTGTCCGCGGCGCTGGAGGCCCAGGACGGCCAATTCCCGCGGCTCTACGTCAACATGGTGCGCGCCGGCGAGGCCAGCGGCGCCGTCGACGAGGTGCTCGGCCGGCTCGCGGACTATCTGGAGCGCAGCGCCGAGCTGCGCGGCACCGTGACCTCGGCCCTGGTGTACCCGAGTATCCTGCTCTTCGTCGCCGGGCTGTCGGTGATCCTGCTGCTGGTGTTCGTGGTGCCGCAGTTCACCGTGCTGTTCGATGACATGGGCGCGGCACTGCCGCTGCCGACGCGCATCGTCGTCGGCGCCGGCGAGATCGTGCGCGGTTACTGGTGGGCGCTCCTGGTGGCGGTGGCCGTTGTCGCCTTGGTGCTGGAGCGCTGGCTCATGAATCCTGACAACCGACGCCGCTTCGACTATTGGGTCATGGCCCTGCCGCTGTTCGGCGACCTGATCTGGAAGATGGAGACTGCCCGCTTCTGCCATACGCTCTCCACTCTGCTCAAGAACGGTCTGCCGCTGCTCTCGGGCCTGAATCTGGCGAAGGAGGTGGTGGACAATCGCAAGATCGGCGATGGGCTGGGTGAGGTGGCGGATGGTCTCAAGCACGGCCGCGGCCTCGCCGAGCCCCTGGCGACGCGTCAGGTGCTGCCGGAGCTGGCGTTGCAGATGATTCGCGTCGGCGAGGAATCGGGCACCCTGGACGCCATGCTCGCCAAGGTGGCGGACATCTTCGACCGCGAGACCCGGGCCAGTGTGCAGCGCATGCTGACATTGCTGGAGCCGGTGCTCATCATCGGGCTCGGCGTCGTCATCGCCGGCATCATCGTCTCCATCCTGATGGCCATCCTCGGCGCCAACGAGTTGGTGCTCTGAGCGGACGCTCCAGGCACGGCGGCGGACGGCAAGTGCCGAGGCGGGGATGACCTTGGCGCGGTCGGCTGGGTCTGCGCTGGCTCAGCCCCCCAGGGCCTGGATTGCCAGCGATGCCGCCGACGTGCGGTTTTCCACGCCAAGCTTCTGGAAGATGGGCTCCAGGTGCTTGTTCACGGTGCGCGGACTCAGGTCCAGGATCGCGCCGATATCGCGGTTCGATTTGCCGCGGGCGATCCAGAACAGCACCTCGGCCTCGCGCGCGGTGAGCCCAAAGTGCCCGCGCAGCCGCTTCTGATCCAGCTCGAGACTCTGCTCCGTCAACCGCAGCAGAAATTCGTTGGCGCCCACCTCACCGATGTAGGTCACCACCAGCCGGGCATTCTCGCCGGTGGCCACGGCCCATTCCCGGTTGACGGGGGCCGTACCATCGATGCAGCGTTGCAGCCAGATACGTGCCGGCACCGCCAGGCTCTTGCCGTCGACGCAGAGCTCGGGCGGCCCGGTCTCCATCAGCCGGGTGGCCTGACGCGTCCCCCATAGGACGCCTCCCTCGCGGTCCACCGAGAGCAGAAAGCGCCGGGCGTCGTCCAGCGCCTCATGGGCGCTGTGGGTCTGTCGTGCATTGGCCAGGTGTACGCGCATGCGCACGATCACCTCCTCTGGCACGATGGGCTTGGTCAGATAGTCGACGCCGCCCGCCTTGAAACCCTCGACGATGTGCTGGGTCTCGCTGAGGCCGGTCATGAAGATCACCGGAATATGCTTGAGGTCGCGCTTGCGCTTGATGCGGCGGGTGGTCTCGAACCCATCGATGCCCGGCATCAGTGCGTCCATCAGGATCAAATCCGGTGTCACCCGCTCCAGCAGCGTCAGCGTCGTCTCGCCGTCCAGGGCCACGAGCACGGTGAGCCCCAGCGCCTCCAGTGCGTCGGTCAGCATGCCGAGGGTCTCCGGTGAGTCGTCGACCACCAGCACCGTCTCGCGGTTCAGTGCATTCAGTGTCGTCATCGCAGCAAGGTCTCCAGCAGCCTGGCCAGGCGCTTCAACTCAAAGGACTTTGCCAGGAGCTGTAGCTCACCGATCAATTGCTGGCTCTGGGGGTAGCGTTGCTCCAGCGACTGCAGTTTGGCGCTCAAGCCGCGTACATGGCCGATACCCACCAGCCCGAGCAGGTCCTCCAACTCGGTGCGCGGCGGCACCTCGGCGTCGGTCCACGCCGGCGGTGGCGCCGGCCGCGGCGCTGACGCGGAATGGATCCATTGCAGCTTGAGCCGGGCGCGGATCTGCTCCAGTAGCACGGAGACCAGGATCGGCTTGACCACGTAGCCATCGTGCACCGGCGGGTCCACGGGACCGTCCTTACCCTCGGCGACGTCGGCCGAGACCATGACGATCGGCGTCGTCGCGAAGGCGCCGGCGCGCAGCCGATGGGCCAGTGCCCAGCCGTCTATGCCCGGCATGGAGATGTCCAGCAAGAACAGGTCGGGGGGATGCTCCGCGGCGAGCGCGAGGCAGTCCGGTCCGTCGGCGGCGCCGAGCACGACGAAGCCCAGGGGTGCGAGGATATCCTCGACGAGTGCCCGGTGGTCGGGCTCGTCATCGACCACCATGATGGTGCGCCGCGAGCCCTCGTAGCCGACGATGGGACGCGCGGGCTGTGGCAGCCCCGACGGCTGCGCGATCTCCGGCAGAAACAGTTTCACCCGGAAAGTGCTGCCGCGCCCGGGCTCGCTGTGGACCCGGATCTCGCCGCCCATCACCTCGGTGAGCAGCCGGCAGATGGAGAGCCCGATGCCGGTGCCGCGCGCGGATTTGACCACCGGCGCGGCGACGCGCTCGAAGGGCTCGAAGATGCGCTCCAGGTCCTCGGCGGCGATGCCGATGCCGGTGTCTTCCACCTCGATCTCCGCCACCTGGGCATGGTAATGCACGCGCAGCACCACCCGCCCGGCGGCGGTGAATTTGATGGCGTTGGTCAGCAGGTTGATCAGGATCTGCCGCAGCCGGTTCTCGTCGATGGCGACGGTCTGCGGCAGTCTGCCCGAGGACTCGAAGTGGAACTCGATACCCTTGGCCGCGGCCTGCAGCCGGAACATGTCGACGATCTGCGCCAGGAAGCCCCGCAGATCCACCTCGTCGCGATGCAGATGCAGCCGACCGGCCTCGATTTTGGCCACGTCGAGGAGTCCGCTGATCATCTCCGAGAGGTGGTCGGCGCTGCGCTTGATCACGCCCAGCGCCGGTGCGCACTGCGCAGGAATGGCCGGGTCGCGCTCCAGGAGCTGGCTATAGCCGCTGATGGCGTTGAGCGGCGTGCGGAACTCGTGGCTCAGGCCCACCACGAAGCGGCTCTTGGCCTGACTCGCCGCCTCGGCGGTCTCCTTGGCTTGTTGTAACAGGGCGTCGGTGCGTTCGTGGGCCTCGATCTCCTGCACCAGCATCCGGGTGTGGCGTCTGGCCTCGTCTTCGGCGAAGGTCCGGCTCTCGCTGGCGAGCACGATCAGCCAGGCGACCACGCCGAAGCCGATCATGGCCAGAAAGAACACCCGCCAGAGCGTCTGCGCCACCACATCCGCCGGCACCGCCGGGTCGAGGATGGCCTGTAGGTAGATGAGCCACAGCAGCGCGCTCAGGAGTCCGCCGAGCAGCAACAGCAGCCCCAGATAATGTCCCAGCCTGGAGTTGATCCGCGCCACCAGGGGCGCCGGCAACCAGCTGTGCATCCAGCCGAGCGCCTGCTCGGCGAGCCGCGAGCCCTGCTTGCACAGGTCGCGGCAGCGCGAGTCCAGCGAGCAGCACAGGGAGCAGATGGGGCCCGAGTAGGCCGGGCAGGGGGCCATGTCCGGCCCTTCGAAGGCGTTGTCGCAGACGCAGCAGCGTGTCGTGCCATCGGTGTCGGCGGCCACCGGCTCGACGGGGCGGGCCAGATAGTAGCGTCCCGCGGTCAGCCAGGCGATCAGTGGCGCCGCAGCAAAGGCGACGCCCAGGGCGACGAACGACGAGAAGGCCCGCAGCGGTGCGCCCAAGAGACCCGAATAGGCCAGCAGCGCGGCGGCGATGGCGATGCCCATGGCGCCGACACCCACCGGATTGATGTCGAACAGGTAGGCCCGCTTGAACTCCACCTGCGGTGGACTCAGGCCCAGGGGCTTGTTGATCACCAGGTCTGCCACCAGGGCGCCGACCCAGGCCACCGCCAGGATGGAGTAGAGCCCGAGGATCTGCTCCAGCGCCCGGTAGATGCCGAGCTCCATGAGCATCAGTGCGATGACGACATTGAAGACCAGCCACACCACCCGGCCGGGATGACTGCGGGTCAGTCGTGCGAAGAAATTCGACCAGGCGATGGAGCCGGCATAGGCGTTGGTGACGTTGATCTTGACCTGCGAGAGCACGACGAACACGCCGGTGAGCGCCAGTGCGATGCCGGGATGACCGAACACTTCCTCGTAGGCCAGCAGGTATAGCGATGCCGGATCGCGGGCGCTGTCCGCCGGCGCCAGTAGGGTCAGCGCCAGGTAGGCCAGGAACGAGCCCGCCAGCATCTTTGCCGCCCCCAGCACGATCCAGCCCGGACCGCCGGCGACGAGCGCCAGCCACCAGGCGAGCCGTCGTCCGAGGCGGCGCTGTGGCAAAAAACGCAGAAAGTCCACTTGCTCGCCCACCTGCGCCGTGAGCGAGAAGACCACGGCCGCGGCGGCGCCGAACAGCAGTGGATCGAAGCCGCCGTCGCCGCCAGCGACGCCGGGGAACTGCGTCCAACCGGCAAAGGCCTCGGGTCCCTGCCAGGCGACGAAGACGAAGGGCAGCAGATGCAGCGCAATCCAGAGCGGCTGCGTCCAAAGCTGGAAGCGGCTGATGAAGGTGATGCCGTGGGTCACCAGCGGAATGATGGCGAGTGAGCTCAGCACATAGCCTGCGGCCAGCGGCAGTCCGAACATCAGTTCCAACGCCTTGGCCATGATGGCGGCTTCCAGCGCGAAGAAGACGAAGGTGAAGGAGGCGTAGATCAGCGACGTGAGCGTGGAGCCCATGTAGCCGAAACCGGCCCCGCGCGAGAGCAGGTCGATGTCGACGCCGTCACGGGCGGCGTAATAGCTGATGGGCAGGCTGGTGAGGAAAATCAGCGCACCCACGCAGAGGATGGCCGCAGTGGCGTTGGCGAAGCCAAAGCTGAGCGTGATGGCGGCCCCGATGGCCTCCAGTGCCAGGAACGAGATGGAGCCGAGCGCCGTATTCGCGACACGCGGTGCCGACCATTTGCGCGCCCGCTCGGCGGTGAACCGCAGGGCGAAGTCTTCCAGGGTCTGATTGGCAACCCATTGATTGTAAGTGCGCCTGATTCGCTGAATCGGCTGCGGTTTTGCCATAGGGCGTCTGTTCTGTGTCGAGCGTGCGGTAGTTGTCGCCGCGTCGTCAGTCCTGGCGTCCATTGCATCTGCTTGTGGCCGTCGCTCGTCCGTCGCCGTGTCAGGCGTCCACGTCTTCGCGTGAGCCGCAGCACCGCAGCGCCTGCCCCACTACCAGCCCGGATGATGATAGCCGAGCCGCAATGGCTGGGCCATACGTCAGTTGACGTATTCAGACGCCGGCAGACTTCCCGCACTGTCTGTCGTGAGTCGCACAACGGCGCCGCAGCCCAGTCCGGGCTTTGGGGGATAACCGCGTCCGGGGGCCGCTGGCCCTGCCGCCAGAAACGTGTGCTCGATGTTTCCTTCGACAACAGGTATTAGCACCATGACCGCAAGATTCCGCTCACACCTGCCACGGCGACAACGCCGGCCGCATGCGAGCATCGCTCTGCTCGCCGGCGCCATCTTCTCCATCGCCCCATTGTTGACCCTGGCAGACACACCGTCGACCGCCGAGGCCAATACCACCGGGCTCGCTGTCACGGATGATACCGTCACCGTGGGCATCCTGCACTCAACCACCGGCACCATGGCGATCAGCGAAACCGGCTCGGTACAGGCCGAAAAGCTCGCCATCGAGCAAATCAATGCCTCCGGCGGGGTGCTTGGCCGGCAGATCAAGGTCATCCAGGAAGACGGCGCCAGCGACTGGCCAACGTTTGCGGAAAAGGCCAAAAAGCTCCTCGTCGAAGACAAGGTTGCTGCGGTGTTCGGCTGCTGGACGTCGGCGTCGCGCAAGGCCGTGCTGCCGGTCTTCGAGCAATACAACGGCATGCTCTACTACCCAACCTTCTACGAAGGCCTGGAGCAATCACCGAACGTCATCTACACGGGCCAGGAGGCCACCCAGCAGATCCTCGCCGGCATCGATTGGGTGGTGGACGAGAAGGATGCCAAAACCTTCTTCCTGCTCGGCTCAGACTACATCTGGCCGCGCACGTCCAACAAGATCGCTCGCAAGCACATCGAGAAGCTGGGTCTCAAGGTCGTCGGCGAGGAGTACTACCCCCTCGGCCACACCCAGTTCAACTCGGTCATCAACAAGATCCGACTGCGGAAGCCGGATGTGATCTACGCCATCGTCGTCGGTGGCTCCAACGTCGCTTTTTACAAGCAGCTCAAGGCCGCCGGCCTGGACCTGGATGACGGCAAGACCACGCTGCTCACCATTTCGGTCACCGAGGACGAGATCCTGGGTATCGGCGGTGAGAACATCGAAGGCGCCTATGCCGCGATGAAGTACTTCCAGAGCCTCGACAACGAGAACAACAAGGCCTTCGTGGCCGCATTCAAGGAGATGTGGGGTGAGGACAGTGTCATCGGCGACGTGACGCAGGCGGCCTACCTGGGCCCCTGGCTGTGGAAGGCGGCGGTTGAGGAGGCCGGCAGCTTCGATATCGACAAGGTGCGTGAGGCCTCCCCCGGCATCGAGCTGAACACGGCCCCTGAGGGCTATGTGCGCATTCACGAGAACCATCATCTGTGGAGCAAGACCCGCGTCGGGCGGGCACGCGCCGACGGTCAGTACGATGTCATCTACGAGACCGAAGAGCTGATGGAGCCCGATCCCTTCCCGGAGGGCTACCAATAATCGTGCGCTGTTGACGATGGCTTCGCTCCCGACCGCATCGGTCGGGAGCGGGTGGGCCGATAGCGATTACACCGCATTCCGGGAGACAATACTATGTTCGAGGGTTACACGCTCGGCGAAATCGGATCAATCTTTGCGATGCAGGGCTTCGCGGGCCTGATCCTGTTCTCTGTCTTCGTGTTGATGGCACTGGGGCTGGCGATCATCTTCGGCCAGATGGGTGTCATCAACATGGCCCACGGGGAGTTTATGATCCTCGGGGCCTACGTCACCTTCGTGACATCGAATGTCTTCGCCGACAGCATGCCGGCGCTTTTCGGTGGCTACTTCTTCGTGGCCATGGTGCTCGCCTTCTTTATCGCCGCAGGGGTCGGCGCCTTCGTGGAGTGGGCGATGATCCGGCATCTCTACCACCGGCCCCTGGACACTCTGCTCGCCACCTGGGGGCTGAGCTTGATCCTGCAGCAAATCTTCCGCTCCGTCTTCGGCGCCCGCGAAGTGGGCGTGACACTGCCCGACTGGCTGATGGGCTCGTTCGGGCTCACGGATTTGATCGAAGTGCCCATCAACGGTTTGTTTGTGATGGCACTGACGCTGCTCATTTCCTTCGTCGTCTACCTGATCCTGTTTCGCTCCCGCTGGGGCAGCCAAAGCCGGGCCGTCGTGCAGAACCGGGCGATGGCGGGCGCCGTCGGCATCGATACCGGACGTATGGATCGACTGACTTTCGCCCTCGGCTGCGGCATCGCCGGTGTCGCCGGCAGCGCCTTCACGATGATCGGCTCCACCGGCCCTACGGCGGGACAGCTCTACATCGTCGATACCTTCCTGGTGGTGGTCTTCGGTGGCGCGCAGAGCCTGCTCGGCACCATCGCATCGGCCTTCGTGATCTCGCAATCACAGTCGACCATGGAGTTCTTCCTGAGCGGCTCGATGGCCAAGGTACTCACACTGCTCACCGTGGTGGTGATCCTGATGCTCCGCCCGCAAGGGCTGTTCTCACTGAAGCTGCGCCGCTGAGGAGGCCGCCATGACGACGCCACAAACCGCCACCGCGGAGCGGTCGTTCTGGATCGGCTTCGCGATCCTGGCTGCCCTGATCCTGCTGGTTCTGCCACTTATGCTGGATGTCTTCCGGCTGAACCTGGTCGGGCGTTACCTGACCTACGCCTTCGTCGCCGTCGGCCTCGTGCTGTGCTGGGGCTACGGCGGCATCCTGAGCCTCGGCCAGGGGGTGTTCTTTGGCCTCGGCGGCTACTGCCTGGCCATGTTCCTGAAGTTGGAATCCTCGACCCCCGAGGCCACCGCCATCCAGTCCACGCCGGGCATTCCGGATTTCATGGACTGGAACCAAATTACGGCTTTGCCCTGGTTTTGGGAGCCCTTCAAGAGCTTGCCGGTGGCCCTCATCGCCATCGTCGTGGTGCCGGCGGTGTTCGCCTATGTGATTGGCGTCGCCATGTTCAAGCGCCGAGTGGGGGGCGTGTATTTCGCCATCATCACCCAGGCCATCGCCGCNATCATGACCATCCTGATCATCGGTCAACAGGGCTATACGGGCGGCATCAACGGCATCACCGACCTGCGCACGCTGCTCGGCTGGGATATCCGTACCGACAGCGCCAAGACCATCCTCTATTTCGTCAATGCCCTCCTGCTGCTGGCCACTCTGGTGCTGGCACGCTGGATCCTGACCTCCCGGCTCGGGCGCATCCTGGTGGCGATGCGCGGAAAAGAAGATCGGGTGCGCTTCTCGGGCTACAGCGTCGCCAATTTCAAAATCTTCGTGTTCTGTGTCGCCGCCGCCATGTCCGGCATCGGCGGGGCCATGTTCACGCTGCAATTCGGCTTCATGTCGCCGTCGTTCGTGGGCATCGTGCCGTCCATCGAAATGGTGATCTTCGCCGCGGTGGGCGGCCGCCTGTCCATTCTGGGCGCGGTCTACGGCGCACTCATCGTCAACTGGGCCAAGAGTATTTTCTCCGAGGCCTTCCCCGAGCTCTGGCTGCTCGCGATGGGCGGCCTTTTCATCGCCGTGGTCATGGCCTTCCCCAACGGTTTGGCCGGGCTCTACAGCGTTTATGTCGCGCCGATGCTGCCCCGTATCCGCGCCTGGGCAATGAGCACCCGTGGACTGCCTGCACGCGACACCGATGGTCAGATCTCCAAGCCCGGGGTGACTCATGCACGCTAGCAAAGACAAAGACTTCGCCCTGGCCATTGAGGGGCTGACGGTGTCATTCGACGGCTTCAAAGCGGTGGATGACTTATCGCTGTACGTCGATGATAACGAGATCCGTGTCATCATCGGACCCAATGGTGCCGGCAAGACCACCGTGCTGGACTTGATCTGCGGTCGGACCAAGGCTGACGCCGGCTCCATCGTCTTCAAAGGCAAAGACCTGACGAAGATGAAAGAGAACCAGATCGTGCAGGCGGGGGTCGGCCGGTTCTTCCAGAACCCCTCAGTGTACGAAGACCTCACCGTCTACGAAAACCTGGAGCTATCCTACCCGCGCGGGCGCAGCGTCTTCGGCTCGCTGTTTTTCCGCCCCGATGCGGCGCTGGTGGAGCGGGTGACCGCGGTGGCCGAGACCATCTTCCTCGCCGATCACCTGCAGGATATCGCCGGCGAGCTGAGCCACGGACAGAAGCAGTGGCTGGAGATCGGCATGCTGTTGGTGCAGGACCCGGCGCTGATGATGCTCGACGAGCCAGTCGCCGGGATGAGCGTCAGCGAGCGCCGGCAAACGGCGGAGCTGCTGCATCAGATCATTCAGGATCGCTCGGTGATCGTCGTCGAGCACGATATGAGCTTCGTCGCCGACATCGCCCATCGTGTGACGGTGATGCACCAGGGCAGCGTGCTCTCGGAGGGCTCGATGCAGCACGTGCAGTCGGATGCGCGGGTGAAAGAAGTTTACCTGGGCCATTGAGGCGCGGAGGTCACCGATGTTGCAAGTGAATGACTATCACGTCGCCTATGGCCAGAGCGAAGTCCTGCATGGTCTCGACTTCGCCCTCGAGGACAACGAGATCCTGGCCGTGATGGGGCGTAACGGCATGGGCAAGAGCACGCTGATGAAGGCGGTGATGGGTGTGATTCCCAGCAGTGGCGGCAGCGTTCGCATCGATGGCACGGAGCTGGGCGGACTCAAGAGCCATCAGCGCGTCGCCGCGGGGCTTGCCTTCGTGCCGCAGGGGCGCTGGATCTTCTCGGCCCTGACCGTGGAGGAGAACATCCAGACCGGGCTCGCCGTGTCCGGACGCAAGCAGGTGCCGGACGAGATTTACGAGCTGTTTCCGGTGCTGAAGGAAATGCGCCACCGCCGCGGCGGTAACCTGTCCGGTGGACAGCAGCAACAGCTCGCCATCGCCCGTGCGCTCGCCACCAACCCGAAGGTGCTGCTGCTCGATGAGCCCACCGAGGGCATCCAGCCGTCCATCATCCGCGAGATGGCCCGGGTGCTGCGGCGCATCCGCGACGAGCACGGTCTCGCCATCGTCGTCTCCGAGCAAGTGGTCAGCTTCGCACTGGATGTGGCGGACCGCCTCCTGGTGCTCGAGAACGGCAACATCGTCCACGAGGACCCGCGCGACGGCGTCGATGAGGAGACGATCGCGAGCTACCTGACCGTGTAGTGCAGCCCGCTTGCCCGTGGAGCACGCGGGGATGGTGTGCTCGCCACTTCGTCAAGGAAGCAAACGACCTGCAACCACGCGCTGATGCGCCGGAGATCCCATGACCGACAAACTGATCAGCATCGATCTGAGCGAGTCGCCCTATTCCAACGACATGGTGCACAACCGCTGGCACCCGGACATCCCGATGGTGGCCACGGTGAAGCCCGGCGATGATTTCATCGTCGAGTGCTACGACTGGACCGGCGGCCAGATCAAGAACGATGACAGCGCCGCGGACGTGCGCGACGTCGATCTCTCACAGGTGCATTTCCTGAGCGGCCCCATCGGCGTCGACGGCGCCGAGCCCGGCGATCTGCTGGTGGTGGATATTCTGGACATCGGCGCCTTCGGCGACTGCCTGTGGGGCTTCAACGGCTTCTTCTCGCGCAACAACGGCGGCGGCTTCCTCACCGACCATTTCCCGGAGGCGCAAAAGTCCATCTGGGACATCAACGGCATGTTCACCAAGTCCCGGCACGTGCCGGGTGTCGAGTTCGCGGGCCTGATCCATCCGGGCCTCATCGGCTGCCTGCCGTCCAAGGAGATGCTCGCGGAGTGGAACCAGCGCGAAGCGGCGCTCTTCAACAGCAATCCCCAACGCGTGCCGCCGCTGGCCGCCCTGCCCTATGCCGACACCGCGCACATGGGCCGTATGGCCCCGGAGGCGGCGAAGGGCGCCGCGGCCGAGGCCGCCCGTACGGTACCGCCGCGCGAGCACGGCGGTAACTGCGATATCAAGGACCTCTCGCGGGGCTCCAAGGTCTTCTTCCCGGTGTATGTCGACGGCGGCGGCCTGTCTGTGGGCGACCTGCACTTCAGCCAGGGCGATGGTGAAATCACCTTCTGCGGCGCCATCGAGATGGCCGGCTGGATTCACATGCGCGTGAATCTGATCAAGGGCGGCATGGCCAAATACGGCATCAAGAACCCGATCTTCAAGCCGAGCCCCATCACGCCCAAGTACGATGACTACCTGATTTTCGAAGGCATCTCGGTGGACGAGGCCGGCAAGCAGCACTATCTGGACGTGCACATCGCCTACCGCCAGGCCTGCCTGAACGCCATCGAATACCTGAAGAAATTCGGCTACTCCGGCGCCCAGGCCTACGCCATCCTCGGCACCGCGCCGGTTCAGGGCCACATCAGCGGCGTCGTCGACATCCCGAACGCCTGCGCCACGCTGTGGCTGCCCACGGACATCTTCGAGTTCGATGTGCAGCCCGGCGCGGACGGGCCGACCGTGGCGCTGGACGGCAGCATCGATGTGCCGCTGGCGCCGGACCTGGGGGGCTGACGTCATGCCGCTCTACGAGTACGACTGCCCGAGCTGTGGTCCCTTCGACGCGCTGGGACGGGTCGCCACCAGCGCCGAGCCCCATGACTGCCCGTGCTGCGGCGCCGCCTCGCCGCGGGTGATCCGCACCATGCCGGCGGTACTGGCCATGGATGCGGGCCGGCGTCAGGCGCATGCGACGAACGAGCGCAGCGCCCACGCCCCGGCGGTGTCCACGGCGGAGAGCCGCGCCCACCCGCACGGACCGGGCTGCGCCTGCTGCAGCGGCAGCAGCGGCAAGTCCCGCGCCGTCACCGGCGCCGACGGCAGCAAGGCCTTTCCAACCGATCGACCCTGGATGATCAGCCACTGAAGCGCCGGCGCCGGGCCCGCCGAGTCCATCGGCGGCGCCCGGCGCGCTGGGGGTATCATCGCGTGCCCGAGCCCCCGAAAGACGGTGTTCGGGGGCTTTTTGATGGTCGGGCCGGCTCCGGCGCCGGATCAGACATCAGTCCATCGGACAGCGGCTGGCGCGGGCTCGAGGGCAGGGGGGCTCGCATGAAGTCCGCCGGCATCTATCCACAACATCCCTCGCCAGCCGCCACCCAGCCCACAACAACGATACGCCAAGGGGTGGCGGGTCTGTGCCGAAACACCGGGCATCAACATTGGGCATCAACATCGGCGCCGTTGCGCCGCGGAACCGACATCCCGTACGACTGCCCGATATTGCAGCGGGGTGCGCCCCCGTAGGCGTTGTATCATTGTCGCCTCTGGTCTGAGCGTCCGGCGCACACTGGGGCATCCTGACAGTCGGCGCAGATCCCGTCGGCGCGCGCAGGGCGCTCGTGTGGCCAAACAAGACCCATCTGTACTGAGGAGACAAACGTGTTGACCTCCCACCCCCGCATCCGCCGCCCCGTCGCCGGCTTCACGCTGGTCGAGCTGCTGGTGGTCCTCGCCATCCTGGGGCTGCTGGCTGGCCTGGTTGGCCCGCAAGTCATGAAGTTCCTCGGCAGTTCCAAGAGCAAAACGGCGGCGCTGCAAATCGAGGATCTCGCTGCCACCCTGGATCTGTACCGGCTGGAGATCGGCCACTACCCCGAGCGCCTGGAGGCCTTGGTGAGCGACCCCGGCAATGCGCCGAACTGGAACGGCCCGTATCTGCGCAAAGGCGATGTCCCGAAAGATCCCTGGGGCAACGACTATCAGTACCGCGTGCCCGGGCAGCATGGTCCCGTGGACATCTGGTCGCTCGGCGCCGACGGCCAGGAGGGCGGTGACGGCGAGGACAGCGACATCACCAGTTGGTCCCAACGCGCCTGAGCCTGTGCGCACCCCCCGGGGCCCTCAGGCGACGTGACAGCTTTCAGGCCGCAGTCTCCGCGCCCATGTTGCGGGCGCCACGCGCGCCGCGGCTTCACCTTGGTGGAGCTGTTGGTGGTGCTGGCCATTGGCGGCCTGCTCTTGGCGCTCACGCCGCCGCTGGTGACCGCGGTCATGCCCGGCGTCGAGCTGAAGGCCGCCGCCCGACGCACCGCCGCCGGCCTGCGGCTCGCGCGCGAAGTTGCGGTTGCCCAGGGTCGCGACGCCGCCTGGCTGCTCGATGTGGAGCAAAACCGCTACAGCCTCGAGGGCGACCCCCGCGCCGGCACCCTGCCGGATGGCATCGAGCTCGAGCTGGTGGCCGCCGAAGAAGAGATGCGGGACGACGCCGTGGGCGGGATCCGCTTTTACCCCGATGGCAGCTCCTCCGGCGGTCGCGTGATCCTCAAGCGTGGGGAGCGCGGCTACCAGGTCGGGGTCAACTGGCTCACGGGACGCATCCTCATCGCTGAATGGGAGCAATGACGGGCATTGCCAGTGGGCACGGCGAAGTCAGCGCCATGACGAAGCGAGAGCCATGACCAGCGATGTCCGCCAGTTCGCAGCACCGGTGACACGGTTCAGTGGTGCGCTGGGGTCGGGCAGGGCCACGCGTAGACCCCGGGCGAGCCGCCGAGCCCGTCGCCGCATGCGGGGCTTCTCGCTGCTCGAGGTGCTGGTCGCCTTCGCCATCCTCGCCCTGTCACTGGGTGTGCTGATGCAGATTTTCCAGCGCGCGATCACCACCACGGCACTGAGCAGCGAGTACAGCCGCATCGTCGCACTGGCGGAGGCCAGGCTCGCCGCCGTCGGTGGTGATATTCCACTGGCGGAGGGGGTCTACACCGGCGAGCCCGAGCACGGCATGGACTGGATCATCAGCATCCAGCCCTACCAAGGCTCGGATTGGCCGGCCGGCGATCCGACGCCGCCGGTGCAGCCTTTGCTGGTGACCGCCGTCGCCTCCCTGCCCACCGTCAATGGTGCCCGCCAGGTGACCCTGCGCGCGATACGGCTCGCCGAGCCGAGCACACCCGGGCTATGAGCGTTGCGATGACGATGGCAGCCGTGCAACGGTCGGCTCGAATCCCCCGGCGACGCGGCGCCGGCAAGGGTTTTACCCTGGTGGAGCTGCTCATTGCACTGGTGCTGATTACCATTATCACGGTGCTGATGTTCTCTGGCCTGCGGCTCGGCTCCCGTGCCTGGGAAGGCGTCGAAACCGTCTCGGATCAGATCAACGACGTCCGGGTTGCCCGTAATTTCATCGACCAGACGCTACGCCAGACGCGTGCGGCGAGCGTCGTTTTCGATGGCACGGAGTGGCCCATTTTCGCCGGCGACAGCGAGGGATTGGAGTTCGCCGCTCCCCTGTCCGAGCATGTCGGCATTCCGGGTCTTTACATTCTGCGCCTGGTGTTGGAGCCCGCCGCCGAGGGTGAGCGACTGGTGCTGGTGCGCTGGCTGCTGCATCCGGAGGTCCTGGCGGGGGGTGATGACTACCCGGCCTGGGAGCCTTTGTTGGAGGGTGGGCAGAGCCTCGCCGACGCCGGCCCGCTGGACCAGGACATCGCCGCCGGCGCCTACGGTCGCACGGTACTGTTGCCGCAGGTGAGCACCTTCGAGCTCGCCTACTTCGGCGTGCCCAAGGGCGAGAGCGAGCCTGAGTGGCTGCAAGCGTGGGCCGACGAGGCGCGCTTGCCGCGCCAGGTGCGGATGACGTTGAGCACCCCCAGTCAGTCGTGGCCCGATGCGCTCATCGTACTGCCCGACGGTGATCTCGGGCCGTTCGGTGGGCTTGGCGGGCTACCACTGAGCCTGGATGAGCCGGCGCTGCCACAGCCCGACGCAGCGCCGTTCGACGCCCCCATGGACCGAGGCTTGGATTTGCGCGATGGGCGCTGACGGCGCGGCGCAGGGCCCCGGGCGGAGGCTCGCCGCCGTGCTGCGGCACCGCCCGGGCACGGACATCGGCGCACAGGTGCACGCCCGGGCACCAAGCCGCCGCGCCCGTCGCCGCGCGCGCGTGCACCAACGCGGCATCGCCCTCGTGCTGGTGCTCTGGATCATCGCCCTGCTGACCATCATGGCCCTCGGGCTCACCACCACGCAGCGCACGGAAACCGCCCTGACGCGCAATCAGATCGATGCCGCTCGGTTTCGGGCGCATGCGCAAAGCGCCCTGGCGCTCACCGCGCTGAACCTCCTGTCGACACCCATGGAGGCCACCGACCCGGGCGCTGTCTGGCTGCCGAACGGTGCGCCCCGAGCACTCTCCATCGACGGCGTCGAGCTCACCGTCACCCTCAGCAACGAGGCTTCCCGCATCGACCTCAACGCCGCGACCCAAGACCAGCTGGCGACCCTCATCGAGCTCGCCCAGGGCGAGCAGGGCTTCGACGCGAGCCGGCGCGATGCCCTGGCCGACGCCATCGTCGATTGGCGCGACGAGGACAATCTCACGCAGCTCAATGGGGCCGAGGACGATGACTATGACGCCGCCGGCCTGCCCTACGGTGCCGGTGACGGGCCGTTCAACAGCGTCGAGGAACTGCGCCAGGTGCTGGGCATGACGCGTGAGCTCTACCAGCGCATGGCCCAGCACCTGACGGTGCACAACGCCACCGGTCGGGTGGAAGAGCGCTTCGCCGCGCCTGAGGTGTTGGCGGCCATCCAGGGCATTGCGCTGGAGGACGCGGTCGATATGGTCACCCGCCGCGACCAGCCGTTATTCGAAGATAGCCAGCAGACGCAGTTCGGCGATCGCGGCGGGCCGCTGTACCGGGTGCGCGTCTCGAGTGCGAATGCCGGCGGCGGTCGGCACATGGAGGCGCTGCTGTTGATAGAACGGGGTGGACCGTCGTCCTATGAGGTATTGTGGCGCCGATTCGGGCTACTGGCGCCGGCGAGCGACCCCACGGCGGCGGCGGCCGCCGGGCGGTAACAGACGCATGCCGGTCCGGCGCGGTATCCTGCACACAGTGGCCTCGCTGTCATGTCCAGAACGCAGCGAGGGGTCCCAACGGCTGATCGAGGAGGACGTCATGTCATCGTTGTGCAACGGCGTCTGCGTGCGCGCACATGTCTTCGGGCCGCGGGCGTCGGCATCCCTCCCGGTGCCCGGCGCTCCGCCTGCGGCGCGCCCCGCTGCCGTGCGTCGTCGCTTCGCTGATATGCGTATGTGCCGCATCGCCCACGGCGGCCAGACCCGACGAGCCGCATCATGGCGGCCCTGACGCGCTCCGGCGTTGCGCTGCGGCTGCCGCCGGCGTCGACGCTGCCGGGCGCCGCGCTGCTCGGTGGCTGGCGCGACACGCTGGTGCAATGCTTGCCCCGCCGGGTGCGACGCTGGCTTGCCCTGCGCAATCCGCGGCTGGTGGTGCAGCCCCACGGCGATGATGCCGAGCTGGCGTTGCAAATCGGTGGCGAGCGCGAGTCGGTGGGCGGACTCGACCTGCGCACCGGTGGCACCATCACCGCCGCCCTGACGCGGGCGCCCAAGCACGGCTGGCGGGAGACGTGGCTGGAGCTGCCGGCGGATCAGGTCCTGCTGCGGCGGACCACACTGCCGGCCCAGGTGCGGGATAACCTGCGACAGGTGGTCAGTTACGAGCTCGATCGCCTGACCCCCTTCGTGGCCAAGGACGTGTACTTCGACGCGCGTGTGGTGGGCGCCGTCGCCCGCGGTACCAAGCTGGATGTGGAAGTCGCCGTGATGCGCCGCGACGCCGCCGCCGACTGGCTGGAGCGCTTGCGCGAGGCGCGCTCGCCTGCGGCGCGACTGGCCTGGGTCGGCGCCTGGCCTGCGGCCAATTTACTGCCGCAGGAAGAACGGCCGAAGCCAAAGCGCTTGGGCTCGCTGATCACGCAGCTGTTATGGATGCTGGTGCTCGCCTCGGTGGTGGGCGCGCTGGTGACGCCGCTATGGCAGAAGCAACGCGCACTGGAGGTCTTGGATGCGGAGCTGCGGCGGGTGCGTGCCGACGCCGTCGAAGTGGAACAGGTCCGCGAGGCCCTGGAGCGCGCGCGCCTCGGGAGTGTCGAGGTGCTGAACCGCAAGCGTGCCCAGCCGCGCATGACCGACCTGCTGCGGGAGCTCACCGATCGACTGCCGGATGGTACTTGGGTGCAGACGCTGAATGTCCGCGACAGCGAGGTGGATGCCCGCGGTGAGTCCGACCAAGCCACGGCGCTCATCGGATTGTTGGAGCGGGGACCGGGCATCGACGCGGTGCGCTTCCGCTCGCCGGTGATGCAGGTGGGCAGCAGCGGCCAGGAACGTTTCCATCTGTCGTTCATGTACGCGCGGCCCGACGACGAATGACGGCGGCGTGACCAAAGTTCTGGATCAGTAGCACGCACGCATGACTCAATCGCAGGCACCCATGCACCCGGAGCCGAGCACGGATGCGCCCCACACCGCGGTCGTCCTGGCGGCGGAACCGGGTGACGCGCCCACCGCCGCGCCGGTGCGCCGGCGCTCATTCGCGGCATTGCCCTGGGGCTGCATCGGTGCCTGGAGCGCCGCGCTGTTGCTCCCGAGTCTGCTGATTCTCGCCGTGGCCCTGCCCTGGTGGCAGCGGCTGCAGGTGCTGGACGCGGACTACGCACGCGGGCTGGATCAGCTCGTGCGCTACCAGCGGCTGGTGGCGACACTCCCGGCGCTGCGCGCAGCGCTGGCCCGCGAGCAGGCGAACGACGACTTCAAGGCCTTTTATTTCGACGCCGAGACGCCGGCGCTGGCGGGAGCCCGACTCCAAAGCGAGGTCCAGGAGATGGTGCGCGGCGTCGGCGCCCGGCCCATCAGTACCCAGATTTTGCCGATCGACGAGGAGGAGCAGCCCCAGCGTGTGCGCATCCGCACCCAGTTACAGGGCACCACCGAGGAACTGCTCGACCTGCTGTATCGCATCGAGCGTGCGCGCCCCTTCCTGTTCGTCGACCAGATGTCCATTCGCTCGACGACACCGCGTGCGAGCACGGCGCGCCGGCGCCTCTCCCGGCGCGACATCAATCGGGAGGTGGGGATGCTCACCGTACGACTGGACATCTTTGGCTACATCCTCGGAGCCGGCGCATGAAGCCGCTGCTGCTTGTCCTCCTGGTGCTGCTGGCGAGTGCGTTGATGCTGCAGTGGTGGCAATGGTCCCCTGAGGCCGCGTTGCCCGCGCCCGCGTCTGCACCCGCCGCCGCGGCCGATGGTATCGCACCCGCCGCGACCACCGACGTGGATGCCATGGCGCTGGAGCCGCCGCCAAAGGAGGCCTACGCGTCCGTGATAGAACGGCCGCTGTTCTTGCCTGAGCGCCGGCCGCCCGCCGAGGAGCCGGAAGAGTTGATCATCGAAGACGAACCGCTACCCGAGCTCACGGGCGTGGATCTCACGGCGGTCGTGATCACACCTGCAGTCGTCTCCGCCTGGGTGCGCAGCAGCGAAAGCCAGGGTATCCAGCGCTTACGCCTTGGCCAGGACTACCAGGGCTGGACCGTCAAAACCATCGAGCCCGCCAGACTGGTGCTGGAGCGACAGGGAGAGACGAATGAGTTACCATTGCGGGATTACTCCAACGCGCCGCCGCCGATCCCCCCCACGCGGCTGCCACCCACCCGGCGCGGGGCCAACGATGGCGCGAGCCAGCCCGGCGCCGCCGACGGGCAGGCGGCGGACAATGCCCCCGCCCAGCGCGCGGGCCGCACCCCTGAGCTACGGCAGCGCCGACGGGCAGAACGCCAAGCCATCGAAACCAGCCGCGACTTCCCGCGACGCGCACCGAGCCGCCAACCTGATGCGATACCGACAGATGACTAGGCGCGCGCCAGCCCGGGCTGCGCCGCTGCGCTCCCGCGGGCGCTGGCTCTTGGCCTCGGCCGTCGTCGCCGCCGTGCTCGCCGTCACCGGCTGCGGCAGCAGTGGACTGGTTTTCGATCCAACCCGGCGCATCGGCTCGCCCGAGGGCCATATCACCGATCCCGAAAGGCGGGTGTCACCGACGGGCGTGAACGCCCGCCAGCCGGGGAGCATCGCGCTGGACGACGACCTGCCCACGGCCCGGGACTCGGTGCGCCGCGGCACCGGCACCTTCGTGCGGCGTGTCTCGCCGCCGGGTGTGGACACCACGCCGGGGGATGTGACACTCAATTTCGACGGCACCGATATCCGCGAGGTGGTCAAGGTCATCCTCGGCGACCTGCTCGGCGTGAACTACGTGCTGGACCCGGCGGTGTCCGGCTCGGTGTCGCTGCAGACCGGCCGGCCCCTGCGCCGGGACATGCTGATTCCGACCCTCGAGACGCTGCTGCGCATGAACAACGCGGCGCTGGTGGACAACGCCGGCACCTACGAGGTGGTACCCCTGAACAATGCGGTCCAGGGGCGCATCGTGCCCCAGCTGGGCCAGTCAGCGCGTGCGCTGCCGCAGGGCTACAGCGTGCAGGTGGTGCCGCTGCAGTACATCGGTGCCGAAGAGATGGCGACGATCCTGGAGCCGTTGGCGCCCGAAGGCAGTCTCGTGCGCACGGATACCCTGCGCAATCTGCTGGTGCTCGCCGGCTCCAGCCCCGAGATGAGCAACCTGCTGGAAACCATCCAGGTGTTCGACGTGGATTGGATGTCCGGTCTGTCGGTGGGCTTTTTCGTGCTGGAGTACGCCCAAGCCTCCGAGGTCGTCTCGCAGATGGAGACCTTGCTCGCCGACGGCGAGGGCGCCAACCCGTTCAAGGGGCTGTTTCGGTTCATCCCGGTGGAATCCGCCAATGCGGTGCTGGTGGTGTCGCCGCAGCAGAATTACCTGGCGCAGATGCGCGACTGGATCGACCGCCTCGACCGGGCCGAAGCCAGTGGCAGCAGCGCGCAGCGGTTGTTCGTCTACCGCGTGCGCCACGGCGATGCCGAAAACCTCGCGGACGTGCTCACCAAGCTGTTCTCGGGCGAAGGCGGTGGCGGACAGGGTCGCAGTGTCGGCGGCGTGGCGCCCGGCCTGCAGCAGGCGAGCATCGGTGGCGAAGGTGGTGATGGCGGCGGCCAGGGCGGCACGAGCAGACGCCGGGCGACGGTGAGCCAGGTGGAGCTGTCCTCCCAGGTGAGTATCGTCGCCGACGCAGTCAACAACTCGTTGTTGGTGCGCTCCAGCCCCAAGGACTACAAAAAAATCCTGGATGCGCTCAAGCAGCTCGACATCGTGCCCTTGCAGGTGCTGGTGGAGGCGACCATCGTCGAGGTTCGGCTCACGGGGGATTTTCGCTACGGTGTGCAATGGCGCTTTTTCGGCCTCGCCGCCGGCGGGGAATTCGAGGGCGGCCGCAACCGGGGCGGCTACCGCAGCGACATCTCCCTGTCGCAGTCGGACCAAGGAGGCCAGGCACCGACATTCCCGGGCTTCAACTGGTCGGTGGTGCTGCGCCCGGACACCATCCGGGCCACCCTGTCCGCCCTCGCCTCCGACAACCTCGTGAACGTGCTGTCATCGCCGACGGTGATGGTCCGCGACAACCAGGATGCCGAGATCTTCGTGGGCGAGGACGTGCCGGTGCTGTCGCAGCAGCAGCAGGGCACGTCGACCACCGACCGCGTGGTCAACAACATCGAGTACCGCAAGACCGGGGTCAAGCTGTCCGTCAAGCCCCGGGTGACGCCCGGCGGACTGGTGCAGATGGAGATCGAGCAGGAGGCCAGCACCGTCGTGCCTGAGCAGCGGCAGGGTGTCGATTCGCCGACGTTCCGCGAGCGCACCATCACCAGCAACGTCTCGGTGCGCTCGGGCCAGGCCGTGGTGCTCGGTGGTCTCATCCAGGATATCGACTCCGAGAACAAGTCGGGCATACCCGGCCTGCACCGGGCGCCTATCATCGGGCCGCTCTTCGGCGAAACCTCGCGCGGGGCCGAGCGCACCGAATTGGTGGTGGTGCTCACCCCGCGGGTCATCGCCAGTGACAGCGATATCGAAACCGTCACCCGCGATTTCCGGCAGAAGGTCCGCAACCTCGACACCACGTTCTAGGTGCCCGCGGCCGCGCCAGCGCCCGGTCGACGCCGGAAGACACCCATGCCAGACACCGACGCCACCGTCACTCCCGCCCGCCGCATGGACTGCGCGGCGGTGGCACGTGAGGTCTTCGAGATCGAGGCCGCGGGTATCCTCGGCCTGATCCATCACTTGGACGGCGCCTTCACCGCAGCGGTGGAGGCCATGCTCGGCACCCGCGGCCGGGTCATCGTCTGTGGCATGGGCAAATCCGGCATCATCGGCAAGAAGCTCGCCGCCACCTTGGCCAGCACCGGCACCCCGGCGTTTTTCATGCACCCGGGGGAGGCCTTCCACGGCGACCTCGGCATGGTGACGCCGGCGGACACCTTCATTGCCCTCTCCAACTCCGGCGAAACCGAGGAGCTGGTGAAGCTCCTGCCCTTTCTGCGCGACAATGGCAACCGCATCGTCGCGCTCACCGGCAATGCGCGCTCCACGCTGGCGCGGCATGCCAACCTGCACTTGTCGGTGCGGGTGGCGCGCGAGGCCTGCCCGCTGCAGTTGGCGCCCACCGCCTCCACCACCGCCGCACTGGCCATGGGTGATGCGCTGGCGGTCGCCTTGATGCGCGCGCGGGACTTCCAGCCGGGGGACTTCGCCCGCTTTCATCCGGGCGGCAGCCTCGGGCGGCGGCTACTGCATACCGTGCGCGAGGAAATGCGCGGCGATCACCTGCCCTTCGTGCCCCCGGACGCCGACACCGATGCCGTGCTGACGGCCGTCACCGCGGGCGGGCTCGGCATCGCGCTGGTGAGCCCCGACCGCAGCCGGGCCGAGGGCATCATCACCGACGGCGATCTGCGCCGCGCCTTGCAGACGCATCGCGAAGCCTTTTTCCGGCAGACCGCGCGCGACCTGATGACGCCGGACCCGGTGCGCATCGGCGCCGACAGCAACATGCAAACCGCCATCGAGCTCATGGCCAAGCACCACATCACGCTGCTGGTGGTGGTGGACGACGGCGGCGTCGTCGGCGTGGTGCAGAAGTGAGGCGCGAAGGGGTACAGGGTCTGCGTGCCCACCGCTCGATGCGAGCGCCCAGTTCTTACGCAACCCAGAGGCCATAGCGCGATGCAGTTCATCGACCTCAAGGCACAGCAGGCGCGGATTGCCGCGGACGTGGAGGCGCGCATCCAGGCGGTGCTGGAACATGGGCGCTATATCCTGGGTCCGGAAGTGACGGCGCTGGAAGCGCGGCTGGCGGATGATGTCGGTGTGCGCCATTGCATCGGCGTCGCCAGCGGCACCGATGCGTTGCTGGTGGCGCTGATGGCCCTCGACGTCGGGCCGGGGGACGAGGTCATCACCACGCCCTTCACCTTCGTCGCCACCGCCGAAGTGATCGCGCTGCTCGGCGCCAGTCCGAAGTTCGTCGACATCGATCCGGTGACCTACAACATCGACCCGGCGCNGNTGGNGGCGGCCATCGGACCCAAGACCCGGGCTATCATGCCCGTCTCCCTCTATGGGCAGTGTGCGGACATGGACGCCATCAACGCCGTCGCCGACCGTCACCGTCTGCCGGTCATCGAGGACGCGGCCCAGAGCTACGGCGCCAGCTATCGGGGCCGGCGCTCCTGCGGGCTCTCCACCATCGGCTGCACGTCCTTCTTTCCGTCCAAGCCGCTGGGCGCCTATGGCGACGGCGGTGCCTGCTTCACCGACGACGACGCCCTCGCCGCGCGCATGCGGCAAGTAATGAACCACGGCCAGGACCAGCGCTACAGCCACCCCCGGCTCGGCCTCAACGCCCGCCTCGACACCCTCCAGGCCGCCGTGCTGCTGGCGAAGCTCGCCATCTTTCCGGATGAAGTCGAGCGTCGGGCCGCCGTCGGCAACCGCTACACCGAGCTCCTGCACGCCCGCGGCGCCCGCAGCGTCGCGGCGGCCAAAGACGGCCTGCTCACGCCGTACATCGCACCTGATCGCACCAGTGTGTTCGCCCAGTACACCCTGCAGGCCGACCATCGCGACGCCGTCATCGCCAAGCTCAAGGCCCAGGATATCCCCACCGCGGTCCACTACCCCATCCCGCTCAACCGCCAGGGCGCCTACGCCCACTATTGCTGCCCCGACTGCACCCCGAACGCCGACCGCGCCGCCGCGCGGGTGCTGAGCCTGCCCATGCATCCCTATCTGTCCGCCGCAGACGCCGAGCGCGTCGCCGACGCGCTCATGGGGGGCTAGCGGCGAGCGACGAGGCGCGTTCGCCGGTGCTCACGCCTCACTGCTCCCGCGCTTCCCCGGCGTAGCGCATGCGCACATAGGCACTCACCACCGCGTCGGCCTGTTGGGCAAGGTCGGGGCGGGCGGCGACCAGCCGGGCGTGGTGGTCCAGCGGGCCTTCCTGCGGGCGCTTGGCCAGCGTCGGGTCGATGCGTGCGAGCCGGCGCTGGAAGCGGATGTAGGCGGCCGCCGCCGGATCCCGCGCCGGCCTGGGTCGGGCGAGCCAAAGGCCCCAGGCGAGCATGACGCCGGTGCCGGCGAGGGTCATGAGCACGATGAGGCCCGTGTCGCGGAAGCGCTCGAGGCCGACGCCGGCGAGCAGACGCTGTTGCTCTGCGCGGGAGAATCCCACCACCCGGGACTGCCATGCGGCGTCGAAGGCGTCCGCCGCCAGCTGCAGATTGCGGAGGGCACGCCCGAGCAGTGAGCGCTCGTCCACCCGAAAGCGGGCGGGGGCATCGGCGCCGAGGGCGGCGATGCCGCCGTCCGCATCCACGCGCTCGGCGGCGATGGCGGCGGTGGGATCCACCCGGGTCCAGCCCTGGTTCGGCAGCCAGACCTCGGTCCAGGCATGGGCGTCGGACTGGCGCACCAGATAGTCGCCGCTGTAGGGGTTGCGCTCACCGCCCAGATAGCCGAGGACGATGCGGGTGGGGATGCCGGCGATGCGCATGAGCAGCGTGAAGGCGGCGGCGTAGTGCTCGCAAAAGCCCACCTGCGCGTCGAACAGGAAGGCGTCCATGGCACGCTCGCCCAGATCCGGCGCCAGCAACGAGTAGCGGAAGGGCTGGCGGTTGAAGTGATCCAGGGCGCGCTGGACGATGGTCTCGGCCGCCGGATCGTCGGCGCGCCAGCGGGCCACCAGCGCGCGCATGCGCGGCGTGACCTGGTGCGCGGGCAGAGCGGTGGCGGCGCGCGCCTGCGCCGCGGTGAGGCCATCGATCCGATACGCCGCCGCCGAGCGCAGCCGATACGCCGTGCGCGCGTCGATGGGGCGGTCTGCGAGCAGTTGCAGGTCGGGTGTCAGCGTCGCGCCGCGCGGGGCGCTCACGGGTAGATCGAGGGCCGTGATCCAGCGCTGCTCGCTCGGCTCCAGCAGGGCGATGTAGTCGATCGCGTCTGAGCGCACCTCGATACGGGGCTCGGCCGCCGGGAAATCCCCAGGCGCCGCGGGCTCGAAGCGATTGCCGTTGGCGTGCCAGAGCACGGGACCGCGCCAGTACATCGCCGCCGGCGAGACGGCGGGCTCGCCGTCGAAGCGCACCCGCATCACGGGCTCGCCGGACACCACCAGCGCCCGCACCGAGCCGGGCTCGAGCCAGTCCTTAAGGCCGGTGACCGACCGGGCATCGTCGCCGCCGAGCTGCCACAGCGGCGCGTCGAGCCGCGGGAACAGAACAAACAGCACCAACGCCAGCGGCAGGGCCTGTGCGGCCATGATGCCGGTGCGGCCGAGCCCC
>PR_CR_10_Liq_1_inCRDRAFT_1000086_pt1 | contig 48672 bp, 29 predicted proteins | sample PRCRCaboRojoPR_3_FD_10241 | JGI IMG/M metagenome (IMG submission 10241) | reverse complement strand
CATTGCTCCTGGGTGCAAGTGGGACGGAGTAGACAGAAGCAACGGGTACGAAGCCAGGTGGCTTGCCAAACAAGGCAGGAAGGCGTGGGAAAACCACTACGTGTACAAAGAATTCGCAAGCGAACTTTAATTACAGTGAATAATTTCCTCATTAGCTTTTGCAACCTCAACTTCCTCAATTTCTTGAAGGCCAGAAACTAGGTCACAGTGACTAACAGGGACTTGTGTGGGTTGTTTGCGAGCAGACTTTTGATCTTGGACGCTAAGGGGAATTCCAGTGTTGACAGGTAAAACTGGAAGTGAAGGAGAGCAGGGGGAGGTTGCTTTGTCTGAAGTGCTGAAACACTTCTTGACAAGACTCCAACTGCGGGAAACTTTGAGTTCTATCAAAGAGTTTTCGGCCTGGATTAGTATTGGGAAGTTTTCGTCTAGGGCTACAGGTCTTCGGATTTCAACAACAGTTCCGAACTTACTGTTGTTGTCTTTAATAAATATTCCTTCGGGCTTGAACTTAACCCAAGCGTGGTTCCTAGAAACCGAAATGTCGGTGAGTTGCAAGTCGCTGGTGTGGCCTCGGCCCAGAACAACTTCTTTTTTGCTGCAAAAAGAAATCAAGTGAAGTCCAGTGGGTTCTCGGGTGTCTGGGGAAAGTGACTCCAAAATGATGTAGGGTGAAGGCGGTTTAGGAATCTGAATTAACTCTTTGACTTTTCCGTCAACTAGTAGTTTATAGGGGTAAGGTTTTTTACAGAGTTCGCAGCAAAGTCCCTTCCAGCTGAAAGAGATTGCGTAGTCCGTAGAGTGTGCTTGGAGTTTACTGCGGATGGAGTGCTGGAGACACTTGAGGTGGGTGTACTTTACAGAACCTGAACACTTGCAAGCAGATATCAGTGGGTTTTCTGGACTGAAGCACTCACTGAGGCAAACCCGACAGGCTACAGAAAAACTTTCAGACCCCTCCTGTGAGTCCTCTGAAACATCAAGCATTTGCATCAAGCTGAAGTCTTGGCCTTCATACTTCTCTACAGCAATCTCTTTCACACGGAAGGGCTCCCGGCCTAACCTAATCACGTCTCCTTCAGCTACTTTGTACCCGTTCGGCTTGAGGCTTTTGACGACGAGCCAAAGGTTTTCGTAATTCGAAGTGCTGCACAGAGAGGGAGGGTATATTCCCAGCGAAGAGCCTGTGTGTTTAATCCTCCCTATTAAGGATTTGCACTTTTCCACCCTGGAGTAAGCTTCTACCGAGCCTTCACACCTGGCAAGATATGAGGAACCTTTGAACTTTAGAATAGATTTATGTACATCTTTTGAGGCATAGTCGAATAGGCCGTGTGGATTCGAAGGCCAAGTAAGCACCTTGGCACTTATGCTGGTTGACCCTTCTTTACTCATATTATTTTATCAGAATATTCAGACATTTCATTTATCAAATGGAAATTCCAACTTGGCAAATGGTAATCTTTCTTAATTAGGGTAAGCTATAAAATAAGTGGTTGGCACTACTTAATAAAATGGGAACTGAGTGTTCTGCAAGTCCAAAGCCATCTCCAAGTGTTACTGTGGAAGGTTCTGTGAACGCAGTCCTGCTAAACATATCAGAGAGAGTTACAACACTTACCCAATCACTCTGGAGATGAAAGTTGAGTATATTTTAGTATGATTCCTCAGCAGTACCAGTGGGAACCGGTGCAAAGCTAGACCGACAGGGTGCAGTTGGTGAACTTAATTTAAGTTGTTTAAACTTTAATAATGTCCCAATACCTAGATAGTAAATTTAGCGGCAAGAACTCTTACAAGAAGTTCGAGCAGTCAAAAGCAGCAGCAGAGTCTATGAGGGCCCTTCAAAGTAGAATTCAAAGCCTTGAAACTGAAAATGCCCACCTAAGCAACTACCTCGGAAGCATCTACGAAAGACAGTCTTCAGAACAGAAAAGTTTTTACCAAGAAGTTTCTGAACAGCTCCAAGACTTCATGGAAAAAGAGGAAAGTCTTAAGTTTCAAATATCCCGAGCAGAAGCTTTAGTTCAAAACTGCTTGCAAGAAAGAAGTGACTTAGAAACTAGACTGGATTACTTAGAAAATGTCCAAAGAGACCTTCAAACCAAACAAAGACAAAACTCCAACTTTGTCCAAATAAGCACCCAAGAGACCCAGTATCAACTAGAAAAAGCTTACAAAAACTACTTGTCCCTTGAAGAGAAACAAAGGTTCATAGACCAAAAACTCCAAAGAGAGGAGCAAGAACTCGAACTCTTGAAAACAGACTATCAACATCAAAAAGCCATTTCCAAAACCCTTTTCAACGAACTAAAGTACTTGAAAGAGTCTGAGGACTTCGAAGACTCAGTTCTCCAAAGCAGCCAACAGATAAACAACCAACTCTCTTCAGACAGGTCTCAAATGGCTTTTGAAATCGACAAGTTGTCCATAGAAATCAAAGCACTCCAGAAAATAGACTCCAACCAAAAAGAAAACATCAAGCACCTGGAAAAGCAACTCTATAACAAAGCTTTAAATAAAAAAAGTTTTTCACAAACTGAAAGAAGCAAGTCTTCACAAAGGCCTTCCAACAGACACATTGGAGCGCACTTGCAAGAAGAAACACTAGGCAAATCCCAGTCCCATATGCCTAACTACTACAAAAAGCTAGATCAAAGACTTGAAAAAATATCTTCAGACATCCAAAAAGAAAAACTAGAACTTAACAAACTCAGACATAGGTATACTTAATTTTCATTTAAAAAGTCTGTTTCGATCAAAGAGTGGATTTCTTCCCAGTCAGGCTCGCATCTTTCTAGGTTTTGGTTGGCAATGTAGTTGACGAGTAGTCGTGCTAAGCCAAAGAGTTCCTGGATGTCGTTTGAAGTGTGTTTTTTAACCACAAGTTTCCTTTTAACTAAGTAGCCTTTGTTGCTTTTTTTCTCAGACTCTTTCCATCTCATAGCTTCAGGCATAACTACGCGTGGAACTAAAGGCTGGAACTCGTTGCTTTCTCCTATACTCAAGGAGTCGAAAAAGAATATCCATTGGTACATGTGGAAGTCTTCGTTGTTAACTACTGAAATCAATTCCAAAAACTTAAGTGTAGCCAAGAAGTTCTGGGGGTTCTTGTTTTGCTGCTCTACAACTTGCATGAGTTCAGTCAGCACGTGAGGCCAAAGACGGGGCCATATTTCGGAAATCATCCCTGGAGACAGTCTTAGAATAAGCACTCGGAGTAAAAAGAGCACACTAGGCAGTAAGCTTTCGTCGGTCCTTAAGTACTCTATGATCTTTTCTATAACGAGTTGAAGCGACTGCTGGTAATCGTCGATTCCACCACTGTAAATCATAAAAGCTATTCTGCGGAGTATTTTGGCCTTTTGCGAATACTCACTAGCTCTGCTCACAAACATGCCTGTAGTGACCCTGTTAAGTAGTTCTTGGATGATCATTATTTTGTCAGGGTAGCAAAACATTGAAATAATGCTTACAAGGGACTTCCAGTTCTTCAAGCAGTAGTGGTTGGCGCCCATGTTTTGGAAGAATTCATTACTTGCCAAGGCGTCTAAAATGTCCTTTTTGAATATTTTGGCCAACTGAGACCCTGCTTCGTTCAAAAGCACACACAAGAACTCAGTGATGATTTCTACATTGGTTTTTTGGGTTTTGCTGATAACTGCACTGAGGAGTTGTCCTGCAGAAGACTGGATTTGGTAAGTGACTTTGTCAAAGCCGTCTTCCTGCCAAAGTGCTCTTACAGTTGAGTAAAAAGTAGTTTTGAGTGTAACTACACAAGCTAGGCCTAAGTTGACTTGGTCCTGTGTAACAGCATAGGCAGAAGGAAGGTTGGGGTAACTCAGCAAAGGTCCTTCGTTTAGAGTTGCACTGGTGGTTTGGGTTATGAGTCTTTGGAAGAGTTCCTGGAAGTCTTTCCGGACCTTTTTTTCTTTAAGGGTTTTGTCTATACTTAGTTTCTGCAGAAGCAAAAAGAAGAGTTCTAGAACCCACAACTGCATCTCTGGAAGGTTAGAGCAGTCAAGTTCCCTAAGCATCTTTAAAACTTCAGCCCAAAAGTGCTTTTGGGAAGTAAACTTACTTTTTGGACAAAGACTGAAAAAGCTGTATAAAAAGTGAGCCAAAGCTACTTCTTTAAAGTCAGTTTGGGCTGCTTTTTTCTTTTTGGACTTGTAAAGTTGGAGCTTTTCAACCAAGAACTGGTTAACAGTTTCTACTAAACCCAGAGGATCCAGGTCTAGTGAAATCATAATCGACACTAGTCTGAAGAGTTCTTCATCGCTTTCAGGAGTGGGTTCTGGGTTTTGGATGGTTTTTTTGACCCAAAGGTCCATGACTGATTCAAGCAGTTCTTCAGGGAAGCCTTTGGCAATAGGGTTCAGAAGATCAAGTACTTCTTTGTGCTGAATGGGTTTGGTTTCTTGGTTCTTGAAGGGCTCAGTGCCGTAAGCTCTTATTTCAGTTTGGAAATTTGGCGTTTCTAAGCACTGCACACACGTTTGGATGATTTTGGGAAACTTAGTGAAGATTTTGTGAATAACTTCTTGGTAGGGGTTTGTGTAAGTAACTGCTTCTTCAGCTCCCCAAATCTTGAAAAGACCCAAAAAAGAGGTCCGGGGCTGAGGCGAAGGCCTTAAGAGGTCAGGAAAGTTAGAAACTAAGTTGTTGTGGGTGTGCTCATCCTGAGTATCCGACAAACGTAAGGTGTGGTGAACTAGTGCCTGGAGTCCTTGGAACAAAGATCTTTTTCCTTCACTTTTGACCAAAAGTCCACAGAAGTTCTCTAGTTGTGTTTTGACGTAGTGAGTGAGTTCAGGTGGCTTTAGCAGAGATGTAATGATTGGCAATGACTCAACTATAAACCCAACCCAGTGGGACCTTACGTAGGTGTCTTTGACGTGAAGTGCGTTTAAGTAAACCATTGAGAAGTCAGTTGACTTAAGTTGTTCTGCACAAGTTTCTCTGTGTTTGTGGACCTGGCACCTGAAAAACACAACTTGGAGGATGTTTAAAAGCAGCAACTGCATAACTCTGTCTTCGTTCTGCATGCTTCTGAAAATGCATTTGAGGACTGTGGGAAGCACTGAAGAGGCAAGTTCCAGACTCACTTCTGAAAGCACTAGTTCTAGCAGTTCACAGGCTGAGGCTTGCACGGACTGGTTGAGTTCTTTGAAGCTTTCTTTAGAGTCTATGGAAAGGTACTTCAATGCTATTTCAACCGTTAAAGTTAAGTAGTTGGTGCGGGCCCAGTCCTTAGGCACTTCCAGTGTAGGCGACAAACTCAGCATTTGAGCTTTGCCCACCACGATTTCAAAGGCAGAGGTCACTAGTGACTTTAGTTTTTTGAAAGCGTCCAAAACTACTTTGTGGTCATACTGGGTGTCTAGGTTTTCCTTTAAAATGGGCTTTAGAAACCTACTGAACAGAGAGTCCAGCACACAAGTAAACTTTGGAAGAGAAATCATCAACCATTCCCTGGCCATGTGCCTTATTTTGGGTGACTCGTGTTCAAGGTGGTCCAGCATAGTGAATATGCCTTCGCCATTTAAAAACAAACGCTTTATTTCATCAGGGTTTATTTCGTTCACTGACCGCCAAAACGAGTTGAACCTTTGTATACTGTTTTCTAAGTCCTTGTCCACTAGTTCTCTGCAGATCACTTGAGTAAACACTTCTCTGTCTCCTTGTTCAAGGGTTATGATGAGTTTAGAAACCTTTTGTCTGTGGTCTGAGTTGTTCAGTTGGTCCCAAAGGAGTTCCATTATTTCTAAACAAAGTCCTTCTCCTTTGAGTTCTTTGGCCTTTTGGTAAGCCTTGCTTTGGGCTTTGATTAAGTGCACCAAAGCTTCAACTCCAATAAGTGCTACTTCTACTTGAGGGTTTTCTGTGAGTTGCAGTAAGTAGTTGACCCAGTCAAACGTTGAGTGGGAGTACTTTTCTAGAGAAAGACAAAGACTTACTTGGCCTTCAAGGTCTTCAATGCTTTCCCACTCTTGGTTTTGAACGAGTTGCTGGAAGAAACTGTTGAACCCGTAAATAGCATCGCTTAGTTCAACTTCACTTACACTTTGGAGTCTGTCTAAGATGATTTGGGCCAAGCTGATGGCAGAACTCAAAGACTGCTGGGAAAGAGAGTGCATGTAAGTTAGTAAGTTTTCTAGAATAGGGACTATGTGGAAGGCTGAGGTTTCGCTTTCAATGGGAAAACTTTCTATGTAGAACCTTATGATTTGGATAGCCCTTAGGGGTTCTACGTTAAGTTGTTCAGTGAGGAAGTTGTCTAAAGATTCCCAAACTACTGAAACGTTTTCTCTGAGAAGTCCAAAGATTTGGGAGCACTTGAACAGCACGTCTTCACTTAGTTCTTTGTCTTCTTTGTACCTTTCTGCGTAACTAAGGACAGTCACAGTGACTTCTTGCAAAAGCACTTCAGAAAGCTTTTCCCTTTGGAGCAAAGGTTCAAGTATAAGCATAGGCATAATGGCTTCTTGTTTAGAAACAGGGTGCACTCCAAATATGTTGTTGATAGCTGGCACTAAGTACTCCATCAGTTCCATAATGGTGTCTTCAGAGGGGTCTTCTTCGTTCTGGAGCATCCACTCCCAAACTCGCCGAATAAGTGTGAAGTCCCTGTTGCTCAGCAAGTGCAGCACAGCTTCCAAAACAGCTGTGAGTTCTTCAGGGGTAAGCACTTGATTGCTAATTGGAAAGTGACTCTTCAAAAAGTCCAAAGCAGACCTCTGCACAAGCACCTGTTCGTCGTTCAGACTCGAAATAATGGAGTTAACTACTAAGTTGCGCTGAGGCAAGAACTGGTCAAGTTCTGTCTGGGGGTCTTTGGGGATCTTTTTCATCAGGAACTTAATAGCAGGTTTTCTGACTTTAGGTGTGCGCAAAAGAGCCTGCCACACAGCTCCGTAAAGTTCACTTGGATCGGACTCTGCAAGCTTGTCGAAGACTTGAATGGTTAGGTTTTCAACTTCGGCATTGCCGTCTTCCAAACCAGGTAGCAAAGAAGTCACTATTCCTGGAAAGGCAAAACTAATTTCCTTCCCTACAGGCACGAAGTAAGCTTCAACTATGCTTAGCACTGCAGGTTTGTTTTCAGGAGAAGCATTTTGGAAAAAAGGCAGTATTCCGGCTGAGTACAGTGCTAGTTCTTCGTCAAAGCACTCTTGGTTGGTTTGGTGGTGCTGAAGTAGGGACTTGTAGATCTCAAGAACTATGTAATGGAGCCCTTGGGGTAAGGCAGGGTTCAAGCACTGCGAAAGTCGTTTGGCTAAGTTGTAGGTCTGTGGAATCTTCGAACTGGGGTACTTGAGGACTAAGGAGTGCACTTTCCTCAGCCACTTGATTAAGTCTGCCCACTCCCAGTCTTTTGCTTTTTCGAACTCTAGCAGTGTGTTTTGCATTTCTTTGTCGAAGTTGGGGTCAACCATGTTAGTTAATTATGGAAGACTTTTTGGGAACTTTGTGCAGGTGCACTGATCCCTTAACTATCTCTAAGCTCAAACTCACTCCTAATGAGGCTAAGTTCTCAAGTTTGCTTGCTTTCAAAAACTTGGTAAGGCTTACTTAGCAAGTACTGGAGGTTTCCCAAAACGAGCTTTCTTTTGTTCCAAACCAAATTTCAAAAATTTCAAAACTTGAAGAACTTGACCTGTCTCAGAACGAAATCTCAGAAATCAGCAACATTCCTAAAAAACTCAGAGTCCTTAAAGTCTGCTCCAACCGAATTTCCCGGGTGTACTTGCCCAAGCTTAAAAACCTGCATACTCTCGAGTTATCAGACAACCGCTTGATTTCTTTAGAAGGACTGTCTGAGCTTAAGTCGCTTAGGTACCTTTATTTGGACTCTAACTTTGTAGAAACTCTAAAGTCTTTGTCTGGTTTGGAACTCTTAGAGTTGGACATTTCTTACAACAACATCAAAAGATCTGAAACTCTAAGAGAAGTAGTTAGTCAAGTTTGTGTGCTCAAGGTTTCAGGAAACCCCTTTTACAAGTAAGTTTTATACAGAGAGCTCAACAAAGCTACCCAGTACTAGAGAGCTTCCAAAAAGAGGAACCTGGAACTTACTGCAAAAACACACACTTACTTGAAAAGTCCAAACTGCTTAAAAGCGTAAAGCCAGTTGTTAAAGTTGACCTGCAAAACCAACAAGCCTGGCACATTGCTAAGAGCCAACTAGAAAACCTCAAAGCTAAAAACAAAGCACTGCTAAACAAAATGAACTCTTTAGAACAAAGAACTTCTCAAGACTCCAACAACTTGCTTCAAGAACACCAACAAATGGCTTGGGAGGACTGGAACTCTGCCTTTATGCGTCACATGCACTTGCGTGCTTTGCACTTCCAAGCCATTAAAGAACTTAAGATTTTAGACAAGTGCAAACCCAAAAAACTCTATGACAAAGTCAACAAACTGTTTGGACTTGTGAAGTCTTCAAAGCAAAAACACACTGCTTTCACTAAGCAACTGCAAAATCTAACTAACTCTTTATAAAGTTACAAACTTTTGGCGATAAGTTAATTCCTTGTATTTTTTCAAGAAACTTGCTAGGTCGCCTTTTAGACCTAGGCTTATGGTTTCCGACAAAGCTGGTGATTAACTTCCTGTTTTGAATCATTTTCTTCTTAAGTGGTTCAAAGTCTTTTTTGGTGTCTGAAAAACGCTTTGGAGAGTCGATGGTTCTTTGTTGGAGACTTCTAAGTCTTCCTTTTTTAGTTATTTTCCAAAAAAGGTTTCTTCTCATGGTGAGCATTCTCATTATGCACTCAGGTGACTCGCAAGGCTTTGTGCAGTACTGTTGGTTGCAAAGGCACTTTAAGGACTTAGGGGTGTTTTTCGTAGTGTTGTAAGGAAACTTTTTAGTAGTTAAGGGCTGGATAGCTGCAGTAGAGACTCTTTTATCGTAAGTTGAGTAATTGATGCAGTGGTAAGTAGCACTCATTCTGTGTTCTAAAGACTTCCTTTTAGGAGGTGTTTGGAAAGAAGAACTAACATCTTTGTGAGGCCTGCTTGCCAGACGGCTTTTCAACTTGAACTTAGGTGAGTGCCACCCTGTTAACTCTTGACTTAAGTCTAAGTTTAAGTTTTGTGCGTAGTTTTCTGACTCCAAAGCTAGGGCCCTTTCGAAAGCACTTGCCATTTTAATAACAGAAAGTTACAAATTAATTCTTTGGAATAAGTTGGTTCCTTCAATTTGCTGTAAAAACTTGTTTGTGTTTTTCTTTTTCCTGGGTTTATGGTTAGATACAAAACTAGTAACAACTCTAAATCCCACTTTCTGAGGGTTTTCCAAAAGTTTCTTTTTTGGGTTCTTGTTTAAAATATCTGAGTTCCCTAAAGAACTTTCATTCAAGCTTCTACTGAGTCCTGGACTCATTGACTTCGGAAAGTCTTTTTCCTGGAGTCTCCTCAACTTGCCTTTTCTGCTGACTCCCCAAAAAAGGTTCCTCCGCGCAGTAAGTGCTTTCATTACGCACTCTGCAGAGTCACAAGAGTTCCCAGAATTGCCTTTTTTGTAAAAACAGGTACACCGCAAGTACTTAGGAACGTACGGGTCTTTACTGGCAACACTGCGCTTTCCTTGCATAGTGGGTGAGTGGATAGTCAGCAAGGTGCTTTCTTTTAGGTGTCCAGGGGTACTTGAGGCATGATAAGTAGTTCGTGCTCTGTTGTTTGTCCCTTTCTGTCTGTTAGTTCTAGGACGGTTGTTATTGGAAGTAACTATTTTAAAGGACTTGCGAATGATTGGCGTGTTTCTTTTGAACTTAGGAAGTGGAGAGTGCCACCCTGTGAAGTTTTCAAAGTCCAGGTTAACGTTTTGGTCTTCTTTTTCAGACTCCATAACCAAAGCCTTTTCGAAAGAGCTTGTCATCTTTAGTATCCCAGATAAAAATGAGGAACTCTATATATTCAGTCACTGTAGAAGAAGCCCTAACAAGTGTAAGAGGCACTGGTTTCTACCAAAGGTTAGTAGCAGCAATCTGCACTGCAGGCTGGGTGGTGCAGGGTTTTGCCACTAGTAGCTTTTTGTTGTCTCTTTACCGACCACAACTAGACTGCGACTCTTCAGACTGCTGTGAAACTGACTATCAAGTCTCTACACAAGGAGCTGCTAAGGACTGGGACTTAGTTTGTGACACAGAGGGAGTTTTAAAGAACCTTAATGTTTTGTTTCTAGTTTCTTTGGGAGCCGGGGGGCTTTTGTGTTTGTTTGTTTCCCACTACAAAGGCCGCAAAGGCCTAAGCTTCATTGGGGCTTTGGTGGCTGGGACAGGCATGATGATTTCGGCAGGGAGTCCTTCTGTAGGGATTTTTGGAGCTAGTTTGGTATTCACAGCAGTTGCTTTAGCGGGGGCTACTTTGGGGACTTACTTACTAATGATTGAGAGTTTAACTCACTACAACCGCGCTTTATTTTCTTGTGTGATTTTTGCAGGCTGGAACGTAGGAGCAGTTTTAAGCAGCATTAGCTTCGGGTTGCTTGAGTGGAGGGAAGCACTGGTGCTAGGAGGGCTCTTAGAGTGGCTGTGGATTCCTGTGGTGCTTCTCAAAGTATTTGAACCCCCTAGATCCCTTGCTGTGTTTAGGGGCAAGTACTCTGAAGCACGCAGCATCATTAACTTAATTGCTAGAATCAACCAGACAGGGCCTTTCACAGAGATGCTTGAAGGCGAAAAAGTTATAGGCTACCAAGAACCAGTGGCCCAGGTCGACGAAGAAAAGTCCCAGTCGACTCAATCTACTAGAAAGTACTCCTTCATTGCTATTTCAAATGGAATAGTGAGTGTAACTGAAGCTGAACTCAAAAACTTAAGGAGACTCAACATTCTGCACTTGTTTTCTCTGTCTTCTGTGCGCAAAAGAACTCTTTTGCTTTTGGTGGTTTTTGCGACTCTGGAGTTCAGCGACTCAATATTTGGGCAGTACCCAATTATTTCAGAAAAAAAGTACTTAAACGAACTTGTTCTGCTTGTGTTTGAAGTCGTCGGGTACTCAATAAGTACTTTACTGCTCCAAAGTTCAGGCAGAGTCTTAGGCCTTATAATGAACCTAAGCATGGCAGGAGCAGCCTCAATGCTAGCAGTCGCGTTTGACTCTTCAGAGTGTGCCACAGACGCCACCTGCAGAATCCAAGTCTCAGTGTTCACAACGCTTTTGATACTTGGAAGATTAGGTGTTAGGTCAGGGAAGTTGGTCAGTTTGCTTTTAGGGACAGAAATGCTGCCTACTTCAATTAGGAGTTTAGGTTTGGGTTTGATTTGGGCGGCTGGAAAGACTTTAGCTATAGGAGGAGTCTTTTACCTGCAAAAAGAAGCGGTTATCTTAAGTGGAGGGTTTTTAATGACATCTGCTTTTCTGGCGTGTGGGTTGCCTGAGACCTTAGGGAGTCCTATGGAGGACTTTGTAGACGAGGAACAAGAAGAGATGAAGAACCCTGTGGACGTAAGTCACGTAGAAATGCCTTCTGCTAGTCCTAAGTTTGAAAAATTAAACGAAGAAGAGTAATAAAAATGATACATGAATGGAATGTAGCTCTGGCTAGTATTTTCGTGTGCATTTGCGCAGTCTTAGGCTTAGTTCAGATAATCCTTCACTTGTTTAACTATAACAGACCTCAGATGCAGCTTTACGTGTGCAGAATAGTGCTGATGGTTCCAGTATACTCTTTGCAAAGTTTCTTGTCAATAGTTTACCCTTCAAAGGCTTTGCTCTTCAACACACTTAGAGACTGTTACGAAGCCTATGTTCTGTACTTGTTCACGAAACTCATCATTAACTGTCTAGGGGGCGAAACGACTTTGATCTGTCACTTCCTCACAAAGAGGCACATAAAACATCCGTGGCCACTGGAGTCACTGCCGACTTTGGTGCTTGACGAAGGAACTTTCCGCAAACTCAAAAGAGGAGTGCTGCAGTTTGTTTTGATTAAGCCTTTAACAGCTAGTGTTGCACTGATACTTTCGGGATGGGGACTTTACAGAGAAGGGGACTTTTCTTGGAACCAGGGCTACCTCTACATTTCAGTGGTCAACAACATTTCAGTGAGTATATCTCTGTACTGCTTGATGCTGATGTTTTTGGTGTGTCAGGATTACCTCCAGCCCATGGGCTTCGTAGGGAAGTTCCTTTGTGTGAAGAGCGTTATCTTCTTTTCTTTTTGGCAGAGTTGCGTTTTTGCTGTGTTAGTTAGAATGGAGGTGTTTGGAGAGTTTGAGACTGCCCAGGCAATCACTTCTGAAATGCAGGACTTGATACTTTGTGCAGAGATGGGAGTGGCTTCTTTTTTCTACTGGAAGCACTTCAGTTACAAGGAGTTCCTTTTAAAGCAAAAGCGGGACTACAGTTTAGTAAGCACTGTTGGAGACCTACTTAACGTCAAAGACGTGATTAAAGAAGCTAAGTCTGTTTTTGCTTCAAACAAGCACACATTGCCTAACTACAAAGACTACTCCTGGGAAGAATTTATTTAGTTAAGAGTAATTCATTCAAGTTTATGTATAAAATAAATTAGTTAATTGTTTTAGAACCAGTCTTTTTGGTGTGGCTTGAGTCATAGGTGTAGGTGGTGCTGCTGGATGTGCTGTCGATGTCGGAGAATCCGCTTGTTTTGGAGTAAGAGATTCCTTCAGCTTTTCCACTGAAATCAACACAGTTTTCGTCGTCTTCGCAGTTGAACTCTTTTTTTGAGTGGGATCCTTCATGGCCTTCCCAGTAAGATATGGTATTCTGGTCAGTAGATTCTGTAGAGTATGAGGAGCTAGTTTCTCCAGATTCTTTTGAAAACTTCTTTTTGAACTTGTTGGGGTCGTTTGAAGCTTTTATTTTGACATCCACATTTTCGTATCCTTCAGCTTTGCTTGAAGAGTGCTTAGTGGTGTCTCCAATAGTGAAGTCTATTTTTTCAAAGGAAGAGTCACTTTGGGAAGTTTTGCTGAAGTCACAGTGTTCTCCTTCGCATTCTTTGTCTTTGGAGTCTTGGGTAGTGGTTTGTTCGTAGTTAATGTCGTAAAAGTCTGTGTATTCGTTCGATTTGCTTTGGCTGTCCCATTCAGTGTCCTTTGAGTACTTAGATTTGTATGTCCACTTTTCTTCTGGTTCGGGGTCGTAGCATCCAGGGCAGTCACTGTCGTCTTCAGGAACCTTAGATTTGCTTTTGTACATGGTTTTTCCTTTTTCAGTAGTTTGGCTGTTGTAAACCGATTCTGAGTCAGAAATAGTGTCAGAGTCACTAAAGTTAATTCCAAACGTTTGGGTTTGCGAGTTCTTTTCGTACTCACAGTCAGGACCGTGGCAGTTCTCTGAAGTTACTTTTTTGTTTTTATCAGAAGAATCAGACCAGGTTTTAACTTCGAATTCTTGGATTCTTTCGTCTCTTTCGTTAGTTTTTTGTTCGGCAGAGTTTCTTTCCCAATCAGTTTTTTCTTTGTACTTGGCTTGGCTGGGGTTTGATGACTCTTTAATCTTAGTTGTTTCTTGGTAGTCAGAACTGGACTCATGGGTGCTCACCTCTCTCCAGTCTTTAATTACGTTCCCAAAAGCATCTTCGTGGTAATTTTTGTTCTTTTCCTTACTGTGGTCTACTACACAGCCATCATAAATACATGTGTAGTGAGATGAAGACTCTTTGTCTTCATTGCGGCTAGATGAATACTGTTCGTAGCTATGTCCAACTTCTCTGTCGTAGTCATAAGAGCCAGATTGCTCTGAGTATTCAATGGTTGTTTTGGACTTTTCTTTGTTGTAAACAGGCTTGTAAATGGTTCTCTCTGGGTCATAGTCTCTTTCTTCCTTTTTGTGGTCTTTTTTGTGTTCTGTTTCATGGTCTTTGCTTTCTGATTTTTTGCCAAAGTCCTTTTTGAATTCTTTCCCAGACTCCGAACCGGTCTTTTCTCCTTCAATGTGTGTTGACTTCTGGAAGTTACTGTAGTCGTTTCTATCTGAGTAGTTAATAACGTCTCTTTCAGTCTTTGAAAAAGAGTTTTCATTCCAGGTGCTTTCTGATTCGTACTCTCCACAGTTGTCTTCGCAGTCCTTCTCGCTGGATCCAGTTGATTCAGATTTTTCTATAGTGGTTCCTTTAGTTTGGCTTGAACCATACTCGGAAGAGTAGTCCCCTCCGTACTCGTCTGCATCAAGTTCGTACTCTTTTTCGAACTCTTTTTGATAGTTGCCGTGGCTGTCATACTTTCCTTTTCCTTTTTCTATGGAGTTGAAGTTAGTGTTTCCTTCAGAGTAACTAATTTCATGGTCAATCTCGTAACCAGTTGTGGTTGAGAAGTCCTTTTTGGTGTTTTTTCCTTCTGCCTCTGAACTTTGTTCACAGTCTCCGTACTCACAGCTTGAACTATTTTCCCAGTTCTCGACTGACTTAGAACTGTTGTCTTCTGTGAAATAGTTGCTTTCATACTCTGAGTCGTAGCTAGATCCTGTTGAACTAGCATCTACCTCTTTTTTGTTCTTCCAATGAGTTTTACTGGCAGGTTCGTAGTGGTCACACTTCCCGTCTGGGCAATCGTTTTCTTGCTGTGGAGTCTTTTCTACGCTCTTGAACTTGTTTTTGGTGTCTATGTCAGTGTCTTTATCGTTTTGTCCATAGTCAAATCTGTAAATGTTCTCGTTTCTTGTAGTTTGTCCTCCAGAAATAGTTTTAGATTAATAGTTACAATCGGATTCACCATCATCACAGTCTACGTGAGCATCATTTTCAACCTTGTGGTAGCCTCCAAACTGAGTTTCTGTCTTTACATTTCCTGACTCCGTGTTTGAATACCCTTCTGAAGATTCTATATCTTGGTGTTTTTGAGTTTTTGATTTGTAAGTTTCTTTTCCTTCTCCGTCATCGTGGAACTTAGAGTCTTTGGTGCCTTGAACTTTGGAACTTTCAGTTTTGTAACTTCCTCCATTAACGAATTTTTCGTCAGCGCTTTGTGTTTGGCTCCAGTGGTTTCCATAAACATTTGAGTCAAAGTTCCCTTCACAGTTTCCGTCTTCACACTTGCTGTTCTTTTCAGTTCCGTATGTGAACTGGTCTCCAGACTCTTCAAATTCGTATTTCTTTCCACTGAAACCGTTTAAGTCTGAGGACACTGAAAGTTCTCCGAAAGTTTCCTCCGATTCCCAATCCACTTCAGCATCGTCAGAGTGCTTCATCTTTTTTACTTCGTAGTCGATTTCTTCAGAGTCCACTGGTTCAACTGAAGTCTTTTCGCGATCGAAAGTGCAGTCACCTCCAACGCAATGATCGTCTGCTTTGTTGTATTTAAAAGCTTTGCTCAGCATGCGTCTTAGACTAAACGAATCCTTTAGTTTTCTCCCACTGAAGTTTACATGTCCTGCTGGTTCGCACATTTCAGCTGTACACACAATAGCACACACTACTAAGATCCAGATTGTTTTTTTCATATACATGATAAATAATTATGATCGGATACATAAGAACTGCTATTTATACCTGGTGTTCAATATGGAGGTTACGGTAGAAAGTTAGACCACTGCTTAAATACTAGTTTAATCCAATGAAGGATTGCTTCAAAGCACCTTTCCTCAGGTTTTTGACCAAGCTCTTCAGTTTGCCCCAAAAAAATTTCTTAAATATAGATCAGAATTACCAGAATTTAACTTAAACTAAAACTAACTCTAGTTAGTAGTTTCGTTAAAGTTCAATGCTGACTTTAAATATAATTTAAATGAGTGAAGAAATAGAAAGTCACATACTTCGCAAATACGAGATCCTGCAAAAACTAGGCAAGGGCGCTTACGGAATAGTTTGGAAAGCCATTGACAAGAAAACTCGTGAAGTCGTGGCACTCAAGAAAGTCTTCGACGCATTTCAAAATGCAACAGACGCCCAACGCACTTTCCGAGAAATCATGTTTCTTCAAGAACTCAACGGCCACGAAAACATAGTCCGCTTGCTGAACGTGATCAGGGCTGAAAACGACAGAGACATCTATTTAGTTTTCGACTTCATGGAAACTGACCTGCACGCAGTCATCAGAGCCAACATCCTTGAAGACATCCACAAGCAGTACATAACCTACCAAATACTCAAGGCCATCAAATACATGCACACCGGACAACTGCTTCACAGAGACCTTAAACCCTCAAACATCCTTCTCAACTCGGACTGCCTCGTTAAAGTTGCTGACTTTGGACTTGCTCGTTCTGTTTCGGCTCAAGAGGAAGGGTCCAACCCCGTCCTTACGGACTACGTAGCCACTAGGTGGTACCGAGCACCTGAGATTCTTCTGGGCTCAACTAAGTACTCTAAAGCAGTGGACATGTGGAGTTTAGGATGTATTGTTGGGGAGATGCTGGCGGGAAAACCTATTTTCCCAGGGACTTCCACTCTGAACCAGTTAGACCGGATTCTAGAGTTGACTGGGAGGCCTTCCCAAGAAGACATTGACTCCATACAGAGCAACTTAGCAGCTACTATGCTGGAGAGCTTGCCCCCTACTCGGACTAGGCGGTTTCACGACTTCTTTCCTTCAGCCTCGGACGACGCTTTAGACATGGTGAGAAGACTGCTCCAGTTCAACCCCAACAAAAGACTAACTATTGAGCAGGCACTTAGGCATCCATACGTGTCCCAGTTCCATAACTCAGACGACGAGCCTGCTTGTCCTAACACTATCCAAATAGTGATTGACGACAACCGCAAGTTCACTATTCGTGAATATAGGGAAAGAATCTACGCAGACATTTCCAAGAAGAAGAAGGAAATAAGACGCAGACACTTAATGTCTAGGGGTTATTACCGGTAATGTAACCTAAATGGAGAGGTATTTACAGTATGCGAACTTACTCTGGGCGTTCAAAGCCCCCAGCCTTTAGTTGGGCAGAGTTGAGTCCGTTTTCTTGAACGTCTTTGCCTAGAGTCAGGACTTTGGTGTACCGAAGCACTGCAAACAGAACTGTAGAATTCAAAAGTCCCCAAGCAGCCACTGCTCCCAGTCCTGCTAGTTGTACTCCTAAGTTGCTCCAGCTTCCTTCGTTCAGGACTCCTAAGTCCTTGTCAAAGACTCCTGCAAGCAGCACTCCTAACACTCCTGGAATGAAGAAAGTAGCTATTGTGTCGTGGCCGTCGTCTACCCACTTTAGTTTCTTCACAAATTTCAGAGTGGGTGCAAACACCAGTCCCGAAACAGCTCCTACAATAAAGGCTTCGTAAGGCTCACAGTTAGTTGCTACTGAAGACACAGCAACAAGGCCTCCCAGCAACCCTTTGAGCATTGCCATCCAGATTTCGTACATGTCATGCTTCATAAACAGAACGAGTAAACACGAAAACGCTGCACTTGCACCTCCTGCTAAAAAGCTGTTCCACAAAGCCACTCCTACTTGTTCAATAGTGCCAGCTTCTGAGTAGTTTATGCCTAGTATGGCAAGCCAAGTAAGCAAAGTTCCCAGAACTACCAGTACGTTGTTGTTGGGAAGGGGCATTGTCCCAGGCTCCACACCAACTCTGTATTTGACGAACCACAGTGCAGGAATAACTAGTGTTGCTGACAAAACGTAAAGCGTTAAGGTAGCTCCTCTGTTAATGAAGTCAAGTTCTTGAAGCCACCCCTCGCTTACCCAAGCCAAAGCTACTGGGTAAATCCAAGCCAAGTTAACCACTGAAAACACTATAGAACCCCACCAGTTGAGTCTCTCAAGCAAGCCAATGTTAACTATCAGAAGGGAGATCAACCCCAGCAGTCCGTAAAGCACTGCCTTTATGTAGTGTTCTGTGCCTTCCCAGTCATTTCCTGCGAAGTACTGCGTTCCAATGAACCCTTTATCCACCTCTCCGAAAGCAAAGCCGTACCCAAGCAGCCACCACAAAATGAACCCTGCACCTATTTGCACCCAGTTTTTCAAAAGTATAGCTTGAGAAGAACCACTTCTGCAAGAAGCAGCTTCCAAAAGACTTAGTCCTGGAAGGGCGAGAAACACCCACCCTATGCTCACAACTTGTATAAGTCCTTCTGACATTATTTAACACTTAAAAGAAGACACTTAAGTTTTTGTTCAGGATCAACCGATGAAGTTCCGAGTTTCCTTGGACCTTTCTGAGTTTTCTTTCGGCAAAGTAATCCACTTCTTCGCTGTGACTTGGGACTTCTTTACTTCGAAGTGCATTTTGGTGTTTTTCCACACAGACTTGGACTTATTGAATATAGTTTCTTCTTCGTCTACGTTGGACTCAATCATTTGCTGCATCTGTAAAATCCTTCCTACTGAAGTTTTGAGTTTGGCTTCTTGAAAGGTTAGGCCAAGTTGGTTTTTGAGTTCCCACTTGGTTTCAGCTAAGTTAGGCGTTGTAGGTACACTGCAGTTTAGGTGAAGCACTTCTACTTCTCCTAGTGTCACTTGTGCTTGGTTTACTTGCATGCTGGCTTTTACGCAGTTCAGAAGTGCTTGGACTTTAGTGACTGGGAGTCTTTTTGTGACTCCAGAGTGCTGCACAGGCACTTCTAGTTTTTGGGTCTTTAAAGGTTTCTTGAGTGTTTGAGGAACTTCCCAGGTAGTTTGATCTTGGTGGAGTTTAATTTCTGCAGTTTTTAAGTCCAAGCACACAAAGTCAGTGTCNTAGGAAGTTTTGGGNAGGATAATTTTGGTGTTTTTGAGTTGCACAACTAAAAAAAGGTGTTTTTGTTCCTTTTCAGAGCTAGGTTCGTTTGAAACTACTTCTAAAAAGCCCTGCATTTCCCTGATCATTTTGTTTACAAAGAATACTTGTGCATTGTGGACTTTAACAAGTAATTCTTTTGTGGAAGAGTCGTACTCAGCGTTGACTTTTATGCCTTTTTTGTGTTTAGTGCTTAGAAGAATGTCCTTGTGGAGTGAGTTTTCGTGCACGTACTCTAAAGAGTCCACTAGTAAGTAAAGTTTATCGTGGTCTTGGCTTTTTTCTTTGAGGACTTCTAAGTCCAAGCCTTCAATTCTAGCTTGGCTGATAAAGGTTCCTTTGTAAGTCAAGTTCAGAATAGCTTTCGGAACCCTGATGTTGAAGTTCCTTGACTCCAGCAACTCTATTTTGGGGTTTCTAGCTATTGAAGTCCTAAAATCAGTTTTCAAAAGCTTTCCAGTGAAAAAGTAACTTAAGTTTTGTACAAGTTCTTTGATTATAGAGCTTTCAGCTAAAACTCCAGTTTTGTTGAAAAGCACTGTCCAGAGTTTTTTGGTTTCTGAGCGAGTTTCAGTGAAGTTTTTAGAGGTTTCTAGAGACTTCACTTTCAAAAACCAGTCTGCGGAACTTAGTTCTAGATTGTTGTCGCAAGGACTAACTACGAAGTTCCTGTGTTCTTTGTAAAACTGAAGTCTTTCGACGTTGAGTCTCAGTTTGTTTGTAATCTTGTGCACGTACCCAAAGTACTTTACAGAGTCCACTGTTTGCTTGACTTGTTCAAAGGTAGTTTTGCCAACTAAGTTTATTTTATAAAGGCCTCCCCACACTTCTTCTACCCTGGCTTCGATCCTTTTGCAGCTTAAGTGCAGCTTAGTTTTAATCCTTTCTAAAGAAGAGTCTTGGGAGTGTTTTTGAGGTTCTGCTAAGTCAGGTTCTCTGTGCAAAGACACTCCAGAAACTTCTAAGTAAGCTACTTTTTGGAGTTCAAGTCTAAAGTCTATAAGATCAAGGGTGAAGTTTAGTGGACAACTGTTAGGAGTTCTTAAGTTAGGCACTGGGGAGACTATATGCTTTTTGTAGAAGTTAAGTAGTTCAATGATGCTTGAAAGGTAAAGTGCTGCCTGAGCTACTCCAGAGTCTTCAAGACTTTCAAGGACCACAAGTGAAACCTTTGAAATGTGGATGTTAATTCCTTCGAAGTCACTTAGCCAGTTCTGAATGTCAAATATTTCTAAGTTGTTTTTTTGCTTCATGTTCACAACTAAGAACAGTGGGGTAGAGCTTTGTTGCTTTATTCCCAAACTTCTAACTGAAGCACTGGATGCTTCGTTAACTCCCAAAACCGGAGTGCTTTCAAGCTCACTAGGAATAACTTCTAAGAAGAAACTTCCAGGTTTGCCTGCATCCACAGCAGTTGTGTATATCCTTAAGTCTTTTCTGAAGACCTTTTCTTCATAGTGCCCAAAAACCAAAAAGGACTTAAGTTCTATAAAAGGCTTTCTGCTTAAAGAGTCGCCAAAGACTCTGATTTCTAAAAGCTCGTGGCTAGAATTACTTTCGCCAACTGAAAAATGAATCACTTTCTGGAACTTCCGGTAAGCTAGCAAACAGTGCTTGCAGTACTTTGCATTCCTAACTACGTAGTGGTGGTTGTGGAGGTACTCTAGGTTTTCTTTCAGGGTTCTTTTGTTGGCTTCAAAGACAAACTGTTGCATTTTGATAGTTTCTAGTTGGCTTTCAGAGTACTCAGAAAACGTTTGAGGCACGTCTACTCTGGACAAGAGTCCTAAAAGGGTCACTAGCTCTTTCACTACGTTTAGTTTCAAGTAAGGAAAGTTGCAGTCCAAAACAACTTCTGGAAGACGTGGGTGTTGTTTGACGAGTCCTGTTTGGAGTTTAAGGTTGAAGGCTGTGTCAAGTACCAAAGTGTTTTCTGTCTTCACACTTAAGTTAGCTATCCGGACTCGAGTGACTGAGTAAAAAAGTTCTTTTTTGTCCGAAGAGTTAGAAAAGAAGTCCTGGTTCTGGTAATTGCTGCCTTTAGACTCGCTTGAACAGCAGATGTTCCTAAGTTCCACTGTCACTTCGAACTCTTCCTTTTTGTAGTCAAGCAAGTTCCAGTCAATCACAAAAAAACGCAAACAGTGGACCTTAACTTCAAAGTTAGCGAATTTGTTTTTGTTTAGGGCGTCTTTTAGCAAGTGGAAAATAAAAGAAGGCGACTTTTTGGAGTTCTTAAGCAGTTGGTAAACAACTGAGAACTGCTTGGGCGACTGGAGTGTTTTCAAAAACCCAGAGTGGAAATGGGTTCCGTTGAACTTCCCAGTAGGAGGGTTGGTTGTCCACTGGAAGATCTTAACTAGGGTTTCTGTAGTGACTCCTATGTCTATGTCTTGCTTAGCAGTTACTTCTAGTTTGTGCTTAGGCTTGAACACCTGAGGTCTTTCTTCTCTGCGCTTCCAAGTTCTCTCTATAAACTCTGCGTACAAAGGACTGTCCAATCCTTTTAGTCCGAACTTCAAAGTCACAGCTTTTAAGTTTTTTTCTTCTTTGTAAGAAGAGTTCTTAGTGAGCCACCTCATGTTAGCTCTTAAAAAGTAAGGCAGGACTTCAGTTTGCATGTGGTTGATAACTTGTCTGTAGACTTGCTCGAAGTTCTTAACTAAGTTGCCTGACTTAAGTTCAGTAAGGGTTCTTTGAGGCAAGCCCATAAACATAAAGCTTTCTTGGTTAGAAATGCTTTCAAGAAGTTCTTGAGGAGTGTCTATCTCTAGTCCGCAAATACAAAGTCTGGGCTTTTTGACTTCAAGGATTTCTTTAAAGTGAATCAGGAACTCAACTTCAGGAAGCAGGTTTGCTTCTTGGGCGTAGAACCTAAGTGCGTGTGCTCTGTTGAGGTCTTTAAGTCCTTGTTCTACAATGTCTTCTATAATGTTGCTGTTTTTATACCCATAAAACTTTTGGAAGTTTTGCATGTTAAATCCCAAACTCAGAGCTAAAGGGTCGAAGAAGTTGTAGTTCTTTACTTCAAGTGGAACTTCAGTGTATACTTGCTTGTCCCTCAGGACTGTGAACTTTCCAGTGACTTTTGACACGTTAAGCATCAACAAGGTATGTTCTTGCACAGCTCTGGGGTCAAAAGCCCTTCCGTCTTCTCCTGCTTTTATTACTTCAAAGACTTCCTCATAGCTTTCTAAGTCTGGAAAGTCTGAGGAACGGTACGAGTGCTTAGGTCTTATTGGGACAAAGTCAGAAAGGCTCTCCCTTTCGAAAATTGGTTGTGGGAAGTAGCTTGTTGCTCGGACTGACTGCAAGTAAAAACTAAAGTTAGAGACCTCCAAAGCAACTTGGACTTTCAGGTCGTTGCGGTTAGTGCTCAGACCATTCAAGTAAGAATTAACCATTCCCAACTCGTCCATGTTCAGTAAACAGTTAAGTTCGTCTTTTTCTTTACTAGTAAGTTCAATTTCTCTTTCATAGGCAACTTGCTCGTATGGGTCGCCTAGCAAGCTTTGAAAGTCATTTAAGTAATAGTCCCAAAGGTCTCCTAAGTGGGTTCTCCCCAAAACGTTTCCTCTAGCCTTTACGAAGCTCATGGCTTCTATGCGGAGTTGGTAGAGTGCAAGGGTCCTGAACTTGATGATTTCGTTCAAAGTGTGAACTTCTTCAAAGTTCCTGATGAACCTTTCTCCGTTTTCGTCGACGTGTTTGAGCCAGGGCGCGTGGATTATGTTTTGTTTGCGCTTGTAGTGGTCGACGTACTTGTCTCTTTGGATTTTCATTTCGATCAAACTAGGAATGTTTAGTTTAAGGTCTTTTTTAGCAGACTTGATCAGGTACTGCCACCAGTCCTTTTCGTTGCCACTGATTCTTCCGGCTGGGCGCAGTTCTTCGTAGGTGTTGTAGTTGTTTTTGTGTTCAATTAAGTTCAGGAGTCCCATTATAAAGTGGTACTGCAGTTCGTTTAAGCTCACTGAAATGTCGTTTATTTCTATTTTTACAGAGAACTCAGGTGCTTCTGGGACTTGCACGTGGTTTACTTTGTACTTCACTGTGATTTTGCAAGGCCTGATTACGTAGAACCTTTCGCTGAAGTGAGTGGTGCTTCTAAAGTCCTTTTCACAAATAAGCGCAACAGAGAAGTTAAGTATTTCCATTTTCCTGTAAGTGAATTCGTAAGTGGATGAGTAAGCTTTTACCCAGTTTTCGTTAGTAGTGTCCACTTTGAGTTCCTGTGCGTAAATGCGTGCGCGGCAGGGGTAGCCCAGGGCTTCAGAGTCGTCAAAGTAAAGAAGGAAGTCTTCTATCTTAAGGTTGGTGTTTTTCATAAGCATGTGCTTGATGCGTTGGAACCTTTCTTTGGAGTTCTTTTCTTGGAAGGTGTTTTGCTGGGTTTTTTCCCACTCTTCGAGAGTTTTAGACTTGTACTCGCGCCACTGCTCCCGAGTCCATTCGTGTCTTTCAGGACTGACAAAGGCCCTAACTCCTTTTACGTAAACGTTAAAAGTGCTTTTGTGGAAACTCAGGTGCAAATTGCAGGTGAGTTTGTCCACGTTGGAAGTATGGTGTACGTGGACAGGAAGTCTGAGTTCTGCCAAGGCGTCTTTGCGAAGTTGGATGTTGTACCAAGTCAGAACTGAACTGCTGGTGCCTAGTTTGGCTTCTATGTCTGTTTCTCTGATGTCACTTAGGTACTTGCCTAGGTACTGGGTTAGTTTTTTGACTATAAAGTTTCTTATGAATTTATTAGACTTTCTTTTAGTTTCTTCTTCTGACATTTATCCGTCTATAATACTGACCCACTTCTAGAATAAAAATGATTTCCAAAGAAGTAGTTGCTAGGACAGCTTTAGTGTTTGTGCCCTTGGGTCTCTGTGCAGGGTTGTCTTGGAGTCCCTTGGAAAAAGCTGTGCTGATTTGTGTGTACCAAATGTTCATGTCTTACTGCAGGTGTGTTTACACAGGCAACTATTCCCACGTCGATGAAATTTGGACGCTCTCGCCAATTTTGTATGCAACTGTGCTTAAGAGAGAAGGAACTAGGGGGTGGCTGATTCTGCTTCTGGTATCAATATGGGGAGTGCGACTGGCTAACTACCTCAACCGAAGAGGACTTTTCCATGGAGTGGAGGACCATAGATGGAAAGTTGTGAGGGAAAGGTTTACTTCCTCTTTGCAGTGGCATGTCTTCACCATTACTTTTATGTGCTTGCTTTGCAACTTAGCTGAGTTGCTGATGATGCTTCCAGTGTACTATTCACCTGAAGGTGACTTGGATTCCTGGGACATCGTGCCCACTTTTCTTTTGGTAAGTTTTCTTTTACTCGAAGTGGTTGCTGATGAACAACAGCACAGTTTCCAAACCAAAAAGTACTATTTCATCAACAACAACATGAAGCCAGAACCCCCTTACGACACTGGGTTCAGAACAACTGGACTGTTCAGGTACTCTAGACACCCCAACTTTTTCGGGGAACTAGGAATATGGTGGAGTTTGTGTTTGTTTACCCGCTCAGTTAACATTTCTTATGTAGGAGCAGCTTCTCTAACTTACTTGTTGCACCGCTCAACTAACTTGACTGAGAAACTCACAGCTTCCAAGTACGAAAGCTACAAAGAGTACCAACAAACCACTTCTAGAATAGTCCCTTGGCTCCCTAAGACTAGAAATAATTAACTATTAATCTTCTTCATCGTCACTTTGGAGCAGCAACTCAACTTCTCTGTCTAGGTCTGAAGCAATCTCGCTGAGTTTGTTTATAGAACCAGAAGCAAACTCGTTGCCTTTCAAGTCGACAAACTCTAAGTCAGACCTTTCTTTGAGGAGTTCTGAGACCCTGTCTAGTATCTGGGAGTCTTCTAAGTCGTTGTAAGAAAGAGTCAACTGCCTTATGTGGGGGTTGGTTCCTAAGAGCGACTCTAAAACAGCAGTGGCTCCCTCATCTCCCAAAAGTGTGTCTCCTAAGTTCAGACTGCACAAGTAGTTGAGTTTTTGTACGCAGGCTGCAACAGCTGAGTGGGCTTCTTCTTCGTTGACTACGTTGTCGTTTACATCGATCATTTGCATGAGCTCGTTGTTAGCTAAGCTGTTGAAAAGAGCTACTATTCCTTGGGTCTTTATGCCGTTTTGTGGAACACTGATCTTTCTGAGACTTCTCATCTTTTGGAAAGCTGAGGAGAGAGCTGTGATTCCTGGGTCTTCCAGTCGGTCTCTGCCTGCGCTGAACACTTCCAACTTCAGGTTTTCGCACTTCATTAAGGAGTTGGCAATGAGTTCTCCGCCTCGGGGACCTAATCCGCAGTTTGTGACCTCAAGTTCTTTTAAAGAAACACAGTTTTCTAGCAACTCTGAAAAAGAGTTTACTCCGTCAGGTCCAAAGGCATTGTCTCGCAAACTTAAGACTTGGAGTTTGCTGCACTGCATTAACCCTGAACTGATCCTTGTCATAGAGTTAACTACTTCTTCTCTAAGTCTCCCTGTAAACAAGTCTCCGAAGTTGGCAATTTCAAGGTTACCGCACCCTTTAAGGGTGTCTCCGATAGCTGCGCAAGCCTCCACTCCGTAGGAATTTCCCGAAAGGGTGACTTCGGTGAGGTTTTCGTGTTGTTCAAGCAACTTGGCGATTTCGGGTTCGACGTCTTCTCTGCCTTCTAGTTTTTTGCCTGTATCTTGGATTTCGAACTTGAAGATATTTTCTTCTTCCTGTGAAAACAGAGCTCCCATTTTATTGATAAATGGGACTTAGGAGCAGGAAAGAAGGTTTGAGTCGCTTTGTGCTGGGGTGCCAAGGAGTTTTATTCTTGAGTTCTTTTGCTTGGTTCATGCACAGACGCTTCCACAAAGACACCATTGAAAGTTACTCAGCCACCCAAGAAACCCCTGATTACTCGCTCTTTGAACTCTTCAAGAACTACTTAGTTTACCAAATAAAAAAGCAATTATCTAAGGAATAATTATAATATGTCAGACTACGAAGAGTACTCAAAAGACCACGACTTCGACTTCAAAACTTTTAAGGCACCCAAACACATTGCTTTAGAGGCCAAACACTCAACCAAAATTAATGAAGCTATGCTTAAAAAAGCCCAAGCTGCTCTCCCCAACAACATAGTCAACTCACTCAAAACCATCGAAAAACGCCAAGAAGCTTCCCGAATTAGAGTCAAAGACAAAAGCGACAGAGCCACTGTAGAGTTAGTACTTGACTCCAGAACTCGCCTGATTCTGTACAAAATGATCAACACTGAAAAGATCAGCCAAATATTTGGGTGTGTGTCTGCTGGCAAAGAAGCCAATGTTTACTACGCAGTTGACTCGGAGAACCAAGAGTTTGCTTTGAAGATTTACAAAACTTCTATTCTTGTCTTCAAGGACAGAAACAGGTACGTCGAGGGAGAGTTTAGGTTCCGGAAAGGCTACAGCAAACACAACCCCAGACGCATGGTTAAAATGTGGGCTGAAAAAGAAATGCGCAACTTGAAACGACTTAACTCAGAAGGAATTCCTTCGCCTGAACCCCTCCTAGTTAAGCAAAACGTGCTGTTAATGAAGTTTTTGGGCCTAAACGGAGATGCTGCTCCCAGACTCAAAGACGTAGTTTTTGGAGACCGAGTTCAGGAGTTCTACAAGCAAACAGCTGAACTCCTCAGAAAGCTCTACCAGAACTGCCACTTAGTCCACGCTGACTTTAGTGAGTACAACTTGTTGTACCACCAAGACACAGTGCATGTGATAGACGTTTCGCAGGCTGTGGAGCACGACCACCCCCACGCACTTTACTTTTTAAGAAGAGACTGTGCCAACATAAACTCTTTTTTCCAAAAACAAGGAGCAGAAATCCTGAGTGTACAGGCGCTATTTCACTTTATCACGGACCTCACAGAACTCTCCTGGGAAGAAAGGTGGGCCCAAGCTTTGGAGTTCCAAGACTCAATAGGAGATGAAGTCTTCAAAGAGATCTACATCCCAAGAACGCTTCAAGAAATTGACTTAGATGAAGAGTCTTCCCAGAGACCCGAACTGTTTGGAAAGCTCACAGGAATCAAGGACCAAGAAGAAGTAGACTCTGAAAGCTCTGAAGAAGAAGAGCAGCCTAAGAAGGCTATAGGGGATGTTATCTACACTGGAATGACTAAACTCGAAAGGAAACTTAAGGTCAAAGAAGACAAAAAAGAAAAAAGACAAAACAAAATCCCCAAACAACAAAAGAACCTTAAAGTCCGCAAAACAGCCAGAAAACACAGAAACATCAAATGATTAGTTAATAGCTTTCATAATAACCCTTTCTAAAGTTTCAAACTGTTCGTAGGTCAAGTCGTGGATTTGGATCTGGACATCGTAAACTTCAGACCTGTTGAGGTGGACTTTTACCATACAGTCTTTTAGCAGATGGGTGTTTTGGCACCTTTCTCTTTGCCTAACTAAGATTTGGTTGCGGTTAACTTGCTGCAACCAGTTCTCTCTAGTTCTCCAAAGGACCTTGACCCCTTTGTAGTCTTTGTTCCTGAGCACAAACAGTCCTGCTTTAGAAACTATAATGGTTCTTTTCTTAAGTTCAGCCAGAAACAGAATCTTCTGGTCGCTGTAGTAGTCAAAGTTGTTCCTCAAAAAGAACTGCCCCTTGGCACTTATAGAGTCGTAGGGCCTCAGCAGCTTGTCCTTGAAAAAAGGCCTGGGGTACCGAGTTCTTTCGAAAAACCTTGTGCTGTGTCGGCCCTTTGCAAAGTTACTGAAGGCAAAAAAGGCGTCGCTGATCGAACTTGCCATTCCAGCTACAGGCTTAGCCAGTATACCTATGAGGCCTCTTCCTAAGCCTTTCAGAAACCCCAAAAAGCCTTCTCTTCTCGCACCTCTGTAAGGCATTGAAACTATCCCGGTAACTCCTTTAAAAAACCCAAAAGCTAACTTTTTAAAACAGTTCCCAGTGTACTCTGCCCAGCTTCTTTTCCGAGGCCGCATGTTTTTGAGTCCAGACTTAAACTTAGAGTCAAAAGTAAATGAAGTAATGGCTTTTCCAATTCCTTTAGTGAAAGTCCCTGCACTCTTGAACAGTCCGTAAAAAGTGTGCCTAATAAGCCCTACAGCTCCTTGCTTAATGGCACTTATGAAGTCTTTGGGTTTCTTAAACAGCACCACCATTGGGTCAAAAAACATCTCTTTAAACCCTGCCCTCAAAGACCCTATTAGCATTGCAGGGTTACCCAGCAACTCTACAGAGCCTACTATTTTGTAGAGTTCTCGAATAGCGTTGGCTTTGTAGTGACTAGCTACTGACTTGAAGAACTGAGTACGGGGCTGAAGTAAGTTTTTCATGCGGTAGCCAGAAATCCTGATTTCAGTGGCTTCAATAGAAGTGAGTGCCAGGCCTAAGTCAGTAAGCATGTTCAGAACGTTGCGTTTGGTTTTTCTTTTAATGCCGTCTTTGTCTAAAGTGATGCAGAACTCCAAAGGGTCAATTATGATTTCTTGGATAAAAACTCGTTTGCCTGTCAAGATGTCAACGTCAGTGTCGTCTATATTAGAAGTGCGGACTTTTTGGAGCATTGAAAAGTTGTCGTTCAAAGCTACTGTTAAGGGAGAAATAGGACTGTCTTTTTTAAGTGTGAGTTCTTGTGACTCGGACTCAAAACTGTGTTTGGTAAACAAGAAAAACTGGAGTAAGTTTTCAATGATGCTTTCGTCAAGTTGGATGTTCATTGGAGCTAAGTTGAACTGGAGGGTTTGGATCTTGTCGATTTCTTTTGAGTTTTCTCGGATCATAGAAAATAACAACGAGTGTGCTTTTTTGGAGGATTGCAAAGAGTAAGGAACTAGCAGCACAGGAACTTGGGTGCTTGGGTGTTGGTTAGCTGCTTCCATGTCAACAACGCTTAAGAACCAAGTCTTAGTTCTGTCCTCGCGGGACCCAAACTGAGCAATTACTTCTTTGAACTGCATGTAAACCACTTCTTGGGGCTGGAAGTCTATTAAGGATATGCCTATGTCCAGACTTATGAACAACCTAGAAGTGTCTTTGGGAGTTTCTTCTGGGTTTTCCAGCATAAAGTGTTTTTGTTTGCAGTTTTCTTCGTGTTTTTCGGAGTACTTGTCTGGTTTCCAGTCGAGGAACTTCATGATTTGGGTGGAGCCTTTAAGTTCTACTTGCACGTACACTTGTTGTTGTGGACTGGGGAGTTCTTCGTTGCGTGCGTTTTCAATGTCTTTGCACCATTCTTGGAGTTCTTCCCTGGACTCGGCTTTGATGTAATACTGGGTGGTGCAGGACTCTATAGCTAGTTTGTCAGGTTTCATGTACACCTTTGTGCAGAGGAACTCTAGGTTTACAGGTTTCTTTCCCTCTATAAAAAGCCAGTTTTGGCAGAGTTGCACCTTTCTGTACTTGTATCTTTGGATGCGGTGTGACTTTACTTTGAGTACTCCTTCTTTTTTGATTTCGTTCATAAGTGACTCTTTCCACTTGTCTTCGTCGATTCTTAAAGGTGAGTAAACTTTGATGTCTTCGAAACTAAACACTCCAGTGGAACTCTCAATAGTTACTCTGAGTTCGTGTGGGGCAACTTCTTCGTCCCAAGTAAAGTACTCGCTGTAGGGACCCTGGAAGGTCCTAGGCTTAAGACGCCGTTGAGTAGCTTTTGCGTAGTTTTGCTGATACTTGATGTTGTGGGCAGTGTGATTTTCAAGTTTGTAAGGAAGGGTTTCTGAACTCCTATTCATGAACTGCACTATAAAGATAGGGTCACTGGAAACTACAGACACCTGAACTACTTCTTCGAACTGTTGGAACACGTGGTCTAGGGGGATCTTCACAAAGTACTCCCCCAACTCGTTTATGGGAAAGGCCCCTGACCACTTTTTTGGAGCGTCGTGGGACCCCACCATGGCTGCGATTTCAACGTAGAAAGGTCCTTTGTTGGAGCCCCAGTAAAAGTGCTTTTCAGAGTTAACGTTTATAAAGGTACAGTTCTCCGAGTCAACTTGGCGCACATTGAGCCCTAAAGAGTACTGGTTCTTGAGGATGTACCTGGGGTAAAAAGTTACTATATTGGTGAGTTGGAACACTCCTACTCCTTTTTCTATGGTAACTCCTAAGTCATACCTGGAACCTGAGTGGTGGGTGATGTTTACCTCTCCAGAGGTTCCAGTGTTTGTTAGGGAAAAGTTCTGTGACCAGCTAGACTCTAGTTCGTCGTTCTCGTTAGATATTGCTACTTTGAGTTTGCTCATTTGTTTAGAGGTGTCGAAAGGTTTGATCTTTTTCCAGTCCGAAGGTTCAGTTCCAGACATGCAAGTCCAGTTCTTTTTGAGCATTAAACTATTTTCTTCAAAGACTTCTTGCAAAGGGGAATTTTTAGACTCTTCTTCGTACTGCATAACTGGAGCGTCTTCTTCTTCGTTGAGTTCTTTTCTGATTTTGTTGCGCTTCATTAAAAGTGGTTCGGCGTACTTAAGGTTAAGTTCAGTTTTGTTTATGATCCAAAAAGGCACGTAGAGGTTGAACCTCCAGCACTTAAAGTCGTCTTTGGATATTTTGATCCACAAGTGGAAGTAATTGTTTTCTTGGCCTTGTTCGTTAACCCTTATAGAGATTTTATGTTTCTTTTCAATTTCAAGAAGGTTCACAGTTAGTTTTTTAGTTAAGTCACAACCAGGAATGCGGAGTTTTAATTGCAGTTTTTTGTCGAAAAAAGGAATTGAGCAGAAAGGCTTGGTTTCTCCTTGGTGTATTTTTTCTAAGTGGTGGGGTTCTTCTTCAACACTACTCCACATTTTGATGTAGCACACTCTAGAAGTAGTGTTTGTAAAGCTAATTATTGGAGTCAGAACTAACTGAATTTGCCTTATTTCTTCAGTTTGTTCTTGGCGCTCAGTGTCTTCTTGGAAAGACTCTGTTGAGAGTCTTAAGTGGGACTTCGAGTCTAGTTCCTTGACAAACAAAGCAAAGTAAACTGGTTTTGTTTCAGAGTTGTTTTTTAAGTTGCAGCAAAGTGGAATGAATTCTAAGAAGTACCTGTCAGTCAGCAACTCATTCGGAAACAGTATTTCAGATAACAAGTGCTTGTCAACTATGCCTTGCCACCCTGAAAGCATTAGGTTGGAACTGGTGTTGGGTTTTAAGTCTTGGTTGACTTCTGTGATGATTTCTGAAAGGTCGTAGTTACCCTCTTCTGGACGCAGAAACATCTGGCCTTTTGCAAGCGCTAGCAAGGGCACTGGCAAGCTGTCTTTAACTGGAAGTTGAGTTTGTTTGAGGAAGTTGTTCATGTTAGAGTTGCGAGTAAACACCACTTCAAGGGGAATGTTAAGGTTGTTGTGGAGAGTAATTGAGGAGCGAATGTTAATGTACTTCTGGGCATCTTGGTGGTTCCACTGAATTTCAGTAACCAACAGAGTCATATTGTGGTACTCGGAGTCAAAGTTAGACTCTAAGTTAGCAGAGTTAGGTTTGGTTTTGGGACACCAACAACAAGTTTTAACTGAAATGTCAGTGGGTTGTGTCTGGCAACTCATTGGGTACTTAAACTTTCTGTTAACTTGCTCAAGAGGAATCAAATGAAGGTTAGGAGTGTCCATTTCAATGTCTTGGATTTTTTGGAACTTAACTGAGGAAAACATGCGTGGTCTAAGCCCAGCTTCTGAAGGGTTGACTTCAATATCCAGTTTTTTTCGTTTGAACTTAACAACATTGAGTGTTCTGTGTAACTCGTCTACAAACCTTTTTTCTTCGTCTTCTAATTCGTAAGTTAAGCTTTGGGTGTCCTGTTTCACTTGGACTCTAACTGGTAACCCTGTTTGGTTGTGCAAGCAGTAAGGGTTTTCACTTACCCAGTGCCTGTTGAAGGAGTCTTCTAGTGTATCGAAGGTTTTGTATATGTAGCCCAGAGTGTCTACCAAAGCATAAGTAATGTTGACTTGGAAAGAGTTGCGGGTTTGCTTCACAGCAATTAAGGATTGGTCCGACTGAGAGGAGTAACTGAGTTCCAACCCGATTTCTTCAATAAGAGGCTCCCAGGAGCTTAGTCTTTCGTTGAAGTGGTTCACTCCTACCATAACGAAGCACTGTCCTTCTTTGCCCTTTTGGCTTTCAATGTCTGAAATGGTTCCAACTTGGTAACCTCCTAAAACCTCTAAAAAGTTCACTTGGAATATTGGGTGCATCATTTCGTTTTTCATTTCCACACAAACATTGTAAAAACTTACACTCAAAGCAAACTTCTGGTCTTCTTGGAGCAAAACTTCTTCTGGAGGCCTAGGACTTTCAGTGCTGTTTTGTGAAAGCAAGTTTGAAACTTCTTTAAGTGTTTGCACTGACCCTAAACTTAAGTGGAACTTAACTGGGTTCGGCATCCTTAAGTTGACTTGAGTGCAAGGGCTTCCTTCAACAGGCTTGTGAAAGCAATATTTTAAATCAAAACCAAGGTACTCCAGAGCGGGTTGCCTGTTCCTAATTTCAACAAAGTTGGTGTTGGGAGTGACAAATACTGCGTTTTCTAGGTTTAGTTTGAAGTCTATGCTTTGGGTTCCAGGTCCTGTCCAGCAGTTGTCTTCTTGAGCAAAGTTTCCTTGCAAGTCTAAGTCAACCATTAAAGCTGGGTCCAGTTTACTTTCGAAAGAACTCAAAAAGAGAACTGACACTTCAAAGCAGTTAAACGAAACTTTAAGGTCAGGCGGGGTATAGTTTTCGGTAGCAAATTCTTCACTCATAGGAAACAAGCTTTCATTAAAAGGACACTGGAAAAAGCTCAGAAGCTGATTTAAAAAGTCAGGAACAACTACTAAGTGGATGCTTGATAAGGTAACTTGTAGAGCTCTAGACTCTTCAATTACCATGTAAAGTTGAATGCTTTTTTGGGCCTGGGCAAAGCTACTAAGGGGAGTGTGTTCTTTTAGTAAGCTAGTTGGCCTTTGGTCTAGTACCTGAATTGATTTGGTTTCTAAACTGATTTCTTTAGAAAAGTTGTTTCTAAACCCGATTTCTAAGTAGATTTCTTCTAGAGTGATTTTGGCTAAAGAATGCTCTTTAGTTAGTTTTTCGTTCAAGTAGTAGTCTTTTGAGTTTTCCAAAGACTCAATTATTTCAAGTTCGAGTTTAGGCACGCCAAAGTGGACCTTTTGGCAAATGTCTTCGTTAAGCACGTAAACCTGAAAAGGGTTCCAAGAAGGAGTTTCGTAAAAGTTCTCAAAAAAGATTTTAAGCAGTAAGTTGTAGTGGTTCATGAACAAACTCAAGTATAGAGTTTCTACTGCTTTTACAGAGATGAGTTGAGGGTACTCGTAGTCTATTTCAACTTGAAGGTGGAAGTCTCTAGGAACTATGTAAGAAGAACAGTCCTTTAAAGTAATGTTGCTGCAGTTCACGAGAATTCTGTCTGTCAGCACTTCAAGAGCTATTTCCCTGGAGTTTAGTTGTAGGTCTTCCGAAGACTCTGCACTAGGCGAGTTTTCTAAAACTGGAGAAAAAGGCACTAGTGGCTTGAGTCCTGAAGGCAGGTCTTCGTGGATAACTCCCAAACTAAAGGGCTTTGCTTGCTTAGCTGGAGAGTTAAATTCACAAGTTTTTTCAGTAGGATTGTAGTAGTAAATCTGAAAGTTCTTTAGCAGTTTAAAGTTGGATTGCTTGATTTCCGCGACTGGAACCTCCAAGGCAGGGGGCTCCTCCCCTTTTCGCCAGATTTTGAGTTTCGACCTTAGTTTTTGGTCAAGTCTTGGGTGGCAGTAAGTTTTTTGGTCAAACACAGCTCCAGAGAAGTCCTTTTCGAACTCAAAAATCCCTGTAGATGCAAACTCGCTCATTGGGTTGTTGGTGACTAGTATGTTTCCAACTTCTGCAGTGAAGCTTTCAGAAGAACTTGAGTTCCTCGGAATAACTATTTGGGTTTCGTTTAGCAGCACACTAATTTCAATAAGTCCTTTGTTTTCTTGACTGGTTCCAAGCACTTTTCTTAGTTCATAGTTGAAGTAAAAGTTTAACTCAGTCACTACTTTTTGCAGAAACTTAAGTTTCAAGTAACTGAGTCTTAGCTGTAGAACTGAATTTAAAGAGTCAGTTTCGTAGTTAAGGTCTAAAGGAGCTTGAGTTCTGTCAGGCCAAACCAGTTTGAGCTTAGAAAAGTCAAGCATAGAAAAGTCCAAGCACCTTAGTCTCAAGTGTAGTTTTTCGCAGTATTGGTCGCAAGTCCCTATTAAGTCTCTAGCTTTAACAACCCAAAGGTCTTTTTCCCCAATGCCTAACTTGAACTTTATAGTTTCAGAGTGAAATATCAACTTAGAAGTAACTAACAAATGGTGAGTGTGACTGTTCTTCACAGGTTCTTTTTTGGGCAGGGACTCCTTTACAGTTTGCAACCACTCATTTAGCAACTCTAACTTAAAGCAGCCTTTTACCTTTCCTAAGCAGACTTCAGTTTCAAGCAGAATGTTTTTAAACTCGTGTGATTGGGGGTCAGTGTTCTTAACTACAACAACTACTCCACTGTTGTAAGTACCTCCTAGTGCTGTTTGCATTCCTTTAAAGCCCTTGCAGCTAAAAATCATCCCTTTAGAGTCCTTTGCTTCTACACTGCTTAACTTGCACACCATGTAGCTTTCGAAAAAATAGTTGCTGAGTTCCAGAGAAAGCTCTTTTAAGTTAACTTGGACTTTGGAAAGGTTTTCTAACAGTTCTAGTTTGAGTTTCTGAAACTTAGCGCTGAAACTCAGAGTCTTAAGTAAAGAAGCATAAACGCACCTGTAAGAATTCAGGTCTAAACTAATGATTTCACTGTGTGACTCTGTTTCTAGTTCTTTTAGCACTTCTGAGAGTCTGCATACTGCTGCAAGGGAACTCTTAGGAAGACTGCAGTGTATTTCTTGACCAGTTAAGCTGAGTACAAGTGGCTTTTCTTCTACCTCTGTGATGGTTTCGTTGTTTTGAAGTTGAATGCTTTGAGGCAGTTGCTTTGTTTGCTTCTGGCACAGAACTCTTAACTTCAGGTCCAGAGCTTGCAAAAGGTTACTTGTGTGCTCAGCAGTTACTTTTCCCAGAGTGATTTCTAAGTCTTCACTAGTGCCTTCTGCGTTTACTTTTTGGATGCAGCTAATGATTTCTTCTGAAGTCTTTTCTAAGAACACCAGTTTAATCAGTGAAACTTGGCCTTGTATTTTGTACTTAGCAGCTGAGTCTACTAACTTGATTCTCTGGAACTTCTGAATCAAGTCCAGGAATCTCATTTCTTTTTCGTAGTCTGATTTTCTGTGTCCAGGGAGAATTTCTTCCCAAAGCTTAAAAAACCTTTCCAAAAAACAAGGCACTAACTTGATTTGGGAATCTTTAACACTGAACTGGACTTTCCTGTTGTCGTGGAACTCAATGTTTTTCAACACAAGTTGACTTTTAGCTGAGAAATCCAAACACACCTTAGTGCCTTTTTCCATGTAAAAGATGTTTTCGGAAAAGTGGTTGACTTCTAAAGAACCTAAGTTTAAGTCTACAGAAAACTCAGACTCATACTCGTCTTGGAGCTTAGCAGTGACACTTAAAGTCTTTTGCACGAAGAGACTCTCAGAAACCTTTAAGTCCAGCAAAGGCAAGTCTCCTTCTGAAAACAAAACTTGCAGTGTAGAAGTTTTGACTTTAACTTCTACGAAGTAAGTGTTGGGGTTGGTTCTGCTGATAGTTTTTAGTTCAAGTTCTTTGCGGACTTTTCCGCGCAGACTCAGAATCTCTTGCAAGGACATGTTTCGTTCAAGGTCTTGCAACAGAGACTTCTCTAGTATTTCTGTAGGACATTCTGACTTAAAGTGGAACGCAGGAATTACTCCTTCGATGGGCTCTCCTAAGTAGAACTTTTTGTAGAGCTTTTTGTATAAGGACTCCCATAAAAGCCTTTTGCTCATGAACCACCAAGACCTTGCTCTTACTTTTTGAGTTATTTTGTGCCTGACAACTCTCCACTTGTCTTTAGTTTGTTTACCTTTAAATACTTGAAGTGCTTTTTTAACTGCTTCAACCACACTGAGGTTTAGGTGCAGTTTTAAATCTGAAAACCAAGTGTCTACCTGGACGTCTATTTTATCTTGGGCTTCGATGATCCACCTTAGGTTCTTGAAAGACAGTTTAAAGTTCACTTCAAAAGGTTTAAGCACTTCTAACCCTTGGCAGACAACCTTTACTCCAGAAACCAAAAGCAGCTTGAACTGAATAGCTGTGCTTTTCAAAAGATTCGAAGGGTGTTTTTGTCTTAGGCTCATCATAAGGTTGCTGAACTTGTTCCAGAGTCCTTCTGAGTAGTTAAGAAGAGGTTCGAACTCCTCATTTGTAGGAATAAGGCTGATTTCTTCTATGCTGACTACAAACTGGTCTTCTGGAGTGCATACGTGCACAGATATGTTTTTGAGAGTAAGTCTGAGTTTAGCTAGAATCACTTCTATGATTTCCCCTGAAAAGTACTTTTGCCACAGCAAAGAGTCAAGCAGTTCAGAAAAGACTGCTTTTTTCCGCTCAGCAGTTTCCTCAAACTGGTTCAAAATTTCCTCTTTTAAGTCTTTTGATTCAGTTGAACTCGAGTTTGAATTCAAACAACACTCAAGATAAACTCCTTCAAGTTCTAAATCAACAGTGCACTCGTACCCAGTCAGAAGCTTCCCCCAAGGAATAGTGGCTTGCAACTTGTCCACTTTGCCAGATTTAACTTGAACTGTGCTTTGCTTGAGTTCTTTGCTGATCAGAATGTTTTCTACGCTGAGTTTCCCTGCCAAAAGGTCTACAGCAACTTGTTCAGAGTTGACGTTTTCAAGAGTGCCGTCGAACACCTTGTTGAGGATGTAAGTCAAACTATACACTACTGGGTTTGCCATTATAATTGCAATGTCATTTTTTCAGAGTAAGACTTATTCAGACTTTTTCGGAAAAAAAGAAGAAAAGAAACAACCCAAAACTACAACTAAACCTCAAATGAACATGTTCTCCGGAATGGCAGTCAAAGCCAACGCTCCTAAGAAGCCACAGACTAAAACTGAAGTCAGCTCAGAGTACTCCCCACCCCCTGTTCCCACACCAATGAATGTCCCTCAGTATAACCCAACTCCAGTCGACACTGCTCCTCAGCATAACCTTGAACACTCTGAAAGCCAACCAGAAGACCCCTTTGCTAACTTAACTATTCACTCTGCCCCTATAGAAAACTCAAGTGAACCTGACTACTCTAAACCAACTTACAAAACTAAGTCTGTTGCTAGTTTTGAGTGTGACGAAGATGAAGAAAGGGCTTTCCAAATACGGTCTAAAAAGTCTTTTTTCCGAAACACTAACCTTAAACCCAGAAGCAATTCTAACTATGAACCAGAAGCTACTCAAAAGCCTTTGGAAGGACTTAGGAAGCTTAAGGAACCTGAGGAACCTGAGCATCCTAATGAGCACTTAAAGGAACTGCCAAAGGAAGCAGAAGCCCTCAAAGAGCCTACTCAGGAAACCAAACCCACAGACAAATCCAAAAACAAGTTTGCCAAACTGATGGAAGAACGCAAAAAGAAAGAACAAGAAGAAAAAGAACGCAAAGAAAAAGAAGAAAGAGAACAAAAAGAACAAGAACAAAAAGAACTAGCCCTTTACTCCAATCCAGACTCCTTTTCAGAGTTCATTCAAACCAAGTTTAAAGAATTTCAAACCAAAATAGACGGAATCCTTGAAGAACAAGAAACAATCAAAACCCAACAAAAAAACTTATTCGAAGAAATCAAACAACTTGAAGAGTTCAAACAAGAAACCGAAAAACTCGAAGACGAAGCAGCCTCTCAAGAAGACTTCGAAGGAGCTGCACAGCACCACGAAACACTCCTAGAAATCTCATCCAGCATAAAAGCTTCCCAAGAACAAATAACCTCCAACTCTTCCAAGCACTCCCAACTTGAGTCTCAAAAAAACGACCTTTATGAGCAGCAAAAGAACTGGCTCAACGAAGTAATCCAAAAAGCTTCAACCCACATGACTAACTTGCAAGAGTCTTTAGAACAAGCCAAGTCAGAGCTAGAGTCTTTCAAAGAAGAAAACCACAAGTCCATTGAAAGCCAGCGTGAACTCATCCAAGAAAGACGCCAAGAAATCTCTGCCCAAAAAGACTCAGTTGAAGAAAAGAAATCCCAACTCGAAGCCAACATCTACCAAAAAACACAGAACCTCCAAGAAACCAAAACCTCACTAGAGTCCAACTTACAAGAACTCGACAAAGAAATCGAAGAGCTTCAAAAACTCCTAAAGCAAAAAACAACCCAAGCTGAAGAACTCAGAACCCAGCTCCAAAGCACCCAAGACGAAATCCAAGAAAACATGGAAGAGTTCCAAGAAGAACTCCAAAGCTGCGAACAAGAAAGCTCCAAAATCCACGAAGAGTCCCAAGAACTAGAAACCTACAGCCAACAAGTAGACTTGGAAGAAACCGAGTTCCTCCAAGAAACCCAACAGAAAGAAAACACCATTTCTTCCAAGTCAGAACAAGTCCTCAACATCCAGAAGTGCTCAGACATGCTTCAAGAAGAACTCAACAACATCACCCAAGTCCAAGAGTCCAGGGAACAGTTTATCCAGGAACTCAACGAAGTCGAAAACTCGCTTAAAGAAAAACAAGACATGCTCAAAGAAGCCGAAGAGTACTACGAAGTCACCAAACAAGAACTAGAAGAGTTCCGGGAAAGTCTCCGTTCAGTTGAAGACAAAAAAAGAGAAATCGAAGTAAAACTCCCTAGCTTAGAAGCCGAAAAAAAAACAGCTGCTTCCAACAAACAGTTCAAAGAAGCTGCCCGCTTAGCAAGTGAAATCAAAGACCTCAACAACGAACAGTCTTCTTTAACTCAAAAAGTCGAGTCTTTAAAACAGCAACTTGAAGACCAAGAAACCCACTTGCAAACCATCGAGCAAAACGCCAACGAAATCAGAGCTGACATAGTAGCTAAACAAGAACACTTAGAGTCATTCAAAGAAAAACTCAGGAACTCTGAATACAAACCTTCTTTTGAATAATAACTAAAATGTTCATTAAAAACCAACTCTACCCCTACCCTTGGGAAGAACCCAGAAAATCCACTGTACCCAAAGACTACAAGTACTTCCTTCAGAACAACGACAAAATCAACTCTTTGTGCCACTCCTCCCCTAAGCTTTCTAAGTACCTACTTAAAAACCAAAATAGTTACCCATCTGTGCACTTCCCCAACAGGTACGACCCTAAGCCTTCCAAAAAGGAGTCCACCCAACAACTCCTTGCTAGGCGCAAGCTAGAACGCTTCTCAGTAATACTTACTTAGTTGCAAACTAAAGCTAGCCAGCACTCTTACTCCGAAACTCCTGGTTTGCCCAAACAAACCTTCCAAGACCCTTCAAGTAACCCTTTAACTATGAAAGTCCAAAGCTTCAGCAGGTACAACTCGCTTCCTAAGGACAAACTTAAGATAGTGTTTGACCCCCGAGTCGTTAAAAAAGACCAAGAAGCCGTCAAAAGCATAAATGCCAAAATCCAGCAAGAAAAAAACTACGAAGCCATGAAGTCCAACTGGTTCAAACAAAACCGCCAAGACATCCTTAACTCGCTTTCAAAAACCAGACAAAAAAACCAAGAACTCGAAAACAAAGCTGGAGTCCACAAAGTCAGACTCCAAAAAAACCCTTTGAAACCCCAGGTCTCCCCCAGGCTTCTGGAGTTGTCCTCACCCAAGCTCCCAAAAACTGGAACATCTGAAGACTACATTGACTTCAAAGGACTAATTAGCACTGAGTTCAAAGAAGCACTTAGCGTCATCAAGAAACCCACTCCAGAACGACTCAATACCAACCAAAGCAAGAAATCACTAACAACTCTTTCTTCAGAGCGCAGCTCCTTTCCAAGGGCCTCAACTTCTCAAGGAAAAGCCATTTCCGCGCCAGAAATTCGGATTAACCCCGCCACTAACCATTTATAATTAGCTATGCCGCAGGTTACCAATTAGAAGTAAACTCATAAATTTAAATGGAAAACTAGCCTGTGAAGACAAGAAACCAGATTCATAACAAAGGAGGGAGATAGTTGCTCATATTTAATGAAGAAAGATCCTTTTAACAAAGCCAGAGGAAAAAGGTCCAAGCGGTGCGTTATCTGTTTAGAAAGTCTTGAAGGAGGCTGTGTGATGGGACTATTGCCCTGTCAGCATCACGAATTTTGCTTCCCGTGCATACTAGGCTGGGCTGAAGTTAACAACAAATGCCCCCTGTGCGCAGAGCGTTTCCCTCAAATACAAGCAGCCAAAACCCGAGGAAGAGGTCTGAGCAAAGGAGAAGTGCTTGCTGTTCCAGACAAAGAACCTGACAACACCCTTGACCCTGAGTTCCTGGCCTTTTACATGGCCATTAGATGCCAGGTTTGTGGAGGACAGCATTCAGAAGAGAACTTGCTGCTGTGCGACGAGTGCGACCGTGCTTACCACATAGATTGCTTGAACATGAGGGGTATTCCAGAGCTAGAGGACTGGTACTGCGACAACTGTCTGAAGTGCATGCCTATGAACCACAGGAAGTTCCAGTGGCTTGCCATGCACCAGGTAGGAAGGCCTCTTCCCAAACGACTTTAACTTATCTTTTAATTGTTAAATTAGTTCCTTCAAATAGCAAAAAGTATTCAAAAATGGAAAAACAACCTAAGTACTCCACAAAGCCTTTTTCTAGAGGAAGAGAAATCCTAATCATTACAATTGACATTGGAGACGGCCGCACAGAGGACTTAAGAGTTTACGAAGAAGACGAACCCGAAGACCTAGCCCGTGCTTTCTGCGACAAACACAAACTAGGACCTAAAGTTTTCCAGGTGATTCAAAACCAAATAGAATTCAACATAGAAAAACTCATAGAAGAAGAAACCAGAGCTATCACACCTACAGTTCCTAAGATCGAAACTAAACCAGAAACCACCCAAGCAAGACCTGCGACTCCTTCCAAAACCCAGTCCAAACCCCGTTCAGCTTCAGCCCGGAAACCTCAGATTTCGAACTACGGAGAAAAGCTTTACTACAAAGGCGTCAAACTCAAAGAAAGGTCAGAAGTTAAAAAACAAGTAATGAGGCAGCAGCTCTTCGAAAGTGAAATGCAGCACAACACCTTTAAGCCCCGCATTAACAAAAAGAGCCAAGAAAAAGCCAGTGTTAGCTTTATTGAGAAAGCCAAAGAGCACTCTGAACACTTAGAAAAACTCAAAGGAATGCGGTTTGCCCAAGAAATGGAGAACTGCACCTTCAAACCCCAAATTGACAAAAGAAGTTCTATTATTGCCAGAAAGAAAGCTTCACCTGACAGACACCTGCACCTTTACAACGACTCTAAAGTTAGAAACCAAAAAATAAATGAAAAGTGCAATGAAATCCTAAAGGAACAGTGTCCTTTCAAGCCTGACACTAAGCTTACAGAGAAACAAAACGAACAGATATCTAAAGAGTTCTCTCAAAAGAAAAACATGCCTTACTACTCCCGCAGAACTATTGAAGAGTACCTTGAAAAGTCCAGAATCCAACAGTCTCAAGACTTGCAAACTGGACAGAAGCTGTTCCACCCCAAAGTAGGAAGGGGACCTAGAAACAGAGACACAAGTCCTTTTACTATTGGACAACACCTTTACTCACAACGCTCACAAACTAGTTCTACCCAGTCTAAGTCTCCTAAGTCCTACACCAACAAGCAGTCTGACTTCATCATTAAAAAGCTAAAGTTCTCTAGAATCCAAGAAATCTTCAACATGTTAGGCCCTGACGAAAACGGCTTCATCACTAAAGAAACAGTTGCAAGTTCCAGTCTGCCCCCCACTATCCAAGCTATAATTGACCCCTTGTTAGAAGAACTTGTAGAACTTAACGAGACTCTTAACTTCGAAGAGTTCTTCCAAAGTATGGAACTGCTGATACAAACACTAACTCCGGGTGAAAAAAGCATACTGCTCATGAAGAAACACGAAAGAAGTTCTTCTTCAGACAAGCAAGTCAAGAGTTGCTGCAAGTCTTTTACTAGTTCCCCCGAAGACTCTATTTACCAGCGCCACTTACAAATCCAGCAACAAAAAGAAGCCAAACTCAACCAGGAAAGACAACAACAATTAAAGCAAGAAATGGAGAGTTGCACCTTCAGACCTAAAATCAAAAACTTCAAAACTAAACCCCAAGAAGAAGACCTACTTGATTTAAGTAGTTTGGTCAAGGGGTCTATTTTACTGAATTTAAAGTAATGAGTTATTAAAATGGGAGCTGGTTGTTGCACCAAAAGCTTACATGAAAGTGAAAACAATAAACAATCAAATTCAACCGATTTATCTTACAATGATCAATCTCCAAGAGTACAAATCCAACCTAACTACAAAGCACTTCCAAACCGCTTTGGAAGATCGAGAACCACTAAAGGCCAAGTTCCTGGGATTGCAGGCTTGGAAAATTTAGGCAACACTTGCTACATAGGTTCTGCTATACAATGCTTGTCTAACTGTCAGCCACTCATAGACTACTTTTTGGCTGAAATCTATACAAAAGACCTAAACGTCAAGAACCCCATGGGCACTGGCGGAGAACTGACTCTTGCCTTTGCCGAACTTGTGTGCACAAACTGGCAAGATTCCTACGACTGCATTGTACCTAAGCACTTAGTTCGGACTGTTTGGAAGCACAGCAGTATTTTCAAGCCAGAGATGGAATCAGACGTCCACGAGTTCATGATTTTTATGCTAGAGAAACTTCATGAAGACCTAAACAGAGCATCTAGGAGCCCTACTGTCAAAGTTCCTCAGTTAGAAGAGGATACCAACGAAGAAATAAGGGCTGCTAAAGCTTGGCAGCAACACCTCAAGTGTAACAGTTCAGTGATTGTGGACTTGTTCCAAGGCCAGTTTAAGTCTACCATTACTTGCTCTGTTTGCAATCAAGTTTCAACTAAGTTCGACGTTTTCCAGTATTTAAGTCTTTCGATTCCATCCAACCAAAAAAAAGTTAACCTTGAAGACTGCATATCTGAGTTCACCAAAAACGAAGAACTCGAGGAGGGCTGGAATTGCTTAAATTGCAACCGAAGTACCTCAGCCTTCAAAAGAATCAGCATCTGGAAGGTCCCGCCTATTTTGATTTTGTTGCTTAAGAGGTTTGAGTTTACCAACAAAACTTCTAGAAAGCTGAAAAATAGCGTTAAATTTCCTTTGGCCGACTTGAGTCTTGAAAAGCACGTTGAAGGCCTCCAGAGAGAACCCCCCGTCTACAACCTTTTCGCAAAAGTAGACCACCAAGGCAACATTAACAGCGGCCACTACACCACTACTGCTAAAAATAGAAAGTCCAATAAGTGGTATATTTTTGACGACGAACACGTATCCCAGGCTGAAAAGGACGACTTGGTAAATGGCGATACTTACATGCTGTTCTACCATAAAGCATCTGTACAAGAGTACTGGCGGCAAAGCAAGTCTATGCCTGACCACTGGCCCCATGTCTTGGGTTCTCCTAAATTTGGTAGTTCTTTAAGTGGCCCAATGGCCAGAACTGGCTCAATTATCGAAGAAGACTCCAAAATGAACACTCAAACAAAACTTGACTCAAAACTTGAGCTTAAGCCAGAACTAAAATCTCAAGTTGCTCCTCCACCTGACTCTGCAACTCTCATTCACTCCAGAAGTAGCGACATGGGGAATTTGATTCCTCCTTCTTACTTCTTTAAAAGCCTCTCCTCTGACTCTTAATCAATATAATATGGAAAAGCCATTTAAAAAGCCCAAAGGCCTTCATTGCAGCTACTGCAGAAACGAAGAAGTTCAAAGTTTAGTTAAGTGTTCTACTTTTGGCTGTGATAAGTGGTTCTGCAACGGGGGCTTCCTTGACGGAGGCGGAAGCCATGCTGTGCTGCACTTGAGAAAGTCCAAGCACAAACAAATAGAACTCAACTCTAAGAACCCATTTTACAACACCCCTATTAAGTGCTCTGTATGTGATAACGACAATATCTTTATTTTGGGGTTTGCAAACGACAAAGAAATACTTTGCAGAGACGTTTGCAACTACAGGAAGCACCAAAGCTTTGACTATTTCAGTCCTTTAATAGAAGATCACTTCCTTTCAAGGAAGCTACTACTAAAAACCCCCAAAAAAAGTAACTTCAGCATCAAACAAGCTGTTAAAATCGAAGACGAAGAGTACAACTTAAGAGTCAGCGAGTACCAACAAAGAAGCAGCAACTCTATACAAGCCACAAAGACAGTATACTCCTCTCCACTAGAATACGCCCGCATCTACGGAACACTTATTGACTTAGAAGCAGAGTACGAAAAAATGCTTCTGGAAAGCGCCCACTTCCCCGTTGCAGTTGAGTGGATTCTTGACGAAATGCAACCTCTAGCCAAGTTCATTTACAGAAACGACGACCCCGAGTACACTGTTTCCGAACAAGACCAAGTTAAGATTTTCAACACCTACTGGGAGTGCATAGGAACTGTCATTTCTATTTCAAACGAAGACGAAGTAGTGCTTAGAATGCGCTGCAGAAGTGACAACATCCCTATTGAAGACGAAAACTTCAACTTGGAGATCTGCTGGACTTCTGTGACCTACAACCGCATGAAAAAAGGCTTAGCTGACTTTAAAAACTCAGAAACTGACCCAGTGATGGACTTCATACTAGGCAAAATACAAAAAGCCCCTAACTTTACAGAGCGCATTCCACAGGACCTAGAAGCTCCAGGAATGAAGCTTAACTCTTCACAGATAAAAGCTGTGCAAAAAGCACTTAGGTCGACCTTTACTCTTATCCAAGGACCTCCAGGCACAGGCAAGACCCAAACCTCTGCTACTATAGTGTTCAATGCTGTCAGAAAAATGAACCTGGAGTCTAAAGTTTTAGTTGCTGCTCCTTCTAACATAGCTGTTGACAACCTTGCTGAGAGGCTAGTTAACGCTGGACTTAAAGTAGTGAGAGTGGCTGCCAAGACTTCAAACAAAGTCAGTCCCTCCATTATGCCTTACGTGCTTGAAAACCTAGTTGACAAGATTCCTAGCAAAGAGTTCGAAAGGCTCAGAGAACTCCAAGAAAAAACTGAGTTGGACGACTATGAAAGAGAGGACTACAAAAGACTCACTCGGCTAGCTGAGGACTATGTGCTGGGTGAAGCTGAAGTGATCTGCACAACTTGTGTGTGTTCGTTTGATAGAAGACTTGAAAAAATACTTTTTTCGTTTGTACTGATAGACGAGGCTACCCAAGCTATTGAGCCTCAATGTCTGTTGCCCATTACAACTGGGGCTGAGCAAGTAGTTCTGGTGGGAGACCACAAACAACTAGGACCTTTGGTAATTTCCAACATTGCTAAGAGCCACGGCTTAGGCGTTAGTATGTTTGAGCGCTTCATCAAAATGGGAAACAAGCCTGTGATGCTGAACCTGCAGTACAGAATGCATCCTTCAATTTGCAGCTTCCCAAGCAGACAGTTCTATGAAAACAAACTTAAAAACGGCATAGGAAGGGACCAAAGAATTCTAAGGTTCGACTTTAACTGGCCCAATAAAAGCCACCCAGTTATGTTCCACCACGTAAATGGAACTGAAGAAATAGGTTCTACTGGAAGTTCTTACTTGAACGTGCAAGAAGCTGAAATTGTAGTTAAGTTCATCAAAGAGTTCGTTAGTCTAGGGATGGATCCTGACGAAATAGGAGTAGTCACTCCTTACTTAGGTCAAAAAGCTTTTTTGCAAGTTATAATTGAAAACTCTCAAACTCCTAAAGTCCAAGTGGAGTCAGTGGACGGATTCCAAGGCCGAGAAAAAGGAATCATTATATTTTCAACTGTGAGGTCTAACGACGGAACTATCGGAATTGGGTTTTTGTCAGATAGAAGAAGAATGAACGTGGCGTTAACCAGGGCTAAGTTTGGGCTAATCATAGTTGGTAACTCTAGTTTGTTAGAAGGAGATAACGTGTGGGAAGACTTAATTAAGCACTACAAGAAGAAAGGCTATGTAGTGACAGAAGAAATTGAAGAAATGCCTAGTAGAGTTGCTGAAGATTCTGGGTTTTCTTGTTTTTCGGATGAATTGAGGATTTTTTCCGAAGAATCGTGTAGACATAATATATGAGTCCTAGTAAATGGAGGCTTCTTGTTCTGCTGGTCTTTGCAACTATGTAGAAAGGTGCTGAGGAAACATAGGAGTGATAACAGGCATTTAGTACCTAGAAGAGAAAGCCCAGACCACTCTGTTAGAGTCTGGAACCTTAATACATTGACCAATTAGGGTGCTAGAAGGCCTTACTCGTACAGTTCCGCCAGTCAGCTTAATTTAAGATTAGGAATGGGTGCTAAGTACTTAATAAAATGGAAACTGCCTGTGTTAACAAGTGCGAAGCTGTCTCTAAGTGCGATTGTGGAGAGTTACTCTGTGAACATATGTTTGTTGATCATGCCAAAAAGGGTCACAATACTTACTCGATTACTCCGCAAATGAAAGTCGAGCATCTTCTTAGTATCATTTCCCAGAGGAAAGAAGAAGTAATTAAAACTACTGAGAGTATTATGGCACAAGTACAGAAAGTAGCTTCCTACCAACTCTCCCAGCTAGAGGAACTCAGGCAGAGAGTGGTTGATATGGAAGACATCGATGGAGCTAAAAAGGACTTGGATGCCCTTGGGCCTTCTAAAGAACACCTTAAAGAACTCAAAAGGCTTGTGGAGGCACTTGGATGTGAAAAACTGACTCGTGGCGTGGTTATATCAGGTAGCGAAGATAATACCATAAGGATTTGGGAAGATGGCCAAGCTAGAGTGCTTGAAGGCCATACTGGATGGGTTTACTCAGTTGCTTTGTCTCTGGAGAAAGGGATACTAGTGTCTGCTAGTGAGGATTCCACCATTCGAGTGTGGAGTCTAGCTACTGCACAAGTAACCCAAGTACTTCAGGGGCATAGTAAATGGGTATTCTCTGTGGCCATTTCTAGTGATGGCGAGTGGGTTGTGTCGGGGAGTGCAGACAAAACACTTAGAGTGTGGAGTCTAGCTTCTGGAGTAACCACTCAATTACTCAAAGGCCATAGTAGTATTGTTAGGTCAGTGGCCATTTCTAGCAAGGATCATTACATTGTCTCTGGTAGTGATGACAATACACTCAGAGTGTGGAGTCTAACTACTGGAGAAGTGATTAGAGTCCTTGAAGGCCATAGTGGTTATGTCTTTTCAATGGCCATTTCCAAGACTGACCAATACATTGTCTCCGGGAGTTGGGACTGCTCTGTTAGAGTGTGGAGTCTTACTTCTGGAGACCTAATTAGAGTCCTTCAAGGACACGGTGGTTGGGTCTACTCAGTGGCTATTTCAAATGACGACCAGTTCGTAGTCTCGGGAAGTTATGACAAAACCATTAGAGTGTGGAGTCTCACTTCTGGAGAAACTACTCAAGTACTGAGAGGACACACTGGAGAAGTACTTTCAGTCAACCTATCAAGTGACGACAAGTACTTGGTGTCTGGAGAAGGCAATAGAGATTACTCAGTGAGAGTTTGGGACCTCTCTACAGGTAAACAGACTCAAGAACTACAAGGCCATACCCATAATGTGTGGTCAGTTAACTTAATCTAAGCTTAAAACATTACTATTAAAGTTAGAATAGCTGGTCATCACCTGAGTACCTAGCAAGAGTGTTACAGAACTCTAAGTAGTTGAACTCATTTCTTTTGTGAGAGAACCTTTTAGTAAGCAAGTAGTAGTGCCTGTCAGGAATCTGGATGCCAGCAAAACTCATGATGCTTCTGAACCTAGTGGGACTGACCCACCCCACATTGACTTTGTCTTTGTCCTGGAAAAAAGGCTTCAAGTAAAGTCTTCTCGTAGCTACTTGGTAGCCCAGTCCCCTCAAGCACTCTTCGAGTTCAGTTTCCTCTGCCTGAGTTAACGAGTCTCTGGGGTCTAAATAGTAGGTTTCGGAAGAAGGCCGAACTTGGGGGTTCTTTTCTAAACCTTTAGTGGTGAAGATAGAGTCACAAGCTTCTGTGAACTCAGAGTACCTTACTAAGTCAGAACCTCTGGCAAAGTAGGCTTCAAGAAGGTCGAGGTCTTTAGCAGAGAGTTCTAGTTTCATGTTGTCTAGGGCTGAGCGGAACTTGGACTTAGGAATAACTCCTTTGCGAATGGGGTCGTGTTCCTGCATGAACTCCTGAGGCCTGATTCTTTTGACCTTGACTCCTTGAAGCACTCGTTTGAGTACAGTTACTACGTCTTCAGGAATATCTGTGTTCATACAGTAGGGGTTCTGTATGTTGAAGCTCCCTGTGGTTCTTTGGGACACTGAACTGCTAGGGTAGGACTCACGGAACTGCTTGGGCTTGGCGTCTTCCACGAACTCTTGGTACTTGACGTAGCCTTCTTTGTTGTACCTCCGACAGACTGCATTGAACTCTTCGTCTGTAAAAGTGAAGTTGAACTGGGCAAGGACTTGGCGGAACTGTTTAGGTGTTATTTTGTGGGTGTTATGTCTGTCCCATTCTTGGAAGTGGGATTTGATGTCTAGGAACTTATTCACCATGAAGTTTCTGAACTTGTTTAGCGCGTTGTCCGAAAGGGACTTTTCCAACCTAGACAAGGGCTGCACTCCATACTTGGTTTCTGTGTTAGCAGGGTTGAAGTCTACGTTGGTTTTTTCTAAGTTTTTTTGGGTAAACACCATTTCGATTTCGTCTATAAATCTGGTGTAGCAAACTCTTTGGGAGTCAACTTGGTACTCTGTGCTGATTAGGTTGAACTCTGAGTCACTTAAGTCGATCTTAGCCATACTCAAGGCACTCCGTAACTGACTTTTAGTCACAATGCCAGTTCTGAGTTTGTCAAAGTCCCTGATGAACTCTAGAAGTCTTATTCTGTTGAGTTTAACTATTTTGCGGATTTTAGCAAGTAAGTCAGAAAGGTCTTCAGGAGTGTCTTTGATGATAGGGCCTGTCATTACAGGTTTGGTGGTGTACTGCAGGTTGGGAAAGTTCTTGCGTCTGTTTTCCAAAGCACCTTGGACGTCAATGCCTGGAGTTTCTTCAGGGGCAAAAATATCCTCAGGCTTG